>ERZ761602.7322-NODE-7322-length-11783-cov-4.081685_pt1 | contig 11783 bp, 13 predicted proteins | sample MGYA00512165_ERZ761602 | MGnify/ENA primary metagenome ERZ761602 (study PRJEB28899, sample SAMN02445085) | bioreactor sludge metagenome | biome: EBPR sludge; isolation source: Thorneside wastewater treatment plant | place: Australia: Brisbane, Thorneside... | reverse complement strand
TCTCTTGGCAGCGCCTTTCGCGATCAGTTGCGCCTGGAACGAGCCGTCGCAGTACTGCTCACGCTCTTTCTGGTACTGCTGCACATTCAGTTTGCGCGGTTTGCCGGAGGCCTTTGGCGCGATGAAGCCAACACGGTCGCCATCGCGGGCATGCCGAATTGGGCGGAAATGCGGCAGGCAATCGTCGCGGAGGCCAAGCCGCTCCTCTCGTTCCTGTTGGTTCGCGCGTGGCAGGCTCTTTTCGGAGACGTCGATTTCGCGTATCGGTGCCTCGGCTTCGTAATCGGCATACTGGGCACGTTTTCGGTGTGGTTCAGCGCGCGCTCGTTTCGCCTCTCTTCCCCCGTGATCTCGCTGAGCCTGATCGGGTTCGCGCCACTTGCCGTTTCCACCATGAACTCCATCCGCCCCTACGGAATCTCCATGCTCTTGGCACCGCTGCTATTCGCGTTCATGTGGCGGTTCGTGGAAACGCTGCGATATCGCTGCCTGGCGGCTGCATCCGTGATTGCGGTGCTCTGCGTACAAACCTTTTTCAACAACGCATTCTTCGTTTTGGCCGTTTGCCTTTCCGCTTCTTCACTGCTGGTGCGCACTCGCTGGCGTGAAGCGGGCATGTGCCTGCTGCCGGGTGTGCTCGCCGCGCTCTCGATACTCCCTTACGCATACATCCTGCAAGACGCAAACCGATGGGCTGACGAAAGCAAGGTGGACGTTACGCTGGGCAAAGTCGTAAGTTCGCTGGTGAACGCCATTGGTGGGTCGAGTATCGTCGTAAGCGTGCTGTGGCTGCTGGTGTTGATGTTTGCGATCATTCGCCCGCTTGTAAACTGGTATCGCGAAAAAAGCGACGACAACGCGCGCACCCGCGCCCAGACTTACGCGTTGCTGGTAATGCTAATCTCGATCGTAAGTTACGTGCTTTTCCTTCATCAGATGCAGATCTTCCTGTTTAACCGCTACTTCCTTCCGCTGATCGCCTTGATCGGGGTTTGTCTCGACGTATTGAACACCTCGATATCACGGGACGGTCGGCTGCGTATTGCCTTGGCGTTTACGGTCGCGTTACTTGCGGGCAACACGGCGTGGGAACAGGCACACACACGACAGACAAACATGGATCTCGCCATCGCCGGACTCAACGGCAAAATCGGGCGGGACGATCTTGTCGTGGTGGCGCCTTGGTACCTGTGCTCCAGTTTTTCGCGCTACTACGACGGGCCGGCGCAAGTTGTCACGCTGCCGCCAATGAAGGAGATGCGCGTGCAACGCGACGACCTCTTCAAGCAGGTGCAGGCGAGCGAGGATCCCCTGGAACCGCTGCTTGCGAAAGTGACCGAAGTGCTGGATTCGGGCAATCGCGTCTGGATCATTGGAAACCTCTCGCCACGCCGCCCGGACAGAAAGCCGCCTCCAATTCCGCCCGCGCCAAAAACAAAGTTTGGGTGGAATTCGGGACCCTACATGGCAAATTGGGCCTCGCGGCTCCGGCATTTGCAGTCGCAATTGGAATACGAGACGCAAAGATTCGTTGCAAATCCCGGCCATCCACTAAACCCATACGAAAATCTTGTGGTCGAGGTGGTATACCGCAAACGCTGAGTTACTGACTTCGATTGTCGCTCAGCATACCTATGCAACGCGCACACACACCTTGCCGAAGTGTTTTCCCGCCGCCATGAACTCGACAGCATTGTAAATATCGCGCATGGGGTAGGCCTTATCGATCACCGGTTTCAAACCATGCAGTGAAATGGCGCGATTCATGTCTTCAAAGGATTCGCGGTGGCCAACGATGACCCCCTGTATGCGAACGTCTTGCATCAATACCGGCGTCAGGTTCAGCGGCGCCTCCGGACCGGAAAGTACCCCAATCAAACTGATCGTCCCGCCCATCTTCACGCAGCGCATCGATTGTGTGAGCGTGCCGGTGCCGCCGACTTCGATGATGTGGTCCACACCATCTCCGCCCGTGATCTCGCGAACCTGTTTCGACCAATGCGGGTTCTTCGCGTAGTTGATCGTATGCGCCGCGCCGAGTTCTTTCGCCCGCTCGAGTTTTTCGTCGCTGCTCGAGGTCACGATCACCTGCGCGCCCATCATCCGTGCGAACTGCAGCGCGAAAATGGATACGCCGCCCGTGCCCAGCGCGAGCACCGTTTCCCCAGGCTTCAACTGCCCGTGACGCGCAAGCGCGCTCCATGCGGTCAGCCCCGCGCACGGCAAAGTCGCCGCTTCTTCGTCGTTCAAATGCGGTGGCACCGGAACGACGCCGTCTTCGCGCAGGACAACGTACTCGCTGAGCATCCCGTCAAGGGGGCCGCCGAGCGTCGTGCTGAGCAACTTCGCGCGCGTAGGCGGGCCGGCAATCCACCCTTGCGCAAAACAGCCCGCGACGCGATCGCCGATCTGTACGCGCGTAACACCCTCGCCGATATCCACAACCTCGCCCGCGCCATCGGAGCAGGGCACAAGCGGCAAGGGCTGCTTGGGATTGTAGAATCCCTGTATGGTAAGCAAATCGCGGTAGTTCAGCGATACCGCTTTCACCTTCACCAACACCTGACCGGCCCCCGGCGCGGGGTCAGGCCGATCCACAACCGCCAAATGCTCGAACCCGAATGCATCACGAATCTCAACCGCTTTCATGCAACGTCCCTCTCGTTTTGCCCAAGTATAGCACCGAGAGCATACACTCGCGCGGGATGGGCCGCGCTATGCTACACTTTGCGCGGGTGCGGGAGTCTCCTGCTTGGTGCGAATAAAGGACGCAAATATCGTGACGCTAGACGCTACGCTGGGCTTTCTGGGTTTTGGAAACATGGGCCGCGCCATCGCCGCGGGCCTGGTCGAAAAAGGCGTGATCAAACCGGCCCAACTCGCCATATTCGATATAGACGCCGACAAGCAACAACAGGCCCGCGATCTCGGCGCGACGATACACAAGGATCCGGCATCGTTGGCGTCGGCGTGCGACGCGCTGGTGCTCGCCGTAAAACCACAATCAATGGACGACGCGCTAAAACAGATCGCCCCTGGCCTGACGCCGCGCACCGTGCTCATATCCATCGCCGCGGGCATTTCCATTTCCTTCATCACAAAGCGTCTCGGCGAAAACTTTCGTGTCATCCGCGTCATGCCGAATACGCCGGCGCTGGTGAGCGAAGGCGCCGCGGGAATCGCACTGGCGCACAACTGCACGCCGGACGACGCCGCAGTCGCGCGCACCATTTTTGAATCCATCGGTGTCGTGGAAATGGTGGACGAGTCGCTCATCGATGCGGTCACCGCGTTGAGTGGAAGCGGTCCCGCCTATTTCTTCTATATGGTAGAGTGCCTGGTGGGCGCGGCCATGCAAAACGGACTCACCGAATCGCAGGCTACGCGCCTCGCCACGCAAACCTTGCTGGGGTCCGGTCTTCTCCTGCGTGAATCGGGCGAGAGCGCCGCGACACTGCGCGAAAGGGTCACTTCCAAAGGCGGTACCACCGAAGCGGCATTGAATTCGTTTCGTGCGTCCGGAATCGAATCGATTATTGCCTCTGGCGTGAACGCCGCGGTTGCCAGGGCGAAGGAGTTGGGACAGTAAAATGAAAATGCGTTTGTTTCTCAATGCGATAGCGCTCGTGCTCGTTGCCGCGAGTGGCTGCGCGCGATTGGATCCCCATGCAGTCTATTTCCTGGTGTCTGAGATATCGGTCGAACACGGCGATTCGTTCATCCTCCCAATTACCGACCCCGACGACATCGCATACGCCCGCGCAATAATCGCAGACCCAAACCAGGAAGGGCCGCGCATCGTCGTCGCGCAGGTCGAAAAGTGCAACGCATGCACCGGCCTCAACCGCGATCTCCTGAATGACGGCAAACGCTGGTCCTGGTGTGTGACGGAGTTTACCGGCTTCGCGGACATCACCGCGGAGATCTACGACGGCTGGCCCACCTACGTGGAAGAGAACTACGACGAGTGGTATGAGACAACGCAGGGCGGTATCGGCTTCTGGTCATACACGGTCACGCGGGAACTCGATCCGGTGGAAGTGTTGACAGGACGTCTGAAAGACGAATGAATACGGCGCGCGCGCCGCAGTCTGGTTTGGAGCGAATGGAATGAAACACGACAGAATCGTATCCGAGGTGTTGGGCGAAGACGTAACGCTGAGCCCGAGCGACCTTTTGAACCAGCAGTTCTCCCGCGCGCGCTTCGGCGGATACGATCGGCAACAGGTGGACGACTTTATCGAGCGCGTGGCCGATGTGCTGGAGGGTCTCATCAACCAGGTGCGGCAGTTGCGCGAGAAGCACGACGAACAGCGCCGCACGATCGATGAGTATGAAAAGATGGAAGAGACCCTGCGCAACTCCCTGCTGTCCTCGCAGAACCATGGCGATCACATGCTCGAAGTGGCGCGGCGCGAAGCGAACGTGATTGTCGAAGAAGCAAAACTGAAACGCGCGCAGGCGCAAGCCGAGGCTGGCAAGTTGCCAACCACGCTCGCGCGCGACATTCATTTGCTCGAAAACCAGCGGTCGCGGTTGCGCGTGGAAATACTCGCGATACTCGAAACCCACCGGCGCCTCATCGATAGCCTCGTGCCGGAGGAAACCTCGTCCATCCCCGTCGGCTTCTTCGAAGTTGGCGTGAACCCGGCGAATGACTTCCCGATGGCGTTCGCGGAGGAACCGGTCACTTCGGTCCTGGAGGGCATCTCGAACGCTTCATACGCGCGGGCGGAACCGGAAGCCGACAACGCGGATCAAGAAGAGGAAGCAATCGAAGCGGATTCTCTTGAAATTCCCGAGGAAGCTGTCGAGCCAGAAGCTGGAGAAGTTCGGAATGACGATGAAACGCGGTAAATCGATGATCGGGGCGCTTGCCGCCCTGTTTTTCGTGCAGGCTGCCTGCGCGGAGCCGCTGGATGATTTTTTCGCCGAGTTCGTCGCGAAACGCGAGAAGATTGCCTCCGTCCAGGCGCACTTCGAACAAAAAAACATCTCGCCGGATGAAACGATCAGCACAACAGGCCGCATCGCCTTCTCGAAACCGAAGCAGTTGTTGTTCGAGTATTTCGATCCGAAAATCATCTACGCGATCAGCGATCGGCGCGCCTATCAGTATGAAGAAGAGCTGGAACAGGTGCAGGTCTACGACGTTGAAAGCAGTGCGCAGGCGGACGCATTCTTCATCGCTTTCGACAACGATCCAAGCCGCCTGCGGGAAACCTACAATGTCACCTTGCTGGATTCCGTGCCCGGCACCTGCGGTGCGCGCGTCCTGAAGCTGGTGCCAAAAGCCGAAGCGGAATCTTCGGAAGATGAGCCGTCAACGCAACCGTTCCGCGAAATTCGCCTGTACCTGCGCGCGGAAGATTATCTGCCCTGCGAGATTCGCGCGTTCAATCAGGACGACAGCGAAGTCACAATTACGATCGTGGGATACAAGCTGAACGAACCGGACGCGGCAGCGGCAGTCACCTTCACCGTTCCCGAAGGAACCTCGCTCATCGTCAACGAAGACCTGCAGGAAGTCGTCGGCGCGGGCGGCAAGACGCTCCCGGAAACGAACACGCCTCCCGCAGCCAAACCCGCGGACAAGTAATGCGGATCGTATTAGCCTCCGCATCGCCGCGCCGCCGGGCCTTGATGGCCGCACTCGGGCTCGAATTCGACGTCATTCCCAGTGACGCGCACGAAGTCGACGAGGGCGCGGCCCCGGAAGCCATTGTCATCGCCAACGCGCGACGCAAACGGGACGATGTCGTCGCCCGGCTGGACTCCCCAGCCCTCGTCATCGCCGCGGACACCCTCGTTTTCTTGGACGGCTCAGTCTTGAGCAAGCCCAAGGACCTCGACGACGCCCGCGCCATGCTGCGCCAGCTCTCGGGTCGCACGCACCAGGTGATCACCGGACTCGCCATTGCCGGGCCCGATGGACGCCTTATAGAAGGGAGCGAGACTACCGGCGTGACCTTTCGGGACCTGACAGACCCGGAGATTGCACACTTCGTCCACGCCGTTAAACCCACCGACCGCGCCGGTGCCTACACCGTCGACGGACCGGGCAGCCTGCTGGTGGCAAGCTATAACGGCTGTTTCCAAAACGTGTTAGGACTGCCCATCGTGCGACTCGACCACCTCCTGCGCCCCCTCGGCTACGACCTGTTCGAGCTCATGGACGGTCCCCGCTCGATTTTTCTGTAGTTACCCACCGATATTCCAGAATTTTTCTGGACAACTCTTGACAAAATAGCGTATACTGCATTTGTCGCCCGGTTTGGGGCGTTGGTTTGGAGGTAGCACATGTTCCATTTCGTTCGTATCGCGATCGTCGCCGCGGCAATTGCCGTTGCCCCCTCGGCTTGGGCAGCCGCGTGTTGCGCCAAGGGCGAAGGCAATTCCTGTTGCGCAAAATCGCACGCACACGCCGCATGCGAAGGCGGAAGCTGCAGCATGCACGCAAAGTCGTCCTGCTGTGCGGCAACGCAATTCAAAGATCCCGCCGATGTGCACTGGGTGCACAAGGGCGTGTCGTTCGGCAATTACATGAAAATGGCGAAGGCTGAACTGCCCGCGCATCCGCCGGTCGCGCCATCCTTCGGGCCTATCTACTTCGACTTCGACAAATCCCACCTGCGTCCGGAAAGCGTGGAAGTATGCCGTCAGCTCGTCGCATACCTTCAGGCAAACCCAGGCGCGAAAGTGACCATCGAAGGCAACTGCTGCGACATCGGCACCGTCAACTACAACAAAAAACTCGGCGAACGCCGCGCCAAGTCCGTGAAGAAATTCCTGATCGAAAATGGCATCGATGCGAAACGCATCACCACAATCAGCCACGGCGAAGAGAAACCGAAACACAGCGAACGCCCGCTCAACCGCCGCGACGATTTCATCGTCCAGTGCGCGGAGCCCGGCAAGTAAACTTGTCTCCTCTTACATAGCATGGCGGCAACGCCATGATGCTCCGATGCAGTCCAGAAGTCTTGGGACTGCATTGTGCGTTTTTCTGCCGCAGTTCCGGCACCTTCCGACAGCATTGGTCAAAGCGGCGCAATCGGTCTGCTCCGCGTTACTGGTTATCCAAAAAATATGTACAATGTATGTATGCCTGTAACGACGGTATGGGACGAGCCCAAGAACCGGACAAACCGGCGTAAACATGGGATTTCGTTCGAGGAAGCGCAGACCGTTTTCGCCGACGAGAACGCTTTGCGCTACTTCGATCCTGACCATTCCACGACCGAAGACCGCTTCCTGCTACTTGGATTGAGCTGGAACTTGCGCGTGCTGGTTGTTCGCCATTGGTATCGACAAAACGACTCCATAGTCCGAATCATTTCCGCCCGCAAAGCAAACAAGCTCGAAACACGTGCTTAGCTGGAGTGCAGAACAATGAGAGACCACTACGATTTCGACAAAATGAAGTCCGAACGAAACCCCTATGCAAAGCAGCTTAAACAACCAATAACAATCCGGCTGGACAAAACGACTATCTCTTATTTCAAGGCTCTGGCAGAAGAATTTGGAATGCCCTACCAGAACTTGATCAACCTATACTTGCGCGATTGCGCGCAGCAACAGAAGAAACTCAATTTGAAATGGAGTGCCAAGAAGGCATGACGGGATAGTCGCCTCCCTCTTCCCATCACATAGTGCGTTTCGTTATTCTTCCCGGCACCCCATCGGTACATGCAGAGAGAGAATCATTCTTGGGAGCAACGCGTGATCATCGACAATAAGCTTCTTCCTTCAACCTTATCCGATACGCTCAACAGGTTCTTCGGAATAGCGGGACCGAAGATTAGCCGTCTCAATAAAACCTGGGACCCGGCCAAAGGCTCGCCTGTCTTCACGCAGAAGGGCCGATACTCGTCGCGGGGTTGGACGGAATGGACGCAAGGGTTTCAATTCGGCTGTCAGATTCTGCAATTCGATGCGACGAATGATGAGTCCTTCCTCAAGATCGGGCGCGAAAACACGATTCGATACATGGCCCCGCATGTCAGCCATATCGGCGTGCACGATCATGGCTTCAACAATGTCTCGACCTACGGCAATTTGCGGCGTCTCGCGCGCGAGGGCCGCACCTCCGAAACCGCGGACGCGCTCCACTTCTACGAAATGGCGCTGAAGGCGTCCGGCGCGGTGCAGGCGGCGCGATGGACCACGACGAACGAAGACAACCTCGGCTTTATCCATTCTTTCAACGGTCCGCATTCGCTGTTCAGCGACACGATCCGCTCGTGTCGCGCCTTGGTGCTCGCGCACCAACTCGGGCATTGCCTCATGGCGGAGAACGACCGAAAGATTTCGCTGCTGGCGCGCACGATCGAACACGGCATCACCACGGCGCGCTACAACGTCTATTACGGGGAAGGACGCGACGCATACGACGTGCGTGGTCGCGTTGTGCACGAAAGCATCTTCAACACGAAAGATGGACGGTATCGCTGCCCAAGCACGCAGCAGGGCTATTCGCCGTTCACCACGTGGACGCGAGGGCTCGCATGGGTCGTGCTCGGTTACACGGAATTGCTTGAAGCGTTCGCCGCGATGCCCGAGGCGCCCTTCAACCCCTACGGCGGGAAGGAAGAGATTCAGGCGATTTTTCTAATGGCCGCCACAGCGACAGCGGACTTCTACATTGAGAACACGCCCACCGACGGCATTCCCTATTGGGACACGGGCGCGCCGGGCCTGGCGCAGATGCCCGGATATCTTGACCGGCCTGCGCAAATCGATAATCCGTATGAACCTGTGGATAGTTCCGCCGCGGTGATAACGGCGCAAGGTCTTCTGCGACTGGGACATCTGCTCGGCGCAAAAGGAAAACGATTTACACAAGCCGGCCTCACGATTGCCCGCACACTTTTTTCCGAGCCATACTTATCCACAAGTTATCAACATGATGGCATTCTCTTGCACGCCGTATATCACCGTCCGAATGGTTGGGACTACATCCCGCGCGGAAAAAAAGTGCCGCAAGGCGAATCGTGCATGTGGGGAGACTTCCATGCGATGGAGCTCGCAGTGTATCTTATGCGGGTCATCAACGGTGGGCCGTACCTCGCGTTCTATGATCGCAAGTGACGGCACGAATCGCGCACAATGGGTTGGCTGCGACTTCACGTGCGCTGGGGGTGCAATGCATCATGTCGGAATCGACTACGCAACGTCGGCGCGTAACGGCAAAAGATTTTCCGAAGCGGGAGATTAAATTGGACGTAATAGATAAACCGAAAGCGCCTGCATTGCCTGTTTGGTATTTGACGCCTGTCGTGCTTCCCATAGCCTTGGCGATCTTTCTGCCGTCGCTGGCATTCGTATGGATCGCTGTCGCGGCGACGATGTTGTGGCTCGGTCTGTTCGCGCTCTTGCTTGTCGAGCGCAAGCGCACGGACTTCGAAGTGGGCCGCGAGATCGTGCTTTCGTTCTTGCACATCGGCGCGGTCGGCTTGGCGCTTGGCTGTTGGGCATCCGTTATCGTCCGCGTGATGGCAGGGTAGGGCAAACCGCGCGGATGCGCATATCTCCCGGTTAATGCGCAAGCGCGCATCAGAACGAAGAAAGAAACCGGGCCACTATGAACATCTCCGAAGCCACCCTCGACGACATCGAACCCTTGTGCGATTTGCTTGCGCTGCTATTTGCGCAGGAAGCCGAATTTCAGCCCGACCGCGAGAAGCAACGCACCGCGTTGCGCGCAATCCTCACGGCGCCGGAAGTGGGACGCATACTCGTGTGGCGTGATGCGGAATCCATTCGCGGCATGGCGAATCTTCTCTTCACCGTCAGCACCGCAAAAGGCGGCAAAGTAGCCATCCTCGACGACTTCATCGTCCACCCAGACTATCGACGCAACGGCATCGGCGCACAACTGCTGGACGCCACCCGCGCACTATGCGAACGCGAAAACTGCCACCGCATAGCATTACAAACCGACATCGACAACCTAACCGCCCAACGCCTCTACCAACGCCACGGCTACAGCCCATCTACCATGCTGTCGATGATCCTACATCTAAAGAATCAACCCAACCCCACCCCCACCAACCCGTAATCATAATCGTAATTCGTAACTCGTAATCGCTCTTTTCTTCCTACTCCTACTCCTACTCCTACTCTTACTCTTGCTCTGACTCTTGCACCCGCTTCGTGCTCGTGCTCGTGCTCGTGCTCGTAATCGTAATCGATCTTATCTTCTCCCCCGCATAAGCAATTCCCCTTTATCGTCACTCCCCAATCCACTCCACCCAAAAAACATTCGATTACGATTACGATTTACGATTAAGATTACCCCTCGGAAACGATCCGACCCATCGCAGAAGGAAATGAAATGACAACCCAACGCATCGGCATCATCATGAACGGCGTCACCGGACGCATGGGCACCAACCAACACCTCGTGCGCTCGATCCTCGCGATCCGCGCGCAAGGCGGTATCGCCGGACCCGACGGCACGACCCTGATGCCCGAGCCCGTCCTCGTAGGCCGTAACAAAGCCAAGCTCGCGAAACTCGCCGAGACCCATGGCGGCCTCGCATACACCACCGACCTCGCAGAGCTGTGGCAAGACGACCGTTACCCGCTCTACTTCGATGCACAGACGACGCTGCGCCGCTACGAAGACGTCAAGACCGCAATCGCGCACGGCAAACACATCTACTGCGAAAAACCCGTCGCCACCAATTCCGCCGATGGCCTCGATCTCTATAATCGCGCCGTTGCCGCCAAGATCAAGCACGGCGTGGTGCAAGACAAACTCTGGCTCCCCGGCCTGCGCAAACTGAAATACCTCATCGACACCAATTTCTTCGGCGAGATACTCAATGTGCGCGGCGACTTCGGCTACTACGTTTTCACCGGCGAACATCAGCCCCTGCAACGACCCTCCTGGAACTACCGCGCAGCCGAAGGCGGCGGCATCATCCTCGACATGTTTTGCCATTGGCGCTACGTAATCGACAACCTCTTCGGCAATGTCACCGCCGTCTCCGCCCTCGGCGCAACCCATATCAAGACACGCTGGGACGAACAAGGCAAGCCCTACAACTGCGACACCGACGACGCCGCCTACGCCACCTTCACCACAGACCGCGGCATCATCTGCCAGTTCAATTCATCGTGGTGTACGAGAGTCCGTCGCGACGACCTCCTTACAATCCACGTCGACGGCACCCAAGGCTCCGCCGTCGCCGGTCTCCGCCAATGTTGGGTCCAACACGACGCGACCACCCCGCGCCCCATCTGGAACCCCGACATCGACAGCCCCATCGACTACCGCGCTGGCTGGGAGCAAATGCCAACAGGCATCCCCTACGACAACGCCTTCAAAGCCCAATGGGAACTCTACCTCCGCCACCTCGCATTCGATACGCCTTTTCCCTGGAACCTGAAAGAAGGCGCAAAAGGCGTCCAACTCGCCGAACTAGGATTGACCTCCTGGAAAGAACGAAAGTGGATTGACGTCCCAGCCCTGTAAACAAAAGCTCCCCGGCCCGCGGAAGCATCAGCGCAGGTGGAACCACCACGTCGAATTCGGATTAAGAATCGTGACACGATTGGCCCATCGATTGATCTCGTTCCAAAGCTCCCGCTTTGGAACGCACTCTTGAAACTTTGTCCTCCCGAAGCCTACTGGCGAAGGAGGAAGCTCTGCTTTGCACCTCCCCCGGTACGGCGAGCCGCCAGCCATCCAAAGCCACACCGCGCAATCGGTCTCCTGCTCCCAGTCATTCCGAACGCTACCGCGGAGGAATCCTTTACCCGCCACCAATCGCCGC
>ERZ761602.7321-NODE-7321-length-11785-cov-10.836743_pt1 | contig 11785 bp, 8 predicted proteins | sample MGYA00512165_ERZ761602 | MGnify/ENA primary metagenome ERZ761602 (study PRJEB28899, sample SAMN02445085) | bioreactor sludge metagenome | biome: EBPR sludge; isolation source: Thorneside wastewater treatment plant | place: Australia: Brisbane, Thorneside... | reverse complement strand
GTTCGAGGGTAGCAGGCTCCGACCTGCCCAGCCATCCAGCTGAAGCTCTCCGTCCAGCCCGTCCCTCCCCCTCCCTCTCTCCCTTTGGAGCATCCGGCCATGTCCGTCTTCCGTACCACTCTCGTCCTCGGCGCCGCGCTGATGCTCAGCACCAGCCTCGCCTGCAAGAAGAAGCCCACCGCCACCGAGCCGGTGACCATGGCCCCGCCGCCGGCGGTGACCAAGGAGGTCCCCCGCGAGGTGACCGAGATGGGCAAGAACTTCGAGCGCGTCTTCTTCGACTTCGACGCCGCCGAGCTGACCGACGTCACCAAGACCGTCCTCGACAGCAACGTCGCCCTGATGGCGCAGAAGACCGACATCAAGGTCGAGGTCCAGGGCCACGCCGACGAGCGCGGCACCACCGACTACAACCTCGCCCTCGGCCAGCGCCGCGGCCAGGCGGTCTACAACTACATGACCGCCCGCGGCGTCGCCCCCAGCCGGCTGAAGATCATCTCCTACGGTGAAGAGCGCCCCCTCTCCCGCGGCAGCTCCGAGACCGTCTGGGCCCAGAACCGGCGCGCCGAGTTCAAGATCACCTGGGGCGACGAAGCCGGCGTGACCGGCACAACCAACTGAGCCGCCCGCCCCTCGGGGGCCGCTCCGACCTGACCGCCGCGTCCTATCCGGGCCGCGGCGGTCTTCGTCTGGGGGCTCAGGCGTGGAAGAGGATCTCGCGGTAGCGGGGCAGAGGCCAGCGGTGGTCGGCGATGACCGCTTCGAGGGCGTCGCAGGCGGCCCGGACCTCGTCGATGCGCTGCTGCACGGGGCCGGCGTAGCGATGGGCGCGGGGGGCCGAGTCCAGCTCGTTGGCGGCGTTCAGCTCGCGATCCAGGTCCTGGCGGGCCAGGCGCAGGGTCGCCAGCAGGGCCGAGAAGGTCCGCAGGGGGGCCTCCTCGGCCGGGTCCACCGTGCCAAGGGCCCCGCGCAGCGCGGCCAGGTCGGCGGCCAGGACCGTCCGCTCTTCGATGGCCGCCGGCAGCACCTGCTGATCGACCATGTCCCGCAGCAGGTCCACCTCGATCGCGAAGGTCGTCAGGTACTGCTCCAGCTTGACGTGGTGCCGCGACTCGAGCTCGGGGGCGGAGAGCACGTTGTGGCGCTCGAAGAGCTCACGGGCCGAGGGGAGGCCGAACTGGTCCAGGGCCTCGGGGGTCTTGCGCAGGTTCGGCAGGCCTCGTCGGGCCGCCTCCTCCACCCACTCCTCGGAGTAGTTGTTGCCCTCGAAGCAGATGGCGGCGCTCTCGCGGAAGCCGCGGACGATCGCCGCCATGATGGTGTCGTCGGTGCAGGGGCCGGCCTCCTCGATCCACTGCCGGACCTGCTGCAGGCCGTCGGCGACCACCGTGTTCAGGCAGGCCAGGGGCAGGCTGATCGAGGAGTGGCTGCCCACCGCCCGGAACTCGAACTTGTTTCCGGTGAAGGCGAAGGGGCTGGTCCGGTTGCGGTCGGTGTTGTCGCGCAGGATCGGCGGCAGATGGGGCACGCCCAGGCCCTGGTTGGCCTGCTTGAGGCCGGCGCGGTTGCCCTGGCCCTCGACGAGCTCGCGCACCACGGCCGAGAGCTGGTCTCCCAGGAAGACGCTGATGATCGCCGGAGGAGCCTCGTTGGCCCCCAGGCGGAAGTCGTTGCCATGGCTGGCGATGGCCGCCCGCAGCACGCCGGCGTGGCGGTGCACCCCGACCAGGATGGCCGAGAGGAAGGCCAGGAAGCGCAGGTTCTCGTGGGGCTGGGCGCCCGGCTCGAGCATGTTGCCCAGCCCGCTGACGCTCATCGACCAGTTCAGGTGCTTGCCCGAGCCGTTGACCCCGGCGAAGGGCTTCTCGTGCAGCAGGCACACCAGGTCGTGGCGGTCGGCCACCCGGCGCATCGTCTCCATCACGAGCTGGTTGTGGTCGGCGGCCACGTTGGCCTCGTCGTAGACCACCGCCAGCTCAAACTGGCTGGGGGCCACCTCGTTGTGGCGGGTCTTGGCCGGCACACCCAGCCGGTAGAGCTCGACCTCGATCTCGTTCATGAAGGCCTGGACACGATCGGGGATGCTGCCGAAGTAGTGGTCTTCCAGCGACTGGCCCTTGGCTGCGCGCTGGCCGAGCACCGTCCGGCCGCCGATCTTCAGGTCCGGCCGCAGGGCGACCCAGGCCTTGTCGACCAGGAAGTACTCCTGCTCGGGGCCGGCCGTGACGTGGGCGTGCCGGGCGGGGTCGCCGATCGTATTGCAGAGCGCCAGGGCCTCGCGCTCGACGGCGCGCATGCTGCGCAGCAGGGGGATCTTCTTGTCCAGCGCCTCGCCCGTGTAGCTGAAGAAGCAGCTGGGGATACAGAGGGTGGCCCCGGTCTCGCGCTGGGCGATGAACATCGGGCTGCTGGGGTCCCAGACGGTGTAGCCGCGGGCCTCGAAGGTCGAGCGGATGCCGCCGCTGGGGAAGCTGCTGGCGTCGGGCTCGCTCTGGATGAGCTGGGCCCCGGTGAACTCCGCCATGGCCCGCCCCCTGCCGTAGAGGATGAAGCCGTCGTGCTTCTCGGCGGTGAAGCCGGTCATCGGCTGGAACCAGTGGCAGAAGTGGGTGGCGCCGTGCTCCAGCGCCCACTGCAGGGCCGCGCCGGCGATGGCGTCCGCCAGGTCGCGGTCCAGGCTGATCTTCTCCTGGCGCGAGGCGATGAAGCGGTCGACGACCCGCGCCTGCAGGCGCTCGCGCATCTCGGGGATGTCGAAGGTGTGGCTGCCGAAGTACTCGCGCACCGGCAGGGGCAGGCCGTCCATCCCGAGGGGGCGGGCGAAGGTGCGGGGGGTTCGGCGGGCGGCGATCTGAAGGGCGTCCTGGCGAGGTGTAGACACAGTGGGCTCCGGCGATCAGGGGAGGGAGAAGCGGTCGAGGGAGGGGGAGGAACCAGCCTGCCGGCGGGCCTTGCCGGTGGCGGCGAGGTGCTCGAGCAGTCGCCAGGCCAGCACCGGCTCGACGCCGGCGCGCTGGGCCAGGGTGGCGGCGGCGTGGGAGTCGGCGCTCAGGCTGTCCTGGAGGCGTCCGAGCGCGGCCAGGGTCTCGGTGGCGGCGCGCTTGCCGGCCTCGACCCCGGGCTGGTGGTAGGCGTTGACGTTGATCAGCTCGGCGTAGAGGCCGACCGCCCGCTCGAAGAGGGCGATCAACGCGCCCAGGGCGGCGGCGTCGACGCGCGGCACGCGCAGGCAGAGGCTGGGCCGGCTGGCCTGGCTGAGGGCCTCGCGCGTCCCGTAGAGGAAGCCGAGCAGGTGATCGGAGGCGTCGCGCCCGTCGACCCCGGGGCAGGGCGCCACGCCGGGATCGGTCGCCTCGACGAAGTGCACGAAGACGTCGTCGCGGCCGTCGCGGACCTGCTGCACGAAGGCGTGCTGGTCGGTGCTGCCCTTGTTGCCGTAGACCGTCAGCCCCTGCTGGACCACCCGGCCGTCGCGGTCCAGCCGCTTGCCCAGCGACTCCATCACGAGCTGCTGGAGGTAGCGCGAGAGGAGGGTGAGCCGATCGCGGTAGGGCAGCACCACCAGGGAGCGCTCGCCCCGGCCCTCGCCCGCGGCGAACCAGGCGGCCGCCAGCCAGGCGGCGGGGTTCTGCGCGGCCGGCTCGCGGGTGGCCTCGTCCATCGCGGCGGCGCCGGCCAGCAAGCCGCGCCAGTCCTGTCCCTGCAGCGCCATCGGAACCAGGCCGACCGGCCCGGTCACCGAGGTCCGGCCCCCCACCCAGTCCCACATCGGGAAGCGCAGCGACCAGCCCTCGGAGCGGGCCAGCCGGTCCAGGGTGCTGCCCTCGCCGGTGACGGCGATGGCCGAAGAGGCCCAGTCCTGGCCGCGCTCGGCCCACCAGGCCCGGGCGGCGAGCATGCCGTTGGCGGTCTCGACCGTGCCGCCGGACTTGCTGGCCACCACGGCGAGGGTCCGCCGGGGATCGACCCCCTGCAACACGCGGGCGAAGCCGTCGGGATCGGTGTTGTCGAGGATGCTGAGCCGGGCCCGGTCCGCGCCGCTGCGCAGGCAGTCGTCCACCAGCATCGGGCCCAGGGCGGACCCGCCGATGCCGATCAGCAGGACCCGATCCCTCTCGCCCGGATCGAGCGCCTGCAGGCGTCGATGGACCTCCTCGATGGCCTGGCTGATCTCGGGCCGGGGCGCCCGCCCTGGGGCGCGCAGCCAGTAGTGGCCGACCATCCGGTCCTCGTCGGCGTTGGCGATGGCGCCCGCCTCCAGCCGCTCCATCGCCGCCAGCGCCGTGCTCATCGGACCGGCCAGCATCGCCTCGATCGGGGGGGCGGCGCTGAAGTCCAGCACCAGGCCGGTGCGCTCTTCGCGGAGGATGCGGGTGTCGAAGCTCATCGGATCTTCCTCTGCAGCTCGACGATCCCCTCGTCGAGCACGAGGCGCTCATCCTCGTCCCGAAGATCGAAACGAGCGCCGAGCGCGCTCCGCCAGAGCCGCAGGTGCAGGCTCTGCCCCGGTCGAACGGGTCTGCGGAAGCGCCCGGCCAACCGGGAGAGGGTTCGGGGGTCGCCGCCGCTCAGCTCGGCCAGGACCTGCTCCCCGGCCAGTCCCAAGGTGCATAGCCCATGCAGGATGGTGCCGGGGTGGCCAGCGGCCCGGGCGGCCGAATCATCGACGTGGATGGGGTTGTCGTCCAGGCTGGCCCGCGCGTAGCGCAGGGCCTGGTCCTCGGCGATGTGCAGCTCGCGCTCGGCGTCGGGGGGGCGCAGCGGCGGGAGGACCAGGCCGGGGCGAGGCGGGCCCGTGACCTGGGGGAGCAGGAAGGTGCTGCGGGCCTCCACCACCGGCAGGCCGGCCTTCCGCAGCCACAGCCGCGCCGAGAGCACCGTCGCGCGGGGGCCGACCCGCGGAGGATCGAGCTCGCCCCGAGCGCTGAGGCGATCGCCCGGCCGCAGCGCCGAGAAGAAGCGCGCGTCGTGCTGGCCGTGCAGCACACGCCCGTTGGCGGCGCCCAGGGGGACGGGCCCGAGGCGGGGGTCCCGCATCATCGCCCGCAGCAGCGGGTAGAGCAGCCGGGCGTGCAGCATCGGGTGGGCGACCGCGTCGGGACCCGCCCCCCAGTCTCCCTGCGCGCCGATCGCCTCGGCGAAGGCCCGCGCCTCCTCCGGGTCGACCCGCACCGCCCCTCCCGCCATGGTCTGCGCTCCCGCCATCTCCTGGGCAGGGGGGAGGGGAGGGGGCGTCGGCTGGGCCCAGGCGGCGCAGGTCGTCGGGTCGAGGCCGCGCAGCAGCCCCGCCTGGAAGGCCTGCTCGACCGACAGGCGGCCCTCCAGCAGCAGCGCCGCCGCGCCCGGCCGGAGCTCGATCGCCGGCGAAGCGAGCAGCGCCTCCAAGGCCGCCTGCTGCTGCGCTTCGCTCATCGCCGCTCCGGACCGCTGGCCTGACCCGCCGTCGACGCGGCGCTATCGCATTCGGGCTGGGGCGGCTCGCCCGTTCGCGGTCGGCGCGTGCGGGATCCAGAAGCGGAAGGCGGTCCGGCCCGGCCGGCTCTCGACCTCCACCTCGCCGCCGTGCGCCTCGGCCACCAGCTTCACCAGGGCGAGGCCCAGCCCCGTCCCCCCGGACTCCCGGGCGGTGGTGAAGAAGCGGTCGAAGATGTGGGCCTGGTTGGCCTCGACGATGCCGGGGCCGTTGTCGATCACCTCGACCCCGGCGCCCAGCTCGTCCCGAAAGGCGCGCAGCTCGACCTCGACCGTGGGCCCGCCGTGCAGCAGGGCGTTGTCCACCAGGTTGGAGAGGGCGGCGTCGAGCTGGTCGAGGTCCCCGAGCACCGTCCCCGCGCTGCCCAGCAGCCGGACCTGGGGTCGGTCCAGGGCCTGGTCCCGGCAGAGCTCGTCCAGGTCGACCTCGGCCCGGACCCGCGACTGGTCCGCCCGGGCCAGGGCCAGCAGGCCGTCGACCAGCCGGCGGCTGCGGTGCAGCTCGCTCAGGGCGTTGTCCAGGAAGAGGGCCCGCTGCTCGGCGGGCATCTCGGGGTCGTCGTCCAGCAGCTCCAGCGTCCCCTGCAAGGTGGCGATCGGCGTCTTGAACTCGTGGCTGACGTTGCCGGCGAACTCGGCGATGTAGTGCAGCCGGGCCTGGAGGCGGTCGGCCATGCTGCCCAGGTCCTCGGCCAGCAGGGCGACCTCGGCGATGCGCGAGTCGCGCGAGAGGGCGAGGTCGGGATCCGAGCCCGACCAGGGGTCCTCGTCGGCGACCCTGGTCATGGAGATCCCGCCCTCGGAGAGGCGGTGGGCCGAGTGGGAGAGGCGCCGGATCGAGCGCGAGAAGCCCCAGGAGAGCAGGCCCGCCATCACCAGGGTGACCGAGAGGGCGACGCCCAGGCTCAGGTCCAAGCGGGGGCCCATATTGGCCAGCACCTGCCAGGTCCCTCGCGGCGTGCGCGAGAGCAGCAGGGCGCCGATCAGCTCATCCTCGGGGCCGGGCCCCAGGCGTAGCGGGGTCGCGACGTAGACCCGCGCCCCCTCGCTGGGCTCGCTGGCCGGGGTGCCCCGATCCGGCGCCTCCGGGGGGCGCTTGCGCTCGATCCAGCCGGGCCGGCCGGCCAGCGCCTCGCGCACCTCGGGCCGGCCGGAGAGATCGACCCCCAGCATCGGCCCGGTCGAGGCCACCACCCGGCCGTCCATGCCCACGACCCGCACCCCCGCGTAGCTGGCGTGGGCGAACTCCTCGATGGCCGGCTGAAGGCGGGCGGCCACCGTCTCGATGCCGGCCTGGGGCTGGCCCTGGCGCGCGTGGTCCAGCTCGCTGCGGATCAGCAGCTCCAGCAGCACCGACTGGTACTCCAGGCTCTTGCGGGTCTGGCGCTGCAGGTCGGTCGCGAAGGCCCCGGAGCCCAGGAAGGCCGTCACCGGCAGGGCCAGGGCCAGCAGGTGGGAGAGGCCCAGCCAGATCCAGAGGGGGAGGCGCGGCCGGCGGTTCGGAGCCGACGCCATCGCTCAGGCCTTCCTCATCCGGTAGCCGACGCCGTGGACCGTCTCGATCGGGTCGTGGGCGTGGCCGAGGTCGCCGGCGGCCTCGGCCGCGTCGCGCAGCTTCTGGCGGATCCGCCGCATATGGCTGTCCAGGGTGCGATCGCTGACGAAGTGCCGCCCCGGGTAGGCCCGGTCGACCAGGTCCCTGCGGCTGAAGACCCGCCCCGGCCGGCGCAGCAGCACCTGGAGGATCTTGAACTCCGTCGCGGTCAGCTCGACCTCCTGGCCCGCGACCACGACCCGGTGCTCGACCGGGTCCAGGCGGATCTGGCCCTCGTGCAGGGCGGGCTCCTCGTCCTCGGGCGGGGGCGTCGGCGTCTCGACCGGATCCCGACCGGGCGCCACCGGGGCGCTGCGCCGCAGCACGGCGCGGACGCGGCTGACCAGCTCGCGGGGCGAGAAGGGCTTGGTCAGGTAGTCGTCCCCGCCCAGCTCCAGGCCCAGGACGCGGTCGACCTCCTCGCCGCGGGAGGAGAGGAAGACGATCGGCACGCTGCTGCTGCGCCGCAGCTCGCGGCAGAGGTCCAGCCCGTCCAGCTCGGGCATCATCACGTCCAGCACCACCAGGTCCGGCCGGAGCTCGGCGATGCGGGCCAGGGCGTCCCGGCCGTTGCTGGACTCCATCACCTCGAAGCCGGCGCGGGCCAGGGCGTAGCGCACCACCTCTCGCAGGCGGCTGTCGTCGTCCACCACCAGGACTCGCTGGGTGCTCATGATCGGCCGGGACCTCCGTTGCCGGTTATCGGCGGGCCACTCTTATGCTCATCCCCCGCGTCATGTCCGCTTTCGTCGCACGCCTCGTGGAAGAGGGCGGCATCGCCCTGGCCGAGGGCGCCAGCCAGGAGGCCCTGGTGGCCGAGCTGATCGAGGCGCTGGGCGATCAAGGCGCCTTCGCCCAGCTCGGGCCCTTCCTCTCGGCGACGCTGATCGCCTCGGACCTGGTGGACGAGCTCTTCCTGGACGACCCGGAGCTGACCGGGATGTTCAACAACCTGGGCGTATAGGGCGCGACCCTCGTTTCGGGTACCATCGGACCATGGCACTGCACCTCCAGGTCGACGGACATCATCGAGTCGTCGAGGGCCCCCGCCCCGACACCACCCTGCTGGCATGGCTGCGCGCCTCGGGCTTCACCGCGGCCAAGGAGGGCTGCAACGAGGGCGACTGCGGGGCCTGCACGGTCCTGGTGCAGGACGAGGAGGGGGCGCTGCGGGCGGTCAACTCCTGCCTGGTCCTGCTGCCGATGATGCACGGTCGCCGCCTGTGGACCGCCGCCGGGCTGGCCGCGCTGGACCCCGATGGCGGCCTGCACCCCGCCCAGCAGGCGATGATCGAGCTCAACGGCAGCCAGTGCGGCTACTGCACGCCGGGCTTCGTCAGCGTCCTGGTCGAGGCGGCCCATCGCCCGGAGCTGGCCGACGCGCCCGCCGACGACTGGCGCCTCGACGACCAGCTCAGCGGCAACCTGTGTCGTTGCACCGGCTACCGCCCCATCCAGCAGGCCCTGCGCGCCGTCGCCGGGAGCTGCCCGCCGGGCCTGCTGCCGACGGATCCTCCCCCGGGCGGCCCCGTTCGGTACGAAGCTCAGGGCCAGCGCTTCCAGGCCCCGACCTCGCTGGACGAGGCCCTGGTCCTGCTGGCCGAGGACCCGCCCCGCATCGTCTGCGGGGCCAGCGACCTGGCCCTGGACGTCAACCTGCGCCACCGCCGCTTCCCCTCGCTCCTGAGCCTGGAGCGCATCCCCGAGCTGCGGGCCATCGAGGAGGAGCCGGCGCGGATCCGCCTCGGCGCCGCCCTGCCCCTGACCGAGCTGGAGGCCTGGAGCGCCGAGGGCCTGCCGGTCCTGCACCGGATGCTGCGCTACTTCGGCAGCCGGCCGATCAAGCAGCGGGCCACCTTGGGCGGCAACCTCGCCAACGCCTCGCCGATCGGCGACCTCGCCCCGGTCCTGCTGGCGCTCGACGCCCTCCTGCTGCTGGCCTCCGCCTCGGGCGAGCGCCGCGTGCCGATCGCCTCCTTCTTCACCGGCTACCGCCAGACCGCGCTGCGTCCCGGCGAGCTGATCGCCGCCGTGGAGATCCCCCGGCCGGCGCCGGGCACGCGCCTGGGCGCCTACAAGGTCAGCCGCCGCCGCGAGCTGGACATCAGCGCGGTCGCCGCCTGCTTCGCGCTGCGCGAGGAGGAGGGCCGGATCACCCACCTCCGCCTCGCCTACGGGGGAATGGCCGCCACGCCGGCCCGCGCCTCTCAGACCGAGGCGGCCCTACTGGGGCAGCCTTGGACGCCGAGCGCCCTGCGCGCCGCCCTGCCCTCGCTCGACCAGGACTTCCAGCCCATGGACGACCACCGCGGCAGCGCCGCCTTCCGCCGCAGCCTCGCCCGCAACCTGCTGCTGGGCTTCCAGCTGGAGACCGCCCGGCACGAACAGCGCGCGCTGCACGCCGACCACGTCGGCACGGTGATCCTATGAGCCTGCACGAACCCGCCCCCCACGAGAGCGCCCGCGGCCACGTCTGCGGCACCGCCCGCTTCGTCGACGATCTCCCCGAGCCCCGCGACCTGCTGCACGGCGTGCTGGTGCGCTCGCCGGTCGCCCGCGGCCTGCTCCAGGACCTGGATCTGGAGGCCGCCCGCGCCATGCCCGGCGTCGTGGCGATCCTCCAGGCCAGGGACATCCCCGGCGACGGCATGATCGGGCCCGTGGTCCACGACGAGCCCCTCCTAGGCGGGCCCGAGCTGCGCTTCTTCGGCCAGGGAATCGCCCTGGTGCTGGCCGAGACCCGCGAGCAGGCCGCCGAGGCCGCCCGCGCCGTGAAGGTGCATGCCGAGGCGTCGCCGGCCGTGCTGGGCATCGACGCCGCCATCGCCGCCGGCCGCACCCACGGTGGCCCTCACATCATCGCCCGGGGCGAGGTCGAGGCCGCGCTCGCGGCGGCGGCCGTCGTCGTCGAGGGCGAGGTGCGCAGCGGCGGCCAGGACCACTTCTACTTGGAGACCCAGGTCGCCATGGCCCTGCCCGAGGACGGGGGGTACTTCCGCATCCTCTCCAGCACCCAGCACCCGACCGAGGCCCAGAAGATGGCCGCCCGCGTGCTGGGCCTGCCCGCCCACCGGGTCGTCTGCGAGGTCCCCCGCCTGGGAGGTGGCTTCGGCGGCAAGGAGAGCCAGGCCACCGCGCCGGCCTGCCTCGCCGCGCTCGGCGCCTGGAGCACCGGCCGCCCCTGCAAGGTCCGCCTCAACCGCGAGGAGGACATGGCCAGCACGGGCGGGCGGCATCCCTTCTTCAGCCGCTACCGTGCCGGCTTCGCCGCCGACGGCCGCCTGCTGGCGCTGGACGCCGAGCTCTTCAGCGACGGGGGCACCACGGCCGACCTCAGCCAGGCCGTGCTGGACCGGGCCCTCTTCCACCTCGACAACGCCTACTTCATCGAGCATCTGCGCTTCGAGGGCCGGGTCTGCCACACCGACCTGCCCACCAACACGGCCTTCCGGGGCTTCGGCGGCCCCCAGGGCATGGTCGTCGTCGAGGCCGCCATCCGCAAGGGCGCCCGGGCCCTGGGCTTGCGCAGCGAGCAGGTGCGGCGCCGCAGCTACTACGGCGACTCCCCCCGCGACCGGGCCCCCTACGGCCAGCAGGTGCCCGCCCCTCGCATCGCCGCGATGCACGACCGCCTCTGCGTCGATGCTGAGCTGGAGCGGCGCCGAGCGGAGATCGAAGAGTTCAACGCCGCCTCGCCCTGGCTGAAGCGGGGCATCGAGCTGCAGCCGGTCAAGTTCGGCATCTCCTTCACCGCCGCCCTACTCAACCAGGCCGGGGCGATGGTCATGGTCTACACCGACGGCTCCGTGCAGCTCAACCACAGCGGCACCGAGATGGGCCAGGGCCTGCACACCAAGATGCGGGCGGTCGCCGCCGACGCCTTCGGGCTGCCCGTGGACGCGGTGCGGGTGATGAACACCAGCACCGAGAAGGTGCCCAACACCTCGCCCACGGCTGCCAGCAGCGGCAGCGACCTGAACGGTCAGGCGGTCGCCGACGCCTGCCGCATCGTCCGCGAGCGGATGGCCGCGGTCGCCGCGCAGGAGCTGGGGGGAAGCGCCTCGGAGATGGTCTTCGTGAACGGTGAGGTCCGGGGTCCCACCGGCAGCCTGCCCTTCGCCGCGCTGGCCAACCTGTGCTGGGTGCGGCAGGTGAGCCTGTCCAGCACCGGCTACTACGCCACCCCGGGCATCGGCTACGACCGCGCCGCGGGCCGGGGCACCCCCTTCTTCTACTTCGCCTACGGCGTCGCCATCGTCGAGGTCGAGCTGCTGGGCCTGACCGGCGAGCACCGGCTGCGGCGGGTCGACATCCTGCACGACGTGGGCGACTCGCTGGTGCCGAGCATCGACCGCGGACAGATCGAGGGCGCCTTCGTCCAGGGCCTGGGCTGGCTGACCGGCGAGCAGGTGATCTTCGACGGCCGGGGGGCGGTCCTGACCCGGGGACCCTCGACGTACAAGATCCCCAGCGCGGGCGACATCCCGGCGGAGTTCCATGTGCGGCTGCTCCCCGGCGCCACCCAGGCCCACACCATCGGCGGCAGCAAGGCGGTCGGCGAGCCACCGTTCATGTTGGCGATCGCCGTCCTCGGGGCCCTGGAGCAGGCGGTGGCGGCCTTCGGGGAGGGCGAGGTGGAGGTGGAGCTGCCGGCCACGCCGGAGGCGCTGCTGGCCGCGGTGGAGCGGCTGGCACCGTTCTTCAGGGGTTCAGCTCAGG
>ERZ761602.7320-NODE-7320-length-11787-cov-4.805574_pt1 | contig 11787 bp, 9 predicted proteins | sample MGYA00512165_ERZ761602 | MGnify/ENA primary metagenome ERZ761602 (study PRJEB28899, sample SAMN02445085) | bioreactor sludge metagenome | biome: EBPR sludge; isolation source: Thorneside wastewater treatment plant | place: Australia: Brisbane, Thorneside... | reverse complement strand
GTTCTCCACCTCGCGGATCGACCGTCCCACCCGGGTGTTCACGCGGTCGACGTGGCTGTAACGAGGCAGGACATGCTCGCGATAGGCCCCCGGCACCGGCATCTCGAACGCCAGCGCGAGCACCTCGTCCGCCCGGCCGGCATCGAACCGGTGAAACACCACGCGCGCGGGAGCCGGCCCGTTGAGGGCGACGTTCCGGCCGTTGCGGTCGACGCTCGCGCCGCGGCCGTGCAGCACGCGTTCCGTGCTCAGCCAGAGCGGCAGGCCGGGACCGGCGCCGGAGTTCACGTTCGTCACCTTGCCCGTTTCCCAGTCCCGCAGACTCAGCGTCCAGGCACGGTCCTCACCGACCGGATACGCGAGCGTGCGGCCGTCGGGCGACAACGCGACGCCCTGGACCTCGCTGATCCGGGCGAACTCCCGCGCGGGCGGGAGGGCGGATTCCGCGGCGGGCAGGCGACCGGGTGCGGGCATCGCGGCCAGCGCCAGCGACCAGCAGGGAAACACGACGCGGCCGAGGGGGGTGCGCATGGGGCCGGACCGTAGCCGGCCAGGCGTGCGCGGCAAGGCCACACCCGGTCGAGGCCTTCCGCAATCCTGCCGATCCCGCGTCGGGTCGCCCCGGACGCCTGCGGCCTTGCCGCTCGCGGGCGGCGCGGGCACATCCACCGGGCATGACCTGCCCGCGGCTCCTTCGGTTCACCGTCCTTTTCGCCGCCGGCGCGATCGCCCGGGCCGAGCCCGAGGCGGAGGTGCGCGCGGCGGCGACGGCGCTCGCCCGCACCAGCCATGCCTGGGAAACGACCGCCCGCCAGCGGTTCACCAGCGAGAGCCGCGACTTCAGGCCCAATCCCAACGCCACCATCGAGGTCCGGGGCCGCACCGATCCGGAGGGCAGCACGCAGATCACGGTCCTGCCCTCGCCTGACATTCCGGTCGAGATCGTCGCGGTCTTTCGCGCCGGCGACGTCGTTGGCCAGACGCCGGTCGGCTGGCTGCGCCGGACCGCGATGCGCCAGGTGCCCAACCAGGACCGCACGATCCAGGCCGGCGGCCGGCCGGTGCGGCTTTCGCGCCTCCTCGCCGCGGCGCTCCAGGTGACGGCACGGAAAACCGCCGCCGAGGATCTGCTCGACCTGATCGAGGAAGTGAAGGCCTGGCGGGAGCAGGGTGGCCTGGTGCTCGGCGCGCTCTCCGATCGCGCCATCGAGCGGCTCTGGGGCGACGCACAGGCGAAGCGCGCCCCCGAGGTGCACGGCACCGTGATCTTTCGTCCGACCGCCGCGGGCCTGACGGAGTATCATGTCGTGCTCGCCATCGGGTTTCCCCAGAGCCGCACCGGCAAGACCGCCTGGACGATGCTGCAGTGGAGCACGCGCTTCAGCGGACTCGGATCGACCCAGGTCGAGCCGCCGGCCGCCGCGTTGAAGGCGTTGGACGAGGACGGTCCGCCGTGACGCCGCGCACGAGCCCCTCGGCACACGCGTCGTCCGCGTCGGCACCGTCGCCTGGCCTCGACCGCCCTTCGAAGGGCTGCGCTCCGTCGCAGCCGCGGCGCTGACGGAGCCGTGCCCGCCGAGGAATCGGCGGCCCTGCTGACCAAGCGGCCGCTCTAACGCCCCGCGCCCGCCAGCTCCGCGCGCACCTTGGCGATCGCTTCCCGCAGCGCGTCGTCCGCCGCGTAGGCGGCGCTGACGTCGAGCCAGCCGGCCGCCTCGCCGGCGCGGCCGTGGCGGGCGAGCGCGAGGGCCACGCTGCTGGTCACGGCGGCATTGCGGGCGAACAGCCGCGCGCCCTCCTCCAGCACGGCCCACTCCGCGGCGTTGGGCGCCTGCTCGCAGCGCGCCCAGGCTTCGGCGAGCAGTGCGACGGCTTCATGCAGGGGTGGAGACTGCGAGGCTGACCGCCGCAGCGGCTCCACGATCGGCGCGAGCTGCGAGTAAGGGAAGCGCCGGTCCGGCGGGGCATCGCGGAGGAGGTCGGCATAACGGAGGAGGGCGAGCTCGAGGTAGGCGCGCGGGCGCACCACGCCTTGGTTCACCGCCGGTTCGAGGTAACGGCGGGCCGCCTCCGGATCGCCGGCGTCGATCTCGCAGAGGCCCATCGTCGCCAGCAGCGCAGGATCGCGGTCCCCCGCATCGTAGGCACGGTGCAGCGTCCGCCGCGCCTGCGCCACGTAGGGCTCCCGCACGGCCGGCAGCCGCCGCTGCACGTGCCCGATGGCAAGTCGCTCCCACTCGCCCCGCACGCGCGCCACCTGGCCGGACGTCGCCCGGTCGAGGTCGTACGCCGGGGTCTCCGGGCGGCGCGGCGGCCGCAGCCGGTGCCACTCCGAAACGGCCCTCGGAAGATAGTCGCTGAGCCGATCGCGCAGGTCCGCATAGCCGAAGCCGAAGCACGCCTCAAAATCCTCCTCGACCACCGGTCCCGTCGCGGCGCGGGCGACAAATCGCCAGAACGCGTCGCGCACCGGCCCGCCGGATACGAGCGCCCAGCGGACGAACAGCTCCTGCGTGGCGCTGCGCGCCTGCACGCGCGCGATCAGCCGGCTCTCGGCCGCGCGCGCGCCGTCCGGGGCAAAGAGCTCACCGGCCGGCAGCAACGGCCGGGGATGCGAGGGGTCGCGCGCGAGGGCGCTGCTTTCCGTGCGGTTGATCCAGACCATCGGATTCAGCGTGATCGGCTCCGCCACGAAATCGGCCCCGCGATGCAGCCGCTCGATTCCCTCGACCAGCCACGGCGGCAGCTCCGGCACCCGCGCGCGGAGCAGGTAATAGACGTGGCCGGGCGAGACGCTCAGCGTCTCGGCGTCGAACAGCGACTCGTCAATGTACGCGATCGAGGCGTGCATGTCCCGGTCCGCGAGCCGCATGCTGGGCGCAATGTTGGCCCCGCCGCTGCGCGGCCCGCCCGCGCCGGCGCGCCGCTCGTCGGCGGCGTTGAGTTCGCGCTGGATCTCGGCGCTCACGGTCTGATCGAGGTCCTGCGCGTACAGGACGAAGATCGTGGGCACCTCGAGCCGGGCCAGGAATTCCTCGGGCACGAGCACGCGCACCAATTCCATCTGGCGCAGCCAGGCCTCCACGAAGCTGCGCGTGGTCGAGGTCGAGCACCGCGAGAGGAATTCGGTGCCGCCCGCCTTCACGTAGTACCAGGGCGCCGTCGAAACGGATTCCTCGACCAGCATCGGCGGCAGTTCGACGGCCGCTCCGGCCGGCCGCTCCGGCACCTGCGCCGACAGAGGCGCGAGTCCGCCCAGCCACATCAGCCCGGCCCGCCAGCCGCCGGTGCTCATCGCGCCGCCTCCTCCGCGGGCACGGCCGGGACATGTTGCGCCAGGAAGGTCTCGATCCGCCGGTAGACCGTCGCGCGGGAGGCCGGGTCGTCCGCGGCGAAACCCGCGGGCAGTTCGTCGCGCTCGACGGTCCACCCGGCAGGCGCACGAACCGCCGGGCTCCCGGAGGCGAGCAGCAGGAGCGGCGGCGGCGGTCCGCCGGCGCCGTCCAGCCATGCCCCCCGCGGCTCCACCACCACCACGGCCCGAAATTCTCCCGGCGCCCGGCGCGCAGCCTGCAGGGCGTGAACCGCGCCTTCGCCGCGACCCCACGCGACCACCCGCCGGGCGTCGACGGTCCGCGCCGGATCGGGCCCGGTCACGCTCGCGACGAGACGGCGGATATCCGATCCCGCCAGCGCCGCGACCTCCGCGCTTCCGCGGCCCAGCCGCAGGACGACGAAACCGAGATCCGCGAACACCTGCGCCTCGGCGTCGAAGCCCGGGAGGCCGCCCGCGCCCGGCGCGTCCTCCCACCGCAGCAGGAGCGGCAGCGACGGGGCGCGCGCCGACCGGGGCCAGGTTACGAAGCCTTCGCTGCGGAGTCCGCCGGGCGCCGTCCAGGCCAACGGCCGCGTCTCGTGCAGCCGCGCCGGCGTAAGCCAGGGGGCGACCCGCAGCACCTCCACCACGAGATCCTCCGGCCGCTGCCACACGAACACGCGGCCCGGATCGTTGCCGCCCGTCACGCGCACGAGCACGCGGTGCCGCGTCTCGCTCCAGTCGAGCAGCTCGACCGTCCGCCGCGGGAACTTTCGCTCCAGCTCGCGCTGGACGAAGGTGAGCTCGTCATCGCGCCACCGGATCGGCGCGGTCCCGGATCCGGTGCGCTCACCCACGACCTTGAGTCGATTCCAGTCGTAGATCGCGCGCTCTCCCGGCGGCGCGGTGTCGTCCCCGCCATAGCCGCGCACCTCGCCGGTCTGCACATCCACGAGGTGCCGGCCCGGGGCGCCAAAGCCGCCGTGGGTCCCCACCACGAGCTGATCGCGCTGTCCCGGAAGAAACCCCAGCACGTCGAGATGCGGCATGCGCCAGTGCACGGGCTCCGTGCTCGTGGCGGTCAGCTCCTGAGGTGTGCGCAACAGGTCCGCGAGCGACTTCGCCTCCGCTGACGTCGTCATGAACTGCTTCGCGTCGACGAGAATGCCGCGGCGCTGGCCGTCCGCATCGGCCGCGAGGATCGGCGCGACGATCCGCGGCCCGTCGGGATTCGGTCGGAGTCGGCCGTCCGGACCCGCGACCGCCGGCAGCGGCAGCACCCGGGCCTCTGGCGCAAAGACGAGCCGCCCCGGCGTGGCCCAGCGCAGGAAGCGCAAGCCAACGGGAGCCTGGCCGGCGGCGAAATCCGCCTCGCGATTCGGGTCGGCGGGAAACGTCCGGCGCGGCCCCGGCGGTTCCACCGCCACCACCACGATCGACAGGCCGCGGCGGGTGGGCGACGTGTACGCGAGGTGCCGGCCGTCGGGCGAAAGCGCCGCCTGCGCGGCCTGCCCTGGCCGGAACAGCGTCTCGACCCGCGCGTCGAGCGACGCACCCTGCATCGCTCCGGCAAGGAGCACGAACGCAGCGGGCCAGCGTAACCAGGGCAAGGTCACGGCGCGCACTCCAGTTCATCGGCCGGGCCGGAGCAAAGGGAAAAACCGCCGGGCGGTCGTGCCGGGCCGCGGATTTCACGGGTTGAAGGGGCGAGCCCGGCGCGTGAGCCGGCGGACGGCAGCCCCCCCGATGCAACGGCGAACTCCCTGACGCCATCTCTGAAACTCAGCCGGACTCACGCAGTCGGTCTTCAAATCAGCCGTGAGAACGGCCGGACTGAAAGGTGGAGCAGCTTGTCCTCAAGCTGCTGCGGACCGATCCATCGCACGTCAGCCGCCTGGGGACAGGCGGCTCCACCGCAACGGCATCATTGGCTCAGATCGAGTATTTCGCCTTCACGTCCTCGGGCAACGGCGTGGCCCGGCCGCTCGCGAGGGTCACGAGCACGTAGTCGGTATAGCCGTCGCACACGCGCTTGCCGCCGGGCTGCCTGTCGATCTCGAACGCCACGCGGCAGCCGGTCTCCGTGAAATGCTCGATCCAGCAGCGCACGATCATCCGGTCGCCCCATCCCAGCGGCCGCCGGTACTGGATGTGCGCGGTCGTCATCCACCACCCGAGCCCCCGTTCCGCGAACGCCTGCATCGACATCCCATAGTGGCGGTCCATCTGCTCGAAGCGCGCCGCGAGCACGTAGTCCAGGTAACGCGTCGAATGCACGTGCTGGTAGAGGTCGATGTCGTCGGGTCGGACCGACAACTCGGTTTCAAACTTGGAGTAGACGTTCATGCGCGGGGCCGGCGTTCTCCCAGAACGCCGCAGTCGCGTCGAAACGAAATCACCCGCCGCGGCGGTCCCCCGGCCATCGCCGCTCGACGTCCGCCCGCGCGCCGCCCTAGCGTCCGGACCGCATGTCCCGCCACCCCTTCGTGCCCGCACTCGCGCTCGCGGTCGTGTTCGCCGCCGCCGCGGCGGCCGCCCAGCCCGCGTGGGACTTCTACGCCTGTGCGATCGTCAACCGCAACTACACCATCGGCAACCGCGTCGCGACGGCCAACGGCGTGTATCAGCGCCTCGACGACGGCACCTGGGCCCACCGCGGGTACAGCGACCCCACGATCACGGCGGTGGCGTTCGATCCGCGCGACCCCCGCGTGGTTTACACGTCCGCGCTCAACGGCCTGTGGCGCAGCCTCGACGGCGGGCGGCACTGGCGGATCGCCAACGACTGGGACATGACCGAGGCGCGGGACGTCGTGGTCGATCCCAATGCTCCCGACCACGTCTACCTCGCGCTGCCCGACGGCATCGCCGTCTCGACCGACCGGGGACAGACGATCGTGCGCCGCGAAGCCGGCCTGCCGCTGCGCGGCAAGTACACGCAGGTGCTCCAGGTCGACCGCACGCGCGCGGGCCGGGTCCTCGCCGGCTGCGAGGCGGGCATCTTTCTCACGGAGGACGGCGCGCGGCGCTGGCGACGGGTGTTCGCGGCCCGCGACACGGTGTACGATGTCCAGCAGTCGCCGCACGACCCGCGGCACTGGCTCGCGGCCACGCACCGGGCCGGGCTGGTGCAGTCGCACGACGCGGGGCTGACCTGGGCGGCGGCGGCCGCCGCCCCCGCCGCGCACCCGCTCTACAACGTCACCTTCGACCTCACGCAGCCGGAGCGGATCGCGCTCGGCGGCTGGAGCGTCGGGGTCTTCACCAGCGAGGACGGCGGCCGGACCTGGGTCGCGCGCAACGCCGGCCTGCCCGCGCCGCCGACGGTGTGGCGCGTCGGCGTCGATCCCGCCGGCCGGCTCTACGCCAGCGTGCACGGCGAGACGCTGTTCGTCTCCGCCGACTTCGGCCGCACCTGGCAGCCGGATACGCTCGCCGGCGCCCAGGTGAACAAGTTCGTCCTCGTGCCCCGCCGCGGGCCCTGAACCCGCCCCGCCTCCCATGCTCCGCACGCTTTCGCTCTGCCTCGCCCTCGCCGTCCTGGCGGCTCCGCCGGTGTCCGCGCAGCCCTCGCATGCCGGCCCTCCGCCCCCGCCGGGGCCGGTCGACGACGCCCACGAGCGCCGCGCGGCCTATTTCCGCCGCATCGACGAGGTGCTCGACTGGGCCGCCGGCGGCGGCTCCGCGAAGACCGACGATCCCGCCCGGCTCGACCTGGCGATGATCGCGGCGCGCCTCGTGCGCCGGCAGGACCTGCCCGGATGCTCGCGGCGCGTCATCGAGCTGATGCGCGAGCCGGGCAGCGGCCCGTTCTGGATGTTTCCCGCAGTCTGCATCGCGTACCTCGGCCGCGACACGCTCGAGCCCGCGGCGCGCGCGGCGATCCGGGATGCCTGGCGGACGACCCGCCAGCTCCGGGGCGACACCGAGAACCATTTCGCGATGTACTACCTGTCGCTCTACCTCATGGCGGAGCTGTACCCGGACGATCCCCCGGAGGCGTGGTTCAACGGCCGCTCGTCGGCGGAGAACCTCGCCGAGGCCCGCGACTACCTCGTGCACTGGATCGACCTCACCACGAGCATCGGCCAGGGCGAGTTCAACACCACGCACTACATCGGCGAGTACGCGATCCCGCTCCTCTTCCTCGCGAGCTGGGCCCGCGACCCCGCGATGCGGCAGCGTGGCCACCTGATGCTCGACTGGCTCTTCGCCGAGTTGGCGGCGAACACCCTGCAGGGCGTACTGCGCGGGCCCAACGCCCGCACCGACGAGGGCTCGGTGGTCGAACGCTGGAACGCGATGGCCTCCTACTTCTCCTGGCTGCTCTTCGGCCACACGCCGCCCACCGCGGGCTACAGCGGCTGGGGGCTCTATTTCGCCCCGGTGGCGAAGAACTACGCGGTGCCCGAGGTCATCTACCGCATCGCGACCGACCGCCGGGCGGACATCCTGCAGCGCGACCGCGCGCGCGTGCGGCGCTTCTGGCGCTACAGCGACGAACTCTCTCCGCCGGTCTACAAGACCAACTACCTGCGGCGCGACTACGCCGTGGGCTCGATGCAGGGCGGACGGGTCGATCCGCTGCAGACGCACGTCTGGGACATCACGTGGGCCGAGCCCGATCCGCGCGGCAAACACAACACCCTCTTCTCGCTGCACCCGCACTCGGCGCCGGAAATCATCCAGGCTTCGTTCGTGTTCTATCCCGAGCCGATGATCAAGGGCGTCACCCGCGAAGGGAAGCCTTCGTACGATTCGCCCGACAAGGTCATGGGCAGCTCGCCGTACGAGCAGGTGTTCCAGGACCTCGACACGGTGATCGCTCTCTACGACATCCCGCCCGGCACGCGCTTCCCGCACATCAACGGCTTCTTCTCGAAGGACCTCGCCGACGTGACCGAGGACGCCTCCGGCTGGATCTTCGCCCGCGGCGGCCGGACGTTCCTCGCCTACCGCCCGCTCGCACCGTATCATTGGATCAAGTACCTCCATTACGCGAGCGGCTGGGCGAAGGAGCGGCTCGACCTCGGCGGGCGGATCCTGACGAGCCCGCACCTGAAGAATGGCACGATCGTGCAGGCCGCCGCGCAGGACGAGTTCCGCGACTTCGCCGCGTTCCAGGCCGCGATCCGCGCCCTGCCGCTCGAGTTCGCCCTGGCGCCGGCGCCGCGCGTGGCGTTCACGACCCTGCGCGGCCGCCGCGTCGAAGTGGCCTACGGCGCGCCGCCGGCGGTGAACGGTGCGACCGTCGACTACGGCCGGTGGAAGCTCTTCGAGGGCCCGCACCTCAATGCCGAGGTCGGCGGCCGCCGGCTCACGATCACGCATGGACGGCTCGAACGCGTGCTCGACTTCAACACCCTCACCGTGACCGACCGTGTGCGGTAGCCTCCGCGCCGGCGGCGCAGCGCGCCGCGGCGCCGGGCTTTCGGTTTGCCACGCCGCCGCGCCGCTCCTACGCGTGGTCGTGCGATGGATCACCTCAAGCTCCTGGAACAGTGGCACAAGGGCCTGCGCATCGCGCACAAGGCGCACCAGCAGGCGGCGGTGAAGTTCGAGCGCAACGGCCGCTGGCTCGGCGCGGCCACCGTCATCGCGTCGACGATCGTCGGCACGAGCCTGTTCGCCGACGCCAGTTCGAGCCTCGACACCGCGTGGAAGATCTCCGCGGGCGTGCTCAGCCTGGTCGCGGCGATCCTCTCCGCCATCCAGGGCACGTTGAAATTCAGCGAGACCGCGGCCCTGCACCGCTCCGCCGCGCAGCGCTACGGCCCGCTGCGGCGCGAGGTCGAGGAGATGATCGCCACCTCCGGCGCCGGCGGGAACGTCGAGCCGTCGCGGATCTCCGACCTGAGGAAACGCTGGGACGAGATCGACGCCGACGCCCCGAGCGTCCCGCAGGATCTCTACGATGCCGTCGTGGCCTCGCTCCAGTCCGGCCACGCCCCGGCCAGGACGACCTGATCCCGCCGCGGCGACAACGCGCGATCGAGCTTCCCCCGCCCCGCTGCCCGCTCGCCCGATCATTGTGCGTCATGAGTCCCGAGTTTCTCGTGCACCTTCCGTTCCTGCGGCTGCCTCCGGGTGCCGCGCAGGTGCTCTCCGGCTCGGGGCGGCTGGAATCGCTGGGGTTCGAGGAGTGGCTCGCGCTCGAGGACCCGGCCCAGGTCTACAGCGATCGGCGCTACCAGCAGATCGCACCCGTCTTCTGCCGGGCGCCGCTGCCGGAAGGCGGGGAACCGGGTGAACTCACCGCGGAGCAGGAGCAGGCGGCCGCCGACCTGATCGAGCGCGTGCAGGCGGCCGCGATCCTCGCGTTGCCCACGCTCCCGCTCGCCCCGGTGGCTTCATCCGCGGCGTACGTGGCCTGGCGCGGGCTGCCCCCCGCGCCCGTGCGTGCGGAAGGCTGGTTTGGGCCGCCCGAACGCGAACCGGTCGAACACGGCGGCGACGCCGGCCTGCAGTTCGGCCGGATCGTGGTGTGGCTGCACCAATCACCACCCGGCGGCGGGCCGACGGAATGCTGGGTGGTCGAACGGCGCTTCGGTCCGGCGCAGCGGGAATGGCTGCTTTCCGACTACGCCCGGGAGGCCGACACGCTGACCGCGGCGCAGATGCAGGCGTTCTCGGCCTGGTACGCGCTCCTGCTCCGCGCCGGCTGGGGCACGCGGCGCGCGGCCGCGGTGCGTTGTGTCGACGTGGTCACCGCCATGGGCCGTCCCGGCACGCCCCTGCACGAGATCGTCGTCCTGCTGGTCGCCGCCCTGGAGAACCTCGTCAATCCCGACGCGGATCGCCCGCTCGGCGAGACCTTCGCGCGCCGCGGTGCAGCCTGGTTTGCGGAGACGCCGGCGGAGCGCCCGCGCGACCACGCGCATTTCCGCCGCCTTTACGGCGTCCGCAGCGACATCCTGCACGGCGGCGATCCCGCCGAGGCGCTGCGGGCACTCGCCGCCACGCTCGACTGTACCGGGGAAAACGAACTGCGCGCCTGGCTGCGCCTGCACGCGCAGCTCGCGATCGACGCGCTGGCCGGCTGGTATGCCGGGCATCCGGAGGACGATGGCGGCGCCACCGGCTTCCGCACCGGGCTCGCCGCGGCCGCCGCGCTGCCGGATTCGGAGTGGGAGGAACGGCGCCGCACGCTGCTGGAGGGGCGACACCTTGTCCGACGCTGAACCCGCGGCCGCGCCGCCCGGCGGCGTCGTCTTCATCCCCGTGCACGGCGTGGTGCTCGAGGGCGACCGGCTGCCGTGCCACGGCCTGGTCTTCCTGCGCCTCGACGGCCAGGCCTGGTCGAGCCTGGAGCGTCTGTCGGTGCGCGACCAGGAGCTCGACGACTGGATCACCCGGGAGCGGGTGTTCGCGGCGTATCCGTATACAGGCGACGTCACGTCCCTCCGGCATCCCGCGGTCACCGCCGCGCTTGCCGCCTACGGCGAGGTCGTCACCGCGGCGCGGCTCACGGCCCCGGGCACATGGTTCAACCCCGGGCAGGTAGCGGCGGTGGTGCGGACCAGCACCGGCATGAATCACCGCTTCGTCGGCACGGAGCGGCCCCGGCTCTGGTCGGCGGTTTTTGGCGAGCCCCGCAAGGTCCGCGGTCGCCGCCGCGAGTGGGGCGGCCGGGTCGAGTGCCGGCCGCTGCAGTTCCACCTGCCGCACGGGCCGGCCTACGGGCTCGACGCGGACCGGGCGCAGTTGATCGAGCGCGTCGTCGCCCACCTCGCCGAGTTCCGCGCGCTGGTGCCGCACCACGGCTGGTGGGCGGCGCACCGGGCCTTCGCGCGCGGCCACGACCTGTTCCTGCCGCGCCGGCAGCGGCTGGCCTCCCTGCTCGGCGCCTTCGAGGCGGTGTTCGGGCCGTTCCCGCGCTCCCCGGGTGACCCCGGCATCGGCGCCGCCGTGGCCACGCTGCTCGAGCGTTCGGGATGGGAGACGCAGGAGCCCGCGCGGTATGTGGAAACCGTGATCCGGGCCGCTCGCAACCAGATCGCCCACGGCTCCGACCACGCGACCACGCTCGACCTGGCGGCGGTCGAGGAAAACCTGCTCGACCTCCTGCGCTCCGGCCTCACGTTCTCCGCCGCGTGGATCCGCGGCGTGCACGAGCCCGACGGGCCCCTCCCGCCCGGGCCCGCGCGCACGCTGCTCGCGTTCCAGCGGTGGCTCGGCCGGCCGCTCGAGGACGAGGAGTGAACCGCCGGAAGCGCGGGCGTCCTGCGGCCCGGCGGGCGATCGGTCCATTGGACCGAGGGCAGCAGGCGGCGGAGACCCTCGGGCACCAGCGCCGATTCCACCCCGGTACGGCCGAATAGGAGCAGCGCAAAGTGGCCGGCCAGCACCTCCTTGGGCCCGGGCTCGCGGTGGAGCGGGTTGTCCTCAAGCCGCTGGGGGGACGGCGGAACATCAGCCGCCTGGGGACAGGCGGCTCCACCCGTGCAGTCGGTCTTCACGCCCCCCATGAA
>ERZ761602.7319-NODE-7319-length-11789-cov-3.987302_pt1 | contig 11789 bp, 10 predicted proteins | sample MGYA00512165_ERZ761602 | MGnify/ENA primary metagenome ERZ761602 (study PRJEB28899, sample SAMN02445085) | bioreactor sludge metagenome | biome: EBPR sludge; isolation source: Thorneside wastewater treatment plant | place: Australia: Brisbane, Thorneside... | reverse complement strand
CGTCAGGACTGGCAACACACACGTTTGGACTGCCAGCAGGATGAACGTTTTCGGCCCAGAAATTGTCGGTACAAGAAAAAAGTTGGGCGTCAATGATCCCAATAGCAACGCGGAAAACATAAACCACGCGAATGCTTTAGGTGAAAGAGATTGGGACCAAGCCATCCGTCCACTTGCTTCCCAGCGCTGCGTGTAACGTAAAGCAAGCACCAGCAAGGCAACACTCAGGCCTTGAGCAAGAAACGGAAAAGAGGGGCCTAGAAAGTCAAAGACGTCGACAGCTACTGTGAAAACGGCACAATCCATGGCTATTTGCGTTGTAGCAACAGTCATGAGCCGTCGCGTCCGCTCGGCTGTCATTCGGAAAGGATGCACGCGCTCGAGCATGGACTTAACCATCGCAGATTTCCCGAAATGGGCACGAGCCAGCACTACCGCATCCTGCTCAGACAAAGATTCGGTGCCATCGAGGTACGCGAGTACTTTGTCTTCGATATGATCAGCAAGTTCTAGTCTTACCTCCTCGTTCGATAATTGACCTGACGCAATTTCTTCGCACACGGCCTGAATCTGCGCACGCGTTTCTGGCAAGAGTGGTGGTCTATTCATAACTTGCGCCAGCCATTCTAGTCAGCAAACCATGCAGCGAGCTCCATTCCTTTGTGCCTGCTTCCAGCGCCTTACGGCCTTTCGCGGTAATGTAGTAATACTTGCGACGACGCCCCGTGTCGGCTTCTTGCCATTGCGCACGCACTTTCTCGTCTAACTCAAGTTTATGGAGAATTGGATAGACAGTGCCTTCTTGCCAGGTGAATATGCCGCCGGATTCGGCATTTATCCGTCGAATGATTTCGTAGCCGTAGCTGGCGTCGCGCGCCAGAACAGACAACACGAGCAACTGAGTGGACGCACCGATAAGTTCTTTGGATAGATTCATGTCGGGCACTCCGAATGGCAAAACGGAGTATACCTAGAACTTCCATGCTTTGCAAGCGTGAAACGCGTACTTGCCGATTAGAGGCAGCTTCCAAGCAACAAAGGATACGAATTCAGACCAACACGAAAGTGTTTACACGCGAGCAATAGGGCCTTCTGAGGCCCGAACTGGTACAAGTCGGACGTTAAAAAGACTCCCCCGGACCGCGCGTCCCCTGTGTGTGCAGCTCACGCAAGATCTTGAATCACTTCACCTGTTCCAGGATGGCGAAGTCGCCGGGGTTCCATGCCTGCGCGATCACGTAAATTTTGTCGCCGACTTTCGTGAACGTTGCATTGTGAATGTGCGTGAAGTTGGGCAGACCGAGATCTTCCTTCGGCATCAACGTCGAGACGATGGCATCGCCCTTGAGGATATAAATCGGCGCGCCCTTGTCCTTCGCCGGACCATTCAGGCAACCCACGATGGCGAGTTCGTCCATATAGTCGATATCACACGCGAGCGATCCCTCAGGCAGTTTCACCGTATCGCGGTAATGCCCGAAGCGCGTGAAGCGATCGATCTCCGCGTTTGGGCGGTCTGCAATGGTCACATGCTTGCCGTCCGGGCTGATGGTAACGCCATGGCCGGTGCCAAACTGCCCCGGATTCGTTCCTTTGCCACCGAAAGCAAGGTCACTCCAGGCAACTTTCTCCGGGTTTGCCCGCGCGACATTCGCGGTCAGCACATAATCCAGCGGCGAGTAGCCGGTGGTGATGTAATAACGCCCGCCCAGCTTGGCAACGTCCGTCGGTACAAACTTTCCGCCTTCATCAAAATACTTGTTCACCACAGGCTCATCGAAATCGAAATCCGCCGTTGGCGCATCCAGCGTATTCACCAGCGTTCCGTCTATCGTTGTGGTAAACACTTTCCCGACATCATTACCCGGGAAAACGAGGTAGGCCGCATCTTTGTTGTACCAGATACCCGCGTTGTGCAGGTTCGTGTCTTTCATTGTCGCGGGGGTTGGGATCATTCGCGTCTTTGCGAGGTCGGCGCTGATCTCGATGATGCCCGCGCCCGGCAACGCAAAATAAATCTCGCCCTTGCCCTCGCGGCGATCCACGGCGAATCCGCCGTGCGCCTTCGTCAATACCGCCACCGCCTCTGCCGGAAGGTGATCGCCCTTGTACAACAGCTTGAATTTATAGTCGCCTTGACCGGTTACGCCCGGGACCGATGCCGGTGCTGTTGCTGTCGCATCTGCCTGTGCCAGCGTAAGCGTGCCATCAGCGTTGTTTTCTGCAGCGTCGGCATCGTGAGAATGCGTATGCGAATGCTTTGCGCCGGTTGCTTTGTCGTGGTGATGATGACCGGGGTGCGCTTGCGCGAGTTGCAATGGCAGCAGCGCGACCGAAATCGCAAGATACAGCGCTAACGAGAGTGTGCGTTTCACGGAAAGATCCTCCAACGAGGTTGAACTGCAGCCAGACCCAAGAATTCCCCTGTGCCCATAACGATAAACTTTCAGCGCCTCCAAAATCCACGCATGCGCATCGGCCCTCCCGCGGGCCACTTCCCGTGTGGTATCGTTACATCGCGTAACCGCCCTACTCGAACTCAGAAGGCACCCTCATGGCAAAGCTTACGCTGGACTTGCACGATATCTTCAACAAGAGCCAAAGCATCGAACGGGAACTGGAGCGCGTGATCGAAGATGCCGTGCGAAAACGCATTCGCACCGTCGAAATCATTCCCGGCAAAGGGTCCGGCCAGCTCAAGAAGCGGGTCCTTCGTTTTCTTCAACAGTCCCACATTAAATCGCAATACCATCGCGTGGAAAAAGATTCGACAAACTTTGGCCGCGTATTCGTGCATTTTCGGTTCGACTGACGCCGGAATTCTCCGGCAAATCCCGGATACCGGCGCGGTGGAAGCGCGCACCCGGCGCGACTATAATCCCGCGCTTACAACGAACCCCTTACGGAGCAATTGATACCATGTTTGAGCGACTCGATATGGCGCCCCCGGACCCAATTCTTGGAATCGGAGAGGCATTCAAAAAAGACCCCAACCCGAACAAGATTAACCTCAGCATCGGGGTCTACTGCGACGAGTCCGGAAAAACCCCCGTGCTTAACTCGGTCAAGAAGGCGGAAGAACGCATCCTCGCGACGGAGAGCACCAAGAACTATGTCAATCCCAATAGCGGGACGGCCGAATATTGCACCGCAGTGCAGGAATTGTTGTTTGGAAGCGGTCACGAGATTCTGACCTCCAAGCGAAGCGTCACTGCACATACGCCCGGGGGCACCGGCGGACTACGCGTATCGGGCGACTTCATATCCTTCTTGGCGCCAGGTGCGACGGTATGGCTCAGCGATCCGACGTGGCCAAACCACCCGAGCATCTTTCAGGCCGCCGGTCTGAAAGTCGCCACGTATCCGTACTACGACGCAGCGGGCAAAAAGCTGGATTTCGCGCCCATGCTCGATGCACTCAAGAAAATTCCAGCGGGTGATTTCGTCGTGCTGCACGGGTGCTGCCACAACCCAACGGGTATGGACCCGACGCTAGACGAATGGAAAGCCATTGCACAAGTCTCCGCCGCGCAGGGTTGGGTCCCGCTGTTCGACTTCGCCTATCAGGGCCTCGCCGACGGCGTGCGTGAAGACGCGCGTGGTCTCGCACAATTCCTCACGGCGGGACGTGAGGTCTACATTTGCTCGTCGTTCTCCAAGAACTTCGGGCTCTATAACGAACGCGTCGGCGCCTTGACCCTCGTGGCCGATTCCGAATCCAGCGCGCAGAAAGCATTGAGCCATCTCAAGCGCACGATCCGCACCAATTACTCCAATCCGCCGGCGCACGGCTCCAGCATCGTCACGACGATTCTCAACGACCCCGCGCTCCGGGCCGAATGGGACGCCGAATTGAAGAGCATGCGCGATCGCATCGCCAGCATGCGCAAGACATTCGTGGACACGCTCAAGGCGAAAGGTGTAGCGCAGGACTTCTCCTTCCTCATCACGCAGAAAGGAATGTTCTCCTTCTCCGGCCTGACGAAAACGCACGTGGACACTCTGAAAGAAAAATACGGCATCTATATCGTGGGTTCTGGCCGCATCAACGTCGCGGGGATGACCCCAGGCAATATGAACGCCTTGTGCGACGCAATCGCGGAAGTATTGAAATAGGGGCACGCGACGAGGGTGAGAATAAGCACCGGGGCGGCAACCTGCCAATAACCGTCTCCGAAAGGAGGAAACGCGTAGGAGGCGTAAAAGACGGCAGTTCGGTCACCCGCACTGAGTATCCGATCGTTCACGTCGCGTTGTTGTCCGTTTCCGGGAAGAATGACGCTGCACCACACCCAATCGGTGGAATGGCAAAGCACCGCTGGATGAACGCCCTTCTCAACAACGTTTCGCGAGGACAAGATGCGGCAGGCCGCCTGCCCCGTGAGCTTAAACTGTTCAAAAGCCTCCGAAAAGGCAACTGTCAGCATAGCACATCAAGGGGGCGTTGTCTTCCACTTTTTATGGATTTCAGGTGCCCAAGGCGCTTTTTTTGTTCGATCTTGAAGAAACAGCGTATTTGACGATTTTTTGTTGTAATCGATTGCAAATAAATGACTTGCTGGGTTTGTTCGTATTAAGAATAGTAAAATAATCAATTAAATAGCGTGTCGCCTCGCCTCGCGCCCTTGGGCGGAGGGCGAGCTAACCCGAGCCGGCGAAAGTTCCGGGCATTCGCTCCGTTCGATTGTCGGATGCGTGTTGGTTTATAACGTGCTTCTGTTTTCTGTTTGGGTAAGGCAAAAGTAGGGGACACCGATGACGCATTCTTCCTTCGCATCGACAACGCGCGGCCTCAATCGCGAACTTGCGCCCATGAAATTATTCGAGAAGGCAAAGCGAATCGGGATTTGGAATCCGAGTGATTTTGATTTCACACAGGACCGCGCGGACTGGGCAACTCTGAAAGAAGAAGAACGAACCCTGCTCGTGCACCTAACATCAGTCTTCCAGGCAGGAGAGGAAGCGGTAACGCTCGATTTGCTTCCGCTGATTGGCGCGGTCGCGCGCGATGGACGCCTCGAAGACGAGATCTATCTGACGTCGTTCTTGTGGGAAGAAGCGAAGCACGTCGATTTTTTTCAGCGATTTCTCTCTGAAGTTGCCGGTGTAACCGGCGATTTAAGCCACTTTCACGGCCCCAACTATCGCTACCTGTTCTACGAAGTGCTCCCGCAGACCATGAACGCGCTTACCAGTGATAGTTCGCCGGCAGCAGTTGCGAAAGCCTCGGCGACCTATAACATGATCATCGAAGGGGTGCTCGCGGAAACCGGATATCACGCCTACTTCACCGTCTGCGACAAGTTCGGAATCCTCCCTGCACAGCGCGATGGCGTGAGCCACACGAAGCAGGACGAAGCCCGGCATATCGCTTACGGGGTGTATCTTCTGTCCCGTTTGATGGCCGAAGACCCCGGACTTTGGGACATTGTCGAAGTCACCATGAACGAACTGCTTGTTCCTGCACTTGGAATCGTCGATGAGACCCTCGCAGCCTACGATCCAATTCCATTCGGCCTCACGGCCTCGGATTTTACGGATTTCGCGGTGGGGCAGTTCCAAAAGCGGTTTGACCGCATTCAGCGCGCTCGCGGAATGACCTTTGACGAAATCGATAGATTGACCCATGCCATCATCGAAAGTGGGGACGCGTAACGAAACACGGAATCTGCTATGATTATCCCTTGTCAATCAGGACAATTTAGCCAGGATAGTGATTCTCAAGCATGACATTTGACGACTTTGGTCTCGACCCGCGCTGCCTGCGGGTCCTGCATGAACAGAATATCGTAACGCCAACGCCGGTCCAGGCGCAGGCAATACCGATTGCGCTGAGCGGCCGCGACGTAATAGCGGTAGCGCAAACCGGCACGGGAAAAACACTTGGCTTTTCCCTGCCATCGCTGACGCGGCTTGCAGCGCAGCAAATAGCGCGCAATCAGATGTTGGTGCTTACGCCTACGCGCGAACTCGCCGTGCAAGTGGAACGTGTAATCAATGCGCTTGCCAAACCGCTGCACATGCATAGCGCCGCAATCTACGGCGGCGTGGGAATGGATAAGCAAACCCAAGACCTGCGCCGTGGCCGTGAAATTGTCGTTGCTACGCCCGGGCGATTGCTTGATCATATGGGGCGGGGCAATGTTGCGTTCCCGCAATTGAACATACTCGTGCTGGACGAGGCGGACCGCATGCTCGACATGGGTTTCCTTCCGGACATTCGCCGCATTCTTCGCCAGCTTCCCCGTGATCGGCAAACGTTGATGTTCAGCGCGACTTTCCCCGACGAAATTGCCCGGCTCACCTCCGAAATGATGCACGACCCCGAACGCATCAGCGTAGGGCCAATCGCGCGACCGGTTGACAGCGTTCGTCAGATCATTTATCCCGTCACACCCGAAGATAAAGGCCGGTTGCTCGTCAAAATATTCGAAGAGCAGAAGATTACCTCGGCGGTAATATTTCTGCGCACCAAAGACCGCACCGAGCGGGTGAGCACGATGCTGCACAAGCGCGGGTTCAACGTCGCCTGCATCCATGGGGATCGCTCGCAAAAATTGCGCGAGCAGGCGCTCGACGGATTCCGCAAGGGAAAATACTCAATTCTCGTCGCAACGGATGTTGCCGCGCGCGGTCTGGATATCGAGGGCATCACCCATGTGATCAACTACGATATTCCGCCAACCGCGGAAGATTACATACACAGAATCGGCCGCACGGCGCGCGCGCAGGCTGAAGGCGACGCGATTACGTTCGTATCGCCCAATGAGCATACCGCGCTCGAAACCATTGAGCGCGCGCTGGGCAAGAACTTGCCACGCGAAGAATGGGACGGAGCGCCGCCGGTGCTCTCGCTATTCCAGCCCAAGGACGCGGCAAAAGCGAAGCCTGGTCCGCGTCGTCCGGTTCGACGACTGCTTCGCCGCCGTTAGCGTCATGAAGTCTGACGTAGACGCGCGAATACTCGCGGCAGGGGTGTGTCCGCCACAATGCGGAAACGATTCAACATGGAGCAGCGGGAGCAGTAAGGGCATGGAGCGTCTCAGGGAAAAATTCACCTTCCTACATGGCGTTCAGTTGGGCACGCTGCTATTGGCGGCACTCGGGGTACGCATCTTTCGCATTGGCACCGAATCGCTCTGGTTCGACGAATGCGTAACGTACATGGCGCTCCACAATCCGAGCATCATTGGATTCTTTCGTGAAGAGGCCCAGTACGACCCAGTCATGGTTCCGGTATATTACGGCGCGGCCTATATTTGGTATCACCTTGGCTTTACTTCCATCGTCGCCGTGCGAATGCTGTCGGTAGTCGCCAGCCTTGCGGCGATTATATTTCTCTATTTCTGGACGCGAAGCCTTTTTAACCACGCCGCGGGTCTTGCCGCGGCGGTTTGCATGTCTTTCGCAAAGCTCCAGATATACATGTCTCAAGAGATTCGAAACTACGCATTCACCATGCTGCTTGCGCTCGTCGCAATGTATCTGTTCCACGAAGCCGTTAAACGCGAGAAGCGCACTTGGTGGATCCTCAGCATAGCGGCGAATATTGTTCTCGCCTACACGCATTTCTTTGCGCTGCTCCTGTTGTTGGCGCAGGGTGTATTCCTCTTAATCACACGCCCAAAACGTATTCTCTGGATCGCCGGTTGGACAGCGGTCCACCTGCCGTTTCTTGCGCTCATGCCAATCTGGATTCACAACATCGTGTCGAGCCCAATTTCTGAAACCGGGTGGATACCCTGGGCGCCGGTAAACCGGTTGTTCGACGCGTATTACTTCGTCTTCGCGGGCAGTCTGCAGGATGCCATGGACTTCGTGCGGGTGCTCCCTTTCGGGATTCCGGTTCATCATATGCTTGGCGTGGCAATGCTGGCGGCTGGGGCATGCTATGTTTCCGCAAGCGCAATCTTCTACCTGCGCAAAGCCATACCGATGGAAGGCTTCAAGTTTGACACGTCGGTAATGCTGGTTACCTGGTTGTTCGTGCCGCCTACGGCGCTCTTCATTCTTGGTAGAATCGTGCAACCGTGTTTTATTGAGCGCTACGTGCTTTACTCCGCAACAGCATTGTTCATTGTCGCCGGTGGCGCAATTGCCGTCATTCCAACGCAACGGTTGCAACACGTGGCGCTTTGCCTTCTCATGCTCATATTCGCCGGAAATCTCGTTGACTCCGCGCGCCCCTTGCGCCACGATTTTCGATCGACAGGCGAAGTCCTGGCCACGGAATTTCAGCAAGGGGATAAGATTTTCGCCTGCTTTGACACACTTGAGATGCCACTACGATATTACGCAAATGTTCCCAAAGACGCGATTGTCGGTTCGGAAGACTTCGTTCAGAAGGCGACCAGCGCGGCGTTGGCGGGAAAGCGATCCTGGATCTGGTTTATTCATGTGCCTGACAGGTTCGAGCCTACTTTGGTCGAGTCCGTTGCATTTCACGAAGGGCTAAAGTATCAACGCTGGCAGTTTCTCGGTCGATGGCACACTTATCTTTACAGGATTGAACCTCACCCCAATCCGGTCGATGCCGCGGCATGAACTCGACAGAGCAAAACGTGCATCCTGGGATGCCTTCCGATCAAGAGCCAGGTGGAATGACGCTCTCCCAATGGCTGGCTTTGGGAGCCTTGCTTGCTGTGGCCGTTGCGTTGCGTCTCCACGCCATTGCTTCCGAATCGATCTGGTTTGACGAGAGCATCACCTATACCTGGCTGGACAGCCCCACCATCTTCGAGTTCTTCCGCGGCGAAGCGATACGTGACCCCGCAACGGTGCCGATTTACTACGGGGTGGCATATCTCTGGTATCACCTCGGTTTCACATCCATAGTGGGCATGCGGCTGTTGTCCGTCATCGCCGGGACACTCGGCATCATGGCGCTGTATTTTTTTGGGCGCAGATTGTTCGGCCACATCGGCGGACTCACCGCTGCTGCCTGCATGACCTTCGCGAAGCTGCAGATCTACATGTCACAGGAAATACGCAACTACGCGTTCACCCTGCTGTTCGCGATCGTCGCCATGTATGCGTTGAACGAAGCCGCGAACCGCGGACGCCGAAACTGGTGGGCTGTGAACATAATCGCCAGTATAGCCGTAGCGCTCACGCACTTTTTCGGACTTCTACTGCCTTTCGCGCAAGGGGTCTATCTGCTCGCCAGCCGGCCCCGCCAGATAAAGTGGATCGCGGTCTGGGCCGCTGTGCAATTGCCCTTCTACGCCCTGATTCCGCTGTGGGTAAATTACGTGCAGTCCGGACAGGTCGAAGCTGAAACGCAGTGGATCAATTGGACCCCGCTCTCCCGCGCGTTTGACGCGTATTACTTTGTATTTGCCGGCAGCCTTCAGGACGCACTGGACTTTGTGCGGCGGCTCCCCTGGGGAATCCCGGTCCACCACATCCTCGGCATGGCATTTCTGCTGGCGGGCGCAGGTTACCTCGCGTTTTGCGCATATGCGGTGAGGCATAAATTCCGCCTGCCCATTGGATACGAAGCGCGCACCTCGTTCATGCTGATGTGCTGGCTTTTTGTTCCACCGGCAACCTTGTTCCTGATGGGTCGCCTCATACGCCCCTGCTTTGTCGAGCGCTATGTGCTCTATTCCGCGCTGCCGCTGTTCTTGGTGATGGGTGGGGCGATTGCCGCACTGCCGAAGCGCTCGCTTCAATACGGCGCGCTTGGTTTGTTGCTCGCCGTTTACGCGGGCAACCTGTACGATTATAATCGCCCGCTACGCCCCGACTACGCATCGACCGGCGCGATCCTTCGCGATCAGTTCAATCCCGGCGAACGTTTGTTCGCCAGTCTTGACTATATTCAGCTTCCGATGAAGTACTACGCCGGCATTCCGTACGAGGCAAATTTTGGCAATAGCGATACGTTTCTCGACGAAGCGTTTAAAGAAGCGCGCGGAGGTAAGCGGGCCTGGATTTGGTTTGTGGAGGTGCCGAAAGTCTGGGAGTTCGACGCCATCGACGCAAAAATCCGCGGCGGCGAATTCCAGGTCGAACATTGGGTTTTCCACGGCCGCTGGGCGACCCATTTGTATCGCATTGAGCCCAAGGTGTCCGTTGCAGAGCATTCAGGCCGGGAATGAAATCCGCGCTTGCGCCGAGATCAAATTCCCGCTGCACTACGAGCAATTGAAAGGGGCTGAAAATGTCGCATCGCTGGCGCTGTTTGCTGCTTGTCGTATTGGTCGCTCACTGCAGCTCGACATTTGCAAAGGCCGAATTGCCGCCGTTCGACGCCTTGCCGGAAAACCCTGCCTTGCCGGATCCGTTCATTATGCTGGATGGAACTCCGGTAAAGACTACCGACGATTGGTACAAAAAGCGCCGCCCGGAACTGAAGCAGTTGTTTCAGCATTATATGTACGGTTATCTCCCGGACGCAGTGAAGATCGAATCCTCGTCAGCACAGCCGGACCTGGAAATACTCGACGGAAAAGCAATCCTGCGTCAGGTTGTGATTGCATTTCCAACCTTGCCGGAAAATGCGCCACGCATCCATTTGACAGTGATACTTCCAAAGGCGGTGGCCTCGGCTCCGGTCTTCGTCACAATTAACAAGTGCGGCAATCACACCGTGCTCGCCGATCCTGCCATTCGGATCAATCCAAACGCGATTCTGCACAAGGAATGTCCCGGACCACCAGAAGAGATTCGCGGCAAGGACGCCGAGTTCTGGTGCATTCCATACTTGATCGAGCGCGGGTACGGCTTTGCGACTTTCCATGAAAGTGATATTGATCCGGACGTACATGATTTCACGGATGGTATTCACCCATTTTTCCCACAAGAGGAGATCGCGCCGGAGAATCGATGGGCAACGATCGCGGCGTGGGCGTGGGGGATACACCGCGCTGTGGACTATCTTTCGACCGCACCCGGTGTAGATCCAAGGCGGATCTGCGTAACCGGTCATTCGCGGCGCGGCAAAACCGCTCTGTTCGCGGGCGCGATGGATGAACGCATTGCGCTGGTCGTGCCGCATCAATCCGGCACCGGCGGCGCCGCGCTAAGCAGGGACAACGACCAGGAAACGGTCGAGCGCATCAACCGCGTATTTCCGCATTGGTTCAACGACGCGTTCGTAAACTTCGGAGACCACGAATCCAAACTGCCAATCGATCAACACCTGTTAATGGCGATGGTCGCGCCGCGCCCGCTGATCGATACGATGGGGTTGCAGGACAAGTGGGCAAACTATGACAGCTCGCTTCGCGCCGTGCGCGCGGCCGCGCCCGTCTGGAAACTGCTCGGCGCGCAAGGTCTCGCTGGCGACGGCGTACTCACGTATCCACAGAAGGTTACTTCTGAAACTGCAGGTACCATTCTTCAATACCGGCGCGACACTAAGCACACAATGGATCAGGGATACTGGGAGGCAATTCTCGACTTCGCCGACTTGCGATTGCCGCGACCGTAAATTCCTCCGCGACGGACATCGGGCTAGGGTTTGCTGCTCCCAAGCGCGCGTCGGCGCGATGCTTCCGGATACCTTCTTGCTGGAGGCTCAGGTTGCGGCGGTTCCACAACGTCTGGCGGCAATCCGAACGGCGCGAATTCCGGGCTGATAAAGTCGATTCCCTTCACCGCGACCGGCATATTGTTGCCTTGCCACTGCACCGCCCGAATAAATTCAACCGTGCCATCCATCCACAGCACGTTTCCGCCTCCGGGAAGATGATTCATCTCCGCGCCTGAATTAACTAAGTTCAGCATGACGATATCCCACATCAGCGGCCACCGCGGTGGAAACTTCTGCCCCGGTGGCATTC
>ERZ761602.7316-NODE-7316-length-11795-cov-5.443612_pt1 | contig 11795 bp, 10 predicted proteins | sample MGYA00512165_ERZ761602 | MGnify/ENA primary metagenome ERZ761602 (study PRJEB28899, sample SAMN02445085) | bioreactor sludge metagenome | biome: EBPR sludge; isolation source: Thorneside wastewater treatment plant | place: Australia: Brisbane, Thorneside... | reverse complement strand
ACGGCACGGTGACGTTGAAGTCCGTCCGGTAGTAGTTGGGATCGGTTTCACGCGTGACGTCGAGCCGCGCCGTGATCGAGTTCGTGACACGGGGCGCCTCTGGGAGCTTGTCGATCGTCTTCTTGAAGCTGTCGAGAAGGGCGCGGGCGTCGTCCGCGAGTTTGCTCGCTTTCTCCGCGATCTCGATCGCCCTCTCTGAAAGCACGACCCCGTTCTTGGAGATGTCCTCGGCGTTCGATGCGATCCGGGTCCCGCTCTCGCTCATCGTCTTCGTGTTGGCGAGAATCTCGTTCACGGGATCGCGAAGCCGCGGGTCGTTGACCATCGCACGCATATCCTCGACGAGGCCGTTCGCCGATGCGATCGTCTTGTCCATGCTGGCGACAAGCCGGTCGACCTGTCCTTCGAGCTTGCCGGACTGCGCGAGCTTGGCCAGCTCCGAGCTGACCTTTTTGACGTCGTCGAGAATCGCGATTCCGTTCTCGAGGGCACGGCGCGCGTTCGTCTGGTTGGCGGCGAGGATGGTGTCCACGCGCTTGGCCGCGCCCGAGAAGTTCTCGATCATCTGGGTCGCCTTCGCGATCAACTTCTGAGTGTCCTGGACCGCGCCGCTCACACTCTTGCGGATCTCCTTGTCGTCGAGGACCTTGGTGACCGCTTTGAGCGTGTCGTTGACTTTCCCGAGCACGGCATCGCTCTCGGGGAGGATCGACTGGAGTGCGCTCTTCTTGCGCCCGATGAAGCGCTCGCCGGGCTCCATGTATCGCAACCCGAACTCTCTCGGGGGATCGATCTCGATCGCACGGTCGCCGATCCCGATGAGGGCCGTTTCCATCACCGCGACGCTGCCGTAGGGGATCTTCACCGATTTCAGGATCTCGAGGTTGAGGATCGCGGAGCGCGGTCCCGCGAGTTCGACTCCGGTCACGGAACCGATCTGCACGCCCGCCATCACGACCTTGGCCCCCGCCGTCACCCCGCCCGCATCGTCGAAATCCGCCGTGTAGGAGACCGTTTCGGGAGCGAAGATGCTCTTCCCAAGGATCTTGTAGGCGGTGAGCACCATCACCGCGAACAGCACCAAGAACAGCCCGACTTTCCAAGCGCCCTGCATGGGGCTAGTTTAGCTCTGTCCCTGGCCCCGAAAAGGCCCCATGCCATACTCCGAGCATGAAATTTCAAGCTCCGAGAGGGACTCATGACGTACTGCCGGCCGATGCCTATCGGTGGCAGCACGTGCATCGGGTCTTCGCGGAGCTCGCCGGCCAATTCGGCTACGGGGAGGTGCGGACGCCGGCGTTCGAGGAAACCGAACTGTTCGTGCGCACGAGCGGGGAGACCAGCGAGGTCGTGAACAAGCAGATGTACTCGTTCCTCGACAAGGGCGACCGCAATCTCTCGCTCAAGCCGGAAGGAACCGCACCCGCCGTGCGCGCCTATCTCGAGCATGGGCTCGGCCAGCCCGGCCAGACCACGCGGCTGTGGTACTTCACCCCATTCTTTCGCTACGAACGACCGGGGAAGGGCCGCTATCGTCAGGCACACCAGTTCGGACTCGAACTTGTCGGCAGCGCCGCGCCGGAGGCGGACGCCGAGATTATCGAGATGACCGTCGAACTCTATCGCAGGGTCGGGATCGAGGCCCGCGTCAACGTCAACTCGCTCGGCCGTGCGGAGACGCGCGCTCGCTACCGCGAAGCGCTCCTTAACTATGCCGAACCCTATCTGCGGGACCAATCGGACGAGATCAGGGCAAGAGCCGCTCTGAACCCGCTCCGCATGCTCGACTCGAAGGACCCCGAGGTGATTTCGGCGATGGCCGGCGCGCCAAAGGTCCTCGACTTCCTCGAAGAAGCGTCGAAGGGCCACTTCGACCGACTCCTGTGCCTTCTCGAAGAGGCTCAGGTCCCGTTCGAGGTCGCTCCGAACATCGTCCGCGGGCTTGACTACTACACCGATACCGTGTTCGAGATCACGACGGATCTTCTCGGCTCCTCCAACGACGCGCTGTGCGGCGGAGGACGGTACGACAATTTGGTTTCGGATCTTGGGGGTCCGCCGACACCCAGCGTCGGCGTAGGGATCGGCGTCGAACGCCTCCTGATCGTCATGTCCGAACTCGGGCTTGAGTCGCCCCTCGCCCCCCTCGATGCGATGGCGATCTCCGCGACCGAGGCGGCGCGGCCGGCGATCCGGCAGATCGCCCGCGAGATGCGATCCGCGGGGTTCTCGGTCGTGACCGACCTCGACGGACGCAGCCTGCGTTCACAGCTCAAGCGTGCGGACCAATTGGGGGCGGTGCGCGCGGTGATCGTCGGGGACGAAGAGTTGACGGCCGGGGAAGTCTCGGTGCGGCTTCTCGCGTCCGGTGACCAAGTACGGGTCTCGCGGGAGCGACTCATCGAGGTCCTGCGTGGGGTGTGACGTCGTCCGTCGAAGGGTGGGCGCGGTGCTCGCGCTCGTCGTCACGAGCTTTGCGGCGAGCGCACAGACTCCCGAATTCACCTTGAAGATCGACCTCCGACCGACCTACATGAGCGAGCGAGGCGACCATACGACCTTTCGCTGGTATGACTCGATGGGCCGGCACAGCACCATCGGGCTGCAGCTGAACCTCGAGCCTGGCTACCGGATTTGGGTCAGCCAGCGCCTTCAGAAGATCGACAACGACCCTGACCGGGACCAACTTGACGAGTACTACCTGGAGGACCCGGGCAACTGGCGCCTTGGTCGGCAGTATCTGCCGTTCGGCGATAGAATCCTGCTCCGGTCGAGCGCGATGGCGGCACGACTCGACACGCAGCTGTTGCTCGCCGCGTTGCCGATCGCGATCGCGTACGCCGACGGCGGGAAGGGGAAAGTCCGGGGCGTCGTCGGGCGGATCGGTCGAGGATTCGGGGTGAGTGTTGCCGTCGGAGACCACTTCGGCATCTCAGCCTCGGATCTCACGCCGATCCGTTCTCCGGAGGCCGCTCCCGGGCGCGGGCGTGGCTACCGCTTCGTGCTGGGCGGCGATTATGGCCAACGGTTCGGGCCGATCTTACTCGAAGGGGAATACGCGGCCTTCCGCCGAGGCAGCACCGAACTCGACGCGGACCTCGACGTGAGCGATCTCCGAGCGACGGTTTCGCCCGCGACGGCCAACGGGATGAAGCTCACCGGGGCGTGGAGTCGCGAGTGGCGCTCCAAAGAGGACTTCTACCGGATCGAGGGTGAGCTGCCAATCGGACCGAAGCTGCAAATGATCCCGTTCGTGCGGTTCGCCCGTGGGGACTGGGAACGCCTTGGCATCACGGTCCGAATCCGGTTCTGAATCCCCCGACTCGCGAACGGCGTAACATGCTGAGGATGAATCCGCTGCTCCATCCGAATTCGGTGATCCTCGGGGTAGCCACGGCGTTGAGCGCCGTCTTTGCGCCCGGACCGCTGAAACTGCCGCTCACGTTGCTTCTTGGCGTCCTCTGGATCGGAGCGGTCGCGCTGACGGCGGCCAAAAGCGTTCAGCGCCGCGAAGGCCAAGTCCACCCGAGCGAGATTTCTCCCGAGAGCCGGCTCTACCTGCGGCCGCTTGAGGGCCTTCGTGATGAACTTCGGGAGATCGTCCGCGACAACCAGGATATGCCTTCGGTGAAGATCGTGGGACAGGAGGCTGTGGATCAAGCCGACCAGATCGTCGAGCATGCACGGAAGCTGATCGCCCTCCGCGAGCAGCTCAAACGGACTCTTCGAGGACGGTCCGAGGCCGAGGTCGCGATCCGGCAGCTTGAGAAGAAGCAGGAGGCGGCCGTGACCGATGGCGAGCGGGCCTCGATCCAGACCGCGATCGACGCCCACGCCAGTGAAGTCGCCCACTACGGCGAAGTCGAGGAGGCGATCCGGAAGATCGACGCCAAAGTCACTCAGGCCCAGGCGTCGCTCTCCGAGCTCAAGGCCCGGATCGCGGTGGGAGCGGCAGGCGCGCGGACCGATGGGGTAGACCAAGAAGCCCTCAACGACATGGTGATCCGACTCAAATCCTTGACCGCCAGCTTCGACGAAGCGGAGTCGCTTCTGCGGGAGCACGTCCGATGAGCGCAGGCCGACGTGCGTACGACCTCCTGCGTGGATACATTAACCGCGAATGGGACCGCATTCATGGGATGGAGCGACTGGATGCCCTCCAGGAGCTCGACGCAAACGCGTCGCCCCGAAGCACGTCCTCGAGTCCGGCGTCAACGGACGTCGACTCGGATCCGCCTGTGGATCTCAAGGCCCACGCCCGCCAGATTCTCGGCGTTTCACCCAGCGCCGAATTCGAGGAGATTCGGAGGGCGTTCGAGCGGCTGAGTCGGCGAAGCGATCCCTCCAACTTCACCGAGGGCACGCCCGAGGCCGCCCACGCCGCCGACATCCTCAAGAAGGTGAACTGGGCCTATCGCCAGCTCACCGACGATGTGGATGCGATGGAAAAGCGATTCAAGTCGCTTGAGATCGAATAGCCGCACGGGTCGACCCGCGTCCGTGGTCCCAGAACCCCTTCTCGCACCCGGGAACCGTTTGGGTAAAATGGGCGTTACATTGAGCGTAGAGGGCTCAAGTAGCTTGAGCGAATTACCGAAAGAGTAACGGAGGAAGACAGAATTTCATGGGCAGAACAGTAGGCATCGACCTCGGCACGACCAACTCGGTCGTGGCCGTGATGGAGGGGGGCGAGCCGGTCGTCATTGCGACGGCCGAAGGAACGCGCACGCTCCCGAGCGTCGTCGGATTCAAGAACAACGGCGAGCGCCTTGTCGGCGTGACCGCCAAGCGGCAGGCGGTGGTCAACCCTGAGAACACGGTGAGCAGCATCAAGCGGTTCATGGGTCACAAGTTCTCGGAGGTCAAGTCGGAGGCCAAGCGCGTCAGCTACAAGGTGAAGGAGGACAAGAAGGGAATGGCGATCGTCCACATCCCTGCGGTCGACAAGGACTTCACCCCGGAGGAGATCAGCGCGATGATCCTCCAAAAGCTGAAGGCTGACGCCGAGGCCTACCTTGGCGAAACGGTCGACCAGGCCGTCATCACCGTCCCCGCCTACTTCAACGACAGTCAGCGGAAGGCCACCAAGGACGCCGGGGAGATCGCCGGCCTCAAGGTCCAGCGGATCATCAACGAGCCGACCGCGGCCTCGCTCGCCTATGGCCTCGACAAGAAGGAGAATGAGACGATTCTCGTCTTCGACCTCGGCGGCGGGACGTTCGACGTGTCGGTTCTCGACGTCGGAGACGGCGTCTTCGAGGTTAAAGCGACCGCCGGTGACAGTCACCTCGGCGGTGACGATTACGACCAGAAGATCGTCGACTGGCTCGCCGAGGAGTTCAAGAAGGACCAGGGCATTGACCTGCTCCAGCAGAAGGACGCTCTCCAGCGTCTTCGCGAAGCGGCCGAGCGCGCGAAGATCGAATTGAGTTCGCAGGTGAGTACCCAGATCAACCTGCCCTATATCACTGCGGTCGATAACCAGCCGAAGCACCTCGACATCACGCTCTCTCGTGCCAAGTTCGAAGAGCTCTGCTCGGATCTGATGGAGCGGGTCAAGAAGCCGTTCCAGCAGGCGCTCGAGGATGCGAAGATGAAGGCGGGCCAGCTCGACGAGGTCATCCTCGTCGGCGGGTCGACGCGCATGCCGATGGTCCAGGAGCTGGTCAAGAAGCTGACCGGCAAGGAGCCGAATCGCTCGGTGAATCCGGACGAGGTCGTGGCCGTCGGTGCCGCGATCCAGGCCGGGGTGCTGGGCGGCGACGTCAAGAACATCGTGCTCCTCGACGTGACACCGCTCTCGCTGGGTGTGGAGACGCAGGGCGGAATCTTCGACAAGATCATCGAGCGGAACACGACGATCCCGACCAAAAAGAGCCGCGTCTACACGACTGCGGTCGACAATCAGGCCGACGTCGAGATCCACATCCTCCAGGGCGAGCGGGCTTTGGCTCGGGACAACAAGAGCATCGGCCGCTTCCTGCTCGGAGGGATCCCACCGGCTCCGGCCCGAGTGCCCCAGATCGAGGTGACGTTCGACATCGATGCGAACGGCATTCTCCAGGTCAGTGCTCAGGACAAGGCAACCGGCAACCAGCAGCGGATCACGATCAGCGGCTCGGGCAGCCTGAGCAAGGACGAGATCGAGCGCATGGCGCGCGAGGCCGAGGCGAATGCTGAGGCTGATCGGCGGGCGGTCGAGCTTCAGGAGCTCAAAAACAAGTCGGAGCAGCTCTGCTACAACGTCGAGAAGACGCTGCGCGAGCTCGGCGACAAGATCAGCGAGGCCGACCGCGCCCGGATCGAAGACAAGGTACGCGCGCTTAGGCAGGTCGTCGGAACCGACGACCAGGACGCGATCCAGCTCGCCCACAACGAACTCGAGAGCGAGAGCCATCAGCTTGCCGAGCAACTCTACAAGACGGCGCAGCCGACGGACCCAGAGGGTGAGAAGGTCGGTGCCGGCGTCGGCGCCACGGGCGGCGACGACGTGATCGACGCGGAGTTCAAAGAGGAGAAGTAATCCTCGGCCGGACAGGTCTGACTTGTCAGACCTGTCCGATTCTCGTTACAGGCGTGCCGCGGTTAGCATCCGGACCAACGAACTCAGGGTCGCGCGCATTTCGCGGCGTGGCACGATCCGATCGATCATCCCCGAACGGAGGCAAAACTCGGCGGTCTGGAAGTCGTCGGGAACGCGAGCGACTTGCGCCTGCTTGCTGACGCGCGCACCGGCAAAGCCCACCTGGGCGCCGGGCTCGGCAAGGATCACGTCCGCGACGCTCGCGTATCCGGCGAGCACGCCGGCCATCGTCGGATCGGTGAAGACCGCGATGTAGGGCGCTCCGGCCGAACGGCAGCGCTCGACCGCCGCCGTCGTCTTGGCCATCTGCATGAGGCTGAGGAGGCCCTCTTGCATCCGGGCACCCCCCGATGCGCAGAAGACGATCGCTGCGATCCCGCCATCGGCGGCCCGTTCGAGGGTGCGCGTGATCTTCTCCCCCGCAACCGAGCCCATCGACCCACCCATAAAGGTGAAGTCCGAGACCGCGACGCTGACGTCGCGCCCGTCGAGCTTCGCGAGCCCGCTCACGACGCCGTCGTTCTGACCGGTCTTCTCCTTGGCGCCTTCGAGCTTCGCGCGGTATTCGGGGAACTGGAGGGGATCGATCGACGCGAGCTCCGTATCAAGAACCTGGAAGCTGCCCTCGTCGAACGTCATCTCGATCCTGGCGGTTGCCGAAACGCGCTGGTGGAATCCGCAATGCTGGCACACGAACAGGTTCTGCTCGAATTCGCGGCGGAAGATCGCCTTTTTGCATCGCGCGCACTGGACGAACGCGCCGCTTTGTCCGATCTTGCCCCCGAAGCGCATGGGCGGAAGGTTACCTGGCACAGGACTCGGGAGGAGAGGCAACTCCGTGGCGCGAATCAAACGTCTATAGATCGGAGGAGGTCTCCCATGCTTCGCCGCGCCTTCACGTTGATCGAACTCCTCGTGGTGATCGCGATCATCGCGGTCCTCGCCGCCATCCTGTTCCCGGTGTTCGCCCAGGCCAAGAACACCGCTCGCCAAGCCGTGTGCCTGAGCAACATGAAGCAGCTCGGCTACGCGATGCAGCTCTACCTGCCTGATTTCGACGACACCTGGTTTCCGAGTGCCCACTACTCGCCGCTCCCGGGTTATGCCAATCAGGAGATCTGGATCGGATACGACAACAACAACTACCCAATTTTCGGAGGGTTCTACGGTCGCGTATACGAGCGCGCCCGCAACCCGATCCGACCCGGCACGCTCGACCCCTACCTGAAGAACCACGACATCAAGCGGTGCCCGTCGATGCCGCGCGATTGGCAGAGCGCCTACGCCCTGAACTGGTTCAATCCGGCGTTCTGGTCCCCCTACTACGCGCGGAATCCACGAGCGAACGGCCAGGAGTACGGTCCGTCATCGAAGACCTTTTCAACGGCACCGGACGGGACCTATTCGATGACCGGCGCGACTCAATCCGAGGTCGAGGAGGCGTCCTACACGCTCGTCGCCTGGGAGCATCTCGCGCGGGTGCCGATGTGCAACTTCCTTCAGGTCTACGACTGGTTCGACAACGCGCCTAACGACAGCAGCCTACGGTCGCACTTCCACTTTCTGCATCGGGACGGGGCGAACGGACTCTGGGCCGATTCCCACGCGAAGCGCATCACTTACCAGAACCTGAAGCGGCCGATGTTCTCGACACGGAAGGACATCTACAACTAGCCAAGTACACTGAGCGCATGCCGTTCGAAGTCGATCCCGCGATCGGTCGCGCCCATACGCTTCCGTCCGCCTTCTACACCGATCCCGCCCTCTATGAGGCGAGCAAGGACCGGCTTTTCGCCCGGAGCTGGCAGTGGGTCGGGGACACCGATTCGGTCAAAGTCCCGGGACAGACCTTCCCGTTCATCCTCCTCGAGGGGTGCCTCGACGAGCCGCTCCTCTTCACGCGCGACTCGCAGGACCAGGTGCGGTGCCTCTCGAACGTCTGCACCCACCGCGGAATGCTCGTCTGCGAGGGCGCCGGCAACGAGCGGTTCCTTCGGTGTCGCTACCACGGGCGGCGTTTCGGACTCGACGGGAAGTTCCAGTCGATGCCGGAGTTCGAGGGGTGCGAGGGTTTCCCGAGCACCAATGACGATCTCGTGTCAATTCCGTTCGACACGTGGCACCAGATGCTTTTCGTCTCGCTCAACCCGGCTCGTTCGCTCGCCGAGTGGATTCAGCCGATGCTGGACCGGGTCGGGTGGTTGCCGCTTGGCGAATTCGTCCACGACCCCACACGGGGCCGCGACTACCTCGTGAAGGCAAACTGGGCCCTGTACGTGGACAACTATCTCGAAGGATTCCACATTCCGTTCATCCACGCCGGGTTGAACGACGCGATCGCCTACGAAGACTACGGGGTCGAACTATACGAACGGTGTAGCCTCCAGCTCGCGATCGCGAAGGGCGCGGAAGACGTTTTCGATCTGCCCCGGAGCTCGCCCGACTATGGCCGCAACGTGTCGGCCTACTACTACTGGGTGTTCCCGAATCTGATGTTCAACTTCTATCCGTGGGGGCTCTCGATCAACGTCGTGCGCCCTCTCGCCCCTGACCTTACGAAGGTGACCTTCATCCCCTACGTGTGGGATGCGAGCAAGATCGGTCGCGGGGCCGGAGCCGCCCTCGATCGCGTCGAGCGCGAGGATGAGGCCGTGGTCGAACTCGTGCAGAAGGGCGTTCGCTCGCGGTTCTACGATCGCGGTCGGTACTCCCCGACGCGCGAAACCGGCACCCATCACTTCCACCGGTTGCTGGTCGACGCGATGGGGCCCTAAGCCGCGGCGCTCGACTTCAGGAACCGCATCCAGCGCGCCAGATCGAGACGGGGCAAGTCGGCGAAGGTCAAGCCGACGCGGAAGCGCCCTGCAGCGTTTGGGGCGGGTGTGCAGTAGACGACGCGGCATAACGCGACCATTTCGCCGTACGGCGTGTGAGCCGTCGCGGGGACGACCTCTTCCGTTTCAAGTGCCGTTTCGACTTCGAGGGCGACGCCATTCGGGGAGGCATCGATGAGCTTCCCCGCGACCTTCGACTCTCCTCGTTCGAGATCGATCGTCAGTTCGAGCCCACGAACACGGGTTCGAGCCCCTTGCTGGAGGATACGAACGAACGAAGGGAGCTTCAAGACCCAGTTCGGTCCGTCACACCGGAGAAATTCGACGGTGAGGCGACAGTGTCCGTCCGCCGCGCTCATTTCGAGATCGAAGACTTCTTTGGGTCGCACCTCGACGTGATGCCCGGGATCGATCGTGATCGTGTCTTTGTCGACGTCCCGCACCCAACCATGGATGGTGGACCCGTCGTTCATGCGCTCCAGCCGCATCCGGGTATTCAAGAATCGCTTCACGTACGAGAATGATCGGCACGATGTCGGCGAGTCTTGCCCCGGGGATTGCGGGGTTCGGTAACCTGATCGCGTGATTCTCGTTGTCGGAGGTGCCGGATTCGTCGGTTCCCACATGGCCAAGCACCTCCGAAAGTGCGGTGAGCCTCACGTCATCTTCGACAATCTCAGCACCGGACACCGGATCGCCGTGGGTGGGAGCGACCTCGTCGTGGGCGACCTCCTCAACCCTCAGGAGATTGCTGCGGCTCTCGATCGCTATCGACCCGATGTCGTTCTTCACTTCGCCGCGAAAAGTCTGGTTGGAGAGAGCCTCACGAAGCCGCATGCCTACTGGGAGAACAACATCGTCGGTGGGTGGAACCTGCTCGAAGCCATGCGTTCGCGCGGCATCGGCCGGATCGTGTTCAGTTCGACGGCCGCCATCTATGGCAATCCCGACCGGGTACCGATCGCCGAATCGGCACCGAAGCGTCCCGTCAGCCCTTACGGGGAAACCAAGCTCGCCTTCGAGCAGATGCTGGGGGCCTATGGTCGGGCGTACGGTCTCAAGAGCGTGTCCCTACGCTACTTCAATGCCGCCGGTGCCGACCCCGGTGGCGAGATCGGCGAAGACCACCGTCCGGAGACCCACCTGATTCCGGCCGCGATCCTCGCCGCGACGCGCGGCGAAATCCTGAAGGTCTACGGCGACGACTACGCTACGGCGGACGGCACGTGTGTTCGCGACTACGTCCACGTGACCGACCTCTGCGATGCCCATGGGTTGGCCATCCGCCACCTCCGGACCGGAGGCGCGTCAGTGGCTTACAACCTCGGGAGCGGCGGCGGGTTCTCCGTGCTGGACGTGGTGCAAGCGGTCGGAGCCTCGACCGGACGCGTGCTGAAAACCGAGGTGGCACCTCGCCGGGAAGGCGATCCCGCGACGCTTATCGCCTCAAGCGCGGCGATCCGCCAGGACTGGGGTTGGGTGCCCCAATACGTCGACCTCGGCGTGATTGTCGAGCACGCCGCGAACTGGCGTGCAGGTCATCCCGAAGGCTACACCGACGAACGCGGCCCGGGTAAACCCCCCATATGACCGGTGCCTTTCTCGCCGCCCTCGGACTTGCGCTGCAAGATCCGGCTCTCGTCTATCCGCCGACCCCAAAAGGGGATGTCGTCGATGACTATCATGGTACGGCCGTCGCCGATCCCTATCGGTGGATGGAGGAGATGGAGTCCGCGGACGTCAAGGCCTGGATCAAGGCCCAGAATGAGGTCACGTTCTCGCTCCTCAAGAAGATCCCGGCAAGGAAGCCGATCGAAGCACGGCTGACGAAGCTCTGGAACTATGAGCGATACGGAGTGCCGTGGCAGGAGGGCGGCCTCACCTTCTTCACGAAGAACGACGGCCTCCAGCCGCAAAGCGTGGTTTACGTGATCGATCCGGGTAAGCGAACGCCTCGGTTGCTTCTCGATCCGAACAAACTATCCAAGGACGGGACGGTCGCCGCCGGAGGCTATTCTGCGAGCCCCAATGGCCGATACCTGGCGTACAGCGTCCAGAGTGGGGGTTCGGACTGGCAGGAATGGCGCGTCCGTGACGTGAAGAGCGGCAAGGACCTCAGCGACAAGATTGAGTGGAGCAAGTTCTCGGGAGCGTCCTGGTCTGCGGATTCGAAGGGGTTCTACTACTCGCGATACGATGCCCCGAAACCGGGTGAGGCTCTGGCCGAAGCGAACTACTTCCACAAGCTCTACTACCACCGACTCGGGACCAAGCAGACCGAGGACGCCCTCGTCTACGAGCGGAAGGACGAGAAGGAGTGGGGTTTCGATGGTCAGGTGACGGACGACGGTCGGTACCTTGTGATCACGGTCTGGCAG
>ERZ761602.7315-NODE-7315-length-11796-cov-9.148795_pt1 | contig 11796 bp, 9 predicted proteins | sample MGYA00512165_ERZ761602 | MGnify/ENA primary metagenome ERZ761602 (study PRJEB28899, sample SAMN02445085) | bioreactor sludge metagenome | biome: EBPR sludge; isolation source: Thorneside wastewater treatment plant | place: Australia: Brisbane, Thorneside... | reverse complement strand
GGTTTGAGAATGCTTGCGAAATGTTTTGCTCTTGAGCTTGCTCCTCATAATATTCTTGTGAACGAGCTTGCTCCGGGGTATGTAGATGCGGGGTTGAGCGGAAAGTTTTTCTCGGAAGACGCTTCGCTAAAGGAACATTCCCGCGAGAAAGTTCCGGTGAAAAAGTTAATAACCCCGATGGATGTAGCGAAACAAACGCTTTTTTTATGTCATCCTGAAAACAGCCATATTACCGGAAGCGTCTTGCTGATGGATGGCGGATTATCGCTTCTCTCTTAATGATACTGAAATGATCATCTAAAACGCCAATATATAACCGCAGATTAGAGAGCCTTTTAATCCATGATCCTTGATCAGTAATATGTCAGATATGAGCAAGACTATTATTTCTCCTTCCGGCAATTTTCTCGTCAATCCCTCCGGGTTCAGGGGAAGGATAGGCGTAGCGCAAATCGATATTGATCCGCCTGAAGGAATTTATAGTCGCAACTGGGGCGCTTCGGCGGATGATAGCGCTCTCGGGATCCACCGCCAGCTTAAACTTACCTGCGTCAGTTTCGAGCCGCTACAAGGCGGAACTCCCTTGATTCTTATTGCCGCCGACTTATGCATATGGAAAATCGCAGCGGAAGAAAGAGAATTCCGGGCAACTGTTCTGGATGCCTTATCCCTGGAGGAAGCACAGTTGATGTTTTGTCTGTCTCATACCCATGCGGGTCCGAGTATTTCATTAGTAGACGCCAACATGCCCGGCGGTCAATATATTGCTCAATATCGAGAGAGCGTTTGCCAGCGCGCCGTGGCAATAGCCCGAACCGCGCTTTCTACCGCAACAGCGGCTACGCTTACCTGGTATTATAGCAAATGCGATCTGGCAACTAATCGCGATCTGCCGCAGCCCGGAACAAACAAGTTAAGCGTAGGCTTTAATCCCGGGCAAGCTGCCGACGATACCTTGCTGACAGGGAGGATCGCGAATGATCGGGGAGATATCATCGCGGTGATCGTTAACTATGCCTGTCACCCTACAACGCTGGCATGGGATAACCGGCTGATCTCGCCCGACTATATAGGCGCTATGAGAGAGGTGGTGGAGCGCCATACCAAGGCGCCCTGTCTTTTCCTGCAAGGCGCTTCGGGAGATCTTGCTCCTGCGGAACAATATACGGGGGCGCTCGATATTGCAGAGAGACATGGTCGCAGGTTGGGCTATTGCGCGCTTGCCGCGCTTGAAGCAATGCTTCCTCCCGAAACAAAATTATCGTTTAGCCATGTCGTTGAATCAGGCGCTCCCTTAGCGATTTGGGAGCATAAGCCTCAGGCTTTCTCTTCACATCTTTCTTTTTTACAGATAGAAATACCTCTTCAATTGAAAGACATGCCTTCCCTTGCCGTTCTCGAACAGCAATGGAGCAGTTCCCAGGATCGCGTGCTTAAGGAACGCTTGTGGCGAAAGATAGGCGTTCGAAAAACAGTGGGCAACGGGGATACCGGGAAAACGTATTTGTGGATCTGGCGACTGGGCAATTCTTTCCTGATCGGCCAACCGAATGAAGCGTATTCTCTTTTTCAACAGGAACTGCGCAGGAGCCTTATGCCGAATGCAGTTGCAGCTATCAACCTGGTCAATGGATCTGCCGGTTATCTCCCGCCCAGCGAATTGTATGACCTGGACAACTATACAGTAGAGCAAACTCCTTTTGCCAGGGGGTCTCTGGAATTTCTTATTGAAGTTGCCTTAAGTAACGCGGCAACCTTGTTATAAAGCAGCCAACAACTCAAAAAATGAATAAAAGCCTGTCTGCCCTGGATGCCATTGTTTTTGCGGTCTATATTCTGGGCATATTGGGCGTAGGAATATATGCTTCGCGAAGAGGTAAGAAAACCAAGCGGGATTATTTCCTGGCCGGGGATAGACTGCCCTGGTGGATGGTCGGGGGAAGCATTATCGCGGCAAATATCAGCAGCCACCACCTGGTAGGGGTCATGGGCGTTTCTTATACGCTTGGATTTGTCGCTGTGGTGATTGAGTGGGGCGCTATTCTTCTCGGATTCAATGCGCTGCTTTGGATTTTTCTTCCTTTTTATTTGCGTAATGGTTTTTATACCATGCCGGAATACCTGCAAAGACGATATGGGGGCGGCTCGCGCACCATCTATTCTATCCTGGTGTTGCTCACCTATATCTTTGTCGAAATTGGCGCAGTATTGTATCTCGGGGCTATTACATTGCAGTCCCTTCTCGGCATACCTGTGTTAACGAGTGTTTGCATACTGGCTGTGTTTACCGGAATATATACGATTGCGGGAGGGCTTCGCGCGGTGATCTGGACAGAAATGCTGCAACTGGGCGTGCTGATGATCGGGATGATCATTTTGTCTTTTGTTACCATAAACGCCGCAGGGGGCGTCTCTGCAATAATGGAAACATCGAAAGACTGGAGTCATTTTCTTCCGGCCGATCATCCTGATTTTCCATGGACCATGTATCTCGGCGGAGTGGTTTGTATCAGCGTATTCTATAATGCAACCAACCAGTTTATAGTGCAGCGTACGCTTGCTGCAAAAAATGAATGGCACGCAAGAATGGGGATCATATTTGCCGATTATCTTAAGTTCCTTATCCCGGTACTGATCATTGCTCCCGCCCTGGTTGCCCCGAAATTGTTTCCAAATCTTGAAAAACCTGATCTGCTTTTTGCCACCCTGGTACAGAACCTGCTTCCGGCGGGCCTGATAGGACTGGTGATGGCGGGACTGATCGCAGCCGTGATGTCGCATCTTTCCGGCGCGATCAATTCCTGTACGACCATCATCACGATGGATATTTACTTACCCTATTTCCGAAAGAAAGCTTCCGAGGAACAGGCGGTAAAATTTGGCAAGCTTTCAGGAGCGGCGATCGTTGCGCTGGGTATCTCATGCGCAGCGCTGTTGGTCCTGTATTCCGAGAAACCCGTTTTTCTCTACCTGCTGAACGCCTATGGTTTGTTTACTCCTGGTATCGCTACGATGTTTCTTCTGGGGATCCTTTGGAAAAGAACAACGCATGCGGCCGCCATTACGGCCGGATTACTGACCATCCCCGCCTCTATTTTAATAGAATTTCTTTTCCCATCCATGCCATTTTTTAACCGGACCGGAATTGTTTTCTGGGGATGCATGATCATCTGCGTCATAGTAAGCTTGTTTACGAAACCCAAAGAAGAGGATGAGCTGAAGGGTCTGATCTGGAATAAGGAGAGTCTTTCCCTTCCCCCGGAACAACGTCAGCAACAAAAAGGATGGCGCAATCCCTTTATCTGGTGGGCTATTATTACTATAACGGTACTTTACTTTTATGTGCGGTATGCATAATATGCTCAATCAATAATACTCAATCATGAAAAACAACAATTGGGAAACGGTTCTGGATTATACCTGCCTTCTTGGAGAAGGCCCTGTATGGGATGCCGCCAATTCCACGATTCTGTGGGTAGATATCCTATACGGCCATATTCATGCTTTTAATACGCAACGAAGAGTATATCGTATGTTCCAGACCGGGCAAATGGTTGGCGCCATTGCCCTGAAGAGGAACGGATTGTTAATAGCGGCGCTGAAGAGCGGGTTTTATGAAATTGATATGGACCGGCGGGGAATTAAGCTGCTGAAACAGGTGGAAGCAGACCTGCCCGATAACAGGTTTAATGACGGCAAATGCGATCCTGCCGGGAGATTCTGGGCCGGTACCATGTCCGTTAAGGGGACTGCCGGCGCGGGAAAACTGTACACCCTGGAAAATAACCAGGTAAGTATTAAGATAGACAACGTATCCTGCTCCAATGGAATGGCCTGGAACAAGGATCATAACCGGTTATACTATATAGATACGCCTACCCGGCAAGTAGTTGCTTATGACTATAACCTGGCTGATGGAACGATCAACAATAGGAAGACGATCATTACTATTCCCGAAGAAGAAGGCTATCCCGACGGGATGACCATTGATGAAGAGGGAATGTTGTGGATTGCTTTATGGAATGGAGGAAAGGTGGCAAGGTATGACCCGGAAACGGGTAAGCAGCTGATGCATTTTTCATTGCCTGCCGCAAAAATAACATCATGCGCATTTGGCGGGGAGAACCTTTCCGATTTATATATCACTTCGGCCAAAACGGACCTGAGTGAAAATGAATTGCTGGAGCAGCCGCTTGCAGGAAGCCTTTTTGTCGTTAAAAATTGCGGATATAAAGGAGCGCCTTCGTTCCTCGTAACATGATATTCATCATTCATCATTAAACGTCTTATTATGGATCGCAGAGATTTTTTAAGCCAAACAGCCGGATTAACCATTGCCGGAGCTTTTTTATCCAGCTGCGGGACTGCCCGTCATGCCTCTTCAACCTTTCAGACGCATGACTGGAAACGGGATGAGCGTAATCCCGTTTTCCCTCCCGGAGGCGGATGGTTTGATACCACGGCCTGTATGAATCCTTTTGTGGTAACGCATGAAGGAAAGTACTGGTTATTCTATGCAGGCGGCGACGATAAAGGGCATCGCAGGATATGCCTGGCTTCCACTCCTGTTGGAGATCTTGTCAACTGGAAAAGATACGGGCCGCTTTTTGATGTAGGCGGCAAGGGCGCATTTGATGAAACCTGGTGCGTGCTTCCCTGCGTTCACCGGATCGGCAATCAATGGCGGTTGTATTATACGGGGCGTGCGGCGCAGGGAGCAGGCTTACAGGCTTTCTGCGGCATTGGAATGGCTATCAGCGACGACCTGCTGAACTGGAAAAAATATGCCAACGAACCCGTATTGCTTGGAGATGGATTCCCTGAATGGCCGGATAACAAAGGCATTGCGGGAGGAGGCTCTATTGTTGAGATTCCGCAACCAGACGGACGTATACTTTATCGTATGTATTATACGCTGACTACCGGAACGCCTAGTCGCGACTTGCTGGTGGATCAGGCCAAACAATCGGTGGTAGCGCATTCCTATGATGGCATCACGTGGACGGATAAGCGCGTAGTATTAAGGCCAAGGCTTGACGCCAAATATGAAAATGCGGCGGCTATTGCCCTGACAGTTTGGAAAACGAAATCCGGATGGCGCGCATTGTACGCGGGTATTGGCACACAATTCGGCGCGTACGCCATTTGCGAAGCGGCCAGCAAGGACGGACTAAACTGGCATCGCGGCGCTCCAGGCCAAAATCTTTCGCTTCCGCCTGGCGAGGCAGAATGGGAAAATAAAATGACAGAATATCCAAATATTGTACGCGAAGGAGATAACCTGCGCCTGTTTTATTGCGGTAATGGTTACGGAAGAACAGGCATTGGCGTCGCCGTGGCAAAAGCGCTTAAATAAGGAAACAAAATGAAGGGTTTATGCAAATAGATTCAATCCGTATTGTAAGAGTGGGAATGCCGCTTGTTTATCCGTTCAGAACGGCTTTCGGGAATGTAGAATCGATAGAGTCTACGCTGGTACGGCTGACAAGCGGAGGAAAAACAGGATGGGGCGAATCGGCCTGTTGGGCAATGCCCGCCTATTCAGCGGAATGTGCGTCAACTCAATTCCTTATTTCCCGCGATTTTATAGCGCCATTATTACTGCATCAATGGATAGCTACTGGAGCGGAGTTGCAGGAAAAGTTAAATGGCATAAAAGGAAATTATTTTGCCAAAGCCGCCTTTGACCTGGCATGGTGGGACCTGCACGCTAATGCTGAACAGCAGCCGCTTTGGAAAATCCTTGGGGGAAAAAGCGATACGATAGATGCAGGAGCTGATTTCGGCGTAATGGAAAATGTCGAAACCCTGATCAAAACGATAACCGAAGCTTGCAATCAGGGATATAAACGCGTGAAATTAAAATACAGGCCGGGATGGGATCTGGATATGATAAAACAGGTGCGGGATAGGTTTCCCGATTTGCCTGTTCATATTGACTGCAACAGTTGCTATTCCTTGCAGGACATGGACATGTTTAAGGAATTAGATAATTACCGGTTGACCATGATCGAGCAACCCCTTGCTCATGACGATCTGATCGATCATGCCGTATTACAGCAGGAATTGCAAACGCCGGTTTGCCTGGATGAGAGCATTGTTTCAGCGCATAAAGCGCGTAAGGCTATAGAGGTCGGCGCCTGCCGCTGGGTGAACATCAAGCTGGGAAGGGTGGGAGGAATTACCAATGCCCTCTCGGTCAATAAGGTTTGTGAAGACCGCCATATCCCTTGCTGGGTAGGAGGCATGCTTGAATCTGCTATCGGGTCCTCTCATAATATTGCTTTTGCCGCTCTGCCCAATATTCAATACCCATCAGATATTTTTCCTACTTCCCGGTTTTATGCAAAAGACCTGGGATGCCGCTCAATTGAGCATGAAGGCCTATCTCAATTCAGGGCTTCGCGCCTGCCAGGTATCGGCGTAACGCCCGATGAAGCAATGATCGCCAAATGGGCCATAGAAGAATGCTGTTTTTCCTGAACGTTGATTGTTCTCTTAACAATTATTGAAAAGTTCAATTAAATGTCGAGCGTTCATCTCGCTGTCTGCCTGGTCTACCAGGTCGCAAAATTCGTGCAACTCCTCTTCTGCCAGGAACATTTGTAATGGACCGTTTCCGCCGAAATGCAACATGATATTTTTTGTTTTCCTGTTTTCAGCAGTATGGCAATTCTGTCTTACGGAGGCAAGGTATTCATTAAGGCTCGCCCAGTCTATAAAGCCTATATGGATCACAGACGTTCCATAAACGATCTCTATGGAATGGCAGAATGGACATTGCGCCACATAACCCGTTGGCGTAACAATAAATTTTCTGAATTCGCACATGCTGGTATATTTTGTTCAGTAGTAAGTAGATTGAAAAGATACTAAGAAGGAAATGCAGCGGCGTGTCCTGTCGGGAAAAACATTTACCCAATGCGGAAAACATTAGCCTGACGAGACCAGTTAGGCCTACAATAAATATTTCTGATTTCATAAATTCTTTTTCCCGATCGGGAAACGGGCGGGGATGTATTCAGCGGCAATTTTGGATCCTAAATCGACCGTTTATATGTCTATTAAGCAAATCTTTTTTGTTCTTGCCCTGAATGTTTCCATCAGCGCCCTCGCTCAAAACGCCTCGCTATATGGCAGGGTTACCGCCGAAGATAATCAACCTGTAAGCCTGATCAGCGTTACCTTACTGAACACCCGGTGGGGAACATTAACCAATGAAAATGGCGAATACCGGATACAAAATATTAAGCCCGGTAATTACACATTGCAACTGTCTTATACGGGCGATATCAGAAAGACACAACCGGTTGAACTATCTGCCGGCGGCAGTCTGCTGCTTGATCTCACAATAACACAAGCTGCCAAACAACTGGAAGAAGTAGTGATTGAAACCAGCAAAATCATGAACCGGGCTGCCAGTACTGCTAATAAAATGCCGTTGAATACTATGGAGACGCCGCAAATCGTCCATTCTATCTCCAGTGTTATTTTGAGAAAGCAAAATGCGATGACGCTCGAAGATGCGATGAAAAATGCGCCGGGCATCAGCAAGTTGTGGGATGCTACCAGCCGTCCGGACGGCGGTTCTATTTTTGTAAGCAGAGGATTCCAGACAACCACAAAACTGAGAAACGGGTTGCCTAATATCATAAATACCAACGTGGAAATGGCCAATCTCGAACGGATTGAAGTGATCAAAGGGCCTTCTGCCACCTTATTTGGCAGTATTGTGTCTTCCTATGGCGGATTGATCAACCGGGTTGCCAAAAAACCTGATTTTCATAATGGCGGTTACGCTGATATTGCCTATGGAAGCTATAACTTTTATCGCGCTTCAGCAGACGCAAATTTTGTTATTCAGAAGGATAAAATAGCCGGTCGTATAAATGTAGCCGCACAAAACCAGGACAGCTGGCAGGATGCCGGCTTCCAGAGAAGCTATATCATTGCTCCTTCAGTATTGTTCAAGCCCAACAGCAGGTTTTCATTAAGCATTGACGCTGAAATTGTAGGAAGCAAAGGCAATAGCAATGGCGGCAACTTTATGTTTGTGCTGGCTCCGGGCATTATCAACAGCGCGTTAGGCGGGCTGCTTTTACAGCAAGGATTAAGCGAGGAGCAGGTAGGCGCCATCATGTCGCAGGCCCCGCAAACTTTTAAGCAGGCGTTTGGTACGGATAAGATAAATGAATTAAAAACCAGCTATGACCGATCCTTCCTGTCCAACGACATCTATCCTACCACGCAATCCAATGCTTTTTTTGGCGAAGCGTCCTATAAAATATCCAAACGCTGGACATCGCAAACGGCTATCGCCTACAACAACAGCCACAACAAAGGATATTCGCCCTATCAGTACCTGTTACCCAATTATCTCGGACATTTTATAAACTCGATGATGACTACCGGCGTTCCTGATTTCGGAACGCCCGGGCATGACAGCATTGGCAGGATGGTTTGGAACCCGGTAGGCGCTACCAATACATTTAACGTGCAGCAGAATTTTATTTCCGACTACCAGATAGGCAAACTGAGAAATCGCGCCATCATAGGAGTAGATTACGCTTATTACAAGTCGTATGTAACGTATAACCGCATTTCCGGAATCCTGTTCAATGTTGTTCCTTTTCCTGATCTTTTTGATATGATAGATGTACAGGGCAGCTCGTCCAAGATGCAGGATTTCAATAAAGCAAATGTGTTGAATGCTTTTCAGACCAGGCAGTCTGATCCTTTACCATATAATCAAAAGTCCGGCGTATTCAGCGGTTTTATCAATAACGTTACCAACATTACAGATTACCTGATCGTGTCTGCAGGGATACGAATGGACAACTTCCGCAACATTTTGTTGAAAGAAGATCAAACCAAGTGGTCGCCCAAATTAGGATTGATATTGATGCCTGTAAAAGATCGGTTAACCATATTTGCCAACTACCAGAACAGCTTCGCCAATAAATTTGGCGCCGACAAAAACAATAAGCCTTTTGTGCCTGAAGAAGCCAATCAAAAAGAAGTGGGCATTAAATATAATTTCTTTAAAAACAAGCTGACAGGCAGCGTCAGTTATTATGATATCCTCGCGAAAAATATTATTCGGGGAGATATTAGCGACCCTATGTTTAACGTGCAGGATGGAGAGCAGAAGAGTAAGGGCGTGGAAGTGGAAATTGTGGCCAATCCTGTTGTCGGCTGGACCCTGTTACTTGGCTATGGCTATAATGACAGCAAATACCTGAAAGCAGATGCCGATGTAGAAGGGTTACGACCTGTTGGCTCGGGCCCGGCAAATATGCTTAATTTCTGGACAAATTATACTTTCACCGCAACTGCGCTCAAGGGATTGGGTATCGGCCTCAGTATAAACTACGCGGGCAAATCCTATGCTTTTAATCAAAAACCTGATGGCGCGCTGATCCTTCCGTCATACGCTATTGCAGGCGCTCATGTTACATATGATACAAAGCGCTACCGCTTTGGCGTAAAGATCAACAATATCGCCAATGAGAAATACTGGATGGGTTGGAGCAATTATATTCCGCAGATGAAACGACAATTGATCGGCGCTGTCGCCATTAAATTCTAAATTTTGATCTCCATGCAATCTCAATTACGCGTAGCTATACTTTGGTTTTTGCTTGTTTTTTGTTACCTCCTTCATGGGTACTATCATTTGGCTGAATTATTTTTTGGCGTAGACATTAAAACGCCCGATGCAAAAGGAGTTGTGCCGGTATCTGCGCATCTTTTTAGCGTATGCATAGAGATACTGCCATTGGCATTAGGGCTTTTAAGTCTTTACAAAATGGCAAAGTGGCTGCGATGGACGAGCTTCATTTTTGCAATCGTGCTCGGATTGCTGAACATTGCGCATCTTGGAGGAACCATAGCCCAGGAAGCCGGGGAGATAAGACAGCTGGCATTGCTTGCCTTCATACTTATTGTCAATATCCTGCTGATACGGGAAACCAACCGGCAAAGAAAAGGCGGCGTAACTGCGGGATGAATTGCAAGGCTTGTTACTGAAGAGCATAAACCGCCGGGAAAAAGCAGCGCTAAAAACAATAAAGGGCTTCGCTGGGCGCTGCATCAAAAAAGATGGTTTGGCAAATGGCACCTGTATCTTGGTATTATTGCCGGCGCTATTTTATGCGTAGTGGGCCTAACAGGCAGTATTCTTGTTTTCCAGGATGAAATTGACGCGGCGCTTAATAAAAACCTGTTTGAATCTTTACAGGGACAAAAACGGCATAGTATTGATGAGATCATACCATTGGTGCAGCAAAAATATCCCGAAAGGAAATTCGAGTATGTTTTTCAAACCGATGAGGAAAATCCAAACGCCACTTACCGCTTTTATAATTTCACTACAGAGGAAGAGTTTTTCGTTAATCCCTATACCGCTGAGCTGTGCGGCAAAAGGCTGATCAACAGTTCGTTTATCAGGATAGTGATGGATATTCACCGTAGCTTACTGATACCGGCCGCCGGAAGGTATATTGTCGGGATGGCTACGCTGTGTATGTTGATACTTACCATCAGCGGACTGCGGCTGTGGGTTCCCCAGCAATATAAAAAATGGAAGCAGTGGCGATCTGTGCTGACGGTGAATTTTAAAGCGGGCTTTAAGCGACAGAACTACGATTGGCATAATGTGCTGGGTTTTTATTCGGCGCCGGTTGTTATCCTGCTTTCAATAACAGGCTTTGCCATTACGTTCAGCGCTGTATTTATCGCCTTTTTATTTATGCTTACCGGCCAGTCGCCACAATCTGTTGCCGGCATTTTTGGGCAGAAGTCGGCCTATACGCAGGGCGCAAAAGCGCTTTCGGCGCCAGAAGTAGCGAAGATTGCTTCGATAGAAATGCCCCAGGCCCAACTGCTGGGTATTGCCGTTCCATCAGACAGTAGTATGGTATACAGGCTGGACCTTAAATCGGAGGGGCCTTCAAAAAGCGGCAACAGGATCATGCTGATGGTTGACCAATACACAGGCAAAATAGTATTGAACAGCGAAAAGGATTTTCCGAATATAGGCAACTCCTACCTGTCGTGGCTTACCCCTATCCACTATGGAACTTTTGGCGGTATGCCCACTCGGATATTGGCATTGCTGGGCGGACTAATGCCGCTCCTGCTATACATCACCGGTTTTATCATATGGCTTCCTCGCTATAAAAAGCAAGCCGGTAAAACCGCCTATGTAGCGCCCAAACCCGCCAGGTCAGAGCAACAGCTTAATGCTATCCGCGAGGGAAAGCTTAGCCGGTATTTCGGATTTTACTTCAAAAAAGGCATCAGGTATGCAATGCTGTTACTATTGGCCGCTTTTATTGCCGGCGCGCTGTATGGGATGGTATCCGGGATCATCATCCAACCTGCTTTATTCTCGGCGCTTTATACCGGTATCTGCGTTATTGTAAATTTTATTATAGCCTTATTGGCGCTGTTGATTAACCTGCTTTTCCTGGCGCCATTCAAACTATCGAAGAGAAATGTATTCAAATATTTTTCCCTTTCGCTGGCTTTCGTTTTAGTTTTTCTACCGGTAATTATTGCTATTGCTCAATTAAGCAAGAATGTATTTTAGCTTACCAGATCATAATTACGATCATATTATCTTTACTTATGATTTATTGCTATCCCTATAGCAATAAATCATATCGCTATACTCATATACGCACAACGGCTATTCGTTCCTGTTAACCTTTTACTGTCACTCAGACCCCTTATTTCTATAAATAATATTAATCTCTGAAAGCTTTTAGCGGCGCAGCGCCTGTTGATCGTAAA
>ERZ761602.7313-NODE-7313-length-11798-cov-6.102103_pt1 | contig 11798 bp, 9 predicted proteins | sample MGYA00512165_ERZ761602 | MGnify/ENA primary metagenome ERZ761602 (study PRJEB28899, sample SAMN02445085) | bioreactor sludge metagenome | biome: EBPR sludge; isolation source: Thorneside wastewater treatment plant | place: Australia: Brisbane, Thorneside... | reverse complement strand
GGTGTCCAACGTGCCGGCGGTGATGCTGCTGCTGCCGCACCTGCAGGGCCAGGACGCGGCCACGCTGCTGGCGCTGGTCAGTACCTTCGCCGGCAACCTGCTGCTGGTGGGCTCGATCGCCAACCTGATCGTCGTCGACCTGGCACGCAAGAGCGGCATCGCCATCGACTGGAAGCAGCATGCGCTGACCGGCGTCCCGGTGAGCTTCGGCACGCTGGCGCTGGTCTGGCTGTGGCTGCATTGACGCCTGGAACCCCTGCGCGATGGCCGAAGTCCCCCACACTCTGAACGACGCACAGCTGCAGGCCGCGCACCACCTGGCCGGGCCCTGCCTGGTGCTGGCCGGCGCCGGCTCGGGCAAGACGCGGGTCATCGTGCACAAGATCGCGCGGCTGCTGCAGGCCGGCGTCGAGCCGAAGCAGATCGCGGCCATCACCTTCACCAACAAGGCCGCCGCCGAGATGCGCGAGCGCGCGAAGGCGCTGGTCGGCCCGCGCGCGGCGAAGGACCTGGCGATCAGCACCTTCCACTCGCTGGGCGTGCGCCTGCTGCGCAGCGACGGCGAGCGTGTCGGGCTCAAGCCGAGCTTCTCGATCCTCGACAGCGACGACGTGCTGGGCGTGCTGCGCGACGCCGGCGGCTGCACCGACAACGCGCTGGCGCGCCGCTGGCAGTGGACGATCAGCCTGTGGAAGAACCAGGGCCTGGACGCCGACGCCGCCGAGCGCGCCGCGGCCGACGACGACGAACGTGTCGCCGCGCGCGTGATGCGGCTGTACCAGGAGCGGCTGGCCGCCTACCAGGCGGTCGACTTCGACGACCTGATCGGGCTGCCGCTGATGATGCTGCGCCGCGACGACGAGGCGCGCGCGAAGTGGCGCGAGCAGTTCCGCCACGTGCTGGTCGACGAATACCAGGACACCAACGCCGTGCAGTACGAATTGCTCAAGGCGCTGGTCGGCGACGGTGCGGCCTGCACGCCCTTCACCGCGGTCGGCGACGACGACCAGAGCATCTACGGCTGGCGCGGCGCGACCATTGCCAACCTGCAGCGCCTGCCGCAGGACTTTCCGCAGCTCAAGGTGATCCCGCTGGAGCAGAACTACCGCTCCACGGGCCACATCCTGCGCGCCGCCAATGCCGTGATCGCCGGCAACCCCAAGCTGTTCGAGAAGAAGCTGTGGAGCGAATTCGGCGACGGCGAGCCGGTGCGCGTGATCGACAACGACGGCGAGGAGCACGAGGCCGAGCGCGCGGTGGCGCGCATCCAGGCGCTGCGCGCGGCCGGCGGCGGCGTGCGCTTCGCCGACTTCGCGGTGCTCTACCGCGCCAACCACCAGGCGCGCGCCTTCGAGCAGAAGCTGCGCGCGGCGCAGATCCCGTACAAGGTCAGCGGCGGCCAGAGCTGGTTCGACCGCGCCGAGATCAAGGACCTGTGCGCCTGGCTGCGCCTGCTGGTCAACCCCGACGACGACCCGGCCTTCCTGCGCGCGGTGACGACACCCAAGCGCGGCATCGGCCACCAGACGCTGGCTGCGCTGGGCGAATTTGCCGCGAAGTGGAAGGTCAGTCTGTTCGAGGCCCTGTTCTCGCCCAGCCTGGCCGCCGTGCTGAAGGGCCGCGCGCTCGAGGCGCTGCACGACTTCGGCCGCGAGGTCAACGATCTGCAGCACCGCGCCGGCCAGACCAGCGGCACCGACGACGCCAAGGCGCTGCTGCTGGGCTGGCTGAAGGACCTGCGCTACGAGCAGCATCTCTACGACGGCGAGGACCACGAGAAGCTGGCCGCCGCACGCTGGAGCAACGTGCTGGACTTCGTCGACTGGATCGCGCGGCGCTGCGGTGGCGAAGTGGTGCAGGACGCGGGCACGTTCGAGACCGAGCGCCAGACCGTGCTGCAGGTCGCGCAGACGATCGCCGTCATCATCAGCCTGGCCGAACGCGACGCCGAGCAGGACGTGGTGACGCTGTCCACGCTGCACGCGGCCAAGGGCCTGGAGTGGCCGCATGTCCTGCTGGCGGGCGTCAACGAGGGCCTGCTGCCCTTTCGCAGCGGCGACGAGGAGATGACGGCCGAGCGGCTGCAGGAGGAACGGCGGCTGATGTACGTGGGCATCACGCGTGCACGGCAGACGCTGGTCGTCAGCACGCTGCGCCGGCGCAAGAAGGGGCGCGACACGGTGCAGGGCGTGCCGAGCCGCTTCATCGCCGAGATGAAGCTCGACGAGGCCAAGACGAAGGAAGATCCGCGCGAGCGGCTGAAGCGGCTGCGCGAGCAGCTGGCCGCGAAGTCCGCCGCGGCAGCCCCCGCGGAGCCCGCGTGAACGCGCGTGCCGCGCTCCCCGCTGCGCTGGTCGTCAGCGCCTTGCTCGCCATCGTCTCGGCGCCCTGGGCGCTGGGCCAGCCCTGGATGAACTTCGTCTTCAAGCCGCTGGCGACCGTGCTGATCATCGTGCACGCCTGGCCGCGCGGCGCCGACCAGCCGCTGGTGCGGCGCTGGGTGCTCGCGGGCCTGGTGCTCTCGCTGGCCGGCGACGTGGCGCTGCTGTGGCCGCAGCAGGGTTTCCTGCCCGGGCTGGTGAGCTTCCTGCTCGCGCACCTGGCGTATCTCTGGGCCTTCACGCGCGTGCAGCGGCTGGCCGCCTGGTGGCCGGCCTTCGCGGCCTATGCGCTGGTGGCCGGCGGCATCCTGGCGCTGCTGTGGCCGGGCGTGCCCGGCCCGCTGCGCATGCCGGTCCTGGCCTACGTGCTGTGCCTGGCCGCGATGGCAGCGCAGGCCGCCGTGCTGTGGCGGCGCGGCTCGCCGCGTAGTGCGCTGCTCGCGCTGGGCGGCGCGCTGTTCGTCGCCAGCGACGCGCTGCTGGCGACCAACAAGTTTGCCGGGCCGCTGCCGCTGGCCAGCCTGTGGATCCTGGCCACCTACTGGTCCGCGCAGTGGTGCATCGCGAGCTGGCTGAAGCCGGCGCCGCGCTGAACGCGAGCGGCGCCGGCCGTCGGCCTCGTCATCGCGTCAGCTCGGCAGGAAGTCCACCGGCCAGGTGACGACCATCACCTCCACGTCCTTGGCGCCGAAGTCGAAGCTGCGGATGCGCGCCAGCAGCTTCTTTTCCAGTTCCTCGGCCTTCAGCTCGCTGGAGACGATGCGCAGGCCCTCGACGGCGCCGGAAGGCGCGATCTTCAGCTCCAGCACCACCTTGCCCTGCAGCGACGGGTCGTCGCGCAGCGCGCGGTTGTACAGCGCATAGATCGCGCCCTTGTTGCGCTCGAAGACGAGCTTGATCTCCTCGATGCTGCGGCTGGCCTTGCCGCTGGCGCTGCGCGTCAGCGTGCCACCGGCCCCGGTGCCACCGCTGCCGTTGCCGGCCCGGGTGCCACCGCCGCCCGGGCCGCCGCCACCACCGCCGCCGGCCACGCCCTCGACCATCGTCGTCGCGCGCCCGGCCAGCCCGCCGCCGCCGGTGTTGCGGCTGTAGGCGGCGGTATTGATGCCGCCGCTGCCGCCGGTGGCGTTGGAGGTCAGCAGCGAGCGCACCGGCACGCCGGCCTCGTCGCCGGCGCCCACGCCCGGGCCCTTGCCGGCGCCGACGCCGGGGCCCGGCTTGATGTCCTTCTGCAACTGCACCGCCATCGGCGCGCCGGTCATCTCGGCCAGCTGCTCCTTCATCGCGAGCAGGCCGACACCGCTGGCGCGCTTGCGCGCGTTCTCCGTCGCGATCTCGCCCGGCGGCTTGCCTTCGACGGGCTGGCGCGCCTCGGGCACCAGCGCGGCCTGCTTCGGCGGCTGCCTGGGCGGCGGCACGGCCTCCTTCGGCGCCGGCTTGGCCTCGGCGACCTGCGGCGCGACCTCGGGCTTGACCGGTTTGGGCGAGGGTGCCGGCGGCGTGGCCGGCCGCTCCATCAGCAGCCGCGCCATCGGCGCCGGCAGCGGCTGCACCTGGCGCCGCTCCTCCTGCTTCTGCGGCACGAACGGCATCACGAGGCCGAGCACGAGCGCGGCGCCGACGACACGCTTGAGGATGCGCTTGAAGCGGCGCTCGTCGTCGCCGCCATTCGCCCAGGGCAGCTGCGGCCTGCGGAACGACACCGCGGGCAGGCGCAGCACGGCGGGCGGCGCCATCATCGGACTTCCCAGCACGGCAGCCGTCATGGTTCAGGCCTCGAAGCGGCGACGCACCGCGAACGACACGTCGGCGAAATTGGCACGCGCGCACGAATACATGACCTTGCGCAGCAGCGCATAGGGCACTTCCTTGTCGGCGAGGATGGTCACCGCCTGCTGCTCGGCGCGGTTTTCCTCGCGCACGGCCTGGCGGCCGCCCAGCACCTCCAGCTCGGCCTTCAGCGCCGGGATCAGGTCGTCCGCCGTGGCCATGACCTGCGCCACGCTGGCCACCGGCCGGCCGTCGACCAGGATCTCGTCGCCGGCGATCACCAGCACCACGGTCTCCTTGGGCGCCTGCTCGGCATTGGCCAGCGGCAGCTGCACCTTGCGCGGGCTGACCAGCGTCTCCACGCCGACCGCGGTGGACAGCAGGAAGAAGATCAGGATCGTGAAGACGTCGATCAGCGCGACCAGGTTGAGGTCCACCCCGGACCCCTTGCGCGACTTGCGTTCGGCGCGCCGCTCGAGCGCACTCATCTGGCTCATCAGGTGGCTCCCTTGCTCGGCGCCCGCGCCACCGTGGGGACTGCGGCCGGGGCTGCAGCGGGCGCGGCGGCCGCGGCCGCCGTCGCCGCCGTGGCACCCGGCACCGCAGCGTTGCGCGACTCGCCGGCGCGCAGCGGCGCGTCACCGATCGACACGCTGGGGAACAGCTCGGCGCGCAGCAGCTTGGCGCCGTCGGCGGTGACGGTGGAACGCATCGCGTCCATCACCTGCACGAGGTCGTCGTAGGGCGTGGCCGGCTCGGCCAGCAGCGTGGCCTCGCGCTTGTCCGGGAAGCGTGCCTTGACCTGCACCAGCAGCGACGACAGGGCCTGGATGTCGGCGCCATCGCCGCGGCGCTCGATGCGCTGGATCAGGCCGCCGATGCGGTCGCCGACCTCCAGCGCGTCGCGCCGCACGACGATCTCGAGCTGCAGGTTGTTGGCCGCGATCTTCTCCATCGCCGAATTCGCCGCCGGCAGCTGCAGGTCCATCACCGCCAGCCGCGAGAAGACCGCGGTCGACAGCAGGAAGGGCACCAGCACGACGATCAGGTTGATGAAGGCCAGGATCTCGAGATCGGCCGCATGCTTGCGCAGGCGACGTCGTTTCATGACGCGCGCGCCTCGCGCACCGCCGCGGCCTCGCCGGTCAGGCGCTGCGCGAGGTTCAGGAAGGTGATCTTCGCGGCCTCCAGGCTGTCGACGATCTCGCTGGCGCGCGCCTGCAGGAACGAGTGGATCAGCAGGAAGGGGATGGCGACCATCAGCGCGAACGCGGTGTTGTTCATCGCGATCGAGATCGACGCCGACAGCATCTCGGCCTTCTCCGCCGGGTTGACCGAGGCCACCGCGGTGAAGCCCTTGATCAGGCCGATGATGGTGCCCAGCAGGCCCACCAGCGTGATCACGTTGGCGAAGGTGGCGATGTAGTGCGTGCGCTTCTCCAGGCGCGGCACGATCTCCATCATGCCCTCCTCCATCGCATGCTCGATGTCCTCGCGGCGGCGCGCGCTGGCCATGCGCGTGATGCCGTTGGCGACGATCTTGCCGACCGCGCTGTCGGAGCCGCCGGCCATCTGCGCCGCTTCCTTGAAGCGGCCGGCCTGCAGCACCGGCAGCAGCTGGTCCCACAGGCGCCGGTTCTGCGCGCGCGCGCGGTTGAGGAACAGGAAGCGCTCGATGGCGATCGCGATGCCGATCGCCATCATCGTCAGGCTGGGGTAGAGGAAGGGCCCGCAGTCCTGCAGGAACTTCACGGCGGTCTGGAAGGCATTCATGGGGCGGCTCTCTCGGGTGGGATCGGTGGGGGGGTCGGGATCAGCGGTTCGTCGCGGAGGTGACCGGCGCGGCAGGGGCGGCCGGCGCGGCGGCCGGCGACGCGCGCGCCTGCACCTGCTGCGCATACGAGACCTCGCGGCGGTGCACGTCGCGGTCGATCGGTGCCAGCGCCTCGTCGAGCACGCTGGCCACCGGGCGCCCGGCCAGCTGGCCGGGCAGCGGCTTCTTCCAGGGCACGATGTAGAGCACCTTGGGCAGCTCGCGGTTGCCGATGATCTGCGTGCGGTCGATGTCGGCGCGGTCCTGCGCCAGCGCGGCGGCAGACGCGCCGGACAGCGCCAGGAGGACCAGGGGTCGTTTCATCGGCGTCACTCCTTCGCGGCCACGCGGCCCGGTGCGGCCTCGGGCGCCGTCGAGACGACCTGCGCCGTGCGGGCCGCCTCGGCGACCACCGGCTTGCGCGCGCGGATCTCGGCCAGCCAGCGGTTCAGCACGGGCGCGTCGCCCGGCGACAGTTCCAGCGTGCGCTGATACAGCGCCGCGGCCCGCTCCGGCTCGCCCAGGTACAGGTCCAGCAGGATGGCCAGGTTCAGGTGCGGCGCGGCCGCGCCGGCGTCGGCCTGCAGGGCGGCCTCGTAGGCGGCGCGCGCGGCGGCCAGGTCGCCGGCGCGGCGCTGCAGCACGCCGAGCTGGTTGAGCAGCGCAGCGTCGCCGGGCGCCTTCTCCAGCACCGCCTGCACCTGCTTCAGCTCGGTCGGCAGCCGCTCGTCCAGCCGCTCGGCCTTGCCCCAGCGCACCGGCTTCAGCTTTGCCAGCGCGGCGAAGCTCTGGCGCACCCCCTCGTCGTACAGGCCCTGCGTGCTGCGGCGCGCATTGGCCTCGTGCAGCTCGATCGCCTTCTCCTCGAAGGGGAAGGCCTGCTCCTCGAGCATCACGTCGTACTGCTCGCGCTCGGCCTTGGACAGCTTCTTCGGGCGCTCGCTGTCGATCAGCGCGCGGCCGAAGTCCTGGTACAGCGCGGCGCTCAGGAAGGTCGCCTGCGTCGTGACCTCGGCGACGCCGACCTCGGCGGCCGCGGCATAGGCCTGCAGCACCAGCTCCATGCGCGCCTTCTTCAGCTTCAGGTGGCGCGCCAGCGGCTCCACCAGCCGCACCTGCCGGTAGGCGGCGAGCTGCGGCTCGGTGAGCGCCAGCGCGGCCTGGCCGGCCAGCGTGCGCGTGCGTGCGGTACGGGCCTCGCCACCGGCGGCGTCGGCGGCCACCACGGCCTGCAGCAGCTCGCTGGTGCGCGCGGTGCCGGCGCCTCCGGCCAGGCGCGACAGCGCGACCTGCTTCCAGCGCGCCTCCACCGCCGCTTCCAGCGGTTGCGGGAATCGCTGCAGATACCGGTCCCAGGCGCGCATCGCGACGGCCTGCGGCGTGGCCGGTTGCGGCGCCACGGCGGCGGCCGCGGCCTGGCGCTTGCGGCGTGCCGCAGCGGTGCTGGCCGCCTTGGCCACCCGTGCCGGCGGCACGGCCACGGGCACCGCCACCGGCCCGGCCTGCTCGGCCACCGCGTGGTACAGCTCGGCGGCCTGCCACAGCGCGCCACGCGCCAGCGCCGGGTCGGTCGCCGCGGCGGCGACCTGCTCGAACTCGGCCGCGGCCTGCGCCTTGCGGTCCAGCTCCAGGTAGGCGAGCGCCAGGCGCTGCGGCACCTCGGCCTGCAGCGCGTGGTCCGGATGTTCGCGGCGGAAGGCCTCCAGCGCGGTCGCGGCGGCACTCCAGTCCTTCAGCCCGATCAGCGCCGCGGCGGCGTCGAACTGCGCCGTCGCGCGCACCGCGCTGCCGGCCGGCAGCGCCAGCGCGGCGATGCGCGCGAAGTGGCCGACGGCATCACGCGCCTGGCCGGCGCTGCGCGCGGCCTCGCCCTGCTTGTAGATCGCGGCGGCCTGGCGCTCGGTGAACTCGGCGCGCGCCGCATCGCGTTCGCCCACCAGCGCCAGCACCTCGGCATAGGCGGTCTCGGCCTCGCCGAACTTCCCGGCATCGAAGGCCTGGTGCGCGATCACGGTCCAGGCCACGCGGCGCAGCGCCGGCGCCGGCTGCAGCGCCAGCGCCTGGCGCGCCACGGCCACCGCCTCGGTGCCTTCGCCCAGCGCCCACAGCTGCTCGGCGGCATGGGTCAGCACGCTCGCGGCGCGGGCATCGCCGGCGTAGCGATCGGCAAAGCGCCGCGCGCTGGCCACGGCCTGGCGCTGCAGCGCCGCGCGCTGGTCGGCGGCGGCCGCCTTCTCGATCTGCGCGTAGGCCAGCAGCGCCGCATAGCCGGCGTCGGCACCGCGCGCGATGCGCGGCTCGCCGTAGGCGACCTGCTCGTACTCCAGCACCGCCTGGTCGTGGCGGCGGTCCTCGGTCAGCAGCTCGGCGAGCAGGAAGCGCTGCCCGGCCGCCTCGGCGCTGGCGGTGCCGGCCGGATAGCTGGCCAGCAGCTCGCGGTACCAGCGCACGGCCTCCTGCACGTCGGCGCCGGCCTTGCTCTGCTGCGCCAGCGCGTGGTGGTGGCGTGCCAGGTCCGCCAGGTGCGCACGCACCAGCGGCTGCGCACGCTCCCAGCCGGCCGGGTTGGCGCGCTGGAACTCGCTCGCCGCGCCGTAACGCAGCACATGGTCCTTCTTGGCCTGCAGCGCCAGCGTGGGCAGGCCGTTCTTCTCGTAGATCTCGATCACGCGCGCCTGCAGCAGCGGCGCCTGCGCATGCAGCGGCTGGCGGCGCACGAAGGCGGCATAGGTGTCGGCGGCGTCCTTCACGCGCTCCTGGCGGATGTAGAGCTCGCCGAGCTGCTGGTAGACGCGGAACTGGTAGCCCTCGCGCAGCGGCCCTGTCACGTAGGGCGGCACCGAAGCGGCGCCGTCCAGGCTGGCCAGGCCGATGCTCGCGACGCGGAAGGTGTCCTCGACCAGCTCGCGGTCGGCACGCGTCAGCGCCTTCAGCTCGGCGAGCCCGGTGAGCTCGCGCTGGTCCTCGGGCAGCCCGCCGAGCTTCGTATCCAGCACCGCGAAGAAGGGATGCAGCGCGTCCTCGACGCGGCCGAGCTTGAACAGCGACCAGCCCTGCATGTACAGCGCACGCTCGCGGAACGGCGTCGTGCGGCCGCCGGCCAGCACGGTGGCGTAGGCACGTTCGGCCGCCTGGTAGTCGCGGGTGGCGAACAGCAACTCGCCGCGGCGGAAATGCGCCTCGTCGGCATGTTCGGTGTCCGGGTGCGCGGCGACCAGCCTCGTCAGCGTGGCCAGCGCGTCCTCGAGCCGGCCGCCCTGCTCTTGCGCACGCGCCAGCTGGTACAGCACGCGGTCGGCGCGCGCGTCGTTCGGGTAGGCCTTCAGCAGCGCCTGGTAGCGCGCGATGGCCTCGGCATAGTCCTTCGCGGACTGCTCCGGGCCTTCGCCCTCGGCGCTGCGGCGGTCGGCGCGGTCCATCGCCAGGTCGCCCAGGCGGCGCATCGCCTCCGGGCGCTGCGGCGCTTCGGGCGCGGCGGCCAGGAAGGCCTGGTAGGCGGCGATCGCCCGTTCCTCGGTCACGGCGACGCGCTCGTCGCCGGGCAGCGCGACCTCGCGCTGCGCCAGCGCGGCCAGCGTCGGCTGGTCGTCGCCCGGCAGCGTGCGCGGGCCGGCGCAGCCGGCGAGCAAGGTCGCCAGCGCGGCCAGCACGGCGGCGTGCAGGACGCTCGTGCGCGGCGCGCTCATCGCGTCACCTCCGCGGCACCCGGGCCGCCGCTGGCCAGCTGCGCGCGGTCCAGGATCTGCGCGATCGCCAGCCGCGCCTGTGCGGTATAGATGTCCAGCCGCTGCTGCTGTGCCTGCAGCTCGGCCACCGCCTGCTCCTGCAGCAGCGCGCGCTGCGCGAGCTCGGTCTGTGCCAGCGGCGCCTGCAGTGCCGCGATGCGCGCGCCCAGTTCGGCGATGCGCGCGGCAAAGGCCTCGTGGCGCGCCGGCTCGGTCTGCTGCGCGCGCGCCAGCGCGGCTTCGCGATCGCCGGCCGCAGCCAGCGCCTGCTCGCTGTCGCGCAGCGCCTTCTTCGCGTCCCAGCTGCGCGCCGGCAGCTCCTGCATCAGCTGCCAGGTCAGCGCACCGGCGGCGCGGCGCAGCCGCTCGGCGGCGTCGGCCAGATCGGCCGGGTTGCCGTCGCCCGCGGCCGCGGCGCGCGCCAGCAGCTCGCGACCGCGCGCGACACGTTCCAGCAGCGCCTGTTCGCCCTCGTTCGCGAAGGCCGCCGCGTCGCGCCCGGCCTCGGCGCGCGCGAGCTCGGCGGCCAGCAGGTCGCGCTGCTGCCGCAGCGCGGCGATGCGCTCGGCGCGCGGAAAGGCCTGCACCGCGGGCAGGCGCTCGGCATAGGCGCGGCGGCGGCTCGCCAGCAGGTCGTCGAAGGCCGACAGGCTGGACTGCCAGTGCGCCAGGTTGCGCTGCAGGAACTGCAGGTCGTGCAGGTTCCGGAATGCAGCCTGGAAGCCGTGGCTGGCCAGCAGCGGCAGCAGGTGGCCGCGATGCGGCAGCGTGGCGCCATCGGGCAGCGTCGCGATGCCGGTCGCGTCGCCGAGGCCCGCCGCCGCGTTGCTCTGCAGCAGCGCGTCGAGCAGCGCGCCGGCGCGCACCGCGGCGATCGACTCGTCGAGCGCGCGGCGTTCGCGCTCGAAGTCGCTGACCGCCTGTTCGTAGTGGCGCAGCGCGGTCGCGTAGGCGCCCAGCTCGCCATAGGCATAGGGCACGGCGATGCGCGCCTCCAGCACCGCGGCGTCGCCGATCTCGCGCGCCGCCAGCTCGGTCCAGGGCACCAGCGCGAGCTTCGGGTCTTTCAGCTCGGCGGCGGCCCAGCCATAGCCGAGCAGCGCCTTGTTCGAGCTGGCGGCGTGCAGCCGCACGCGCTGCAGCGCGCCGCGCGCCTCGCGCGGCTGCCCGGCCTGCAGCAGCGCGAAGCCGAGCGCGACATTGGCGCGGTCGCGCAGCGCACGCGTTTCCTCGTCGGCCGAAGGTGTCTGGCCGACCTGGGCCAGCAGCTGTTCGCCGCGTGCCGCGTCGCCCAGGCGCACCAGCGCGACGCCGAGGTTGAAGCGCGCGACCATCGCCGCGGCGGCCGGCAGGTCCTGGCGCTGCTGCAGCTGTTCCAGCAGCGCGGCCGCCGCCGCATAGTCCTCGCGCGCGACCAGCAGCTGCGCGCGCAGCAGCTGGTGCTCGCCTTCCAGCGCGCCGGGCAACGGGCCGCCGATGCGCGCCAGCGCGTCCTCCGCCTCGGCGACGAGACCGCGCTGGTGGCGCATCTTCGCGACGAAGAACCAGGCGCGGTCGCGCACCGCCGGCGGCGCGTTGCGCTCGATCAGCTGCGCGAAGACCTCGCCGGCCTCGCGGTGCAGGCCGTAGTTGAGCAGCAGGCCGCCGCGCAGCAGCTCGGACTCGTCGTCGTGCGGCGCGACGCGGCCGAAGTGCTGCGAGACCATCAGCGTGGTCAGCGCGCCGAAGTGGCGGTCCTGGAAGAACTGGAACAGCGCGTCGCCGTAGTGCGGCGCCTGCAGCGCGCGCGGCTGCCAGGCGCCGTCGGTGGGGCCTGCGCCCCAGGCGCAGGCCGGCGCCGCCGCGATCGCGGCCAGCCCCAGGGCGGCAACGACGGCGCGCAGCTTCATCACTGCCAGACCTTGACCTCGAACTCGGGCTGCAGCTTGGCCTGGCTGTCCTTGATGCGCAGCTCGATGTACTTCGGCTCGCCGCCCTTCTCGAACTTCAGCGTGGTGCCGCGCTTGTAGTCGCGCTCGTGCGGGCCGCGGCCGGTGAAGAAGGCGTCGATGCGGTGCTCGCCGGTCTTCAGGTTGCCGACGAAGACGCGCTGCACGCCGCCGCGGTGCA
>ERZ761602.7312-NODE-7312-length-11805-cov-14.090298_pt1 | contig 11805 bp, 7 predicted proteins | sample MGYA00512165_ERZ761602 | MGnify/ENA primary metagenome ERZ761602 (study PRJEB28899, sample SAMN02445085) | bioreactor sludge metagenome | biome: EBPR sludge; isolation source: Thorneside wastewater treatment plant | place: Australia: Brisbane, Thorneside... | reverse complement strand
CCGAAGCTGTCGCTGCCTTTCCAGCCTGGCGCAGGGCCGCTCGCCAGTCTGAGCCCAACGTGATTGTCAGCCTGCGTTTGGTCATCGCGTCCTCCGTTTACCCACTTCCGTGATGAAGTCCTCGATCAACTGATCGATCGTAGAGAAGCGATAGGGAAACGCCTTGCCGTCAAGATGGCAGTGATCGCCCTTGCCTTTCTCGTTGTCAAAGTCGACGACGCGGGCTCCATTGACGACATATACGAGCCGGTACTTGAAGCCATGCGCTGTTGGCGGCACGGGGTACTGGCAGGCGCCAAGCAATCATCTGAATGATGCCATCGTCTTCGGAGACATCCTTGAATTCAGTGATCAGGGTCGCCTTCATGCTGGCGATCGTGACATCGCCAGAGGTTCGTTGTCAATTTCGACAACATGCGGGCTCCAATACATCGCAGCGTTGACTGGTGACCATGAGCGAACTACCGCTAATCGAACGACCACATCGTTGGACGGACGAACGGCAGTCAATGGCGGGGACGGTGAGTTCGCCGGAGTGCGAGTAGGAGGCCGTTGGCCTCAACAACGTTTTTGGCAACGGCCGCTTTGGAGCGCCAGGCTGACAGCGTGCTCCCGGCCAATTGCTGTCGTTCGATGATTCCGGATAGCAGCCATCTGAATATTTGCTGTACTTCGCAAGCTGCCAGAGGTCCGATGCACACAACCCGGCCTCAGCGGTCATTGGCGCCACACTGTGCGGACGGCCGATATGGATCCTTTACCGGCCACCCGGTGGCCAAGCACGCCGAACGGCGGCTTCGATCGTTTCGCTACGCCCGGTTTCGACCCTGAACTGCCGGTCGAGCAGTCCGAGGTTCATCGGCTAGTTTCAGAGTGAAGCGGTCGCACAGGGTGCCTGGCCACTGGCAACAGGTCGGCCATTGCCCACATTGCGGAGCATTGGGTCCTGGAGCCGCAAAGTGGCCAATTCTGCGAAGAACTCGTTGAGGAAGGCGAGCGCACCCACTCCGAGCCGATCGCCAGCGAGCTGCCGATCTCAGAAGTATGGGATACTGACAAGGATGTAATAAGGAACAATTCGGTCGACACGGAAGTAGCAGCCGGGAGGAAGTATTGAAAGCGCAAACGGAATGGGTCGCGAAGCGCCCACCCAAGATTACTACCTTAAACGGACTTCCCAGCCACCTGAAGTCGGCACGGGCGTTGGCAAATCTTTTTGGTTACTCGAACCACAAGCTCCGCCGAGATTTTGAACGGCAGCTTCGACAACACAGCGTCGCCAAGGCGCAGGCTGCAGTCTCCGACGACGACTATCCCGTGATCCTGTATTCGGAGCAGCCGAAGCGGTTTGCCGGTTTTTGGAATTGCGTCGCGTCGGCACGCAAGCGCCACAAAGCTCCCATCGAGATTGCAAGGCGACGGCTGGTTCCAGAGCTCCCGATATTTCTCCTGGAGGCTTGGTGCCCGTCCTTTTATGAGTCGGTCGCTGTAGGACCGCCGTCAGCCGCCCCCAACCTAACGGCGGTGCAGGCTGCCGTGGATAAGGCAAAGTCCGAAATCGGAACGGAAATGGTGGTGCAGATGGATCTGCTCGCCCTCTGGCCCTCAATGAAGGAAGCCGTTGACGCTGCCGGCCATGATGGGACACGGCCCGACGAAACGGCCCACGATCGGCTGGCCGGTGCAGTTTTCGCCATGTCTTGCGCCTACGGATTTGTAGGTTTCATGCAGTATGCGCTAGACGTCGCCCCCGAGATTTTCGCATCCTTCTATGCCGATTTCATCGATCCGAACATGGCTGAGCCTGACATGATTGAGCCGGCGCAGGGCGACTGGGCCGGACTCTGCGCAGAACTGAAAGCCCTTTCCCAACGCATCGAATCCTGCACTGTCTCGGTAGGCTTGGCTGCTGACCTCGCCAACCTATCCGGCCGCTTCGAGCGCTTTGTAGCAGGCTACCACAAGGGCGCGGAGTCGATCGCTGCCATCACGGCCTTTTTTTCCGAAATCGCGGCCGAGGTAGAAGCGCGGGAAGACACGAAGTGGCTGGCAGAGGACTGCCGCCACGAGGGCGAATGCTGGCTCGCCGGGGACATTCTCCCTGACGAGCGTATGGCGCGCTTGAAAGGGGTGCAGGCCGCTTTCGCCACCCGTTTTACCGAGTATGTGCGCCTCCTTGACGACGAGGAGGTGGTGGAGGAGGGACTGCGTGGGCTGGCTAGGCGCATAGCATCGGCCACCGGCGCCGAGCGGCCGGCTCTGCGTGTCGAGGAGAGACTGCTGAACGACCGCAAGGCGCAACTGTCCTCTGCCCTTGCCGAATGTGAGAAACAGCTTCCGCAGACCTTCGCGTGGCTTGGTTCGGATGAACCGGGCCCCCTCGAATCGTTGCCACCCCAGCTAGAGCTGATTGATCACGACACTCCTCGGCCCGTAGCGTCAGAACCGGAGCGTTCCCAAGCGGAACCCGCTCGACCGGACCCGGTCCCGCTAGCCCCCCCCGGGACACAACAGCCACAACCGGCGCAGGCCCAAACCGAAGTCCCTCAATCCGCTCCCACGCAGTTCCCGGACGGGCCGAATCAGTCTGCCCCATGCATCTACGCCTCGGATGAAGTGGTGGAGTTGCCCGGGCGACAAGCAAATCCAACTCGACCGGACCCGGTCCTGCCGGCTCCACAAGAAATACTCCAACCAGAACCGGCGCAGTTACAAACCGACGTCTCTCAATCCCGCCCGGCGCAGGACTCGGGCGGGGCGGAGCAGTGCATCCGGAGAATACACAACCCGGAAGATACTGTGCAGTTGCTCGGGCGCCTCGACAGAGGCGAGACCCTTGTCGATGGGCAGGGCGAGGCGATGGCGAGCTTACAGCAGACTTGGCTTGAAACCCGCCAGCCTTTGCGCGCCTGGATGCTCGCTTCCCGTGCCGAAGCTCATGGGAACGGTTTAGGGGCGACCGCGGAGAGCATGCTTCCTGCATGGGTCTGCCGTCTGCTGCTTTTCGTGACGGACAACGGACTGACAATCACCGACGAGGAAGCTGCCCGCTTCTCGACCGACCTCTTTGGCGCAGCCGTGTTGCCGGAGGCGCAACGGGAACTTCTGGTCCTATGGCTGGCGGCCGAACTGCAACGCGGCAACGCGAAGGCGGTGCAGGTGGTACGACTCGCCCAGCCCAGAAAGTTTGACCTGCCCGAGCACAGTCTCGGCGGCTTATGCGTTCGACACCTGCTGGCCGCGGTAGCCAACGGCGAGACGCTAACCCCGCCGCCGGATCTAGAGGTCCTGCGGAAGAAGCTGGAAGATGCGCTGAAGCAAGCCAAGGACCTCCTCAACCCCGCACGCAACAATTACCAGAACGCACGCGTGAAGTCCTTCTGGCGGTCCATGACCATCACTAGCGGGCCTCTGGGTCAATTGCTCGCCAGGGCAAAGGAAGAGAGCTACCCGGCAGGAACCCTTCGGGTGCGCGACCTAGCCGGGCAACTGCCCGAGTGGGAGGATATTGTGGCGTCTTACCGCCACAACATGGAATGCCGCATCGGCGAATTTGTTACCTGCATCGAGGAAGCGCGGCGTAACCACAACGCGATTCGGGCTGCAAGTCATGGGGCCCAAGCCACGGTCTCCCGCAAGGCGCTCGGCGAGATCGCCGTTGCCCTCGATCAGCGAGACCGGCCGGAGGGGTGGTGGTTCGGGGCGCTCTCTGCTGGTGTAGCTGCCGCCCGCTGACGAAGGAAACAGCCCATGAACGAACGCGAAATAATCGGCGCAGCTACCGAGTCACTGCGCAATCCAGCTCTTCTCGCCCGATGCGAGGCCGCGAAGGATGGCGGCGGCGAAGGCCTGTTGGCCGACTTCTCAGAGGCACCAGAAGGGGATGCAGACCTGAAGGAACTCTTCGACCGCTACCTCGACCGCGGGGAGATCGGCGCGGCCCAGTCACTTCAGCGGCGCTCGCCCAGCCTGTCCGTTGAGCGAATTGTCCGCAGCAAGGGCAGGCTGACCCAAGAAATCCAGGCAATGCGCCTCGCCCTTCATGATGCCCTAATCCAAATCAAAGAGACCAGCCCCGACGTGGCAGCTGCCTACGAGGAACGCCTGCGCCGAGTCGAAGTGGACCCGGTTCTGCTCGGATTCCGGCATGGGCCGGCTAGCCGCCTGTTGGGCGGACTGGTGGCCGACCTTGAGAAGCGCATACAGGAGGACCGGACCCGCATGCGCGGCGAAGCGGAGGCACTACAACCTGCTGCCGCCGGCAACCCCGACGTGGAGCTCGCTCTGCGCCGATTCCGGGTGGTGCTCGATCTCCCCGAAGGGCTCGGATCAGCAGCCCGGTACCTGCGCGTTGCCGGCCGGGCTCGGGACGGCGCCCTGACGGCCGAGGATATAAGGGCCCTTAACGAGGGTGCTGCCTATGGCGCACGCTTGGTCCGGCCTTGGATCGATGTGAGAGCGGCAATGGGAGAGAGCGCTACCCCCGGTGCAGTCGCGGAACTTCTGACCGGAGACGTACTGCCCGCGGGCTTACGTATGGATAAGGGCTTCGATCGGGACCACCTGCGCGAACTGATGATCTCGATGCATCCGGAATCTGACGGACCCATCCGCACCGAACGTGTCGCTGACCGCCTCTTCCGCTACATCGGCATCGTGGGTGAAGGTGACCGCCGACCCGCCGGTACCCAATCCACAACTGGCACTAAGTTTCCTTTCCGCATTCCGGCACCTCGCCACAGGGAACTGGCACATTCTGGCCGCCCTTTGGTACTGTGTGTTCCGCTCCATGGCACCGAAGCGCGGGCCATCGGCAAACTTATGGCCGCTCCCCACCAAGGCAGTTCGGCGGAACCGCTACACGTTTTAGTGTACCCCGGTGTCGCCGACCCCAGCCGCTCCCTGCCTCAGCACCTCGGACTGTCGGTGCAAGAACTGCCCTTCGTAGACCTCGTTGACATCCTGAGGCTTGGTGAGGTCCCCTTGGCACGGCGGGCGGATGCCTTCCAACAAGTAATCATTGCTCGCATGCCCAGCCTCGGCAACCGCACGTTCCAGACCGGGGGTCCCGTAGCCGCGGAGTTGTTCCGTGGCCGCAGCCATGTCATCGACGCGCTGATGCGCCCGCGCGGTCCAACGGTTCTCTTCTCAGGCCGCATGATGGGTAAGTCCTCCGTATTAAGCCGTATCCGGGAGAAACTCACCGCCAACGACCGGCCTCTTGACCGGCACCGCTGCGTGCTCCTTTCCGCAGCCAGCGGGAACCTGCTCGACCCGCTGCTCGAACAGCTGATCAGCATGTTGTATGGCGGCGACCGCGAGGCCGCAGCGACCCAGCGCACCAAGCTGGCGCCGACTACCGGCGAGACGCCGAACCAGCGACAGGAGAAGGAGAAGGAGCGCATCGCATTGGCACGCCGGGTCATCGAAAAGATCATCGCGAAGGAGCGACTCACTCTGTTGGTCGATGAAGCCGACCGGTTCGCAGAAAAGGATGCAGGGCAGGAGCGAGACGTCAGTTTGGCTTGGCTGCTGCGTGACCTGGAAAACCATGCGCCGGAACAGCTGCGCATCGTCTTCGCCGGGTTCCAGAGTCTCCACCACGAGGTCATTGCCGGAAACGGCGCCTTCGCAAATTGGTTCGGCCAGGAGGCACTTGGGCCGCTGGATCGGGACGACGCGGTGGCTCTGATTAAGGAACCGTTGGCTGACTTCGGCATCAGCTTTGTCTCGCCGGCCGGCGTCGAGCGGATACTGGAATTCACGGGAGGATACCCGCTGCTGATCCAGGAGGTCTGCGCACATGTCGTGAAACGAGCCTTGGCGCGGCGCGGACAACATCCTAAGCCTGGCGACGAGGTGGTCCTCGTACGGGCTGGCGAAGTCGAAGCAGTATGCCGTGAGGATTCCCTGCGGTCACGCCTTCTGCAAGTGCTTAGTCTCAACCTCAACGATTACCCGCGCCTTAAGTTGGTCACCTACCTGATCCTGCGCGCCGGAGCTTATCCGGGCGCAGGAGGCGCGCCCGCCCAAGGCGGGGGGTTCCGCGTCGAGCATGTTCAATCCATGCTTATGGAATGGTATGGAGACCGCCTCTCAGAGTACTTCTCGGAAGCCTCTTTGCCAGGGCTGATCGACGAACTCTCTGCCCTTGGGCTAATCGCCCGCCAGGGCGACAACTCTTACCGCTTCCTGAATCGAACGTTTGCCGACATGTTGGTGGCAAGCCCCGCCTTCGAAGGCGAGTTTTTGGAGTTACTTGAGCGGGTCGCCAATCCGCAGGACGACGCGCCCCGCCGCTACTGGAACTTGCCGAATGACCAAGTGGAGTGTCTCAAGCGACCGGGCCAAGCCGTGCTGCTAGTGGGCCTGCCGGGAACCCTGAAAAGCGAGACTCTACGCCTCCTCTACTTGTCTGACGAGGGCTCCGGCAGTCTCGTCGTCTCGGACTCGTCCATTAACAGCCTCGACGCGCTGATCGTGTGGCTCCGCAAGCGATTGCGCGACGATCGGACCTCCCTCTCCGTCGCGGACCTCTGCGTCCGCCACCAAGTCGGGTGCCTCGTACTTGACGACGTGCCCCTGCCACTGGGCGCGCTTGCCGCCGTCACCAAGGCGCTCCAGGAGCGCGGGATCGGTCTCACGGTGAGCATCGGCGTGGCGGCTCTGCGTGACTACCTGCGCTGCCCGAACGGCGATTTCCAGGTGGTCCCGGTCCGTCGGCTGCGCCCTCAAGATGTGCGGGCCTGGGCCAGCCATCCCGCCCGCAGCACCGGCGGCGGGCGCGATGTGAGCGTGATCCTCGACCAGCAGACGGCGCGCTCCTTGTGCGAAGCTACCTGCGGCTACTTCCCATTGTTACGGCTCTTCCGGGACCATTGCGTTCGCACCATGACGCGGGCCCTTGAATACTACCCCGGGGCTAGCGAGGTTGAGCAGTTCCGTGGGACGCTTCCGACGGCTGTGGTCCGCAAGGCCCTGGTCGATACTTTGAACGAGGTTGAGATGAGCGTACTGCGCGAAATCGTCGATATGTCTAAGGAACTCGGCGAACGGGACACGGACGGCACCCCGACCCTTGACGCCGAGTGGGCGCAGCAGGTGATCGTCGAGAAAGCGACGGACGAGGAGTCGCTCACCTCGCGTATGCGGGCCTTCGACCTGCTCGTGCACTTGGATCTAGTTGTTGAGACGACCAGCGGAAATAGCCCCCGCTATCGTCTGGACAACGCCGTTCTCCTTGAGGCCGCCTTGGCGGCCTGACAGCAAAGGACGCTATGGATTCGGGCCCGCCCGACGCCTCAGGTTTCGCAACGCGCCTGGTGGCGAGTCTGCGCGCCCAGCCCGCCGTGTTCGTGGCGCTCCCGCCCGGGCGAGAGGCGCTCTCCGTCGTCGAGGCACTGCGCGCTGCCGCCCCCGACCACGAGCACTTCACTATCGACACGCAAGCTGGCCGCGCTGACTTTTATGCTCTCTTGGGAGATGCATTTCCCTACGGCGCACCTGTCCGCGACATCGATTCCTTCATCCTCGCCGCGCGAGACCTCCACCAGCCGCGATTGGTGATTCTGGTTGGCGCCGTCACCGACGATCCGGCCACCCTGACCGCGCACATGAAGCTCGCGGGTGCCGCCACCCGAGATATGGCGGGCCCGTGGCGCTTCGTCTGCTTGGTGACTGGTGCCGTAGCGCCCGGCATGCCCGTACCCTTTCAGGCTTGGCCGCCCGACTGGCGTGACGTCCCACAGGTCTCTTTCGACGATGGTGCTGAGGAGGCACTGCGCCAAGCGCTAGCCCATTTCATAGACCGCCGGATCTACTGGGAGACTGCCGGGCAACCAGATGCCATGGCGGCGTTGCTCGACCGGCTCGAGATGCAGAGCTCGTTGCATCCGGCCAGCCGACAGATCGACGAAACAATCAACCGGGTCTTTGACGCCGCGCCGTTGCAGTCCGACGGGCTCGAGAACATGCTTGCCACTGTGGCGGATAATGCGCCGGGTTTCTGGTCCAAGGCGCTGCGCCAGGACCTTTTACCTCGCTGCGACAGTAGAATGTTCTTGAATCTAAGAGCGACCGGTGGGGCCTGGCAGCCTCCCGGCATGCTGCATGGACGGCTGACGCCCCTCGCCCTGCGTACCATCGCCGCCAACCCCGGTCTGTCGGACATCTGTGGACTTACGCCCGACCAAGCGTTGGTGCGCCTACGGCGCGCCCGCGTCAATCCGCAGGTAGCTCACATGGTGCTCGCCCTCACTGCGCAGATTGAGCAGGACCTACTGGACGCATTGCGCGACCGTAGAGATTGGCCCGAACTGTGCCGCCGCGCCGGCGTGGACGACGACCTGGAAGCGGCGCGTCGCAGAACAATTGGGAGTCCGGGCCCGCCAACCTCTGAAGAATTGATCGAATACGCCACGTTCGGACAACTGGCGCGGATCGCTGAAGCGGCCGGCAACTCCCTGCGCTTCCCCCTGCCGCGGGAGCGCGTCTGGATAACTTGCCATTTGCGCAATCGGGCAGCCCACGGCCACGGCATCGGATGGGCCGATCTAAGTCTCGCCGTACAGTCCGTCGCCGATCTCGCTGAGAACACGGTGCCTAGCTGAACGGTGCAACTGCACGATTACAGCACATTGATCTGATTGAGCATTTTCGATTTCTTGCATTCCAAATGACTGGTTTCCCGTCTAAAGCAGACTGATGTCGATAAAAGCCTGAAGGTCCGCTTTGGCCGAGTTGTGTGAACTGGCTCTACGGCAGGTTTCGAACGACACCGGCCATATGGATGTCTGCTTCGCGGAGCACGCGAACGTCAGTAGATGGCCGAAAGACGTCGCCCGGTGATCGTACTACAAAGCGGCCATCGACCAGCAATGGAGCGTGACGGGTGGCCGTCCGGCCCGGTCAATCAAGAGTCGTGGGAGCCAGAAGATGCCACTTGGCTTCGTCATTCGCCGCAGCCGCCTGACAAGTCGGGATCGCCCGATTCGTCGGGCGATGGCGAGGAACCGGCACGGCGATGGCTCTTGCGACGCGGCGCGATCGGCGTACGTGCGGCGCTTGTTCTTGACGATTCCACGAAGCGAAGAACCACCCTTGCCGGTCGCCGTCTGCTCGGCGGCTGGCGTTCCCAGTGAGCTCGTCAGACTCTGGCCGAGCGGGCGCGCGGCTTGTTGCCGAGGCACGACGCGGCACTTTGCCGCGCCGCACATCACGCTCGCAGGGCCTCGCCGCAGCGCTGCGGCCACGGCCTATTGACGGGCCTGCTCCGGGCGCGGGATACTGCCGGCGCGCCGTTGATTTTCTTTTTGTATCAAGGAGAAAATACCCATGAGCCAAAACCTCGTAGCGCTGAATATCAGCCCCGACGACCTGTCGGCGATAGCCGCCGCGATCACTACCCTGCAGGAGAAACTCGGCGGGCTGATCGAACTCTCGGTCGACCAGCGGCGCCGCCTGACCAAGATGGGCGACAAGTCGGAAGCCTTTTGCCGGCAGACGCTGATCGTCCTGGCGCAGAACAAGCAGCTCATCCCGCCCGAACTGGACCTCGCCGAAGCCGAACGCGATCTGCATAACCTCGATCTCCTTCGCCCGCACCTGACCAGCCTGCGGCAGCTGGTGGCCAGGGCCGACGACACCGAAATGGCGCTCGGCAGCGACATCCTGACAGCCGCGCTCGAGGGTTATGCGCTGGCCAGGGTCTTCGGCAAGGGCGCCGGGCTCGATGCCTTGAAGGATGCGATGGCCGGTCGCTACAGCCGCAAGCGTAAGCCGAGCCCGGTCGCCGCTGCCTGAGCGCCGCGACAGGCGTCGCGCTCGGCGCGCAAGGCTCGGAGCTTCAGGCGCAAGGCTCCGAGCTTCGACGGCAAGCTTCCGATGCCTGGCCGCAAGCCTCTGAACTTCGCTGTGCAAGCCGCAAAGGCTTGGCCGCAAAGCAAAAAGCCTTGCGCGCAAGGCTTCGAGGCTCGATCCGGATGAAAAACAGCATCAAGTGCAAGCTTCGCGACCTTGCGCGCAAGGCTTTGTACTTCGCGCGCAAGGATCAAAGCCTTGCCGTGCAAGCCTCGTAGCCTTGCGCGCCGAGCACAAGGGCTTGCGGGCAAGGCTTTTTGCCTTGCCCGCGAAGCTCAGAGCCTTGCCGGGACAGTTCACCGTGGCGCCGATCGAGCAGAAAGCTTCGCTGCGGCACTCATCGGGCTGACCAACGCCGATCAAGGGCTTGCCCGAACAGCAAAGGGGCTTGCGCATCGAGCAAGAAGCCTCGCGCACGCGGTTCGCGGGCTGGCGACGCGACGATAATCCGATGCTCGTCGGGGGCAAGGAACTTGCACACGCATTGCCAACGGCCGACCGCCGTCGCTCCCGGACAGCTGGCCAGCCGGCCAGCCCTGACCTCCGGGTACCAATGCTCGATCGAGCCGACGGCGGCCGGCCACTCTGCCCTTGGCGCTCCGCTTGCGCGAGGGCCTATTGGGCCTCACGGATGTCGGGAGCGCTTGGGCGTGTTGGCTGTGCGAAGTTCATGGCCACCAAGGAAGTCGAAGAAAGTCGATGCAGGAGGGCCTTCTCGGTCGCATCGGGCTGCGACTCGCCGCTCAGCTCTCGGGGTCGTACTGGAATTCGCGGAGTTCTTGCGGGCAGCGGCAGGCTTGGGCGATCTTCGCGGCCCACTTGACGGCGGCTTCGCGCGACGGAAGTTCCAGAACACAGAAGCCGCCGTCGAACTCCCTGGTCTGCGGGTACGTCTCGTTCTTCACGGTGCCGTCAGCGGCAACCATCAGCGGTGCGACGTCCTCGTTTATGCCACCACCGAACACGTACACGCCGGCATCCTTCGCCTCGCGGATGACCGCATGTGCCGCTTCGCCGACGGCCGCCAGGTCCTCGTCGAGGATGTCCATCGCCGGTCCGGGGAAGGAGACAAGATACTTCGTCATCGTTCGCTCCTCAGGGTGTGAGTTTCGGCATTGGCGGTGAGGCCTGACCGTAAAGTTGAGGGGCGCGCCGCTTTTGGCGCGTCCCTTTCGGGGATCCCGATGCATCGGCTGAGCGCGGGTCTCGATGATCGCCGCGTATCCGCGCTGCCTGCCCATTCCAGCTTTGGCTTGAATCCTCCCTCGCGAGAACTCAAGGCACTTCGAAACTCGGCCCGACCGTCTCGTCGACGCTGCTGTCCGGGTTCGATCGTTGACGGATCTGACCGCTCTGACCCTCGCTGTTCGGCGCAATCGTCACGGTTGCGAGCGGCACCCACCAGGCCTCGACCCTGAGCAGGTGGACAAAATCCGGATTCGACTGCTTCTTCAAACGCCGGACGAGGGTGTCGACCTTGATGGCAATTACCTGGCCAGCGGGAAGTCGGCAATTCCTCGCGATGGCGCCCACAGGCTGTCCGCTCTCCGCGGCGCAAAGTTCGATTCGCTGGTCCGTTTGCACCGCTCGCAGCGCGGAATCGTGATCGAGCCGTTCCAGCGCCCGGTGAATCGCATCGCCCGCGGGTCGTCGTCCGGCAAAGCCGAGGTCGACGTCCGCCAGGCCGAGCGAAACGTAGCGCCAGGCAAGGGCTTCCGGGCGTTCGATGTCCCGGGGCAGGGGAACCCGGGTGATGCCGGGGTCCGACAGCTGTGGCGAGAACGGGTTCGTCGCACGCATCGATTCGCACATCAGCAGCAGTTCCCTGGCACGGGTCATGCCGACGTAGTAAAGGCGGCGTTCGTCGTCTAACGCATCCTGCCAGTCGCCGCTGTCGAGGATCACGACATGGCGGAACTCGCGCCCCTTGGCCGAGTGCACCGTCGA
>ERZ761602.7310-NODE-7310-length-11810-cov-25.275117_pt1 | contig 11810 bp, 7 predicted proteins | sample MGYA00512165_ERZ761602 | MGnify/ENA primary metagenome ERZ761602 (study PRJEB28899, sample SAMN02445085) | bioreactor sludge metagenome | biome: EBPR sludge; isolation source: Thorneside wastewater treatment plant | place: Australia: Brisbane, Thorneside... | reverse complement strand
AGTTGGTTAGAATACCGGCCTGTCACGCCGGGGGTCGCGGGTTCGAGTCCCGTCCACTCCGCCAGCGATTCCAAGCACAAAGCCCAGTCAGACTGGGCTTTGTGCTTTCCACCCTCCCTGCGGAGTGCGACCTGGTCGCCGCCAGGCAAGGGCCAAAGGTCGCCGGCCAGCCACCGCTGGCTCCTGATGTCGGCAAGGCAGATCACCTTCCTGCGCAATTGATACCCACGTTGACCGCATGATTGTTCTATAATCACCAGCTTGTAGCTTGGCGATTCGACCACGCGAACCGACGTCGTCGGGATGAGCTGGCACCCGCCCGAGAACGAGAACAGGACCTACGGATGACGCCACGAATCGCATACGCAATCGCCCTTTCTCTTGCCTGCAGTACCGCCTGGTCCGACGAAGTGGCGAGCCAGGTCCCGCCGGCGAACCTTTCCCTGCTGCAGAAAAACGGTTCACCGTCGGCCGCGGCCGTGCCGGTGGGCGCCGATGGGCCTTTGCCGGTCATCGAAGTGGCTGCGCCGGCACAACTGCCTGAAACCATCGACCTGACGTCCGACTCCGAGGAACTCTTCCAGCATCTGCGCCGTGGCTTCTCGATGCCGAACATCAACAACGAGTTGGTGCTCCATCACCAACAGTGGTACTCGAATCGCCCGGACTACCTGCGCCGGATGGTTGAACGCAGCAGCCGCTACCTGCATTTCATCGTCGGCGAACTCGAGAAGCGCGGCATGCCGATGGAACTGGCCCTGCTGCCGATGGTCGAGAGCGCCTACAACCCGACCGCCTACTCGCGCAGTCACGCTTCGGGGCTGTGGCAGTTCGTCCCGGCTACCGGCAAGCAGTACAAGCTGGAACAAAACTGGTGGGTGGACGAACGGCGTGACACCGTGGCCTCGACCGGAGCCGCGCTCGATTACCTGCAATACATCTATGAACTGCACGGCGACTGGCATCTGGCGCTGGCCTCTTACAACTGGGGCGAAGGCGCTGTCGGACGGGCGATCAACAAGAACAAGGCGCAGGGCCTGCCAACCGATTACCTGAGCCTGAAAATGCCCGAGGAAACGCGCAACTACGTGCCCAAGCTGCAGGCCCTGAAGAACATCTTCAGCAACCCGAACATCCTCGCCAGCCTCGGTATTCATGGCGTTCCCAACCGTCCCTACTTCGCGACGGTCACCAAGCCCACCAATATCGACGTCAAACTGGCGGCCCAGCTGGCCGAAATGCCGGTGCAGGAATTCGTCGCCCTGAACCCTTCGCACAACCGCCCGGTCATCAAGTCAGAAACGCCGATGGTGATTCCTGCCGACAAGGTTGCCACCTTCAAGCACAACCTCGAGACGCACGAAGAAAGCGACAAGCCACTGTCGTCGTGGCAAGCCTACACTTTGCGCCCGGGCGAGAAACTCGAGCAGGTCGCGCCGCGGTTCGGGATGACCCTGGCCAGCCTCAAGGCGGCCAATGGCATCCAGGGCCGCGGCCGCGTTGCATCCGGAGTGACGCTGCTGGTCGCCGGGCAGGATGGCGCGGACCCCGAAGACGTCGCCAACGCGGCGACCTCCACCGAGCAGCCGGTCGTCAGCGCACCCACCCGCCTGCCGCAAGTCGTGGACCAGGCCCCGGTCGCAGCCGCTGCCGCTCGCACGCGCACGCAGACGCACACCGTGCGCAAAGGCGAAACACTGCTCGCGGTCGCCCAGCGTTACGACATGAGCCTGGCGGAACTCAGGCAGATCAACAAGCTGCGCTCGGATCGCGTGCAGCACGGCAGCAAGCTGACGGTGGCGGCGCCCGAAAAAGCCAGCGTTCCGGCACCGGCTGCGGCGCCGCGCACGGTTGTGGCGGAGCGCGACGGCAAGCCTGCGCCGGCAGCCAGCACGCGCACCCACACCGTACGCAAGGGTGAAACGCTGTTCAGCATCGCCGATCACTACGACATGAGCGTGGCCGAGATAAAGCAGCTCAACAAGCTGCGCTCGGATCGAGTGACCGCTGGCAGCACGCTCGCGGTGGCCGCTCCCGAGCCGGCCAAAGTGTCGTCAGCGCGGTCGCGAAGCGACGCCGCCGACGTTGACCGCAAGCCAGACCTGCGAGCGAACGTGGCCAGGGTCAGCTTTGTCGTGCCAGCGCCGAGGAGCGCCGAGGCGCCGGCCAAACACGCCGAAGCGGGCACCAAGAAGGCGACCAGGCTTGCGCAATACACGATTCGTCGCGGCGACACGCTGGTTTCGATCGCCAGGCAGTTCAAGGTCGACAAGGATGACCTGCTGCGCTGGAACCGCATTCCGGCGACCGGCATCAAGCCTGGTCTGGTGCTGACCATCCAGCAGGTTCAGCAGGGCGCCACCCTGTAGCAAGGCGGCGGCGGCGCCCCTGCCCCCGCCGACAGCGCATCGCAGCCCTACGACGAATACAGGTGGCAACGCACGCTGTGCGTCGCGGATAGCGTCGTCGTTTCGGGATAGCGCTGCTGGCAGGCGGCGCTGGCTTGCCGGCAACGCGGGTGGAAGTGGCAACCCGCCGGTGGCGTGGCGGGTGACGGCGTTTCACCCGGCAAGCGGATGAATTCCGGCTGGGCATCGAGACGGGCGCTGGGAACGGCTGACAGCAAGGCACGCGTGTACGGGTGCTGCGGCGAACGCAGGACGTCATCGACCGTACCGCGCTCGACGATGCGGCCCAGATACATCACCGCCACCTCGTGCGCGAGATGGTCGACCACTGCGAAATTGTGGGTGATGAACAGGTAGGCCAACCCGAGTTCGGCCTGCAGCGTGCCGAGCAGATTGAGGATCTGCGCCTGCACCGAGACATCGAGCGCCGATGTCGGCTCGTCGCAGATCACCAGGTCGGGCTGCACGGCGAGCGCGCGAGCGATGGCGATGCGCTGCCGCTGGCCACCCGAGAACTCGTGCGGATAGCGCCCGGCGGCGGCCGCCTCCAGGCCCACCTGCTGCAGGACCGAGGCAATCGCCGCGACCCGGCCCTGCCGCTGCATGTCGACCCGCAAGGCGCTCATCCCCTCGCCAATGATCTGGCCGACCGACATCCGCGGGTTGAGCGAAGCGAAGGGATCCTGAAAAATCATCTGCATGCGGCGGCGCAGCGGCCGCTGCGCGTTACCCGACAGGCCGCCGAGTTCCTGCCCGAGCAGGCGCACCGTGCCGCCGCTGGCGGCGATCAATTGCAGGATGGCCTTGCCGACCGTCGTCTTGCCGCAGCCCGACTCGCCGACCAGCGCCAGCGTCCGGCCCCGCGCCAGTTCGAGCGAGACGCCATCGACCGCCCGAACGTGCCCGACGGTGCGCTGCAGGATGCCGCGGCGGATCGGAAAGTGCACGCGCAGATCCTGGACGCTGAGCAGCGCCGCTTCGGGCGCTTCGGCCGCCGCCAGCGCGGCGCCGTCAGCGAGGCCGCCCGCAGCCGCCCCACCGCCTCCCGGCAGGCTGTCGAGATGGCAGCGCAGCCAGTGACCGGCAGCGACCTGCCGCCACACTGGTGCCTGCTGCCGGCAGAGCTCCCAGGCGTGCGCGCAGCGCGCCGCGAAGCGGCAAGCGGTCGGCATTTCGGACAGCGGCGGCACCTGCCCGGGAATGGTCTCCAGCCTGCCGCCACGGCGTGCCAGATCGGGCAGGGCAGCAAACAGTTTTTGCGTATAGGGATGGCGGGCGGCGGAAAAGAAGACCGCGCGCGGCGCCTCCTCGACGATCTGACCGGCGTACATCACGGCCACCCGCGTCGCCATCTGCGCGACGACGCCGAGGTCGTGCGTGATCAGCAGCATGCCCATCGCACGCTCGGCCTGCAAGCCCCGCAGCAACTCCAGAATCTGCGCCTGGATGGTGACGTCGAGCGCCGTCGTCGGTTCGTCGGCGATCAGCAGGCGCGGATTGCCGGCCAGCGCAAGCGAAATCATCACCCGCTGCTTCATGCCCCCGGAGAGCTGGAAGGGGTACTCGCCGAGACGGCGTTCGGGGTCGGCGATGCCGACCGCGCTCAGCAGGTCCAGCGAACGCTGACGCGCTCGCTGCCCGGTCAGCCCGAGATGACGCGCAAGCACCTCGCCGAGCTGGTGGCCGACGGTGAGGACCGGATTGAGGCTGGTCGCCGGCTCCTGGAAAATCATTGCCATGCCGCCACCACGAACGCCCCGCATCTCGCTTTCGGGCAGCGCGAGCAGATCACGGCCGGCAAAACGCACCTCGCCGCCGGCAATCCGACCGGCTGCCGGCAGCAGGCGCAGCAGCGCCAGCGCGGTCGCCGACTTGCCGCAACCCGACTCGCCGAGCAAGGCCAGCGTCTCACCGGCGGCGACCTGAAAGTCCACGCCATCGACGGCGCTCAGCAGCGATCGACCACTGGCAAAAGCGATCCGCAAAGCGCGTACCGCCAGCAGGAGTTGGTCGCTCACCCTCGCCTCCGCGCTCATGCCGACCCCGCGATGCGCGGATCGAAGGCGTCGCGGACGGCATCGGCCAGCAGGTTCGCGGCCAGCACCAGCGTGAACATGAACACGAAAGCCGCACTCAGCGACCACCAGACCGCCGGCTCGCGGGCCAGCTCCATGCGCGCGTTGTTGATCATCGTGCCGAAGCTGATCATCGTCGGGTCGACGCCGATCCCGACGTACGAGAGCACTGCCTCGGCGAGGACCAGGCTCGAGAAGTCCATCACCAGCGCGATGATCACGATATGCATCAGGTTGGGCAGGATGTGCCGCCCGATGATCCGCAGGTCGGCGACGCCAAAGGCCTGCGCGGCCTGGATGTACTCGAGCTCGCGCAGCTTCAGCGTCTCGCCGCGCAACAGCCGGCACAGGCCGGTCCAGCTGGTCACGCCGAGGATGAAGCACAGCGCCAGCAGGCGCAGGTCAGCGCGTTCGGCAGCCGTGGCGAACCACTGCGGATGGTTGTCGATCAGCACCTGCATCATCAGCACCGCCGCGGCGATCAGCAACACCCCGGGAATCGAACTGAGCGTCGTATAAAGGTACTGGATCAGGTCATCGACCCAGCCCCGGAAATAGCCGGCCAGCACGCCGAGAAGGATCGACAGCGGCAAGGTGACCAGCGTCGTCACCAGCCCGATGACCAGCGCCGTGCGCACGCTCTTGAGCACCTGATAGAGGACATCCTGACCAACCTTGTCGGTACCGAAGACGTGATAATGCGTCGCGAGCATCGCCAGCGGCAGCGCTACCAGCAACAGGCTGCCGAACGCGGCGAGCACCGCGTTCCAGGCAAAATCGCTCTCGTTGCGCCAGATTCGCCGCCACGCCGCCCGGTGCGAGCAAGCCTCGGCGCGGGCCAGGCCGGCCGCCGTCGCCGCGGCAACGGCCCACCAGGCGAGCAGCGCCAGACCGACGGCTCGCAGCAGACGGTAGCCGATGTCGGCATCGCGGCGCGCCTCGTCGACGCCGAGATGCGCGCCGCCATGCCGCAACCGCGGGTAGTCGCGCCTTTGCTGCAACTGGCCAGCCGCGTCGCGCGACTCGATCGACTCCTTGGCGTACGCGCGCGTTGCCAGCGGTTCCGAATAGGTCTTCTCGTTCTGCGTGCGCAGCGGCGTCAGAATGAAGTCGAGCAACGACAGCACCTCGACGGCGTAGGCCGCCGGCTGGCCGCCGGCGTTGCCGGCCCCCTGCCCGGCGTCGTTTTCCAGACGCGGCCGGTAGTGCAGCGAATCGAGCAGACCGACGGCGACGAAGGCCAGCAGGACCGTCGCCGAAGCCATTCCCGCGCGACTGCGGCCGACCCGCTGCCAGGCCGTACGCCACAGCGGATTGCGCGCCGACAGCCAGCCGAAGGCGATCGCCGCCACGAACAGCAGCCAGATCAGCGCGTCGGACCAGAGAATGACCGGCAGGAAAGCCATCAGTTGAAACGGATCCGTGGGTCGACAAAGGTGTACGAGAGGTCGGTGAGAATCAGGCCGACGATGTACAGCACCGAACCGATGAAGACCATCGCCCGGACGACGGCAAAATCCTGCGCATTGATCGCATCGATGGTATAGCTGCCCAGGCCGGGTATTCCGAAGAACGACTCGGTGAGCAGCGAGCCCATGAACAGCAAGGGGATGACCACCACCACCCCGGTCAGGATCGGGATCATCGCGTTGCGCAGCACGTGGCGAAACAGCACCACCAGCTCGGAGAGCCCCTTGGCCCGCGCCGTGCGTACGTAGTCGCGCGAGATCTCCTCGAGAAAGATCGTGCGATACCAGCGGGTAGACGAGCCGATGCCCGAAATGACGCCGATCAGCACCGGCAGGATGACGAACTTCCACGCATCCAGCCCGCCGCCATAGCCCGAGATCGGCACCAGCCGCCAGATCTTGCTGATCAGGAACTGGCCGCCGATGATGTAGAACAGGCCCGAGATCGACATCATCGCCACGCACAGCACGACCCCCCAGAAGTCGAGGTAGCTGGCGCGAAAGAAGGTCAGCAGCAGGGCAAACGAAACGGTCACCAGCAAGCCGAGGACGAAGGTCGGCAGCGCGATCGCCAGCGACGGCCCCATCCGCGAGGTGATCTCGCGGGCGATATCGCGGCCGTCCTCGGCACGCCCGAAATCGCCGGCGAACATCCGCGCCGACTTGCTGAAAAAGATGGTGTCGGTGAACACCGCGCTGCCGCTGGCCGCCTGGTTGATGAACAGCGGCTTGTCGTAACCGCGTTCGGCCTTCCACTTGCCGATCGCTTCGGGCGTCACGCGCTTGACGCCGAGCTGCATCCGCGCCATGTCGTCGGGGGTGTTGACCACGAAGAACAGCGCGAAGGTGATCACGTTCACGCCGATCAGGATCGGCAAGGCATAAAGCAGGCGGCGAACGAGGTAGGCGAGCATGGTTGGCGACTATACCTCAGGCCGGCGCGCCGGCATCGCGGCGGCCATCAGCGCGGTTCCCCGCTCGCGACGCCGATAGCCGATCGCGGCCGGCAGGACGACGGCGACCAGCAGCAGCGCCACTGCCAGCAGCGGCCAGAGTACCGGCTCGTTCCACTCCTGCCGCAGCCGCGCACGCCTGGCGACGTCGATCCGCTGGTACTTCAGGATGTTGTTGCCGACGTCGGTCGACTTGCGGTTGTGCAACCAGTCGTGGCCCAGCGTATAGCTCTTCGGGTGAAAGCCGAAGATCCACGGCGCATCGTGCTGCAGCAGCGCGATCGCCTGGCGAATGATCGCCAGCCGCTCGGCGCCGCGCGGACCGTCGCTCTCCATGTTCTTCATTTGCTCGAACAGACGGTCGAACTCCGGATTGACGTAGTTGGAAGCATTTTCGCCGGCCACCGCGACCTTGCCTTCGGAGCCGGCGAGCAGGAACAGGAAGTTCTCCGGATCGGGGTAGTCGGCGTTCCAGCCCAGGTAGTAAAGCTGCACCGCGCCCTTGCGGATCTTCTCCTGGAAGCGGTTGAAGTCGGTCGAGCGGACGACCAGCTGGACGTCGAGTTTGGCAAACTGCCGGGTCAGCCAGTCGAGCCGCGACTTGTCGCCCATGCCGCCGCTGGTGGTGTCGAGGTTGAGGACCAGCGGCTCGCCGGTCCTGGCATGGCGACCGTTCGGCCAGCCGGCTTCGGCGAGCAGCTGCCGGGCAAGCTCGATCGGCTTTCGCCGGGCCCGCCCGTCGACCCAGTCGTAGACCACCGGGTTGTTGCCGGCCTCGCCCTCCAGATAACCAAAGATCCCCGGCGGCAACGGACTGGTCGCGGCGATCCCGCGACCGTTCATGAAAATCGAGATGAACTCCTCCTGGTCGATGGCGATCGACAAGGCCTGGCGCAGTTTGGTCGCCTGCGGGGAGAGGCTGCCGACGACCGGGTCGAGCATGTTGAAACCCATGTAGAACACCGACGGCCGCACGCTGGTCAGCAGCCGGATCCCCTTCTGGCGCATCTCGTCGGTCAGTTGCACGTCACCGCCGACGCCAAGCCGCACCGCCTGGTCGAAGCTGTCCGACGAAATCCCCGAAGCATCGTAATAGCCCTGCAGGAACTTGTTCCAGTACGGAATCGCTTCCTTCTCGCGCGAGAACACGGCCTTGTCGATGAACGGCAAGGGCTTGCCGCAGTCGGCCAGCAGCCCGGCCGTCCGGTCGCCCGGCTCGCCATCGCAGGGGTAGGTCTCGCCGTGGAAGTTGGGGTTGCGTTCGAGCACCATGCGGCTGTTCGGGTCGTTGCGGGTCAGCATGAACGGCCCGGTGCCGACCGGGTACCAGTCGAGCGTCAGGTTCTTCTCGGCCATCCCCGGCATGCTGTAGAAGCGGTCGACCTCGCGCGGTACCGGCGCAAAGAACGGCATCGCCAGCCAGTAGGGGAACTGCGGGTACTTGCCGCGCAATTCGATCCGGTAGGTGTAGCGATCGACGCGGCTGACGCCCGCCAGCGGAAAGCGATCGAGGTCCAGCCAGGAGCCCGGCGGCAGCGCCCTGGCCTCCTCGTGCAGAGCAGTGCCGAGTTCGCGCAGACCGATGATCCGCTCACCCATCATGCTGAAGATCGGCGAATGCAGATGCGGGTGTGCCAGACGCTTGATCTGGTAGATGTAGTCGTCGGCGACCAGCTCACGGGTGCCGGTCTCGGCAAAATCGGCGATCCGGTCGATGCCGCGCAGCTTTTCGGCGTCAAGATCGCGATAGACCGGCTGGCCGGTCGCGTCGGTGGCGAAGGCCGGATGCGGCTGGTAGCGGATGCCGGGACGGATGCGAATCTCGTAGACGCTGCGCGCGATCTTCGCCGCCGGCGCATCGGCCGGCAGTTCCCGGCCCTGCGCGTCGTAGTAGCGCGGCAGCGGCACCGCTGCGCTGGTCGCCGGAATCAGCGTGTACGGCCGCTTCAGGTAGTGGTACTGCAAGGGTGGCTCGTAGATCTGCGCGGTGAAGGTGATTTCGTCCTCGGTATACGACTGCACCGGATCGAGGTGCTTCGGGCGGTCGGTGAACGCCGAATAGAGGATGTTCTGGCCGCGCTCCGACTTCGGGTAGGGATCGTTCTGCTCGCTGCTGCACGCCGAGAGCACCAGCAGCAGCGACAGAAGGGCGAGGCGAATGAGCGACATGGCCGACAGTCTACCGCGAACGCCGGCGGTTTTGGCCGCCAACCGCGGCATCGCGACGGCGTGCGGCAGAACGCGGCCCCCTGCCGAGGACTCCCGCGTACTGGCCATCGCCACCCAGCCGACGGACAATCGGCGGCGGCAGCGGCGGCAATTCCCTTATAATGCGGCGGTTAAGCGGCTTCGCTGCCAGATGCGCAGCAATGCTGCAACCCAGTCAAATCATGTTACGGGAGAAGTCATGGGATTCCTCGCCGACAAGCGCATTCTGATCACCGGCGTGCTGTCGAAACACTCGATCGCCTATGGCATCGCCAGGGCCTGCCACCGCGAAGGCGCGCAACTGGCCTTTACCTTCCAGAGCGAACGCTTCCAGGATCGCGTCGCCAGGTTCGCCAGGGAATTCGACAGCACCCTGCTCTATCGCTGCGACGTCGCCGAGGACGCCGAGATCGACCAGCTGTTCGTCGACCTCGGCACGCAGTGGGACGGCCTCGACGGTCTGGTGCATTCGATTGCCTACGCGCCCGGCGAAGCCATCGAAGGCGACTTCCTCGACGGCATCTCGCGCGACGCTTTCCGCATCGCGCACGATGTTTCGTCGTACAGCTACGCGGCACTGGCCAAGGCCGCCCGGCCGCTGCTCCTGAAGGGCCGCAACCCGGCCCTGCTGGCGCTTTCCTACCTCGGCGCCGAGCGCACCCTGCCCAACTACAACACCATGGGGCTGGCCAAGGCCAGCCTCGAGGCCGCCACCCGCTACCTCGCCTTCTGCCTGGGTCCGCAGGGCATCCGCGCCAACGCCATTTCGGCCGGCCCGATCAAGACCCTCGCCGCTTCCGGGATCGGCAACTTCTCGCGCCTGCTGGCCTACAACGCCCACAACGCCCCGCTGCGCCGCAACATCACCATCGACGAAGTAGGTAATGCCGCGGCCTTCATGCTCTCCGACTTGGCCAGCGCGATCACCGGCGAAATCATGTACGTAGACGGCGGACTGAACACCACCGCGCTCGGTAACGCCGACCCGATGCCGGGCTGAGCAAGCGAGAACAGCTGGCCGCCCGCGGGCTGCCTTGGCGACCGTGCACCCGCCCAATGAACGCACCAAGCACTGGCCGGCAGTCCCGCGCAGCCGTCCCCTCATGGCGCTGGTGTCACTGGCCGCGGCGGCACGGCGTCGTAAACAGCCCGGTGGCTGAAAACCCGCGCCAGGCACTCGCCGGGATCAGCGCGGCGACAGTCGCTGCGTAACCGCGCCCAGCTTGCCGGCGAGAGAACTGCCGATCACAACACGTAATACAGGATGGCGAAGTAATGCGCCGCGCTGCCCGCCATCACAAACAGATGCCAGATGCCGTGCGCGTGCGTCAAGCGGGTATCGAGCGCATAGAAGACGATACCGACGGTGTAGAACACCCCACCGGCCGCGACCCAGATGAATCCGGCCGTGCCCAGCGCCTGCAGCAGCGGCACCAGCGCCGCCAGCGCCGCCCAACCCATCACGATATAGATCACCAGCGACAGGATCCGGGCCTCGCTCCGTGGCCGTAGTTCCTGCAGCGAACCGAGAACGGCGAGCCCCCATACCGTTGCCAGCAAGGACCAGCCCCAGGGGCCGCGCAGACTGACCAGGCAGAATGGCGTGTAGCTGCCGGCGATCAGCAGGTAAATTCCCTGGTGGTCGAGCTTGCGCAGGATGTCCTTGGCGCGCCCGCGAAAGCTGTGGTACAGCGCCGAAAAGCTGTACAGCAGAACCAGCGTCACCGCGTAGATCGAGACGCTGACCAGCTTCCAGGGATCGCCGCCGAGGGCAGCGAGAACGACCAGAACAACCGAGCCGGCGAACGCCAGGACAGCCCCGACGACGTGCGTCCAGGCGTTGAACTTTTCGCCGTAGTACATAGGATTCGCCCTGACCCGGTAAGCTGCCCCGCCCGACCGTCAACGGCAGCGGGCGGGCAGACTATTGAAAAGCACGAGCGGCATTGTCGCGGAAGCGGGGTTTCGCGGTCAATCGCTGGACCGGCCGCCCCGCGGCAAGCCCGGCAGCACCTCAGCCATCAGCGCCGCGCGGCAAGCGGTCCTCACGGCCGTCACGGCCATCGCCCGGGCGCTGACGCTGGCCACCTGCGCCTGATTCCTGACGACGATCGGGACGCGCCTGGCGCTCGTTCGCCGCCGGCGAATCGACTCGCCCGGGTGCGGCCGGCCGCTGCGGCATCGCCATCGGCGCCGGCGCCGACGCGGCGGGCATCTCCTGGCGCCCGGGGCGAGCGAATGGATCCTCGCGACTCGGCACGGGATCGGGCCGGCGCTGCTCCATGCGCGGATCAGACCTTTGCGCCCCCGGCTGGTGAATCGGCTGACCGGGAGCGGCCGCCGGCCGCTCGGGAAACCTCGGCGCGGCCGGCGGCGGCGCAGAAATGGGCTGCGCCGGAACCTCGATGCGCTGTTCTGGTCTCGCCGGCCTGGCGGCCGGCGCCGCCCGGTCGACTTCGCCGGCTGGCCGCTCGGCGCGCTGCGGTCCCCCGGCAGGCGACTGGGCAGGCACCGTCAGCGGTACCGCCGGGCGTGGGTCGGCGCGTTCGGGCTGTGGCCACGGGCGCCCCGCGGCGGCTGCTGGACGGTCGGGTCCGGCAGTGCCGACCGCCGACGGCGACCGTGCTGCCGGCGTGGTCGGCACGCCGTTCTGCTCGCGTCGTCCGGGCGCCGACGGCAGCGGCGTGGCCGCGCCCG
>ERZ761602.7309-NODE-7309-length-11811-cov-3.465550_pt1 | contig 11811 bp, 10 predicted proteins | sample MGYA00512165_ERZ761602 | MGnify/ENA primary metagenome ERZ761602 (study PRJEB28899, sample SAMN02445085) | bioreactor sludge metagenome | biome: EBPR sludge; isolation source: Thorneside wastewater treatment plant | place: Australia: Brisbane, Thorneside... | reverse complement strand
GTGGCCACCGGCGTTCACCACTGACCCTTGCCGGCAGCTCACGGAAGACCACGCACCAGGGCCGTGATCCGAGTCACCTGGCTCGGTGATCCAAGTCGTCGCTGCGAGGTGGGCGCAATGTTGGGGTTACGGCACCCGACGCGGGAGATCAGCCACTTCTCTTGAGCGCCTCACACCCATCCTCTGGACCGCCCGGGCGGGAGACACCATGACGACCGCAAGCTTGAGTGACGAGGTCAAGGTCGAGGACTGGCAGTTCTACGACGTGAGAAGTGCACCAGTTCTTCGGTGGTTGAGGCAGACCGAGCCGGTGTTCCACTACAAGCCGCTGGACTTCTGGATCCTCAACAAGTACGACGACGTTCGCTTCGCGTCTCGCACGCCAGAGCTCTTCTCGGTGGAGCAGGGTGTGCTCATCAACGACGCCAGATTCGGTCGCAACGTTGCGCTCGACTTCTTCGACCCCGACGGTGAACTCGTCTCGGTGCAGGACCCTCCCAGGCACGGCGAGATTCGACGGGCGATCGCGCCCGCTTTCACTCCCAATGCGATCGGTGCGCTCGAGGACAGTCTGCGGGCCAAGACGAGAGAGCTCTTCGATGCTGTTCCTCGCGGTCAGGCTTTCGACTTCGTGCATTCCTTTGCGCGCATCATTCCGACGATCGTCGTGTGTCAGCTGGTCGGCGTCCCCCCCGAGGAGATCGACGTCGAGCAGATCATCTTCTGGGGAGACGAGATGCCGAAGGTCGGCGCTGCCCTCAGTCAGGAGGAACTCGCCGAGGCGGCGTCGAACCTGGACGATCTGAAGGTCTTCCTGCTCGACCTCTTCGATCGACGGCGCGCGAATCCGGGGGTCGACTTGATGAGCATCCTGGGTCGCGCCCAACTCGACGGCAAGGCGGTCACTCGAGCCAACGTGCTGACGCTCGCGGAACTCACCTTGCTGGCCGGCATCGACACGACCCGGAACACCATGTCGGCGACGATGTGGTCACTCGCCCAACACCCATCCCAGTTGGCGAAGCTCGTGGCCGACCCGAGTCTCGTCAAGGGCACGATCGAGGAAGTGCTCCGATGGGTCACTCCCGTACCTGGGTTCATGAGGAACGCGAAGCAAGATATCGAGATGCGCGGCCGCACCATCAAGAAGGGACAGTACGTCTTCCTCCACTACTTCGCGGCCAACCGAGACGAGGACTACTGGTCAGACCCCGACACGTTCGACATCACCCGAGCCACCGAGACCGGTGTGCTGTCGTTCGGATACGGTCAGCACGCGTGCATCGGGGCAGCGCTGGCTCGTCTCGAGGTGAGAGTCATGCTGGAGACGTTCCTCGCTCGATTCTCCAGCGTCGAGCTCGCGGGCACTCCGAAGAGAGTCGAATCGCCTCTGCAGCATGGCTGGCACAGCCTGCCGCTCATCATGCGCTGAGGCAGCGAGCAGTCTGCGCGCGTGACGGCGGCCGAGACGCGCCGATTGGTGACCGTACTCACATGCACCGGTGATGGGCGTCGTAGTCGAACCGGGTGCTCGCTTCCACTCTTTACCCAACCTGACTGGGATGTCGCCCGGTTGTCGAGGAAGGAACTGATGTGGTGGGTAAGCGCTATCCAGGGGCGGTCCTGGGGGTGGTCCTCGCGCTGGTACTGGCAGTGACAGGGTGTGGTTCGTCGGATAGTTCAGGCGACACCACGCACGGCCTCACCGGTGAGCCGATCAAGGTGGGAACGATCGGAACGTTCAGCGGAGTCACCGCGCAGTCACACGCCGATGCGCCGTACGCGATCAAGGCATGGGCCAATGCGGTGAACGCCAACGGTGGCATCGACGGCCGGCCGGTCGAGGTGATCGTGGCCGACGACAAGGGCGACCCGGCGGCGGGTGCGACGGCCGTGAAGAAGATGGTCGAGACAGACGATGTCGTCGCGATCGTCGGAGAGCACTCGGTGAGCGCCGCAGGCTGGGCGCCGTACGCTCTCGAGAAGAACATCCCGGTGGTCGGCGGATACGCGAACGCCCCCGAGATGGTCGGCTACCCGAACTGGTTCAGCACTGGTGGCAACATCGTGGCGTCGTTCTGGGCGATCGCCAACGAGGCCGCAAAGTCCGGTGACAAGATCGCGATGCTCTATTGCGCCGAGGCCCCGGCCTGCAAGGCAGCTTCGACGATCCTCGGACAGTTCGGGGACGCCGTCGGGGTCGACCTCGCCTACGCGGGTGCCGTGGCGGGCGACTCGTCTGACTACTCGGCCGTGTGCATGGCAATGAAGGACGCCGGCGTGAGCTCCTACAACATGAGTGTGGCGAGCGCGGTCACCGACCGCATCGGCGAACAGTGTCAGAAGCTGGGGTTCAACGCCCAGTTGATCCAGGTGGCGGAGGCGGCGAACAACCTTCGCGAGACCTCACCGGTCTACAACGGCGCGAAGTTCGTCGGGACGAATCCAGGGTTCTTCGTCGACTCCTCGCCCGCGGCCAAGGAGTTCCAGGCGGCGATGAAGGAGTACGCCCCCGAGGTGGGGACCAGCGAAGTCCCGATGAACTCTAGTTCCATCGACACATGGATCGCGGGCAAGCTCTTCGAGGCCGCGGTCGCGGCCTCTGGGTCGAAGGACGTGACGACGGATACGGTGTTCAACGGGCTCTACGCACTGGATGGTGAGACCCTGGGTGGTCTGGCGCCGGCCCTGACCTACACGAAGGGTCAGCCCAGCCTGTTCAACGTGTACTTCCCGTTCCAGTTGCAGGACGGCCAGTGGCTGACTCCTGACGGCACTGACCCGGTCGCTGCGGATGCCGCCGTGAGCGCGCAGATCGCCGAGATCGCCAAGGGCTTCGCGCCCAAGTGATGCCGGTGTGCTCTGACAGGAAGGTGAGCGACACGGGGCTTCGTCGAGAGTCCTGACTCGTTGATCGGAGGCTGACCCGATGGGCATCGCACTGCTGCGGTGCCCATCGGGCTTTCTCGCCGGCAGTTCAACCGCCGTCCTCGGGAGTCAGAGCCGCGGGCGCTGCGCTGGCTGGGATGCGGCGATGCGCTGGGTGCTGAGGCGGCTGGCGTCCACAACTGCTCGCTGCAGTCGGGACAGCAGTTTACGGTCAGCGGAGTCGGTCGGTGCCCAGCAGAGCAATGCGTAAGCGACGGACCTGTCGGGCGCGAATACCGGCGCCTGGATCGCGCGCACGTCGGCGGCTGACAGCTCGCGGCCCCGGCCGCGATAGTGCATCCCCGTCGTCTCGATGTCGTAGTGGTGGCGCAGCGTCATCGCGTAGCCCCGATCTCGGATCGCGTCGAGCCGCGCATCGAGATCGATGTCGCTCGGCGCGGTCGGGCCTAGACCTGAGAGCCATGCGCGACGTAGGGCTGTGCCGCCGTACGCCGCGAAGATGCTGCCGAACGGAGCGCCGAAGCGAGTGCGGGTGCCCACGCGCGTCGGCATTCCGCTCTCGGGTGTCCGGCCGACAGCCGCGACGACCACGAGCTCGTCACGAACCTGCGCGACCGCGGTCACCTCGACACCGAACTCGGAGGAGAGCTCCTCCATCGGACCGCGGGCATAATCGACCAGCTCGAGGACCTCGCCGAGACCGACGTCGCCGGACGCCATCGACATCGGTACAAACGAGCCGTAGCCACCACGGAAGAAGAGCAGGGGGTAGCCGTCGTGGGCTACCTGGAGGTCGTGCACCCGACCGAGCACTATCTCGTGGTCGCCGGCGTCGAGGCGCGATTCGGTGGTGCAGTCGAGCCAGGCGACGGCGCGGTCGAGGATGGGATTCCCCGCGGGGGAGGGGCGCCACGTCAGGTCGACGAACTTGCGTTGCTTGCGGATCGAGATCGCTCGGCAGACCTCCTCCTGATCTGCGCCGAGCACGTTCACCGTGAACTGATCGCTCGCCTCTCGGAGTGCAGCCCAAGAGCTCGATGTCTTGGACGGCATGAACGCCACCAGCGGCGGGTCCAAGGACACCGAGGTGAATGACCCGATCGTCATGCCCAGCGGCTCGCCGTCAGGAGCGAGTGCGGTGATGATGACAACCCCGGTCGGGTACTGGCCCAAGACCTGACGGTACATGTTCGGGTCGACGGACATCGCGACCTCCTCGTCGATGAGCGACCATGCAAGCGCGGGGCGGTCCGCGTGTCAGTGACAGTTGTGCGTGCGGCCGACGACCTAGGTCACAGCCGCCCCGGCGCCCTCAGGGTTTCGCTTGGCGTGGACCGGTCGTCGGATCGCCGGGTCGAGGAGAGAGACGACCAGCAGCAGCGCACTGGCACCGAGCATGAACAGGCTCAGCCGGTGCAGCCCGTGCAGCGTCGCCGCGTCTGCGAAGCAGGCGGCCACCGCCCCAGCAGAGACCATGGCACCGAGATAGCCCGACGTGCGCAGCAACCCTGCCGAGGTGCCGATCCGCTCGCGCCGCGACTGGGTGAAGACCGACAACTGCAACGCCGGACCGTTCAGCCCCTGGGCGATTCCGAGGAGCACGCTGACAGAGATGACGAGAGCAAGCGGACTCTCGTCGCGCATCGTCAGCACCACGATGCCGGCCGCGAGGCTGCAGACGGCGCCGGAGACGAGGCGCGCACGGATGGCCCGTGATCGCACCAAGATCGCGGACACGAGGACGGAGACCACGAAGAGTGGCGCGACCATCAGCCCGGTCGTCGTCGCGCCGAATCCGCGTACGTCGTCGAGCCACTGTGTGAAGCCGTAGACGTAGCAGAAGCTTGCGCTCAGGCTCAGCGCCTGCCTGAGGAAGGTCAAGGTCAGCGGACGATCGGTCGCCAGGAGTCGTACGTCGAGGAACGGTTCGGTCGCGCGTCGCTCGACCACGACGAGCGCGATACCAGCTGCCAGGGCCACCGGCGCGGCGTACGCGAGGAGCCTGTCGGGCTGCATCAAGCACAGCATCAAGGCGACGAGAGAGACAGTGAAGAGAATCGCGCCCGCGGGATCGAGTTGCCGCCAGGTCGTGGGCTCTCCGCCCTGCGACCGGGGAATCCGCCACGCCCCGAGACCGATGCACACGAGAGCCAGGGGCACGTTGATCGCGAATACCGGCTGCCAACTGCCCGTCGACAGCAGGACGCCACCCACCACGGGCCCGACCGCCGCCAGCGCCTGGTTCGACATCGCGAGCGCGGTGAGCAGGGCCCTCTGGCGAGAGTCGCCAACCGCGTCTGACTCGCTCCGGATCACCGACATCGCAGCCGGGTACGCGGCCGACGTGCCGAGGGCGAGTAGCACGCGGGTGCCGACCAGGAACCACAGTGACGGCGCAAAGGTCCCGAGCGCACCGGCGATAGCGATGACGGACGATGCCGCGAGGAATGTGCGCCGTGCGCCCACCGTGTCGACGAGGCGGCCGGCTACCGGCTGTCCCACCGCGGTCGAGAGGTAGAAGACCGACACGAGCCACGCGGTCTCAGCCGGCGAGGCCCCGAAGGCGATCCCGATCGGAGTCAGCGCGACCGCCATCGTGGTGGTGTTGATGGGGTTCATCACCGAGCCGAGGATCAACGTGGCGGCGAGCCAGTTGTCTCCGTCAACGCGCGATTGCGTCTCGGCGACGGCCTTGCCACTCGGCACCAGAGCAACCTAGGAGGGCCCCGGACAACGTGCAGTGATGACAGTCGCAAGCCGTGGAACGACGCGTGGGCCGTGGTCAGCGGTGTGACTGAAGCCCGTCGAGCAGCAAGCCGAGCATGGCCTGCGACCTGTCGCCCTTGCCGGGCGCGGCGCGCCACAGTGCGCCCGTGAACTGGAGGAAGTCGCGAGGGTCGGCGTCGGCCCTGATCGTGCCGTCGGCTTGCCCCGCGGAGGGAAGCTCGGTGATCGCCGCAACTACCGGGCCATAGCTCTGTTCGGTGATCGACTGATGGGCGCCAGGACTGAGCGCATCGCCGAGACCGTGCTTCTTGCGCATCGCCGAGACCAACGCCGTGGTCCAACGGCGCAGGGCCTCGACCGGCTCCAGCTCGGCCAAGAGGCCTGACACGGAGTCCACCAGGCGCTCGATCTCCTGCTGATAGACCGCCATCGCCAGCGCCTCGCGCGACGGGTAGTTGCGGTACAGCGTCCCCGGGCCGACCCCCGCGCGCTGGGCGATCTGGTTCATCGACGGCTCTCCACCCTCGGCGAACGCCTCGCGCGCCACCTCGAGGATGCGGTTGCGGTTCTCGCGCGCATCGGAGCGCATCGGTGCCTCACCTCGCTCTGTGGCGATATCTCCGCTACGGCATGTGGAGACTTCTCCGAAAGATACAGGAGCCCGTCGCGACTGCAGCGGAGATCGCCTCACGTCGGGTCGAGGCGAACCAGCCGACCCCCCACCACCCACTCGGCCACGAAAACCTCGCCGCTCGCGCCGACTGCGAGCCCATGGGGGGCGTTGAAGCGGTGGTCGTGCACTCTCGGTGCGACGACCGACCCGTCGTCCGCGAGTGCGTTCGGCAAGCCAGGTCGTCCGACCGCTCGGTCATCGCATCCGATGAACTCGATGAGGTCGCCGTTGGTCCCCATCAGGGTGAGCCGGGAGCCGCGATTTTCGGTCACGATCAGCACGTCGCCAGCGACCGCCAGCGAGCTCGGGGCGGTCAGGAAGTCCGCGCCGAGCACTCGAAGGAACTGGCCGTCCAAGGTGTAGGCCAGGACTCGCGCATTTCCGCGGTCGGCGATCAGCAGCTCGGGACGCTCGGAGCGACGGTCGACCACCAACCCATGGGGGCAGTTCAACCGGCCCGGGCCGCCTGGCTCGTCGCCGCGGACGGTGCCGGCGTACGACCCGTCGGCGCCGAATCGATGCACCAGGCTCGCGCCGTACGGATCGGCGACCCACACCTCGCCGGTACCTCCGTGGCGCTGTTCGTCGACGGCGATCGCGCCCGGACAGTAGCGCCCGTCGCGGTACTCGGGCACGGGGGGCATCGGCAGACTGCGCGCGACGAAGCCGTCGAGACCGACCAGCAGCACGTGGCCCCCCGCATCCGACGCGGTGACTGTGTAGCCCCCGTGCTGCTGCCGCACGCTGCGCAGGCCGATGTCGGCGATCCACACCCGGTCTGCGCCGCCCTCGTCCACGACCAGCAGGTCGTGTGCTTCGAACGCCGGGACAGGCACCTCGCGAGGTGGCCCTCCCGACCGCGAGGCGATCAGCAGGCTGCGTCGCTCAGCCGAGAAGGCGACGAGGTCACCGGAGGAGGTCACACTGAGGCCGTGATGGGACCACTCCTCGTGCCGGGCCCCGCGCTCGAGGCCGACCACGGGATCCTCGACCCACCTGTAGCGGTTGCGCGGTCCAGTCATCGACCCACCTCCTCGCGCGTCTCAGCCTGGATCCAGGCTCGGCCAGCGTGCCCACCACGGTCCAGGTCCGGGAGAACCACAGTCGCGTGGCCCAGCGACCGAAGTCACTGCACCCCCCTCGAGCGCTGCCTACCCTGCAAGATGCTCACGACGCCCTAGCGGCACTCACAGGAGGACTTCAGTGACAGTTACCACCCCGCCCCTCGTCGACATGGACTTCTTCGAGGAGAACGGGTACCTGGTCATCGAGAACGTCTACAGCGACACCGAGATCGCCAACGTTGTCGACGAGTACATGGAACTCCTCGACCGGCTCGCCGAGGGCTGGGTCGCCGAAGGCCAGCTCCAATCCACGTACGCCGAACTGCCCTTCCCACAGCGACTCGCCCGGATCCTGAGCGAGACCGGCGGAAACTTCCAGCCGTTCGACATCTCGCTGCCCTCGCGAGGCGTCACGGCCGAGACGCCGGTGCACAACGGCCCGGCGGTCTTCGAGCTGCTCACCAGCCCACGACTCCTCGACATCGTGGAGCACTTCGTGGGGCAGGAGGTCTTGAGCAATCCGATCCAGCACGTCCGCATCAAGCCGCCGGAGCACCTGCTGCCGGCCGACATCGACAACTCGATGATGAAGAGTTCGGCCTGGCACCAGGACCAGGGCGTCGCGCTGCCCGAGGTCGACAACACCGAGATGCTGACCGTGTGGATCGCGGTGACCGACGCGACCCTCGAGAACAGCTGCCTGTGGGTCGTCCCCAGCAGCCACCGCGGCGACCTGATCACGCACTGCCCCGGCAATGCCGCGCGCAGCACGTTGGCCATCCCCGAGTCGCTGGTGCCCGACACCGCGATCCCACTTCCGGTCGCTGCCGGCAGCATCATCGTCCTGCACCGGCGGACGATGCATTCAGCCCTCGCCAACACCAGCGATGGCGTGCGGTGGAGCTTCGACTGCCGGTTCCAGCCGGTCGGCCAGCCCACCGGGCGCGCGGAGTACCCCGCCTTCGTCGCACGCAGCGCGAGCGACCCCGACAGCGTGCTCACGGACTGGCAGGAGTGGAAGCGGCTCTGGGAGCAGGCCCGCGCCGACGTGGCGGCTTCGCCCAACGAGAACCGGGTGTTCAACCGCTGGGACGGCAGCCACGAGGTCTGCGCCTGAGCGCACCCGTCGACACTCGACGGCGGCTCCGACCCAGCGGGTCGGAGCCGCTCTCCTCGGCGCTCACGCTGCCAGGTAGCCGTTCGGATCGAGGACGTACTTCGTGGCGGCACCGGCGTCGAACTCGGCGTAGCCGCGCGGCGCCTCCTCGAGCGGGATCGCGGTGGCATTAACGGCCGCGGCGATCTGGACGCGGTCGTGGAGGATCGCCATCATGAGCTGCCGGTGGTAGCGCATCACCGGGCACTGGCCGGTGGTGAAGGAGAGCGACTTGGCCCAGCCCGTGCCGAGGCCGAGCGACAGCGAGCCGACCTTCGCCGCCTCGTCGACAGCTCCCGGATCGCCGGTGACATAGAGGCCCGGGATGCCGAGGGCACCTCCGGCAGCCGTCACCTGCATCAGGGAGTTGAGGACGGCCGCTGGTGCCTCGGCGGCGGCGGCGCCATGGCCTTGGCCCCGGGCTTCGAAGCCGACAGCGTCGACACCGCAGTCGACCTCGGGTACGCCGAGCAGCTGCTCGAGCTGGTCGGCGATCGGGCCGGCACCGACGTCGACGGTCTCGCAGCCGAAGCTGCGGGCTTGCGCAAGCCGCTCGGAGTTGAGGTCCCCCACCACGACCACGGCCGCGCCGAGCAGGTGCGCCGAGGCAGCCGCAGCCAAGCCCACGGGGCCAGCGCCCGCGACGTAGACGGTGGAGCCGACGCTGACGCCCGCGGTCACCGCTCCGTGGAAGCCGGTGGGGAAGATGTCGGAGAGTGTTGCCAGGTCCAGTATCTTCGCCATGGCCTGGTCGCGGTCCGGGAAGCGCAACAGGTTCCAGTCGGCGTAGGGGACCAGGACGTACTCCGCTTGGCCGCCGACCCAACCTCCCATGTCGACGTACCCGTACGCCGAGCCCGGCCGGTCCGGGTTGACGTTGAGGCAGATCCCGGTCTTGCCCTCCTTGCAGTTGCGGCACCGGCCGCAGGCGATGTTGAAGGGGACTGAGACGATGTCGCCGACCTTCACGAACTCCACGTCCGGCCCGACCTCGACCACCTCACCGGTGATCTCGTGCCCGAGGACCAGGTCGAGCGGGGCGGTCGTGCGGCCACGGACCATGTGCTGGTCCGAACCGCAGATGTTGGTCGCGACGGTCCGAAGGATCACACCGTGCGGCACCTTCCGGCCGACATTCTGCGGGTTCACCCCCGGGCCGTCCTTGAGCTCGAAGGTCGGGTAGTCGATGTCGATGACCTCGACCCGGCCCGGGCCTCGGTAGGCGACTGCTCTGTTGCCTGCCATCTCACGGTTCCTCTCTCGTCGGTGTAGTGCGGAACGTCTCCGCCACTGCCGCGCGTAGTCGGAGTGCCTCCTTCGGCATGTTCCAGGCGAGCCCGGCGACGACGCGCCCCCCGCGCACGAAGGACAGCGCGAACCGGTCGTCTGAGAGTGAGGCCGTCGAGCGGTGCACCTCGTCCCCGGGCTCGGGCAACCCGTAGACCTGGACCTTCACGTCGTACTGGTCGGTCCAGAAGAACGGGACCGGCGTGAACGGAGGGGCATCGGGCTCCATGAGGGCGAGGGCGGCCGCGGCGCCTTGCTCGACGGCGTTGGTGCGGTGCTCGAGCCGGACCTGTCGACCGAGGCCCTGGTGGAACCAGCTAGCGACGTCACCTGCTGCCACGACTCCGTCGGCGGCGCGGCAGTGGGCGTCGCAGACGACCCCGTTCGTGGTGTTCAGCCCGCTCCCGTCCAGCCACTTTGTGTTGGGCGTCGAGCCGACGCCGACCAGCACGACGTCTGCCTCGACCTGGGTGTCGTCGGCGAGCTCGAGACCTGTCACCGCGCCGGCCTTGCCCAGGAGCCGTCGTACGCCGACACCGAGGCGTAGGTCGACGCCGCGACCCTTGTGCAGCTCGGCGATCAGTCCCCCTACGTGCAGTCCGAGCTGGCGGACCATCGGCGCGGGCAGCGGGTCGACGAGGGTCACGTCGAGGCCGAGCTCCCGACCGACCGCGGCCACCTCGGAGCCGAGGAAGCCTGCGCCGACGACGGCGAGCCGCCGTGCGGAGAGCAACTCGTCGCGAAAGGTGAGCGCATCGTGCAGGGTGCGGAGCGTGTGGACCCCGCTCACGTCGGTTGCGGAGGGCAGGTGGCGCGCGGACACGCCGGTCGCGATCACCAGCCCGTCGTAGGCGAGGTCGGTGCCGTCGGCGAGCCGGATCTCGCGGCGCGCGACGTCGAGCCCGATCGCCGCGACGCCGAGTCGCCACGTCACATCGAGCTTCGCCAGCCCGTCGGGCCGTCGCAGTGCCACCCGCTCCGGTGACCACTCGCCCTTGAGGACCTGCTTGGACAAGGGCGGCCGGTCGTACGGCTGGTGCGCCTCGTCACCGACGAGCGTGAGCGCCCCATCGAATCCGGCTCGGCGCAGGCTCTCAGCGGCCGCGAGTCCGGCGGCGGATGCGCCGACGACGACGACCGAGCTCACGGACGATCCGGTGGTCACCGAGGCGCGCCGAACGTCACGTGGGCGCGGATCCGGCCGCGATCGTCAGTCCAGCCGTGAGCGGCCGCGAAGGCGGCCATCGCCTCCCACCCGTCGCGCCACTCCTGGGCGCGGGAGCGTTCGCCGCCCTGCCTGACCACCCACGCCGGCTCCACGAAGACGTGGCTCAGATCGTCGGTGGGTTGGCCAAGCTCGGCGAGGGCAAGCGCGACCTCGGCGCGCCCGGTGTCGCCTGCTACCTCGATGTCGAACCGGTCGAACTCGTCCAGCTTGGTGAGCGAGAGCTCCCCTCGACTCGATACGCGGACCCTCATCGTGCGCCTCCTGGTTCTCGGCACGTCGGATTGTGCGAGGTGACGGCGCTCGGCGCGGTGACTGTGCTCACAGTGCAATGAGACGCCTGTCGTGGCTGGTCGCCTGAGCGGAGAGGGACCATCCGGATGTTGTGAGATGGCCGAACCGTCTCGGGAGGAGCGAGCAGGCATGAGCCAGGCCGCGGAAGTGGCAACACCCGTCGCGTCCTTGTCGTTGGTGTCCCGCCACGACGAGGCCGCGCTTCGTGATGCCCTTGCGTCGTTCCCCTCGGGGGTGACGATCGTGACGACCACCGACAGCGACGGTCGGTGGTGGGGGTTCACGGCGTCGTCGTTCTGCTCCGTGTCGATGGACCCGCCGCTCGTCCTGGTCTGCCTCGCGACGAGCGCCGAGTGCCACGCCGCCTTCGCCGTCGCCGAAGAGTGGGTGATCCAGGTCATCCACCCCGACCACGTGGAGGTCGCGGGTCGGTTCGCGACGCGGGGAGCCGACAAGTTCGGCGGCGGCTTCCAGCCCGGTCCGCACGGCCTACCGG
>ERZ761602.7308-NODE-7308-length-11811-cov-6.829959_pt1 | contig 11811 bp, 12 predicted proteins | sample MGYA00512165_ERZ761602 | MGnify/ENA primary metagenome ERZ761602 (study PRJEB28899, sample SAMN02445085) | bioreactor sludge metagenome | biome: EBPR sludge; isolation source: Thorneside wastewater treatment plant | place: Australia: Brisbane, Thorneside... | reverse complement strand
ATGATGCGCGGCACCTTCGCCAACGTGCGCGTGAAGAACCTCATGCTGCCGGCCAAGGCCGACGGCACCCGCGTCGAGGGCGGCCTCACGCTGCTGCAGCCCTCGGGCGAGCAGATGCCCATCTACGACGCCGCGATGAAGTACATCGCCGCCGGCACCCCCACCGTCGTCTTCGGCGGCGAGGAATACGGCACCGGCTCGTCCCGCGACTGGGCGGCCAAGGGCACGCAGCTGCTCGGCGTGAAGGCCGTGGTCGCCCGCAGCTTCGAGCGCATCCACCGCTCCAACCTCGTGGGCATGGGCGTGCTGCCGTGCCAGTTCAAGGGCGGCGATTCGGCCGAGTCCCTGGGCATCACGGGCAACGAGAAGATCTCGATCACGGGCCTGGCGGGCGGCATCAAGCCCCAGATGGACGTGACGCTCGTCATCGAGCGCGCCGACGGCAGCGTGAAGCAGGTGCCGGTGCTGCTTCGCATCGACACGCCGATCGAGGTGGACTACTACCTGCACGGCGGCATCCTGCCCTTCGTGCTGCGCGAACTCGTGGCGGCCTGAGCGCCGCCCGAGCGCCGGGCCCCGGGGGCCGGTCCGCGAGGGCCGGCCCCCTTGCCTTCCGACGATGGATTTCCTCGCCTCCCGCCTGCCCGCCGGCTGGGCGATCGCGGCCTTCGCGGTGGCCGCGGTGCTCGCGCTCCAGGCCGCGCGTCACGCGCCGTGGAAGCTGCTGGCCGACGGTTTCCGACTCCACGGCTGGCTCGGGGCGAGCCTCGCGATCGCGCTGGCCTGGTCGCTTTCCGCCGGTCCCGTGGCGGGCCTGCCGCTGCACCTGCTCGCGACGCCCTTGGTCGCCCTGATGTTCGGCCGGAATCTCGCCGTGCTCGCGGCACTGCCGGCCGTCGGCGTGGCGCTGCTGTGGCGAGGCGGAGACCCGTGGGGCCTCGGGGCCACCTGGCTCCTGGCCGCGTGGCTGCCGGCGACGCTCGCGGACGCCCTGCGGCGGGCGGCCGACCGGTGGCTTCCGCGCAATCCCTTCACCTTCATCTTCCTGGCGGGATTCTTCACGCCGGGGCTCGCGTTCGCCGCCACGGTGCTCGCGGCGGCGGGCCTGCATGTCCTCGCAGGCACCGCGTCCAGCACGCGCATCGCGGACGGATTCCTGCCCTACGGGCTGCTCCTGTCGTGGGGCGAGGCGTTCCTCTCGGGGCTGCTCACGGCGATCTTCACGGTGTACGAGCCGCGCTGGATGACGACCTTCGACGACGCCCGGTACCTGAAGCCCCCGGCACCGCGACGCTAGCGGCGGGCTAGAGGAACTTCGTCCCGAGCCACCACGCCACGGCCGCCATGAAGGCCGAGGCGGGGATGGTGAAGACCCAGGCCCAGACGATCGATCCGGCGACGCCCCAGCGCACCGCCGAGAAGCGCCGCATCGACCCCACGCCCACGATGGCGCCCGTGATGGTGTGGGTGGTCGAGACCGGCACGCCCAGGCCCGTGGCGATGAAGAGCGTCATCGCGCCCCCGGTCTCGGCGCAGAAGCCGCCGACGGGCTTCAACTTCGTGATCTTCTGGCCCATCGTCTTCACGATGCGCCAGCCCCCGAAGAGCGTGCCCAGCGCGATCGCCACGTAGCACGAGACCACCACCCAGGCGGGCACCGATTCGCCCGGCTGGGTCGCGCCCGCCGCGATGAGCAGCAGCCAGATGATGCCCACCGTCTTCTGCGCGTCGTTGCCGCCGTGGCCCAGGCTGTAGAGGCCCGCGGACACGAGCTGCAGGCGCCGGAACCAGCGGTCCACGCGCGCCGGCGCCGAGCGGCGGCAGATCCATCCGACCGCGAGCATGACGAGGGACCCCAGCAGGAAGCCCAGCAGCGGTGACAGGAAGATGAAGAGCACCGTCTTGCCGATGCCGGAGGCCACGAGCGCCGCCGCGCCGCTCTTGGCCACGGTCGCGCCGATGAGGCCGCCGATCAGCGCGTGGGAGGAGCTCGACGGCAGCCCGAACCACCAGGTGAGCGCGTTCCACGCGATGGCTCCCGAGAGCGCGCCGAAGATCACCACGTGATCGACGGCCACCGGGTCCACGATGCCCTTGCCCACGGTGGCGGCCACCTTGAGCTGGAAGATGAAGAGCGCCACGAAGTTGAAGAACGCGGCGAAGGCGACGGCGTGCTGGGGCTTGAGCACGCCCGTGGACACCACGGTCGCGATCGAGTTGGCCGCGTCGTGGAAGCCGTTCATGAAGTCGAAGGCGAGCGCGAGCGCCACCAGCAGCGCCAGCGTCCACACGCCGATCTCGAGTCCCGTCATGGCCGCGCGCCGCCTCGCCTCACGACTGCTCGAGGACGATGCCCTCCGCCACGTTCGCGACGTCCTCGCAGCGGTCCGTCACGGTCTCGAGCTGCTCGTAGATGGCCTTGAGTTTCACCACCTCGCGCACGTCCTGCTCCTCTCGGAACAGGCGCGAGATCGCCGCGCGCATCTCGCGGTCGGCGTCGCTTTCGAGCCGGTCGATCTCCTGGCAGGTCTTGATGACCGCCTCGGTGTGGCCCTCCTGGCCCAGCAGGCCCACCAGATCCTTCACGCGCTCGCAGCACTTCTGGGCGATGAGGGCGAGGCGCTCGGCCTCGGGCGTGACGCGCCGGATGTCGTAGAGCGTGATCGCCTCGGCGACGTCCTGGATGATGTCGCAGATGTCGTCCAGGGACGTGATGAGCCGGTGGATGTCGTCCCGGTCGATGGGCGTGATGAAGGTGGTTCGCAGCAGTCGCACCGTCTCGGCCGTCACGCGGTCGGCGGCGTGCTCGGCCTCGTCGATGCGCTTGGCGTACTCCAGGCGGTTGTCGAAATCGCCCATGAGCGCGGCGAGCTCGCGGCCCGCGCGCACCACCTGGTCGGCATGCCGGTCGAACAGCTCGTAGAAGCGCGCTTCCTTGGGCATCAGGCGGCCGAACATGGGATCTCCGGGGAAAGGCGGGGGCGGAAGGGCGGGGCGCGAGGCAAAAGCGGCCTTCGAAACGCGGCAATTGTACCAGCGGGCGTTTGCCGGCGCCCGCGGGCGGCTGCTATGATCCGCTCCTTTCCCGTGCCGTTCCCCCGGAGCGTCCCATGAACCGAATCCACGCGACCTACGCCCTTCGCCGCCTGCGCGGCGGGACGGTCCGTGCCGGCCTCATGGCGCGCGACGCCTTCCCGCCGTCCCAAGGCGGCATCGACTGACCCGCGCGGACCGTCCGTCCGCCGGCATTCGAGGCGGAACGGAAATCCCGGGCAATCCCCCCCTTCGTTCCGCCTCGCGCTTCGCGCGACGCGCCGTCGCGCCCGCAACATGGCCGCGCCGTCCCCCACCGGGGCCGGCGCCGACGAGATGAGCATGGACACGATCCTTCGCTGGCTTCACCCCGACCGCTGGGCCACGGGCCTGTGGCGCAACCGGGATTTCCTCAAGTTGTGGGGGTCCCTCACGATCACGCACTTCGGCGGGCAGGTGACCCTGCTCGCCCTGCCCCTCACGGCGGCGATCATGCTGGAGGCGACGCCGCTCGAGGTGGGCATCCTCACGGCCCTCGAGGCCGCGCCCTTCCCGATCTTCGGCCTGTTCGCCGGCGTGATCATCGACCGGGTGAGGAAGCTCCCGATCATCATCGCCTCGGACATCGCGCGTGCCGCGGCCCTCGCGGCCGTGCCCGTGTGCGCCTGGACCGGCACCCTCTCGATGCCCGTGCTCTACGTCGTCGGATTCCTCGTGGGCATGGGCACCGTGATCGGCTGGCCCGCCTACCAGGTCTTCATGACCGAGCGCGTGGGCCGCGACAACCTCGTGGAGGCCAACGCGAAGATCGGCCTGTCGGACTCCGCCGCCCAGCTCGTCGGGCCGGGGCTCGCCGGGGCGCTGATCCAGTGGCTCACGGCGCCCGTGGCGATCCTGCTCGACGCGCTGTCCTTCGCGTTCTCCGCCCTGCTGCTGCGGGGCATCCCGCCCGCGGCCACGGACGCACCCAAGCACACGGGCCGCAGCCTCTGGCAGGAGATCGGCGAGGGCCTCGCGGTCGTCTGGTCCAGCGCGACGCTGCGCACGCTCGCCTGGTCCCTCGCGCTGTGGCAGTTCCTGCGCCACGCCTACGTCGCGGTGGTGATCCTCTTCGCCGCGCGGGAGCTCTCGTTCTCCGCGGGGCACGTGGGCATGCTCTTCATGCTCGCGGGCATCGGGTCTCTCGCCTCGGCCGCGTTCGTGGGGCCCCTGAACGCCCGCTTCGGACTGGGCCCGACGATGCTCGTGTCGCTGGGCGGCACGGGCGTCGCCTGGCTCGTGATGGGCGCGGCGGGCGGCGGCCCCGTGCTCGCCTCGGCGGCCTTCGGCCTGGGGCTGCTGCTGCTCGACTTCGCGGCGATGACGTTCTTCATCAACTACCTCACGCTGCGCCAGTCGGTGACGCCGGACCGCCTGCTGGGGCGCGTGACCGCCACGATGATCGCCCTGAGCGTCTCCACGGCGCCCTTCGGCAGCCTCGCCGGCGGCTGGATCGCGGAGCACTGGGGCCTCCGGGCGCCCATCCTGCTCTCGGGCGTGCTCGCGATCGCGATGATTCCCCTCATGGCGTGGGCCTCGCCCCTGGCGCGCATGCGGGAGCTGCCCGGTCCGCTGGAGCCCGTGGGCACCGAAAGCGTCCCGGAGGAAATGGGCGGCGATTGACCGGGTCCCGGCGGGTGAATCCGCCGGGGCCTTCCGGCGCGTCCCAACGGCATGGACAATGCCCCCCAACCGCGCCCGCTTTCCCCCACGGCCCCGATCCCGGCCGCCGTGACCCGGGCGCCCGGAGCCCCCCATGGACCCGAACGCCCACCTCATTCCGCTGGCCGGCATCGCGCTGTGCTTCGCGATGCCCCTCGCCCTCGTCGCCGTGATCCTGTTCTACAAGCAGAGGCGCAACCGGCTCGTCCAGGAGACCGTCATCCGGCTCGCCGAGAAGGGCCTTCCGGTCCCCCCGGAACTGCTCTCCCCGCCCCGCCCGCGCGCCAACCTGACCGCGGGGCTGGTGCTCGTCGCGCTGGGTACGGGCCTTTCGGTCTTCTTCCTGCAGGTGGGTGCCCCCTGGTCCCTGGGCCTGATTCCGGGGCTCATGGGCCTCGCCCTCGTGCTCGCCTGGAAGCTCGACGCACGCCCCGACCGGGAGGCCTCCCGCTGAACCCCGGCGCCGATCCGGCCAGCGCACCCGACGCCGAGCTCGTCCTCGCCGCCCGGGCCGGTGATCGCCGGGCGTTCGAGACCCTCGTGCGCCGCCACCAGGGCGTCGTTCGCGGCCTGCTGCGCCGCCTGTGCGCCGGCGACGCCGCGCTGGCCGACGACCTGGCGCAGGAGACCTTCCTGCTGGCGTGGCGAAAGCTCCCGGCGTTCCGGTTCGAATCGCGCCTGTCCACCTGGCTCTACCGGATCGCGCTCAACGCCTGGAAGAGCGACCGGCGCCGGCCGAAGGAACTCGCGCTGCCCGACGACGAGGCGGCGATGCCCGCGGACGAGTCCGCGCCCCTGCCCGACGTGATCGCGCGCGTGGATCTCGAGCGCGCCTTCGCCCTGCTCTCCGACGGCGAGCGCGCCGCGATCGCGGCCTGCTACGGCGCCGACCTGTCCCACGACGAAGCCGCGAAGGCCCTGGGCCTTCCCCTGGGCACCGTGAAGACCCACGTGAACCGCGCCAAGGCGAAGCTCCGGGCGCGGCTCGCCGATCCCGAGCGAAAGGAAGGGCCATGAACGCGTCCGACGATGTGCGCCTGGAAGCCCTCCTGCGGGACGTGCTCTCGACCGGCGAGGTTCCCGACCAGGGCTTCAGCGCCCGCGCCTGCGCCCGGCTCGCGCCGCCGCCCGCGACCGGGCGCGATCCCCTGCCCTGGCTCGTGGGGGGCGCGGGCCTGCTGGGCGCCCTCCTCGCCTGGCTCCTCGCGCCCGCGTTGCCCGCCTTCGACGCGGCGCTCGCGGGGCAGGGACGCGCGCTGCTGCCGATCCTCGCCCTCGCCCTCGCCATCGCCGTCGGCGGCGTGATCGTCGCCGCGACCGAGGACTGACGGCGGGCGCTTTCCCGCGCGCGGGAATCGCGTCGCATGGGACCAAGGTCTGATGCCCCTTGGGGTATCGTCAGCCGCGTCCGCTTGACCCGGGTCAAGCCCGAACATCCTCTGGGGGGCATAGTACCGCCAACGCCCGGCCGCCATGTTCCGCGTGGGACGCGGGGCAGCGGCCCGGCCCCCCCCGGAGACTCTCCATGCAACGCAAAGCGCTCGTGATCGCCCTCGTCGCCGCCGGACTCGCGGCCCCCTTCGCCGCCCGCGCCACGGACGGCTATTTCTCCCACGCCTACGGGACCAAGGCCCTCGGCATGGGCGGGGCGGGTGTCGCCCTCGCGGAAGAGCCCTTCGGCGGCGCGGTCAATCCCGCCACGATGACGATGCTGGGCAACCAGTGGCAGGGCGGCGCGACCTGGTTCTCGCCCAAGCGCTCGGCCGAGCGCACCGGCTCGGGCATGGCCGGCATCGACGGCAGCGTCTCGAGCGACAGCAAGAACTTCCTCGTGCCGGAATTCGGCCTGAACCGGATGCTGCGCCCCGACCTCGCCGTGGGCGTGTCCGTCTTCGGCAACGGCGGCATGAACACCGACTTCGAAGGCGGCCAGGTCGGCGCGATGAGCGCGTGCGCCGTCTTCAACCCGACCCCCGGCCCCTACAACCTGCTGTGCGGCAACGGCCGGCTCGGCGTCGACCTCTCGCAGCTCATGATCGCCCCCTACGCGGCGATGAAGCTCTCGCCGCAGCACTCGGTCGGCATCGCGCCCGTCATCGCCTACCAGCGCTTCCGCGCCCAGGGCCTGCAGGCCTTCGACAACCCGTTCCTGTCGACGGCGCCCGGATCGGTCACCAACCGCGGCTACGACGACGCCTGGGGCTTCGGCGCCCGCCTGGGCTGGGCCGGCCAGTTCGGACCCGTCACCCTCGCGGCGGCCTACGCGACCAAGGTCCGCATGCAGGAGTTCGACAAGTACAAGGGGCTCTTCGCCGAGGCCGGCGGCTTCGACATCCCGTCGAACTGGACGATCGGCCTCGCCTGGAAGCCCGATGCGAAATGGACGATCGCCGCGGACTTCGAGCGCATCAACTATTCCGACTCGAAGAGCGTGAGCAATCCCGCCACGGGCATCCTCGCCTGCTTCGGCGGCGACGCGAACGGGTGCCTGGGCGCGGGCGGCGGCGCGGGCTTCGGCTGGCAGGACATCGACGTCTGGAAGGTGGGCGTGCAGTACGCCATCGACGCTCGCTGGACCGTGCGCGCCGGCGTGAACCGCAGCGACAACCCGATCCAGGCCCGCGACGTGACCTTCAACATCCTGGCGCCCGGCGTCATCAAGGATCACGTGACGGCCGGCTTCACCTACAAGCTCGACGCGACCTCGGAGATCTCCGGCTACGTGCTGCAGGCCCGCGAGAACACCGTGAGCGGCACGAGCCTGCTCGCCTCGCTCGGCGCGCCCCCCACCACGGCCGAGACCATCCGGCTGAAGGAAACCTCGATCGGCCTCGCCTACACCGCCCGCTACTAGGAGCGCCGCCATGTCCCGAAGCCCCGTCTCGCCGCAGCCCTACTGGAACCCCTACCTCGTCGGGGCCCTGCTCGGGCTCGTCCTGCTCGCGTCGTACCTCGTCGCGGGACGGGGCCTGGGGGCCACCGGCGCGTTTTCCTCCCTCGCCGCCTGGATCGCGGACGGCGTCTCGCCCGCCCAGGCGGCCGCCAACCCGGTGCACGCGCGCTATCTCGCGAGCGGCTCGCCGCTCACCGCGTGGCTCATCTTCCTGCTCATCGGCGCCTTCGCGGGCGCGGCGCTGTCGGGCTGGCTCGCCGGCCGCACGCGGCTCATGATCGAGAAGGGGCCGCACATCTCCGGCGGCACGCGGATCGCCACCGCCGTGGCCGGCGGCGCCATCGCCGGCGTGGGGGCCAAGATCGCCATGGGCTGCACCAGCGGACAGGCCCTCACCGGGGGTGCGATACTGAACGCGGGAAGCCTCGCGTTCATGGGTTCGGTCTTCGCCGCCGCCTACGCCGTGGCCTGGCTTCTCAAGAAGGAGTGGCTCTGATGTTTCCCCTGTCCTCCACCATCGAGATGTCCGCCGGCCTCGAGCACCTCGCGGCCATCCTGCTGGGCTTCGGGTTCGGCTTCGCCCTCGAGCGCGCCGGCTTCGGCAGCGCCCGCAAGCTCACGGCCGTCTTCTACTTCTACGACATGGCCGTCGTGAAGGTCATGTTCACCGCGATCGTGACCGCGATGGCGGGCCTGTTCGTCCTGTCCACGCTGGGCGTCCTCGACCTCGCCGAGCTCTACGTCGAGCCCACGAGCTGGGCCGGCGCGATCGTGGGCGGCCTCGTCTTCGGCACGGGCTTCGTGATCGGCGGCTACTGCCCCGGCACGTCCGTCGCCGCCTGCGCCACGGGGCGGCTCGACGGCTTCGCGTTCCTCGGCGGCATGCTGGGCGGCGTCTATCTCTTCGCGGAGCTCTTCCCCGGCGTGGACGCCTGGGTTCGCGGCACGGCCATCGGCGAGGTCACGCTCCCGGCGGTCACCGGGCTTTCCATGGGCTGGTGGGTGCTGATCTTCATCGGCATCCTCGGCGCGGCGTCGTGGGGCATGGGCCTCGCGGAGCGGCGCTTCGCGGGCCTCAAGCCGGAGCCGTGACGGCCAGCGCGACGCGCTTCGCTTCCTGGCGGCGCCCGATGGGCGCCGCCTTGTGCTTCTGGGCCACGCTCGCCGTCGCCGCATCGCCGGATGCGCCCCGCGCCCCTCGCTTCGAGGGGCTGGGCCCCTTCACGCTGCCGGGCGCATCACGCCACAAGGCGGCGCAGCGCTGGCTCGACCAGGGCTTCGTGCTCGCCTTCGCCTTCCAGCGGGAGGAGGCCTCGCGGTCCTTCGACGCCGCCACCCGCGCCGATCCCGCGTGCATCGCCTGCTGGTGGGGCCTCGCCTGGTCGCAGGGGCCGACGATCCACGCCGATGCCGATGCCGTGGCCCGGGCGCGGATCGACCGGGCCCTCGCCCGCGCAAAGGCACTCCTTGCGCGCGCCGGTCCCCGCGACCGCGCGATCGTCGAGGCGCTCGCGAAGCGCCACCCACCCGGCGCCCCGCCCGACGAAGCGGCCTGGGACAAGGCGCTCGCCGCGCTCGCGAAGCGCTTTCCGAAGGATGCGCTCGTCGCCTTTCTCGCCGCCGAGGCCCACGCCAACCTGCACCCCTGGGACTGGTGGGATGGCGAGGGACGCGCGAGGCCCTGGACGGCCGAGACGATCCGCCGTCTCGATGTCGCGCTCAAGCGCTCGCCCGGACATCCCGGCGCGACGCACCTGCGGCTTCACGTGACCGGAGGCGGCCCCGCGCCTTCGCCCGACGGCGCCGTGGCGCTGGCCCGCACCGCCCCGGGCATGGCCCATTTCGCACACCTGCCGGGTCACGCGTTCGAGCGCCTGGGCCGCTACGCCGAGGCCTCCGCCGCGCACGAACGGGCGGCAGCGCTCGAACGCTCCGCCCTCGCGCAAGTGGAGGCGCAGGGCGCCGAGCGCCTGCCCGTCGCGGCCCACGCGCAGCATGCGCTGTGGATCTCGGCGGCCTTCGAAGGGCGCAGCGCCGTGGCCCTCGCCGCCGCGAAGGACGCCTACGGGGTCGCCTGCGGCATGGGGCCGGGCGACACGACCGTCGCGACGCTCCAGCACCACGCGGCGCTCCAGCACTACGCGCTCGTGCGCTTCCAGCGCTGGGACGAGATCCTGCGATCGCTGCCGCCCGACACGCCCGACCCCTATCCGCTCGCCGTCTTCCACTTCGCCCGCGGGACGGCCTGGGCCCGCACCGGCAACCCGGCCCGCGCCCGCGAGGAACTCGCGCGGCTGGTCGACGCCGCGGCCGATCCGCGGATCGAGCGCGTTCGCATCCGCGGCATGAACACGGCCGCGCCCCTCGCGCGCATCGCGCGGGCGACGCTGGAAGCGGAGATCGCCCGGGCCGAGGGCGATCGCACCCGCGCCCTGGAGCGCCTGCGCGAAGCCACGCGCATCGAGGACGGCCTCGCCTTCAACCGCCCGCACCTGTGGCTCGCGCCCACCCGCCATGCGCTCGGGGCGATGCTGCTCGAGGCGGGGCGACCCGAGGAGGCCGAGCGGGCCTTTCGCGAGGACCTCGCCCGCCACCCGGAAAACGGCTGGGCCCTGGCGGGCCTCGCGCGCGCCCTTCGCGAGCGCGGGCTTGCGGCCGACGAGGCCGAGCGGCGCTTCGCGCTGGCCTGGCGCGCCGCGGATTTCGTGCTGCCTCGCTGAGCCCGACCGAGGCCGCCGCCGCTGCGCCACGGCCCGGTTCGTCGTTCGCGCATTGCGCATCGCAAGCGCCCGTGGGACCTAAGTCCCATGCCGGAAACATCCCGTTTCGATTGCCGGGCGACATTCGGCGCCGCGATTGATCGGGGTCAGAGGTCGATACCCCATACAGTATTCAAATGACGACATCGCCACGCCAACCGAGGAAGCGATGCAAACCGTCAACCGCCGGCGTTTCCTGAAGATCTCCGCCGCCACCGTGGGCGCCGCCGCCGCGGTGCCCGTGCTGCAGGGCGCCGCGTCCCGCGCGGGCGCCACCGGCCCCGCCGCCGGCAAGGTCACCACGATCCCCACCTATTGCGAGATGTGCTTCTGGAAGTGCGGCGGCATCGCCCACCTCCGGGACGGCAAGCTCTGGAAGTTCGAGGGCAATCCCCTCGATCCCATGAGCCGCGGCCGTCTCTGCCCCCGCGGCACCGGCGCGCCGGGCACGCACTACGACCCGGATCGCCTGAAGCGCCCCCTCATCCGATCGGGCGAGCGCGGCAAGGACGAATGGAAGACGGTCACCTGGGGCGAGGCCCTGGACTACGTGGCCGAGCGGATGAAGAAGATCGCCGCCGAGCACGGCCCCGAGGCCATCGCGCTCTGGAAGCACGGCACCGGCGCGCGCTTCTTCGAGCACGTGATGCGCGCCTACGGATGCATCAACAAGGCCGCGCCCTCCTTCGCGCAGTGCCGCGGCCCCCGCGACGTGGGCAACCTGCTCACCTGGGGCACGGGACTGGGCTCTCCCGAGCCCACGGACATCGCGAACACGAAATGCCTCGTGCTCATCGGCACGCACCTGGGCGAGAACATGCACAACACGCAGGTGCAGGAATTCGCGCAGGCCATCGCCAACCGCGCGACGATCATCTGCGTGGACCCCCGCCACTCCACCGCCGCGAGCAAGGCGAAGCACTGGCTGCCGATCCGACCCGGCACCGACCTCGCGCTCGTGCTCGCGTGGATGAACGTGCTGGTGAAGGAAGGCCTGTACGACCGAGAGTTCGTCGCGAAGCACGGCCACGGCTTCGACAAGTTCGCCGCGAGCATCGCGGAGAACACGCCCGAATGGGCCGAGAAGGAAACGGGCATCGCGGCCGCCGTGATCCGCGAGACGGCCCGGGAGATGGCCCGCTTCCGCCCGGCCACGCTCGTGCACCCGGGACGCCGCGTGAACTGGAACGGCGACGACGCCCAGCGCGCCCGCGCGATCGCGCTGCTGAACGCGCTGCTCGGAAACTGGGGGCGCCAGGGCGGCCTGTACCTGTCGGCCGGCATGAAGGTCGCGGGCTATCCCTTCCCGAAGTTCCCGGAGGCCACGAAGCCCAAGGTCGACAACCCCGACCATCGCTGGCCCTTCGCCGACGAGGAGGTCACCACGGGGCTTCGCGAGGCCACGATCACCGGCAAGCCCTACCC
>ERZ761602.7307-NODE-7307-length-11812-cov-3.490516_pt1 | contig 11812 bp, 13 predicted proteins | sample MGYA00512165_ERZ761602 | MGnify/ENA primary metagenome ERZ761602 (study PRJEB28899, sample SAMN02445085) | bioreactor sludge metagenome | biome: EBPR sludge; isolation source: Thorneside wastewater treatment plant | place: Australia: Brisbane, Thorneside... | reverse complement strand
ATCCACGAACGCCACGGCGGCGTCGAAATCCATGAGGTCCGCCGCCAGCGCGAGGACTGGCAGCGGGACGCCACCCGCGATCTGGCAACCGGAAGGACCGGCGCGGCGATCCATGCCTATGACGCGCACGACATGGTGCATGAGGCGCAGACCCGCGAGCAGGCGCGCGACGATCTGATCGACCGCTGGGACCGCGACCGGCAGGCATCCCCCGACAGCAGCCGCATCATCCTCACCTATACCAATGCCGAGGTGAGGGAGTTGAACGAGGCAGCGCGCGACCGGATGCGGGAAGCTGGCGATCTGGGCGAGGACGTGCGCGTCACCGTCGAGCGCGGCGAACGCAGCTTTGCGACCGGGGATCGCGTCATGTTCCTGCAAAACGAGCGCGGGTTTGGCGTGAAGAACGGCACGCTCGGCACCATCGAGCAGGTTAGCACGCAGAGCATGACCGTGCGCACCGATGACGGGCGCGGCATCTCGTTTGACCTGAAGGACTATGACCGCATCGACCACGGATATGCGGCGACCATCCATAAGGCGCAGGGCATGACGGTGGACCGGACGCATGTGCTGGCAACGCCCGGCATGGACGCCCACGGCAGTTATGTCGCCCTGTCGCGGCATCGTGACGGCATCGACCTGCATTTTGGCCGCGACGACTTCGCCAGTCAGGACCGCCTTGCCCGCACCCTGTCGTGCGACCGGGCAAAGGACATGGCGTCGGATTACGACCCGGCGCAGGATTATGCCGAGAGGCGCGGCATCACCTTCCGCGCCCGCGTTGCCGAGATCATGCGCAAGCTGATGCCGGAGCGCGTGCGCGATGCCGTCGATGACATGCTCGACAGATTGCGCGTGCCCGGTGACGGTGCGCCTGGCGCGGAGCGCGCGAGTCAGCCGGAAAGGGGGAAGGCAGGACCGGCGCGGGAGACCGAGGCCGACCCGGAAGAAGCCTTGCGCCGCGCCCGAGGCCGGGCGCTTGTCCGCCATGCCCGTGCCTGCGATGCGATCCTTGAGGCCAAACGCGAGGGCCTCGCGCCGCCTAACCACCTGCGGCGCGAACTTGGCGCGGCCCGCGACGCTTTCGATGAGGTCCGGCCCCACGGCTGGCAGGATGCGGAAGCCGCCTACAGCAAGGACAACAGCCTCGCCCGCCAGGCGGCAACGGGCAGGATCGACCGGACTGTTCGCGCGCTCCATCAGGAAACCGAAATCCGTTTCGAGAGGGAGCGGGCGGATGATTTCGTGGAGCGGTTTCGGAGGCTCGACCGGGCCAGCGAACGCCAATATGCGGCGGGCGACTATTCCGGCTACAAGGCTGCCCGCGCGGAGATGGGTAACATGGCGATGAGCCTTGAACGCGATCCGCAGATGGAATCCCTGCTTGAAATCCGCAAGAAGCAACTCGGCATCGACATGGATTTCGACTCAGGCATGAGGCTTGGTCGGCAACTTGCCCTCAGTCACGGCCTCGGGAGGGGAAGGGGCATCGGGTTGTAAAGCGCGGAACCATTCAGTTACTGCCGCCGCCGCGACGCATGCTTGTTCGCTGGTGCAGCGCGAAGTTCGGCCCTCAGCACACGGTTCCCATAGTCAGCCTGAGCGTCGGCTTTAGGTTGTGGGTAGTGACGATCCACTAGCATCTTGCAGTTCCGAAATGAAGTGATAGAGTAGACCTACTCTTAGCTGGGTGTTTCGCTGAAATGCTCTATGCCGGGTGATTTGCCAGGCTGCATTTGATTGAACGACATTGGGCGCCGACTTCGATTGGTTTTGTCGGCCCCGGTCTTCGCCTCGGCGCCGACAAAACCAATCGAAGTCGGACGCTTAAGTAAGAGAACTTGAATGGACCACCCCCTGCGCAGCGATGATCAAAAATCGCTGCGCAGGAAGCTATATGCGCTGGTTTCCAACGGTTTCACTATCCCACGACAGAGCAACATCGTCTTCGTTTGCGGTGGCAGCGAGCCGCACCACATGCGCCGTCGCTTTCAAGATGAATTTGAGGCGCTTCTGCCAGGTTACGAGTTCTTCGAACCCGAGTTCGCGATGCGTAAGTATTGGACTCTCGGGGATAGCGAGCCATTCGACATCACCACTTTTGAAGAACTGATCGGAAACCTGTCTCACTCAATTGTCATTTTCCCAGAGGCAGCAGGGTCACTCGCTGAAACAGGTTACTTTTCTGCCAGACCGGATATCGCTAAAAAGATTCTACTCGCGATAAATGCAGAACATCTCACCACTGACAGTTTCATATCCATTGGTCCCGCGAAGAAGATAGCCGATGTATCTGTCTTTCAGCCAAACATTCAGTTCAACTATGAAAGTCCTAATTTTAAGCTAGTTTCTCAAAGGCTAATTGATAGGGCGCCGCTTCACTCGACCAGACGAGCGCTACAGGTCAAGGCGTTCTCAGACATGGACAGCTTTGAACTATTTGCGATCATCCAGTCTATGGTTGCGTTATTGAGCATTGCAACAGTCGATGACATAGAGTTCTTCCTTCGGGGGTTGTTTGCCGGGCACATTGGCCCGTCGAAGACGAAGCAGATTATTTCAATCCTCGTGGGGTCGGGCCGGCTCGTTGAGATTGGAGGCTATGGACACCTTAAGGTCAGCGACGCAGACAATCTTGTCGTGCAAATCAAGGATGGGGCGAAGACCGAGCGAGACGTCTTGAAGGTCGACCTGTCAGCAGTCTATTTGGGAGCGGACCCGGACTTCCGCTCATTGCTGGAAACCTGACATGCTTATCGAACTCCTCAGCAAAACTTCCAGCATACCCGAATCCAAGCTCCTCAGTCTGTCGTTGACCGCAAGTCGCAGGTATAAGGTCTACACAATCCCGAAAAGGACAGGTGGTGACAGGTTGATTGAGCACCCCAGCCGAGAGTTGAAAGCAATTCAACGTTGGATTGTGAAGGCTCTGTTCGCCCGGTTTCCGGTGCACGAGTCCGCAACTGCCTATCGGAAGGGCACGGGGATTAGAGAGAATGCAGACCGGCATCGCGAAACCAAGTTCACGAACAGGTATGATTTTTCGAGCTTCTTTCCTTCATTTTCGCAGAGTCGCGTCCTTCATTACGTGTCAGAGCAATCCAAGAAACTTGGGGTCGAACTCACGCAGCGCGATTTGGAATTTGTTGGAAATATAGTATGTCGGCACGGTAGGCTTACGATTGGGGCCCCAAGTTCACCAGCAATCACAAACGCGATGATGTTCGAGTTTGATCGCCGAATGCATGAGGCGTGTCAAAATCGAGGCCTCGTATTTACAAGATACGCCGATGATATTTTTGTCTCCTCTTTCGCGCCTGGAAAGCTCGAAGGGTTGGAGACTTTGATTGTGAAGAGCAAGCGCGACATTCCTCACCTGCGGCTGCGGTTGAACCACCAGAAAACTGCATACCTCTCGAAGAAGTATAGCAGGAAGGTCACTGGAGTCGTCATTACGCCTCAGCACACCTTGTCAATTGGCCGAGACAGGAAAAGGGAAGTCAAGGCGTTGATACACCAATGGATTGGGGGTGAAATAGAGAAAGAAAAATTTACCTATTTGAGGGGGTTGTTTGCTTTTGCAATTGATATTGAGCCTCAGTTCGAATCGCGATTAGTAGAAAAATACGGGAAAGCACAGATACAATTACTCAGAAGTGCCGATTTCGATTTTCCAATAGGGCTTATTTAAGGGCGTGTTTTTCATTTGTTAATCCAACCGCTTCTAGAAAGCTATCTTCGGCGCAGCGAGCATTCGCTTCCTGCCCTGTCACGCCCACGGTGTTGCATTTGCAAATGAGCACTAAGAAACAGAAGTGATAGGCATCTTCGTTCGCATAGTCATCACAGCCGGGTTAGTCCAGTGCACGGGCCGGTCAGTTCTGCCAGATCGATATGAAGAATCTGCCGTGGAAGATATCGCTAGCTTATTGATGCTGATGCTAGAGTTACAAAAGCGGCAACGCAGGCACCGATCAAGGCGCTGACTATCGCAGTCTTTAGTTGGTCGCGTCTCGTGATCTTGAACTTAAGGAGATCTATTTCTCTTTGATGTTGTTCAGCCGCTTGCGGATCTCCAAATCCAGAGCCGTAGCCAACAGACCGGACCAACTCCTCAAGTTCTCTCTCCAGTTTTGACATCTTGAATCCTCTTGATGCATCGTATTTCTACATCGTCCGTAATGCGGACTTGCCACGACCACCAGCAGCGAGTCTCTGAACGCGCCACGCGAATCAGGCTGTGACCTGGGCGCGGTAATAGGTCGTTATCTCTTGCATCGCCCCTTGGTGGGCGCGGAGCAACCAGATTCAGAAGCGTCCTATTTGCCGCCAATTCTACGCTATAGCCCTACGGCGACTAAATACTTCTTGCACAACGATAAATCGTTGCTCTGTCTGGTCCCAGCAATTGTCAGAAACGACCAGCAGGAGGCAGCAGGACCATGCGACAACCAGACCGCATCATCCGCATGAAGACCGTTCAGGCCCGCACCGGCCTGTCCCGGTCCACTATCTATCGCAAGATCGCCGAAGGCACTTTTCCACGCCAGATGAAGATCAGCGCCAACGGCGCGGGCTGGCATGAATCCGACATTAATCGCTGGATCGCTTATCCTGCCGGATGGAAGCCGCGCGGCGAGTTCGATTTCCTCGATGACTATTGATCGCAGGGACGAGGGCGAGAACCGGAGACCGGCGAACGACAACCACCCGCCTGATGGACAGGGTGCCGGGCAGGTGGCGGATGCGTCCGCGCGTGTGGATGCGGTGGTGCTGACCATCGCCCGCCTGATCGGACGCCAGATCGCGCGCGAGCACTTCGAGGCGTTGCAGGCCGCCAATGACAATAAGCCGCCGAACCCCGAGCGCACGGATATTGGCGATGACGAGGAGTGAGTGCATCGCCGCCAGCGGAGGTGAGTCTGGCGAGGTCTTTTCTCTTCCATCACAGGTGATCATATGATATACATACTACATATCATTGGAGGATGCGATGCGAGCCCTTGTCGATATGAACGATGCGCAGGTCGAAGCTCTCGATCATCTTGCCAAGCGCGTGCGGCAGTCTCGTGCGGCGCTGATCCGGGCGGCGATAGACGACTATCTCGCCCGCCACCACCGCGTGCAGGTCGAGGATGGTTTCGGCCTCTGGGGCAAAGGCAAGGTCGATGGTCTGGCCTATCAGGAGAAGGTGCGCGACGAATGGTAGGCGCACTCTTCGATACCAATATCCTGATCGACCATCTGAACGGCATTCCGCAGGCGCGCGAGGAGATTGAGCGCTTCGAGAACCGGGCTATCAGCATCATCACCTGGATGGAGGTGATGGTCGGGGCGGGTGCCGATCTGGCCGAGCCGACGCAGCTTTTCCTGGGTGGCTTTCAGGTCATCGCGCTGGACGATGAGATTGCCAGCCGTGCGGTAGAGTTGCGGCGCGCACATCGCATCAAGCTGCCTGATGCGGTGATCTGGGCCACCGCACAGACTTCCGACCGGCTGCTCGTCACCCGCAATATCAAGGACTTTCCGCCCGGCGATCCAGGAGTTCGCGAACCCTATACCCTGTAGGGAAACCTGCACCACCTGACCACAGGAGGCCGCCATGACCCGCGCCGCTCTTTACGCCCGCTATTCCGATGAGAAGCAGAGCGAGGCATCCATCGAGGACCAGTTCCGGCTTTGCCGCGAACATGCAGGGCGGGAGCGGTGGCAGATTGTCGGCTCCTACGAGGACGCTGCGATCTCCGGGGCCAGCACGATCCTGCGGCCCGGTATCCAGCGGCTCATGCGCGATGCGCGGCACGGCGAGTTCAATATCCTGCTGGCCGAGGCTCTGGACCGGATCAGCCGCGATCAGGCCGATGTGGCGACCCTGTTCAAGCATCTGAAATTCGCAGGCGTCACCATCGTCACCTTGGCCGAGGGTGAAATCTCCGAGCTTCATGTCGGGCTGAAAGGCACGATGAACGCGCTGTTCCTGAAAGACCTCGCCATGAAAACCCATCGCGGCCTGCGGGGCAGGGTGGAGAAAGGCAAGGCGGGCGGCGGCCTCTGCTACGGCTATCGCGTTGTGAAGAAGTTTGACGGTAATGGCGAGCCGATCCGGGGCGACCGTGAAATCATCCCGGAGGAAGCCGAGATTGTGCGCCGCATCTTCCGCGAGTTCGCATCCGGCAAAAGCCCCAAGGCCATCGCCGTCGATCTGAACAGGAACGGTATTCCCGGCCCGCTCGGTCGCGCATGGGGCGACACCAGCATCCGGGGCCATGTCTCGCGCGGAACCGGCATCGTCAACAATGAGCTATATGCGGGCGTCCTTGTCTGGAACCGCTTGCGCTTCGTCAAAGACCCGTCCACCGGCAAGCGCGTGTCGCGCATCAACCCGGAAACGGCATGGATCAGAACCGAGGTTCCGCATCTGCGCATAGTGGATGATGCACTCTGGCAGGCAGTCAGAAACCGCCAGAAGGACATTGCCGTCCGGTTCGAGGCGACCGCCGAAGGCGTCAGGAAAGCCAAAGCCAGAAAGCTGCATGAGAAGAAGCGGCCCGTTTCCCTTCTTTCCGGCCTGCTGACCTGCGGTTGCTGCGGCGGCAGATACGGCCTCATCATGCGCGACCGCTATGGTTGCCTGAACCATCACCGGCGCGGCACCTGCGACAACAACAGGACCATCACCCGCGACAGGATTGAGGAGCGGGTGCTGTCCGGTCTCAAGGACAGGCTGATTTCCTCGCGGGCCGTCGAGGAAACGGTGCGTGCCTTCGCCGAGGAAATGAACCGCCTGAACCGCGAGCGGAGGACACAGGGCGAGCAGGACCGCAAGGCGTTGGCGAAGATCGAGAAGGCCATCGCCGGGATCATCGCGGCCATCGAGGACGGCATGTATCAGCCATCCATGAAAGCGCGGATGGACGAGCTGGAACGCCAGAAGGCCGAAGTCATCGCCCGGCAGTTGCAGGCACCCGCCGACATGCCGGACGTTCACCCCAACATCGCCAGCATTTACCGTAAGCGGGTGGAGCGGTTCACCGATGCCCTGCACAACGATGACGATGGCCGTGTCGCCGCCGAGGAATTGCGCTCGCTGATTGAGGAAGTCGTCCTCATGCCGGGCGACAAGCGCGGCGAGGTTCACGCCAAGCTACGCGGCGAGTTGTTCGGCATCCTCGACTTTGTGGAAGCCGAACACCGACAGCAACCGGGGGAAGTTAGGACAAAGGTGGCCGCATGCCCCCGCAACCACTGAGACCAACACTCCCGAGCGTTTTACGCCGGGAGTTTTGTTTTTTGTGCCGGTCTTTCCCTCTTGACGCGAAACCCATTCCAGAATGGTCGCCAGATCGCCGTGCAGGCGGGCGTAAACCTCGCTGCGGTTCGGCCCTGGGGTGAGGACGATCTTCTCGATCAATACGCGAAGCTGGTCGGCGGATTCCGCCTGCGTCTCGGGGTGGTTCAGGGCGTCGGTCAGCTCGGCGACACGGCGGGCGTAGATCTGCGCCGCCGTCGGCAGGATGTCGGGTTGGTCCTGCGGGACGTTCTGCAGCAGCTCCGTCAGTTCGGCTTTCCTTGCTTCCAGCTTGTCCATCTCGCCCTTCATGCTCGGATGGAACATGCCGGCCTTGATCGCCTCGATGATGCCGCGAATGTCCTTCTCGACCTTAGAGTCTGTCCGGGAACATTTTCATGCATTGCAGATCTTTCGCAGCATGAGGCGGATTGAGGCGAGGTGGAGGAAAGCGAGGGCTCGGCGGTCGAGGTTCTCCCAGTCCTTGGCGAGCCGCCGGCAGCGGCCGAGCCAGGCGAAGGTCCGCTCGACCACCCAGCGCCTGCCGGTTTCGAGGTGCTTGGCCGACGATAGAGGGTCTCGATGCCCATGCGCTTCATCAGCGTCGCAACGTGAAGCCGTCCGACCCTGAAGCCTTCCTGAGCCAACAGGCTCCGCAGCATCCGGCTGCCGGCGAACCGGTGCCTCCCGCCCGGCGCTCGAGCGCAACCTCGCGATCCTCAAGGCGCGCGGGCTGGTCCGCGAGGTCACCGGACAGGGAAGATACAGGGTTTGGGCCGCGAGATATTGACCGAACGGCTAGGCCCCGGGGGATGTCTACCGATCAGGATCGGGCGGCGTCAGATCCCCGCATGCACCAAATCCAGTGCGTTGCCGATCTCCGTGTCATGGGCGATCAGCGACCCCATGGGCGGCTTCAGGACCGCCAGGGGCGCGACCGCCATGAACAGCGTGACCATCACATGCGGCACCTCCGCGATGGTGAAGAGCGGATCCCTCGATCTCGGCAGGCTGATCGAGCGGGCCGAAGGGATCCACCTGTCTGCAGCTGTCAATCCTGTGTGGTCAAACTGATGTGTCCGCAGCCAGCCGATAGCGATTATTACAATTTTCCATTAAGATCGCGATATATTGCACTGCATTCCCCGCGATGAGGAAGAGATGGACCGTCTAGAATGCGACCGGATGTTCCTCGCCGTCATCGAGACCGGCAGCTTCACGGGGGCCGCCGAGAAGCTGGGAACCAGCTCCGGGCAGGCGTCCAAGCTGATCTCCCGCCTGGAGACCGAGCTGGGTGTGCGGCTGCTCAACCGGACGACCCGATCCGTCGCACCGACGGAGGCTGGCCGCGCCTATTATGATCGGCTGAAGCCGCTTGTCGATGAGTTCGACACGCTCGACCTCGATATCCGAAACATCTCGCAGTCCCCGCGCGGGCGATTGCGGTTGACGTCGCCCCTGACATTCGGGACCCTCGAACTGGCTCCCGCGCTCAACGCATTCGCCGGGCTCTATCCGGACATCGAACTTGACGTCAGTTTCTCCGACCGGGTCGTCAACCTCGTCGACGAGGGATTCGACCTCGCTGTCCGCGTCGGGCGACCCGGCGATTCCAGCCTGATCATCCGCAGGCTCTGCGCGGTACGCATCGTCGTGGTCGGCGCGCCCGGCTATCTCGAGGAACACAGCGCGCCGGAAGCCCCGCCCGAGCTGGAGCGGCATTGCTGCATCATCGACACCAACTTCCGCGAGCCGAACCGTTGGCCGTTCAAGGGAAAGAACGGCGAGGTCGAGATGGCAAGTGTCGCCGGCCGCATCCGTTATTCCAACGCCGAAGCCTGCGTCCAGGCAGCAGAACTGGGGCTCGGGCTCGCCTGCGTCCCGGCCTTCGTGGCGGGGGACGCATTGCGCGCGGGCCGGCTGGTCAGACTGTTGCCGGAGTTCGAAACCGATCCCTACGACGTGCACGTCCTCTATCCGCACAGCCGTCATCTCGCCGCCAAGGTGCGCCTGCTCGTCGATTTTCTTTCCGAGCGGTACAGACAGACCCCGCACTGGGAGCAAGGCTGGTAGGTTATTGCGCCCTATACGGAAGCAATCATCTTCCAGATGGCCGGATTATCGTCTCACAGGGTGTGGTCTATGTTCTCCCCATGACGAACGGACTGGCGCTCAGCCGAACGCCGGATCTCAGCAGGAGAACGAACATGAATATCGCGATCATCGGTGCCGGCAACATGGCGAAGGCGCTTGCCGCCCGCCTCTCGGGTGCTGGTCACACCGTCACCATCGCAAGCCGTGATGAAGCCGGGGCTGGCGCCATCGCGCGGGAAGTGGGCAACGGCGTCTCGTCCGCGCCCATCGCCCCGGCCGCGCAATCGGCAGGCATCGTCGTCCACGCAGTGCCCTTTGAGGCTGCGGCCGAGGTCATCGCGGCCGGCGGCGGCTTTGCCGGCAAGATCGTCATAGACATCACCAACCCGATGAAAGCGGATTTCTCGGGCCTCAGCATCGGCCACATGACGAGCGCGGCCGAGGAAATCCAGAAGCGCGCGCCGCAGGCGAAGGTCGTGAAGGGCTTCAACACGATCTTTGCGCAGGTGCTGCAGAACGGCGGGCAGGCCGCCGGGCACCCCGCAACGGTCTTCGTTGCCGCAGACGACGAGACCGCCCGGGCCGCCGTGGTCGATCTGGCGCAGAGCGCCGGCTTCGAGACGCTGGAAACCGGCGCCCTTGCTATCGCCCGCTATCTCGAGCCGGTCGCCGCGCTGAACATCACGCTCGGCTACGGCCTCGGGCATGGCACCGACATCGCCCCCACCTGGCAGCGCGCTGCCTGAAACCCTCCATTCAAGGAACATGACCATGACCTACACAACCGCTTCCGCCTTCGCCCGTCCGTCGCTTGTCGCCGGCGTCACCAATGCCGATCTTGCCGCGACGATCCTGCGGGTTTCGCTGGGCGTGCTGTTTCTGGCCCATGCCGGCCTGAAGCTTTTTGTCTTCACCCCGGCCGGCACCGCAGGCTACTTCGCCAGCCTCGGTTTGCCCGGGCCGCTTGCCTACCTCGTCATCGCGGCCGAGCTCTTCGGTGGCCTCGCCCTGATCCTCGGCGTCTACAGCCGCTGGGTGTCGCTGGCGCTGGTGCCGATTCTTCTGGGCTCGATCTACGCGCCTCACGGCGCGGCCGGCTTCTTCTTCTCGAACGAAGGCGGCGGCTGGGAATTCCCCGCATTCTGGGCGGTGACTCTGATCGTCCAAGCCCTGCTGGGCGACGGTGCCTTCGCGCTGAAGCGCAGCCGCGCCTGACCCCCTTGCCGGCCGCGGGAAACCGCCCGCGGCCGCAGCTTTTCCCCGAGGAGACCTGCCATGACCACCGACAACGACGTCTTCGACATGAATGCCGCGCCGATGCGGATCGGCGCCGTGCGGCTCAAGGTGCGCGATCTGGATGCGGTCACGACCTTCTACCGGCGTGTCCTCGGCCTCCAGACGATCGAGAGCGGTGACGCCCGCGCTCTGCTCGGCGTCGGAAAGACGCCGCTCCTCGAACTCCATGGCAACCCGAGCCTCGCGCCGCTCGACCGGCGGCAGGCGGGCCTCTTCCACACCGCCTTCCTGCTGCCCTCACGCGCCGATCTGGGCCGCTGGCTGGGCTTCGCCATAGAAAACGGCATCCCGCTTCAGGGCGCGTCGGACCATATCGTCAGCGAGGCACTGTATCTCTCCGACCCCGAGGGCAACGGCATCGAGATCTATGCCGACCGCGCCCCCTCGCACTGGCGCAATGCCAGGGGAGAGATCCACATGACCACCGAGCCGATGGATGCGCAGGGCGCTCTCGCCTCGGCGGCGGGTACGCAATGGGCAGGCTTCCCCGAGGACGGGTTCATCGGCCATGTCCATCTTCAGGTCGGCGACCTGGAAAAGGCGAAAGGCTTCTATATGGATGTGCTGGGTTTCGATCTGGCCAGCGACTATCCTGGCGCGGCCTTCCTCGCCAGCGGCGGCTACCACCACCAGCTTGCCGGCAACGTCTGGAACAGCCGCCGTGCCGGCAAACGTCCGGAAGGGATGGCAGGTCTCGATACCGTCGAGATCGTGGTCGGGGATGCCGGGGTGCTTGCGGCCATTGCCGCACGCAGTGAGAGTGCCGGAATCGCAAGCATCAGGAACGCGGACGGCCTGACCCTGCACGATCCCTGGGGTACCGCCATCATGCTCAAGAATTGAGGAGACGATCATGCTCGTGAACGGAAAATGGGTCGAGAACTGGCAGCCGGTGCAGGCCAGCGACGCCAAGGGTGGCTTCGTCCGCCAGACCTCCAGCTTTCGCAACTGGATCACGCCCGACGGCAGCCCCGGCCCCACCGGCGAAGGCGGCTTCAAGGCCGAGGCTGGACGCTATCACCTCTATGTGGCGCTGATCTGCCCCTGGGCCTCGCGCACGCTGATCGGGCGCAAGCTGAAGAAGCTGGACGACGTGATTTCGGTTTCGGTGGTCGAACCGGTGCTGAGCGC
>ERZ761602.7306-NODE-7306-length-11812-cov-6.465595_pt1 | contig 11812 bp, 11 predicted proteins | sample MGYA00512165_ERZ761602 | MGnify/ENA primary metagenome ERZ761602 (study PRJEB28899, sample SAMN02445085) | bioreactor sludge metagenome | biome: EBPR sludge; isolation source: Thorneside wastewater treatment plant | place: Australia: Brisbane, Thorneside... | reverse complement strand
TCAGCTCGGAAACGAATTGAAAGACGATTACATACTTTTTTAGCTGGTAGAGCAGTTGACGTCAGCTTTCCCCAACATTTCTGCCGTTCAGCGCTCCAGATCACGTCGTCAAAAGCAGACGTTCGCTCGGACTGAACCCGCCAGCGCCGCCTAAAATCCGTCCGCCGCGTCCATCAGCGCGGTCAGCTTCTTCGGCGCCACGCTGCGCCAGCTGCGGGCCAGCCAGTCGGCCACGCCGTCCCAGTCGGTATCGCCCAGGTCCAGCCGCATGGCGATCCAGCCGTCGCCGAAATAGGCCGGGCGGTAATAGCGGTCGGGGTCGTTCTCGATCAGTTGGGCCTGTTCTTCCGGGCCGCTGATCTTGACCAGCAGGGCAGTGCGCCCGTCGCCGTGGTGGTCCAGCGCCACCCAGGCGAATTTCTTGCCCTTGATGATCCCGAAGCAGGGCATGCCGTGACTGAGCGTTTCCTCCGCCTCGGGCAGGGCCATGGCGCGGATGCGGACCTGATCGGCCAGCCATGCGGGCGAGGTCTCACGCGTGACGAGGTCCGCCAGGCAGCGCGAATAGAGCTGGTGTTCGGCAATCAGCACCCGCGCGGCGAGGGTGTCGGCCGTATCGCCCGGCACGATCGCCACCGGGGTCTGGCCCAGCACCGGCCCGTCATCCAGTTCGGCAGTGACGAGGTGGACGGTGCAGCCGCCGTGGCTGTCGCCCGCTTCCAGCGCGCGGTCGTGGGTGTGGAGGCCCTTGTACTTGGGCAGCAGGCTGGGGTGGATGTTGACCATCCGGCCGTCCCAGCCGCTGACGAATTCCGGGGTGAGGATCCGCATGTATCCGGCCAACGCGACATATTGCGCGCCGCTCGCGCGGATTGCCGCGTCCATCGCCATGTCGTGATCGAGCCGCGCCATGCCCTTGTGCGGCAGGGCGAAGGTTTTCACGCCCTCGGCCTCGGCCAGTTTCAGCCCGCCGGCCTCCGGGTTGTTCGATCCGACCAGCACGATCTCGTACGGGCAATCCGCCGCGCGGGAGGCATAGAGCAGCGCCGCCATATTGGTGCCGCTGCCCGAAATCAGCACGGCGACCTTCGCGCGGTCAGGCAAGGTGGGTGGCTTCCCAGGCTTCGCGGGCCGACCAGTCCTCGGCGCTGCCCTGGACAGTGCAGCCGCGCGCGCCCGGTTCGATGGCGCCGATCACGAAGACCGTTTCGCCCGCCGCTTCAAGGTCGGCCTGAACGGATGCGGCATCCTCGGCGCTGACCGCCAGGACCATGCCGATCCCGCAGTTGAAGGTGCGGGCCATTTCGGCCGGTTCGATGTTCCCCTGGGCCTGGAGGAAAGCCATCAGGCGCGGCTGTTCCCACGCGCCGACGTCGATCCGGGCGTGGAGCCCTTCGGGCAGGACGCGCGGCACGTTTTCGAGGAGGCCGCCGCCGGTGATGTGGGCGAGGGCGTGAATGCGGCCCGAGCGGATCACCGGCAGCAGGCTTTTGACGTAAATCCGGGTCGGCTCGATCAGGTGGTCGATCAGCAGTCGCTCAGGATCGAACAGGGCGGGGCGGTCCAGCTTCCAGCCCTTGTCCGCCGCCAGCCGCCGGACCAGCGAATAGCCGTTGGAATGAACGCCCGAGGAGGCGAGGGCGAGGAGGACGTCGCCGCTGGCCACCTTGTCCCCGGTCAGCTGCTCACCGCGTTCCACCGCGCCGACGCAGAAACCGGCGAGGTCGTAGTCTCCGGCGGCATACATCCCCGGCATTTCCGCCGTCTCGCCGCCGATCAGCGCGCAGCCGGCCAGCTTGCAGCCTTCGGCAATCGAGGCGACGACCCGTTCGGCAACGCCCGTTTCCAGCTTGCCGGTGGCGAAATAGTCGAGGAAGAACAGCGGCTCCGCGCCCTGCACGATCAGGTCGTTGACGCACATCGCGACCAGATCCTGCCCGATCGTATCGTGCCGGTCATGGTCGATCGCCAGCTTGACCTTGGTGCCGACCCCGTCGTTGGCGGCGACCAGCAGCGGATCCTTGAACCCCGCCGCGCGCGGATCGAAGAAGCCGCCGAAACCGCCGATTTCCGCATCGGCGCCGGGCCGCGCGGTGGCTTTCACCAGCGGGCCGATCGCCTTGACCAGGGCGTTTCCAGCCGCGATCGAGACGCCGGCCTGTTCATAGCTGTAGGACTTTTCAGACATCGTGTGCGCGCCTAGCGCTTTCACGCTTGGATTTCCATGAGTGATTGGGCAAAAGGCCAGCGGTTTTCCCCGATGGCAGTCGCATCCTCCCTTTCCGCTCTGCGGTCCTGGCGCCCCGGCCCCGCCGCCGCTCTGGCGGGCGGACTGGGATTCGCCCTTGTTGCAGCGCTGTTGCTGGTCGGCCCGGCGCGGCTGATCGCACAGATCGAAGGGGACCGCGGGATCATCCCGGTGGCCAGCACCAGCGATATCGAAGTGGTGGGGATCGAGGTGAACGCCACCGGCAGCAACGCCGAAGAGGCGCGGCTCAACGGCTGGCAGGAAGCCGCGCGCAAGGCTTGGGCCAAGGCTGGCGGCCCCGCGATGAGCGACGGGCAGATCCAGTCGATGGTTTCCGCCGTGGTGATCGAGCGGGAACAGATCGGCCCGCGCCGCTATGTCGCGACGGTCAGCATCGTGTTCGACCGGGCCCGCGCGGGGCAGTACATCGGCGGAAAGGGCACCGGCGGCAAGGCGCACTCCTCGCCGCTGCTGGTAATCCCGGTGCTGCATTCCGGCGGGGTCAGCCAGGTGTTTGAAATCAAGGGCCCGTGGCAGCGCGCCTGGGCCGAGTTCCGCGCCGCCGGCAGCCCGATCGACTATGTCCGCGCCACCGGCGGCGGTGGCGATTCGCTGCTGATCACTGCCGGGCAGCCGGGCCGCCGCAACCGTGCCTGGTGGCGCAACGTGCTCGATCAATACGGCGCGGCAGACGTGATCATGCCCGAAGCGCGGCTGGAGCGGCAGTGGCCGGGCGGCCCGGTGCGCGGGGTCTTCACGGCCCGCTATGGCCCGGACAACACTTTCCTCGAAAGCTTTACCCTGACCGCCAATGACGAGGCCGGGGTGCCCAAGATGCTGAACGAGGCGGTGGTGCGCCTTGATGCGATTTATGCCCGGGCGCTGGCCGACGGGCGGCTGAAGCCCGATACCACGCTTAACGTGCGCCAGGGCCTCGATCCGGGGCTGGCCGCGCTGATTGCCGCTGCCAATGCGCCGGAAGCGGCACCTTCTGCCGCGCCAACGGCCACGCCCAGCGCCGCGCCGACCGCAGCCCCGACCGTTGCTCCTCCGGTCGAGACGCGGACCTTTACCGTGCAGTTCGCCTCGCCCGATGCGGCGGCAGTCGATGCCGCGCTGGGGGCGGTGCGCTCCTCGCCGGGGGTCAAGGGGGCCTCCACCACCAGCCTGGCGATGGGCGGGACATCGGTGATGCGGGTCACCTATGAAGGGGATCTCGATACCCTGGCCGCAGCGCTGCGTGCACGGGGCTGGCGCGTGACGGTGGGCAACAACGCGCTGTCGATCCGCCGCTGATGAGCCAGATTGCGCTGCCCTTGCAGGCGGGGGGTTCGGCCCCCGGTCGGATCGTGGTCGGCACCGCCAACCGCGCCGCGCTGGAAGCCATGGCATTGGCCGGCACCTGGCCGTTCCGCACCGCGATCCTGTTCGGCCCGCCGCGCTCGGGCAAGTCGCTGATCGCGCGCTGGTTTGCTGAAAGCGGGGCGGGCGAGGCGATCGACGATGCCCCGGCGATGGACGAGACCGAGCTGTTCCACCGCTGGAACCGCGCGCAGGAAAGCGGCACGCCGCTGCTGCTGACCGCAACCGGCGGGGAGGGGGAGTGGCAGATCGCCCTGCCGGACCTGGCCTCGCGCCTCGGAGCGGCGCTGCATCTGGAAATCGGCGCGCCGGACGAGGACATGTTGGCCGAACTGATCCTGCTCAACGCCGAGCAGCGCGGCCTGGTGCTGGGGCCCGATGCGGCGGCCTATCTTGTCCCGCGGATGGAGCGTTCCCATATCGCGGCAGAGCGGCTGGCGGCGGAAATCGACCGCATCAGCCTTGAACGCAAGGCGCCGCCCACGCTGGGGATCTGGCGGGAAGCGCTGGAATCGCTCTACGGCCCGAACGAGCCGCGCTTGCTTTGAGGCCCCGTTTGGGGGACAAGGGGGGAACGATGTTCCAGGAACTGACCCGCTATCTAGACTCGGTGGTCGCGCGCGATCCCAGCCCGCGTTCGCGCTGGGAAGTGCTGCTGTACCCGGGCGTCTGGGCGCTGGGCCTGCACCGGGTGGCGCACTGGCTGTTTGAGGCGGAGCTGTTCTTCCTCGCCCGGCTGGTGAACACCTTCAGCCGGTTCATGACCGCGATCGACATCCACCCCGGCGCAAAGATCGGGCGCAATTTCTTCATCGACCACGGCTTTGTGGTGATCGGCGAAACGGCCGAGATCGGCGATGATGTCACGATGTACCAGGGCAGCACGCTGGGCGGCACCAACCCGACCAACGGCGTGGGCGGCAAGCGCCACCCGACCATCGGCGACGGCGTTATCGTCAGCCTGGGCGCGGCGATCCTTGGGCCGATCCATGTCGGTGCCGGGGCGCGGGTGGGGGCCAATGCGGTGGTGACCAAGGACGTACCCGAAGGCGCGACCATGGTGGGCATCCCGGCCAAGCCGACGCTGGTGGAGGTAAAGCCCGAAACGCAGAGCTTCGTGCCCTATGGCACGCCGTGCACCGAACGGTTCGATCCGGCCAGCCAGAAGCTGGAACTGCTGCAATGCGAAGTGCAGGTCCTGCAAAAGCGCCTGGCCGAGCTGATGGAAGAGCGTGACGCTGCCGCCGCCGCGAAGCAGGCTGCGGCCCGCAAGCGCAAGGCCAAGTCGGCTTGAGCGCAACCGTAACGCCCTTTCCCCTGCAAGCGGCCCGGCCCGCTCAGGTCGGGTTCGAACGGGAAGAATTGCAGCGCATCCTCGATCTTTACGGACGGATGGTCGCGGCCGGGCTGTGGCGCGACTACGCTATGGATTTCGGCAAGGACGCGGCCAGCTTCTGCGGCTTTCGCCGTGCGGCCGAGCGGCCCGAGGCGCGGATCGAGAAGCGCCCGGCACTGCGCGCCAAGCAGGGCATGTGGACGCTATATGGCGAAGGCGGCCAGGTGCTGAAGCGCGGGCACGAATTGCCCGGCGTGCTGGCTCCGATGGAGCGCCGGCTGATGAAAGCAGTCGAGAGCTAGCCGGGTCTGTTGCCGCGCAGGAATGCGGCGGTGATGATCGTGGGAATGATCAGGCCCTTGAGGTAGGACAAGGGGTGTCGGCCGATCGTGAAATCGACCGGAAGGCCCCCGAAATGCGCCCAGTAATGGGTCACAATCAACCCGCCGATGCTGAGCCACATCGTCCACAACGCGATGCGCTTGCCCAGCACAACGCCGGTCAGGCTGGCAATGATGCCGAGCCGCAATCCGCCCTGGATGGCGTTGTAGGCCGGATCGCTGCTGAGCCCCCGGCCGGTGCCGAGATCGTAGAGCATCGTCACATGGTAGAACACCAGCAGGCCCGAAAGCACGAGGATGATCAGTTGCGTCGGCCGCAGCATGGACCGTGCGCTGGCAAGAAGCTGTTCGGTCATCGCCGCGGCACCCTGGTTCGCCTGAACGGGATAGGATGGGAACAGAACGCTTCGTCCTGTTCCCATCCCAAGTGCTGGATTATGCGGCGAGCAAGGCCCCACCCGGCAGGCGGCTTTGCATCGTGCCGGGCAGCTTGCTGACCACCGCGCTGCGGATCGGGCTCCAGAAGGCCGAGAGGGCCAGCAAGGCCGAACCGATCAGCAGGCCGGTGACCGCCACGTTCAGTTCCACCACCCCGAAATCGCGGAACAGCCAGGTCATGGCAATCAGCACATAGGCCAGTGCCGATACCAGCAGTGCGCGCCGGTCTACCGCCAGGGCCACCAGCCCCATCAGCACATAGACCACCAGCACGCCGAGCGCGGCCAGCAGGCCGATATTCTCGCCCTCGGTCACGCCCAGCCAGTGAAACAGCGGGTGGGCGATCATCGGCGCGGCCAGCAGGTGCAGCCAGAAGGCGACATCGCTGCGCCGGGTTTCGCGGGCCGGGTCGCTCATGTCCCAGCGCATGGCGAGGGCAAAGACTCCGAGGCCTGCCACCAGCACCAGCGGCAGGAGATAGGGTTCGGGGTCGAGATCGCGGTTGATCGCCATCAGGCCCGAGACGGCCAGCGCGATCAGCGTGACGGCCAGTGCCCCGGCTCCGGCCGCGACCGTGATCGGGACCATGAAACGGCGCCAGTGCAGCCAGGCCGCGGCAGCTGCCAGCAGGCCGATGCCGGAGCCGATCAGGGCATTTGTTGCCTGCGACCAGTTCAGTTCGGCCTCGGCGATGATGTTGATCGGGATCGACGCCACGCCGCCGACAAAGGCCAGCAGCAACACGATCGAGGGCAGGGCCATGCGGCGCTTGGCGGTGAAGAATTCCGCCAGACCCCAGGCGGAGCCGGCGATCAGCAGACCGGCTATGCCGGGCGCGATTGCATCGCCGATCCCGCCGGCGGCCACCAGCAGCAGCACGGCGGCGATGGTGACGAAGATGTCGTTGAAGCCGGTGACCAGGCGGAAATGTTCTTCATCGGCGCTGGGCGCACTGCGCAGGCCGCTGGCATGGGCGCGCAGCGCCTCTGCTGCTTCGTGGCTGATGGCGCCTGCGGCCACCGCCGATTGCAAGTCTTGTTCGGAATACATCGGTTATCCTCCCCTAAGGAATGGGCAGGGGATGCCCGATGTGTATTAGTGTGTCAATACAGCGATGCGATTGGATTGGAGGGGTGTGCCTTCCAGTTGAGCACTCCACCGTTGTCATCCCCGCGCAGGCGGGGATCCATGGCGCAAGGTCAGACCATGAATCCCCGCCTGCGCGGGGGAGACAAGGGTAGGGGCAGGGGTGACATGGAAAGGGGGCGACGTTGCCTGGGCCGATGAAGCGGCTGGCCCCGAAACGACGAAAGCGGACCCGCAGGCCCGCTTTCGCAATTAACTTCGATAGCGATCCGGTCTGAACCGGAACGCAGCCGGATCAGCCCAGACCGCCGATCTTGGCCAGCGCGGCCATCACCACCTGGCTCTGTTCGCCGCCCGACTGGGGGACGATTTCGCCGGTGCGGTCGATGATCTGGTCCCACACGGCGGCAATGCCTTCGGGGGTGCGTTCATCGGCCGGCAGGGCCACGCCCGGGGTCAGGGTGATGTAGGCCGCGTGATAGGCACCTGCGCCAGCGCCGCAGATCATGTTGGTCGGCGCATCGTCGCTGACCAGGTAGAGCGCCATCGGCGCGACGTTCTCCGGCTTCAGCGCATTGAACAGCGCTTCGGGCATGCCGAGGTCTTCGGTCATGCGGGTGCCGGCCACCGGGGCCAGGGTGTTGACCCGCACGTTGTACTTTGCGCCTTCCAGCGCCAGCGTCTTGGTGAAGCCGGCCAGACCCAGCTTGGCCGCGCCGTAGTTGGCCTGGCCGAAGTTGCCATAGAGGCCGGTGCTGCTGGCGGTGTTGAGAATGCGGCCATAGGCCTGCTCGCGCATGATGTCCCACACCGCCTTGGTGCAGTTGGCGCTGCCGTTGAGGTGAACATCGACGACCAGCTTCCAGTCGGCCATGTCCATCTTGGCAAAGCTCTTGTCGCGCAGGATCCCGGCGTTGTTGATCAGGATGTGGACGCCGCCCCACTTTTCCTTGGCCTTGGCGACCATTTCGACCATCTGCTCGTATTCGGTGACCGAGCCGCCGTTCGACATGGCTTCGCCGCCCATGGCCTCGATTTCCTCAACCACCTTGAGCGCGGCATCGGAATGGCCGGTGCCATCGCGGCTGCCGCCCAGGTCGTTGACGACCACCTTGGCCCCGCGCTTGGCGAGTTCGAGAGCATAGGCGCGGCCCAGGCCGCCACCGGCGCCGGTAACAATCGCGACGCGGTCCTTGAAAGAAATGGTCATTGGCACATCTCCATAGTGTCTGGTGATCCCGCTGGGGAAGCGGCGCGTCACTGGCACGAACGCGAGGGGCTTTCAACCGCGCTGAAAGGGCAGGGCGGTGCCGTAAGGGAAGGGGGACAGGGATTGTCAAATAAATGTCATAAGCCTGACCTAGAGCGGTCTGCGAATCGAAACAAAATCGTCATGAAGGGCTCTGCCGTGAATCGCACTTTCCAAGCTTCCATTGTTGCGGTGGCCCTGTCTGCCGGCTGGATTACCCCGGCCCATGCCAGCGCCGCCAAGCAGCCGAGCGTCCAGCAGCAATTCGCCGAGATGCAGGCGCGGCTCGACAAGCTGGACCGCCGGGTCGACACGCTGGAAGGGGAACTGGACAAGGAACGCGCCCGCGCCGATGCGGCCGAGGCCCGCGCCCAGAAGGCCGAAGCCGAAGCCGCCGCCGCCCGCGCCGAACTGGCCAAGGCTCCGCCGCCGGCTCCGGCTCCGTCCGTGAGCGCCAAGCCTGCGACCGAGATTGCCTGGAAGGGCGCGCCGGAACTGTCCACCAAGGATGGCTGGACCTTCAAGCCGCGCGGGCGGATCCATCTGGATGCCGGGTCTGTTTCCACCCCGGGTGCGCTGACTAACCCCAACCTGGGCGGCAACCTTCGCGTCCGCCGTGCCCGCCTTGGCGCGGAAGGGACCATGCCGGGCGGGATCGGGTACAAGCTGGAAATGGACTTTGCCAATTCGGCAGTGAGCCTGGCCGATGCCTTCCTGTCCTATTCCCCCGGCAATGCCCCGGTGATCGTCCGGATCGGCAACTTCGAAACGCTCAACGGGCTGGAACAGGTCACCAGCTCAAACAACAATTCCTATCTTGAACGGGCCGCCTTTGGCGATGCCTTCCTCAACAGCCGCCGCCTGGGCGCGGCCGTGGCGTTCAAGAACAAGTCCGGCACCGTGCGGGCCGAAGTGGGCGTGTTCGCGGGTCATTCGCTGGACAGCAGCCTCGACAACGATGGCTGGATCGGCGCGGCGCGGCTGGTGCTGGCCCCGCAGGCGCTGGGCGGACAACTGCATTTCGGGGTCAATTATCAGTACCGCGATTTCGCCTCGAACATTTCGGGTGGCACTTCGACCGGCGCCAACATGCCTTCGGTCAATCAGCTGGGCCGCTATCGCGCCCGGCCGAACAGCCAACTGACCGACGTGCGGTTCGTCGATACCGGCAACTTTGCCGCCAGGGGCGACAGCGTGCTGGGCGTGGAAGGCGCGGCGATCTTCCCCGGCCTTTACCTCGCCGGTGAAGCGCAGTGGGTAAAGACCCGCAGCTATCGCCCCGGCGATCTGGCCAGCGGCGCCGATGTTTTCAGCGGCGGCAACAGCGCGGTGGTGACTTTCACCAACCCCGGCTTTTTCGGGATGTACGGTGAGGTCGGCTATTTCCTTACCGGTGAAACCCGCGGCTACAAGCGCGGCGATGGCACCTGGGCGCGGACCAAGGTCAACAATCCGTGGAGCAAGGGCGGTCTTGGCGCGATCCAGCTTTCGGCGCGGTATGAATACCTTGACCTCGACGATGATGCGCTGATCGCCGGGCCGACCAACAATTTCACCACCGGCACCTCGTCGCTGGCCAGCCTCAACACCCGGCTGGGCCGGGGCGGGACCCAGTCAAGCTACCTGATCGGGCTCAACTGGTATGCCAGCGACTATGTCCGCCTGATGCTCAACTATGGCCGGATCGAAGTGCGCGGCGGGCCGCTGGCTGGGACGGTCGATCCGCTTTCGGCCGATCCGGTCAACCAGCGCGAATATGGCGTCAACGTGCTGCAGACGCGCCTGCAGTTTGAATTCTAAAGCCTTGAAAGTGCAGGGATCAGGGCGTCGAAGTGGTCAATCACCGCGTCGGCGCCCAGCTCTGCCGGCGCAGCATCGCAGAACCCGAAGCTGACCGCGACGCACGGCAGTCCGGCCGCCCGGGCCGCTCCGGTATCGAAGGTCGTGTCGCCGACAAAGGCTGCCGCGCCGCCGCCGCAGACCGCCACCATGGCATGCAGGGCATCGGGCGCGGGCTTGAGCGGATAGCGCCCGCCGCCGATCACGCAGGCAAAGCGGGGAGAAAGGCCGAGGGCATCGAACAGACGGACCGCCAGATGCTCCGGCTTGTTGGTGACCACCGCGATCCGGGTCCCGGCCGCGGCCAGCGCATCCAGCATTTCCGCCGCGCCGGGGTACAGCGCGGTGTGGTGGGCGATGTTATCGGCATAGTGCGCGATCAGGACCTGGCGCAGCGCTTCGAAGTCGATTCCTTCGTCCCCGCCGGTCAGCGCCAGGGCGCGGCGCAGCATCAGGCCCGAGCCGCCGCCGATCAGGCCCATCACCTGTTCCTGCGGGACAGAGGGGCGACCGATGGTGGACAAGGCATGGTTAAGGGCCACACCAAGGTCACCCGAGGTGTCGAGCAGGGTGCCATCAAGGTCGAACCCGACGATGTCGAAACGGTGTGCGGTCATACCGGGGCCATTGGCGCAGCGTTGTGGAAACGGCAACGATTTGATGGCATGGCGATTAACCATGAGCGCTGACAAACCCCTTGCCGTCATCGTCCTTGCCGCGGGCAAGGGCACCCGCATGAAATCGGGCCTGCACAAGGTGCTGCACCCCATCGCCGGGCGGCCGATGCTGAAGCACTTGCTGGCCAGCCTGGGCGAGCTGAACCCGGCGCGGCAGGTGATCGTGGCGGGCGACCGGCGCGAACAGATCGAGGCGGCGCTGGCCGGATCGGGTGCGGAAGTGGTGGTGCAGGAACCGCAGCTCGGCACCGCCCACGCCGCGCTGATGGCCAAGGATGCGCTGGCGGACTTTGACGGGCTGGTGCTGGTCTGTTTCGGCGACGTGCCGTTCCTCTCCAGCGCCACGGCCGCGCGGCTGTGTGCGGCGCTGGACGGCGCGAAAGTGGCCGTGCTCGGCTTCCGCCCGGCCGATACCGCCGCCTATGGCCGGATCATAGCCGATGAGGCTGGGACTGTTGCCAAGATGGTCGAGCACAAGGATGCGAGCGCTGAAGAGCGCGCGGTGAACCTGTGCAATTCCGGCGTGATCGTGGCCCACAGCGCCGACATGTGGCGGCTGCTGGAGATGGTGGACGACAACAACGCGGCCAAGGAATTCTACCTCCCCGATGTCGCCACCCATGCCATTGCCGAAGGCGCGCGGGTCGCCGTGGTCGAGGCAGACGAGGCCGAAGTCATGGGCATCAACAGCCGCGCCGAACTGGCCGATGCGGAAAGCCGCTGGCAGCAGCGCCGCCGCAAGCAGGCGATGGACGACGGCGCAACGCTGATCGCGCCGGAAACGGTATGGTTCGCTTGGGATACCAAGCTGGGCCAAGATGTGCTGGTGGAACCCAACGTGTTCTTCGGCCCCGGGGTCAGCGTGGCTGACGGCGTCAAGATCCGTGCCAACTGCCACATCGAGGGCGCCAGTCTCGCCAGCGGGGTCGAGGTCGGCCCCTTCGCCCGCCTGCGGCCCGGCACGGTGCTGGAAGAGAAGGCCAAGATCGGCAACTTCGTCGAGGTCAAGAAGGCGACGATGGGGGCGGGCGCGAAGGCCAATCACCTGTCCTACATTGGCGATGCCGAAGTGGGGGCCGGGGCCAACATCGGCGCGGGCACGATCACCTGCAATTACGATGGCTATTTCAAGTACAAGACCGTGATCGGCGAACGCGCCTTCATCGGCTCGAACTCGGCGCTGGTCGCCCCGGTCAAGATCGGGGCCGACGCGATCGTCGCGGCCGGCTCTGCGGT
>ERZ761602.7303-NODE-7303-length-11816-cov-5.979509_pt1 | contig 11816 bp, 15 predicted proteins | sample MGYA00512165_ERZ761602 | MGnify/ENA primary metagenome ERZ761602 (study PRJEB28899, sample SAMN02445085) | bioreactor sludge metagenome | biome: EBPR sludge; isolation source: Thorneside wastewater treatment plant | place: Australia: Brisbane, Thorneside... | reverse complement strand
CTCGACCACCATGCGCTTGCCGAAATTGCCGACCGTGGTGGCAAGATCGGAAAACCTGCGGTCGATTTCCTCGGCCTTGGCGATCAGCTCGGCATCGAGGACGGCACCCGTCTCATGCGCCCGGGCGATGGTGTCGCGCAAGGCGCCCTCGCCCTGTCCCAGCAGCTCCACGAAGCGTTCGCCGCCGGTGCCGCCGAAGATCTCATCCGCGATCCTGATCTGGGCCGCCTTGTCCATGCCTTCCAGCCGGCCGAGGATTTCCAGCATCAGCGCCGAAGGATCCTTGAGCTTCGCCTTCAGGTCATCGGCGCGATAGCCCAGCCGGGCGAACGCCTCGGCCGCCGGGCCGACGCCGGTCACGATGAACTCATCTGCGCGCAGGTTCAGTTCCTTGAAGCCGTCCACCAGCGCATCGACGCCGATGCGGTTCTGATCGGCCAGGTATTTCCATTCCTGAAAGGCATCCGTGGAAAGCCCGGCCCGCCGCGCCTCGTTGCCCAGTTCCGCCATGCTGCGGGTGGTGGCGGCGATATTTGAGGTCAGCCCGGCGAAAGCCATGGTCGCAACCCCGCCGACCAGGCCGCCGGCGAATGCCTTGCTGAAGGCGCCGATCCTGGTGCTGGTGGACGCCAGCGCCTCATTGATCCGCCCTGTCGAACGGATCATGTCCTGTTCCATCTGCCGGGTGGCCGACCGGGAACCGCGCGACAGGCCCTGATAGGTGCGCGTGCCCCGGTTCTCGGCCTGCCGCATCCGCTTCTCGAATTCCGAGATGCGGGCTTCCAGCATCACCACAAGGCGTTCATCCGCCCCGACTGTCGCGTTCATGCGCGCCTCCTATGCAAGATACATGTCATCGGTGAACCAGTCGGCGGCCGTGGTGAACTGTTCCTCGCCCGCCGCGGCCCGCGCCACCGCCATCGCGGCGGCCACGGCCCCGTCGATCTTGTTGCCCGACTTGCCCTTGTGAAACATCCGGTTCCCGGCCTTGTCGGTTTCCACCTGAATGTTGCCGAAGTTCCAGCGCAGCACCGGATGCCCGCCATGAATGAAACCACCCGACAGGATCGCCCGTTCCAGTTCCTTGACGGCCGGCGCCATGCTGACCCAGCCCTGCCGGAACTCGACGGCCGGCATGCCGGCCTCGACCAGCGAAGCCATCATCGACCGCCCAAAGGTCGGATCGAAGGCGATCTCGCGGACATTGAAGCGGGCGCAGAGTTCGCGGATATGATCCTCGACCGCCCGCAGATCGACCGTGTTGCCCGGTGTCGGGATGATGAAGCCCTGTTCCGCCCAAGTGACGTAATCGACCCCGTGCCGCTCACCCCGGGCGCGCAAGTTGTCCTCGGGGCAGAAGAACCACGCCCAGACCCGGTAACCGTCGCCATCGCGCCACGCGGCCACCACCACGGTCAGGTCTTCGTTCTTCGACAGGTCCACGCCCAGCCAGCACGGGGCCTGCACCATTTCATATTCGTCAAGATCGACCTCATAGGCGCCCCGGTCATAAACATGCATGTCCACGAAGGGCGAGGTTGATTGATCCAGCCAGCGGTTCAAGTTGAACTGAAGGAAGCTGTCGCGGTCGAAGGGCGAATGCAGGGCTTTCTTCGCCTTGTCGCGATAGGCCGCAAGGTCGGGATAGCCATGGGCCAGCCCGGGGTTCACCGCATGCCACAAGGTTTCGTCCTGCCAGTCGTCTTCGGGTTCGGCCATGAAGATCACCGGCAGGGTGTCGGGATCCTCGATCTCGCCCTTCTGGACCTTGATCGCATATTCCACGGTCTTCCACGCAAGGTTTTCCTGACCCCGCCCCGAGGTGCTGGCGACGATCATCAGCGTGCCCGGCACCTTGACCAGCGCCGAATCCAGCGCCTCCCATTGCTTCAGCCCCGGCCGGCCTTCCCAAGCGTGCAATTCGTCGGCGATGACCACGTTCGGGGTCTTGCCGTGCTGGACCTTGCCGTCCGAGGCGATGGCGATGTATCGGGTCGCCGCCTTGTCGCAACTGATGCGGGATATGTATTCCCGCACAGTCAGATGTTTTTCCAGCCGCCTGTCGTGGTCGATGATCAGCTTCGCCTCATTGAACAGTTCCATCGCCTGTTCATGGGCCGAGGCGGCCGAGATGGTCAGCCCGCCCGGCTGACGTTCGGGGCCGATCAGATGCAGAAGCGTGATCGCGGCGCAGAGCGAGGTTTTCCGGTTGCCCCTCGGCAACAGCAGCACCACCCGCCGAACAACCCGGGTGCCGTCAGGATTGCGCGGGCCGTAGATCGCCCGGATGACCTTTTCCTGCCACGGATCAAGCTGGAAGGCCCGGCCGTGCAGTCGGCTTTTGGGGTGCTTCAGCATCCGCAGCCACGTCACCGCCGCCTCGCCCCGGCCCATGGGATCGGGAATTTCCGAATCGTCATCAAGCCATGCCGGGCGCAACATCAGAACAGCCCCCCGGCCGAGAACAGATCATCCTCGCCGTCATTGTCTTCAATGGTCGGCCGCGACCGGGAAACCGGGGTGCAGCCGAGCTCGGCCGCCAGCAGGCGGGCGCGCGTCATGGCATCGGACTGGATCGACACGGCCGGGTTCTTGCGGGTGCTGATCAGGCAGGAATTGCCCTCATTGTCCACCTTGTAGACCTTCTGCACATGGCCGAGTTTCTGGATTTCCCGCTCCATCTCGCGCACCGTGCCCATGGCGATGCAGAAGTTCTCGAAGGTGCCCAGGTCGGCTTCGGTCAGGATCCGGCGCTGCGCCAGCAGCGGCAGGACCGACCGCCATTGCGCCTTCGCGTCTTCCGACAACCAGTCGGGCGCCGGCAGTTCCTCCAGCGCATCCCGCTCGATCTTCAAATGCGGCTTGGTTCCCCTCATGGCCCGATCCTCACGCAGCGCAGTTCCACACCCTTCCGCCGGCCGATGGGCGAAACCTGCCTGATGTTGAACGCCTCGCCCTTCCAGATCACCCGGTCGGCATTGCCGATGCCGTCGAAGAACCGGGCGCGGAAGATCGCCACGGCCTCGTCGCTGGCACCGAAGTTGCGGATGTATTCCGTGGTCGATTCCTCGACCTTCTCGGCCCGCAACACGCAAAGCCGCGCCCATGTCTGGATCGGCGTCCCGGCATCGTTCACGGTGCTGGTGAAGCGTTCGATGCGGATTTCTTCGGTCAGACGCCCGGCCTTCATGGTGCCACCTCGGCAATCAGCGCCTCAACCGTCACCACGCCGTGCGAATGCTCGCCATCGGGATCGCGCAGGAAGCGCACCTGCGACACGCGCAGATCGGCGCAATGCAGCCCCGCAGGCAGCGACAGGCGCCCGGTATGGATCGCGGCACGGATCGCCCCGCAGATCGCCTTGACGCCTTCCAGCGATGCTTCGCGCTGCCAGACATGGGCGGTGTGATAGACGCGGACATGGCTGCGCCGCAGGCTGGTGCCCTCATCGACCGACTGGCTTTCGCCCAGGATGATCGACGGCACCGGCGCCGGGCGTTGGTTCACGTCAAGGATATGACCGGCAGGCACCAGCGCCACCACCGCCGAAGCGGCGATCAGCCGGGCGCGGATGGCTTTCTGCACCTCAAGATCGACGTTCATTTCGCCTCCCCGATCGCCTTGCCGATGGCGCGCTTGATGCGGTTCAGCGCCCGCTTGCGGCCCATGCGGAAGCCCGGCCAGAAGAACGGCTGCGCGGCGTGGAACGTGGTGCCGTGTTCCTGAAGGTGGGGATAGCGCACATTGGTATTGCCGGCGGTGATCGCCGCCATGTTTTCGGGCACCACCTTGGCGCCGCCCGGCTGCGAATAGGGCGGCGTCGTCTGCCCCGGCGCGGTCACCACGATGCTGGCCTTCAGGTCGCCCTCGTCCACCGGCGCCAGCGCCCGCTGTAGGGCGGCGATTTCCTCGGCCCCCTTCACCAGCGACGGCTGCACGGCCAGCCGCGCCGCCTGCGGGATCGCCCGCATCCGCTTCTGGAAACTGGACAGCCCGCCGTCATCCGCCATCAGAAGGTCCAGTCCCGATATGCGGCCACGGTCTCGTCCACCCCGAAGGGCAGGCGTCGGTCCCTGTCCGTCACCGCCTCGCGGCTCTCGAACCACCACGCGGCCAGTTGCATCACCGCCTCGATCAGCGATGGCGGGACGGGTTCCTGATCGGTGCCGCCGAACCGTTCCGCGATCTGGAAGCCAAGCATCCGCTCGACATGGTTCTGCGCCGCCTCGGCCTTCTGCTGAAGAACATCCCTGTCTTCGGCCGGGGCATCGTCGGTCAGCCCGACATGCGCGCAAAGATCCTCGATGGTCACGATTACCATGTGCTTGCCCTTTTCAGACACCACCCCGGACAACCGGGGAATTGAGATACAGAACCGCCTGAAGCTTGATCACGCTGTTGGCCTGGTCAAAGACCTCATCGACCGAACCGACCAGCGCGATCCAGAAGCGGGACCGCCCGGCGGCCGGGCCGGCGCCGGGAAGGATCAGCCGGAAGGCAAACCCCCTCTCGTCACCCAGGGCGGAAACAAGCTGTTGCTGGCCGGGATCATCGGCATCGGCACCCATGACGATCTGCACCTTCCGGGCGATGATGCCGCCCTTCATGAAACCGCCGAACCGCTGACCGACAAGGGGATCGCGTTCGATAATGTTCCATTCGCCGCCCAACGGGCCAAGCAATTCCAGTTCGCCGATTTCCTGCCAGCTTTCCCCGGTCAGGTCATTTCCTGACAGGTCCGGGAACAGCCGGCCCGCCCGGGGCTGGCCGATGTAAAGACGGCTGCCGGCGGTGGAATACAGCATCAGGAAGCGTTGACCTTGACCACGTTGCTATTCACCCACAGCGCGGCGTTCAGCTTCATGACGTTGTTGGCGGTATCCAGCGCCTCGACCACACTGCCGACCTTGGCGATGAACAGGCGCTGCGAGGGCGTTCCGGTCCCGCCGCCCGGCCTCGGCGGGGCGTCGTTCAGCACCAACCGGAAGGCATAGTCATGCGGGGTTTTTTCCGCCGCCAGCAGCGCGATCTGGCCCGCATCGGCATAGTCGATGCCGCAGACAACATCCATCGCGCCGGCGTTGCGGGTGCCCTTCAGCCGCCGGGTGCGGCTGGCACTTACACTATCGAAGCTGATTTCGGCCGAGGCATCGCCGACCGAGCCGAGGCCCTCGATCTCACCGATCTCGACCCATGTCTGCGAGGTGAAATCGCCCTGGACGAAATCGGCCGCCTTTGCCGCCAGCGCGGCGCCGATATACAGCTTGGCGCCATTCGTTGCGTAGATCGCCATGGTTCAATCCTTTCGGAGGTTGCGGCGCTCCTCGCGTTGCTTGGCGCCGGAATGACAGGGGGTGCAAAGGGGCTGCCAGTTCGACCTGTCCCAGAACAGGTCGCGGTCACCCCGATGCGGTGTCTTGTGATCGACCAGATCGGCCCGGGCGCCGCAGAGGGCGCAGCGCGGATGGCGCAACAGGAACGCCTTGCGCGCCTTTTCCCATGCGCCGGTATAGCCGCGCTGGCTGCTGGTCGGGCGGGTCTTGTCGAACCGCGCCTTGCGCTCGGCGTCCCGCTTGGCCTCGCAGGGACAGCGGGCGCCCGAAGGAACCCGCTTCCCGCAACCGCACAGACGGGGCGCGCGAACCGGCATCAGATCGACATCGCCAGCTTGCGGAAGGCGGTGGCGCGCACCACGCCAGCACCGACACGGCGGCGGGCATGATAGCGCGTCAGGCCGCTGGCGCGCATCGTGTAGGGATCGGCAAGGATCGACAGCGACAAGCGATCATAGATGCGGTAGCCGCGCTTGAAGTCGCCGAAGATGATCGGTTCGGCGTCTTCGGCGATATCGGGCATGTCCACCGCCTCGACCACCGGCCGGCCGAGGATCGTTTCCGGCTGGCCGGCCTGATAGCTGGGCTGCCACAGGTAGTTGCCATGGCCGTCCTTCAGTGTGCGAACCGCCGCCAGCGTGGAACCGTTCATCACCCAGGTGCCCGCCTGACGATAGGTTGCGGGCAGCGAATACATCATCGCGATCAGCGCATCAGGATCGAGGTTCGCGACATGGCCGTTGTCGAACGGCGCGATATCGGGGTTCGCCATGAAGCCCGAGGGTTCCAGCGCCGTGCTGCCGTTGACGAAGGCAAGGTTCTCCTTTTGCCCGAAATCCTCGGCCAGCGCCATGTTCACTTCGGTGAGCACGTTGGCGCTGTCCTCGGACAGTTGCAGGGACATGTCCACGAAGGTGGCGATCTCCTTGACCTCGATAGCGCCCTGATCGAAGGCGGGTTCGCTGCCGGCGCGGCCGGTGGTTTCCCCGACCCATGCGGCATTCGTCACGCTGGTCCGCAGGGGCAGAATCACCTTGCCCGCGCCGGTGCTGCGCACATCGGCGATGGTGCGGATCGGCGAGAACTCGACCAGATTGCGGATGAACTCGGCCTCGATCTGTTCGGGTGCAAGGATATGGCTCGGGGTGTCGCTGGCCGTGGTCAGCGCCTTGCGGTCTTCCTCGGGGATGGAATCGCCCCGGGACAGATAGGCGGTGAACGCCTTGCGTTCCGCCTCGGCCTGTTCGTCCTTGTCCTTGGTCCCGCCGCCAGGCCGGTTCGCCTTGGCTTCCAGCTTGTCCAGCCGGGCCGCCAGCGCCGTGGTGTCGGCCTTCTTCTCGATATCGGCAAGCCGATCATCCACCGTCTTGGTCAGGTCTTCCAGCGCCTTGGTCACGACATCATCGGGGTCTTCACCCTCGCCCTTACGGGTCAGGATCGCCCCGGCCCCCAGCAGCGTGGTCTTGCAAAGGTGTTTCATCAGTTCCTCTTGGAAAGCTGCGCAGTTGCGCGTTGCAGGGCAGCGGCGAGGCGCAGAGCCTGAACCGCGTCTTTGGCCGAAGTGACCTTCGCGCCGGGGTGACAGGGCAGCGTCACAAGCGATGCCTCCATCAAGGTCAGGGCCGAAATGTTCCGACCCCGAGGCGAACGGCGGGTGGCCTTGAGTGTGACGAAGCCGATGGAGATGCCGCGCACGGCACCGGCCTGAACCAGCGCCCGGACCTCGCGGGCGCGGGGCAGATCATCGACCAGCAACCGCCCTTTCAGGTGCAGCCCGTCTTCGCGTTCCTCGGCCTCTTCCCACACCCCCACCGGGTCGTTCGGGTCATGGCCGAACAGCATCGGCAGAGGCAGTTGCGTGGCCGCGAACGCGCCCTTGGCGATCACGTCGCCCATGCGGTCGGGCGATCCGAACGGCCATGCCAGCGCGGTGAGCGCGCCCGAATCGTCGGCCAGCACCTTGGTTTCGATGATGCTGCGATCCATCAACCCCGGCCCCGGAACGCCGCCCGGTCGGAGGCGAAGCCGTCGATCTGGGCTTGCACCCATGCCGCCGCCTTCAGCAGCCGCAGGACATTGGCATGGGTGAACGGCACCGGCTGGCCGTCTTCGGTCACCTGCCAGCCCAGAACGCAGCGGGCGAGGCAGTTCAGCCGCGCCTTCTCGCGCGCGGCCGCGCTGACCCGGCCGTCATCGTCGGCGGCCTCGGCCAGGTCATCGACCATTTGCACCCGGGCGCGGGCTTGCGTGGCGCTGTCAGGCCCGGCGATCCGCAGGGTGATGCCGGTCGCCTTGCCCGTCACCGGGTCCAGCAGGTCGAAATCGCGACCGCGATCCTGATCCTGCGCATCGGCCTCGATCTCATTCAGATCCATTGCCATCCTCTTTCGCTGCGGGCGCGGCCGGCGCCGCACTGATGTTCGGGTTCAGGAACTCGTCGCCGCCATCGCGGGGCGGCAGGCCCAGCCATTGCCGGCCCTCGTTCGGGTTGATCGTGCGGCTGGCGATCAGGCTGTTGATCACCCTTGCCCGGGTCGCCAGATCGGCGCGGGTCAGGTCGTCGCGGTCGAAGCGGATCACATGGCTAGCGCGCTCATCGTCGGACAGCAGCGCCCGGCGCAGCGCGCCTTCCAGACCCAGCAGCCACGGTTCCAGCGTGTAGGACAGGAATTCCCGGCCCTTCTGTTCGCTGTTCGACCATGTGGCCCGGGACAGGTCGCCCACCATCGGCGACGGGATGTTGAAGGCCCGGGCTATTTCCTCGATCTGGAACCGGCGGTTTTCGAGGAACTGGCTATCCGTGCTTTTGAAGGTGAACGCCTCGAACTCGGCCCCGTCATACAGGATCACGGTCCCGCCGCCCGCGTCTTCGCCCTCATGCGTGGCCCGCCATGCGGTGCGGATTTTCTTCACGGCTTCCTCGGCCATGCCCTTCGGGAACTTCAGCGCCCCCGAGGGCTTGGCCCCGCGCGTGAACAGCCGGGCGGCATGGCGGTCCAGCGCCACGGCGATGCCGATGGCCTCGCGCGCCAGCGTCAGCGGGGCGTCGACGAGGGGCGGCAGCAGGTGGATCACGTCGCGGGCCGGGATTTCCCGATCCGTCAGCCGATAGCTGCGTTCGCCCGTGTCGGTGTCGAGGGTGAACTGCAACGCCCCGGTGCGGTATCGGATGATCTCGCGCGGCTCGCCGTCCACCCGGTTCACCCAGGCCATGCCGCCGGCGTCCGACATCAGCGCATCGACCACGATCTGCCGGATCAGTTCAAAGCCCGTGGTCCAGTCGTTCGCCTCGCCGCGCAGCAGGCCCAGAAGCGGATGATCTGGCAAGTCGATCTCGGCGCCGTCCTCGATCCGCTTCACATGGATATCCAGCGAGGCCACGGCTTCGCTGATCAACTGGATCGCGTTCGCCACCACCGGCACCCGCAACGCGCCGGTCGCGCTGACGGGGATCCCGGTCACGGTCGGCGCGAGGCCGAACAACGCCTCAAGCGCCGCGTCGGGCGAGGCGAGGGACTTCTGTTCAGGCGGGGTCGCCTTGCGGGTGAAGGGCCAGATGCTCATAGACCAGTTTATGCGGGACGCCGGCGGGGCATGGGAAGTTAGCAAGACGCGGCAAAGTGCAGGTATGGGACGAAAACCGACGCATCACCGCTGACGCCGCCACGCCAGAAGCGCGTTCCGCTCGGCAAACCACCGGCCGCCGGGCCTGCTGATGGGTGCCCCGCTTGCCGGGTCCAAGGCCCAGCGGCGGGCAGTGTCCACCGAAACCCCGAGGCAGCCCGCGATAGCCCGCATCCCCCATAGGGCACGGTCAGGTTCTAGAACCCCATCCGCGCGCCACCGATCCAGCGGCGGCAGTGGCTGCTGCATTACGATTTTTTCGCCCATATTCCTGACCTTGCCCACCAGCTTCTTATCCTAAGCCCATGTAAAAAAGCCTATTTCTCGCAAATATCGCGCTTGCCACCCCGCGCCGGTCCCCATGGGTGGCCCAAAGTTCAGGACCACCCCCCGGGGGCCTCGGCGTTGCGCGGCAGGATCGGCCATCACCGCAACCGCAAGCCCCTAAGCCCCCTGACGCCGCCGGTTCCTCGCCCATCGGTGAAACCGCGACCGCGAAGTTCCTTGATCAGCAATCGCTGGGTCCACGGGATACGGCCGTTCCGTTCGGCCCACTGGATGAACCGCTGGTGCAAGTCGGCAGACTTCGCGAAGCTGCCTTCCATGCGCTCGATCTCGGCTTCAATGAACTGGCCCACAGTGTCTTCACCGTTCGGATGGTGACCCACTGTCAAATTTTCCGCTGGATTGCTCATGTCCTATGTTCCTGTAATTGCAAGGTTGTTTTCGTCAAAGGGTCAACAGGGTCAAACCCGCGCTTATCGACCGTATACGCGCGTAGGTGCGCGCCCTCGCGCGTATACGGTCGATAAGGGAAGAACTGACCCTGTTGACCCTGTCTTTCACAGCCGCAGCCTCAAACCCTTCAGACCACGGTGGCCGTTAGACTTCGCATCGGTGAAGCCGCGCCCGCGAAGTTCCTTGATCAGCGTGTTCTGGGTCCATGCCCCGAGGCCCTGCCTCTCGATCCACTGGGTGAACCGCAGATGAAGGGCCGCCGACCTCTCAAACCCACCAACTACCCGCTCGATCTCGGCTTCGATGAACTGACCCGCGGTATCTTCGCTGTCGAAATACTCGGCCGAGGCCGCCGCCACCTTCTCGGGCACGTCCAGACCGCGCCGCAGCCACATGTCCACGCCCTCGATACACCAGCGAAGGATTTGCGGCCCCTCGGCCTTCAGCTTGTCGATCAGGCCGGTATCCCGCCTTTCGGGCGGAATGGTGACCGTGAAGGGGACCATGACCACCCGCGACCGGATCGCCTCGTCAACGCCCCGGAAGGACGGTTGCGTGTTGGCAGCGATCATCAGCGTCAGTTGCGGGTCGAAGTCGAAGAAATCCTGACGCATGAAGCGGGCTGTCATCTTGTCGCCGCCTGTCAGGTCTTTGACGACGCCTTCGTCCCATGACTTGCCTCGCGGCAGTTCACTGCCCACGACAAGGCGGGCACCGTTCAGCCCGGCAATATCGGTTGAATGACGCTCGATCGACGAATTCAGAAACGTCTCTGCCGCCGCCTTCCGCGCATAGTCGTTCCACAGCCAGAACAGGATGTTCAGGAAGACGCTCTTGCCGTTCCGGCCGGTGCCGTAGAGGAACAGCAGCTTGTGCTCGTTCGTGCAGCCCGTCAACGCATAGCCCGCTGCGCGCTGCATGAAGTCGATGGTCACCTGATCACCCGCGAAGATTTCATGCAGGAACGACAGCCAGCGTTCTGGCCGGTCGCCGCGTTCCGCCGGTGCCACCGCCGTCAGCTTGGTGATCATGTCTTCCCGCTGCGCAGGCCGCAGTTCGCCCGTCTTCAGGTCCACCACGCCGCCGGGGGTTCCGAGCTTCATCAGATCGGCGTCGAACTGGACGGAACGCGCGGCACTGGCCGGGTTCGATTGCGTCAGGAACTCGACATTGGAAACGGTCGATTTATGCCGCAAGGTCTTCGCCTCGGCACCCGCCCATGCCATCAGCTTTTCCTTTGCGTCAGCATTCAACGCCGCCGCATGCTGTTCCGCCCACTTCATCAGATCATCGGCCCGACCCCGAAGATAGGCCCGGACGCGGGTCATATCCCCGCGCGAATCGTCGATCCGCCAGCACACGCCATCCCAGAACAGCCACTTGCCCCAGGTCGCGACATACTTCGCATCCCGGTCCCAGCCACCTTCCCCCAGGGCAAGGGCAAGGGCGTCCTGCGACAGGGCAAGGGCTATGTCGGTCAGAGGATCGCCCGTGGCGGTCCTTCGCTTGCGCTTCGGCTTCTTGGCCGCAGCCTCTGGAAGCAGGTCTCTGAACTTGCCGGCGGCCTCAGTAGCATCATTGCTCATGCCCCCCCCCATCAGCGCCTGAAGCCTTCGGGGTAGATATGCTGCAAGAACCCAAGCTGATCCTCGGCCGGAAAACTCTCCCATAGAAGCAGAAAGAGCTTTTTGCGGATGTTCAGGCCAAGATAACCGCCCGGCAGCAGTTCCAGCGCCGCCATGCCATAAGCCGCCCGCTCATGCGGCGGTGCCACCTGCGCCCACCACCGGGCATCCTCGACAACGACACGTTGAGGATCCCAGAAACCCGGACCGCCGGTGTAAGACCGATCAAGGTATTCGTAGATGATCGGCAATGCGACATCGGGGGCACAATTCGCTAGGTCATACCGCAGGAACAGCGCCCCCAGATCGCATGAATAGGCAGTGGATGCCCGGTGATGGGCGCCGCCAGTGTCCTTACATCGGCGCGGACTTTCCGGCTCAACGTGTCCCGATCCGTCCGCTAAGTCATTGGCATCTAAAGAGGCTGAAAAGCCGCCCGTGTCCCCTTGGCTATCGCTGGAATAGATGGAAATTTCAGCATTTCGCGGCGTCCTGT
>ERZ761602.7302-NODE-7302-length-11819-cov-7.752210_pt1 | contig 11819 bp, 13 predicted proteins | sample MGYA00512165_ERZ761602 | MGnify/ENA primary metagenome ERZ761602 (study PRJEB28899, sample SAMN02445085) | bioreactor sludge metagenome | biome: EBPR sludge; isolation source: Thorneside wastewater treatment plant | place: Australia: Brisbane, Thorneside... | reverse complement strand
CGGATGGGGACGCTTCCCTCCCGGAGGGAAGCGTCCCTTTTTCATTGACGGAAGGCAGGACGGCCCCGCGTTTTTGCAATCTTTCACGCTTGGGCCATTGTGGCGGGAGGGCACCCTCCGTAGGATGCGCGGGCTTTCGCTCAAGTCCCCCTCATCCAGGAGGTTCCCATGCCCGGCTACTACACCCTCGCCCAAGGCAACAGCGGCAAGTTCACGTTCAACCTGAAGAGCGGCAACCACCAGGCCGTCCTCACCTCGGAAGCCTACGAGAGCCGCGCGGCGGCGCTGGCGGGCATCGCGTCGGTGCAGAAGAACGCGGCGTCCGAATCCCAGTTCGAACGCAAGAGCGCCAAGAACGGCGAGCTCTACTTCGTGCTCAAGGCCGCCAACGGCCAGGTCATCGGCCGTTCGGAAACCTATCCCACGGCCGCGGCCATGGAAAAGGGCATCCGCAGCGTGATGGCCAACGGCGCCTCGACGGACGTGCGCGAGGCCTGAGGGCTTCGCGAGACGACATTCCCGTGGGCCACTATTGCCTCGATCGCGAGGCGTCGGGGGCGTTCGCGTTCCGCCTGCAGGGAGAGGACCGCCGGACGTTGCTCGAATCCGCCGGCTATCCCACGCGCGACGCCGCCATCGCCGGCATCGTCGCGCTGCGGCTGCACGCCGCCAACGACGAGCGGTGGGATCGCATTCTCACCGAGGCAGGCGCCTACTTCGTGCTGCGCGCGGACGGCGGTTGGGCCATCGTGCGCTCGTGCTGTTACGCCTCCGGCGAGGCGCTGGAAGAAGCCATCGGGCGGGTGAAGGCCGCCTTCAATACGGCGATCATTCTCGAGGGGTGCTGAACCTTACAAAGGGGACGCTTCCCTCGCCGAGGGAAGCGTCCCCTTTTTCCTCGGCGCAGGGAACACCCTTTCGCGAGCACCTTCGCAATTGGTCCAATTGGACGGGATCATCGTCGGCGGAAAGCCAGGCGGACCAATCCTGCATGGTCTCGATGAGTGATCGGAATGACTTTCCCGCGGCGAGGGTGGGATCGAAAAGCCCCTCGCAATGGGCCCGTGCGCTCGACCAGGGATAGGCTTCCGCGCGGACCACGAGCCCGGCGCGAACCGGGTTCCTCTCGACATACCGTACGGCTGCCCAGAAGTATCGTTCGTCCAGGGTGGATGAGAAGTAGCGGTCCTGCCAGAGATGTCCGCACCAATCCCGGCGGCGATTGATCCGCTGGGCATACAGCATGTGCAGGGGCTTGAAGGTGCGGTGCAGCGCGTGTTCATCGGAGGGAACGACCACGAGATGGACATGATTGGGCATCAGGCAATAGGCGATGACTTCCACCCCGTGCCTGGCCGCGTACTTGTCCAACAGGACGAGATAGGCTCGATAGTCCTCGTCACCGAAGAAGACAGTCTCTCGCCGATTGCCTCGCTGCGTGACGTGATGAGGGAGGCCGGCGGCGACGATGCGGGCGATGCGCGGCATGGCAGGAGGCACGGTCTCATCGGGATGGGGATGTCCCAAGAACGTGTGGCGCCCGAAAGCGCTGACAAAATGGGGACGCTTCCCTCGCCGAGGGAAGCGTCCCTTTTGTCAGGTTGGCTACCTTCCCCGCAGCTTTCCCGCGACGGTGACCATCGCGAGGATCGCCCCGCCCGCAAGGATGCCCACCACCGCGTCGGCCAGCATCGCGACGGCCAGCTCCGCGGTCTTGCCGTAGCCGCCGGCGAGCGCGTGCAGCCAGCCTTCGGCGCCGGGAATGCCATGCACCAGGATGCCGCCGCCCACGAGGAACATGGCCGCGGTGCCGAACACCGACAGCGCCTTCATCAGCCAGGGGGCGAAGGCGAGGATGCCGCGCCCGAAGGCCCTCGCCGCGCCGCTCGCCTGCGCCTGCAGCCACACGCCGGCATCGTCCAGCTTCACGATGCCCGCGACGAGGCCGTAGACCCCCACCGTCATCACGACGGCGATGGCCGAGAGCACCGCGAGCTGCTTGCCGAAGCTCGCCGCCGCCACGGTGCCCAGCGAGATCACGATGATCTCGGCGGAGAGGATGAAATCCGTGCGGACGGCACCCTTCACCTTGTCCTTTTCCCACGCAACCATGTCCACGGCGGGGTTCGAGACCGCCTTCACCAGCTCGTCGTGGTGCGCGTCGTCCTCGGCCTTGGGGTGCAGGAAGCGGTGCGCGATCTTCTCGAAGCCCTCGAAGCACAGGAAAGCCCCGCCCAGCATGAGCAGCGGCGTGATGGCCCAGGGCAGGAAGGCGCTGATGGCGAGCGCGGCAGGCACCAGGATCACCTTGTTCACCATCGAGCCCTTGGCCACGGCCCACACGACGGGCAGCTCGCGGTCGGCGTTCACGCCCGTCACCTGCTGGGCGTTCAGCGCGAGGTCGTCGCCCAGCACGCCGGCGGTCTTCTTGGCCGCCACCTTCGTCATCACCGCGACGTCGTCGAGGATCGTCGCGATGTCGTCGATCAGGGCAAGGAGGCTGGTGCCGGCCATGGGGGGCTCCGGGTGCGCGCGGGAAGGAAGCGCGAATCTACCGGATTTCCTGAAAAAGGGACGCTTCCCTCGGCGAGGGAAGCGTCCCACTTCAAGAAATGGGGACAGTTCCCTCCGGGAGGGAACTGTCCCTCTTCGACATCAGCCCGGAAACCGCCCGAACGTGGCGTAGGTCCGCGCATAGGGCGGCTTCACGGCCGCGGCGGCCTTGGCGATGCGTTCGCCCTCGCCGGAGGCAAGCGCCGCATCCAGGTCGTCGAGCGCCTTGGTTTCGGCCGCGATTCCGGCGCGGAAGGTCTCCACCCGCGCGGCGTCGAAGCCGTAGTCGGCCGGATCCCAGCTCGTGTCGGCGATGGCCTTCCATTCCCGACGGGCGGTGGCCGACAGGGTCTTCAGTCGCGCGACGTCCGCAGGTCCGATGCGGGCGGGCTCGAGCTTCGCGGTGCCGAGCACGATCTCTTCCATCGTCTCGTGATAGGTCGTGAGCAGGTCGGGCAGGTAGGTGAGCTTGAGGTCGCGGCGCAGTTGCCAGAGGGCGTGGCGCACTTCCTCCTGCGCGCCGTGGGCCGCGGCGGACTTGGCGCCTTCCAGCGCGGCCCGGGCACGGCCGTTGGCCGCCTCGATTCCGGCGAAGACCGGGGCCCGCTTCGCGTCGGCGTGCGCAGCGGCGAACACGGTCCACGCCTTCTCGTAGGTCTCGTGGGCGACCCGCGCCTTGGCGAGGTCCTTGCCGTTGCTCAGCATGAGGGCGGGGATGAAAGCGCGGTCGAGGGCCGCCGAATCCGCGAGCAGGGGCGGCAAGACGGCAAAGGCCTGGGTGGCGAACAGCAGCGGGGCGACAAGCAGGGCGAGGCGGCGCATGAATACTCCGGGGGGTAAATGGTCAGAAGGCATTTTCCGTCCCGTGCCCTGCCCGGACTTGAGCCTCGTCAAAGACGCAAGGGAGCGCTTACAAAGCCTTACAAAGGGGACGCTTCCCTCGCCGAGGGAAGCGTCCCGTTTCAAGAAACAGGGACAGTTCCCTCCGGGAGGGAACTGTCCCTATCTTGATAGCGAACGCCTACTCGGTCGGTTCGACTGATGCCAGCGTCGTGCTGAGCCGGATCTCCATTGGCTCGCCCGGCACGTCGGCGTAGGGCATGGGCGCCGGGGCACGGGTGGCGCCGGCGTGGGCGGCACCGAGGGGGATGGCCCCCGCGAGCGTCTGGGCGGTCGATTGCCGCCCCGCGTCCATCGTGAGGGTCGCGGCGACGGTGACGATGGCGATGGCGGCCGCGACGCGCCACGGCGTCGAGTGGCTGCGGTACTTCTCGATCGGGATGATGGTCGCGGTGGCCGCGGCGGCCTTGGCGCGTTCCTCGTCGGCGCGGGCCTCGGCGGCCCGCAGCGCGGCATGTTCCGCCCGCGCCCGCTCGTGCGCGCTCTGCAGCGCTTCCCTTTCCGCGCGCCGCCGCGCGGCCTCTTCCAGCGCCAGCCGCTGCTCCGCCGCTGCCCGTTCCTGCGCGGCCTGCGTGGCCTCGTTCGCGAGCCGGATCCGCTCGGCGGCTTCCGCCTTCATCCGGCTCTCGGCGATGCGAAGCGACTCCTCCGCCATCCGCACCTGCTCGGCCACCTGGGCTTCGATCCGGTCCTGGGCCTCGATCGTCGCCGCCTGCGCCGCGCGAATCCGTTCCGCCGCGCGCTGTTCGGCTGCGAGCGTCGCGTCCGCCGCGATACGCACCTGCTCCGCCGCGCGTTGTTCCGCCGTGATCGTCGCTTCCTCCGCGGCACGCATCTGCTCGGCCACTCGGCGCTCCGCCTCAACGGCCGCGTCCTCCGCGAGGCGCATCTGCTCCACGACGCGCTGCTCGGCCGCGAGCGTCTCCTGCGCCTTCGCCAGCCGGGCCTCGCCCGCCGACTTGGCCGCGTTCACGGCCTCCATCGTGCGATCGGCTTCCTGCGCGATGCGCAGCTCGAGCCGCGCCAGGTCCCGCAGGGCCACCAGCCGCCGCGATTCCGCCGCGCGCCGTTCGCCAGCCAGTTGCTTCGCCTCGTCGTGGGCCCGCGCCGTTTCCATCGCCGCCGCGGCCGCCGCCTCGTCCACCGAAGCGCGTTCCGCCGCGGCCCGCGCCGCATCCCGTTCCGCGCGAAGCCGCGATTCACGCACGCGCACTTCCCGCATTTCCTCGTTGCGACGCACGCGCACCGCCAGGCTTTCCGCCGCCGCGAGCCGCGCGGCCTTGCGCTCGGCCTCGACGGCCTTGCGCTCCAGGTCGATCACCCGCTCGATGGCCCGGCGCCGTTGCTTGTGGGCGTGGGTGCGCTTCTCGGCAAGCTTGCGGGCCTCTTCCTCGGCCACGGCCAGGGAAGCGGCCGATTCCGCCAGCCGGTCGTTCGCGAAGGCGAGCTCCTCGAACGCTTCGGCGGCGAGCCGGTCCGCGCTCGTCCTTTGCTGCTGAGAAACCAGCGCGAGGTGTTCCGCGCGACGGGTGCGCCGCGCCACCAACGCCTGCGACAGGCTCGCCCGTGCGCGGACATGGGCCGCGTCACACGCTTCGGCCTCGCGCTTGGCAGCCGCCTCGGCAAGCCGCGCGGCGCGCGCGTCCTCTTCCGCCCGCTCGCGGGCCTGCACTTCGGCAGCCCGTTCCCGTCCGGCCAGCATCTTCGATTGCACGGCGGCTTCGCGCTCGGCGGCGATGCGCGCCTGCTGCGCTTCGGTGGCCTCGCGATCCGCGCGGGCCCGTTCGTTCAATACGATGACCGCCTCGCGTTCGGCGGCCTCGGCCTCGGCGCGGGCGGCGAGGGCCTGCGACGCGGCTTCGCGTTGCGCGTGCGCACGGGCGGCAAGCGAAGCGGCGCGTTCGGCTTCTTCCTGCGCGATCTCCAGGGCCTTCAGCTCGTCGCGAAGGCGCTGCTCGGTCGCTTCGCGAAGCTGCTTTTCCGCGGCGGCGCGGGCCGTGGCGGCACTCGCCTGCTCGGCGGCAAGGCGCTGCGCCTCGCGGGCGAGCTGCGCGGCTTCGGCTTCCTGCGTCGCGGCGATCTGCGCATCGCGACGCGCGATTTCCTCGGCGGCCAGGCGCGACTCGGCATCGGCCTTCGCACGCGCTTCGTCCATCAGGCGCTGGCGGGCGGTCTCGGAGAGCTTGCCTTCCGCTTCGGCGCGGGCACGGGCTTCCTCGGCGGCGCGCTTCTCGGAATCGAGCCGTGCTTCGGCCAGCGCGCGAACGCGGGCTTCCTCGGCGGCGCGTGCCTGCAGCTCGAGCTTGAGGCGCGATTCGGTGACGGCACGGCGCTCGGCTTCGGCCCGGGCCTCGACCGCGGCCTTGGCCCGTTCGCGGGCGGCGGCATTGGCGGCGGCTTCGGCTTCACGGTGCGCGGTGATGCGTTCCATCGCGCGGCGGGTCGCGTCGGCATCGCGCGAGAGTTGTTCCTTGGCCTGGGATTCGGCCCACTCGATTTCCTTGCGGCTGCGCTCGGCGGCGATCCGCAGTTCCTCTTCGGCCTCCAGTTGGCGGCAGGCGGCGAGGGCGGCGGCTTCCTCCGCTTCGGCACGGGCGCGCTTGGCCTCGGTCATCGCGGCTTCGGCCACCTGGCGTTCGGCGGCGGCTTCGCGGTGGCGGCGTTCGGCGTCGGCGTGGGCTTCGGCCAGTTGCGTGGCGGCGCGCTCGGCCTCGATGCGGCGTTCGATTTCCGCGAGGGCGATGTCCTCGGCGTGTTCCCGTTCCAGGGCGGCCTTGCGGAGCAGCTCTTCCGCTTGGGTGCGTTCGGACCGGGCGAGGGCGGCACGGGCATCGGATTCGAGCCGGGCGATGGCTTGGGAGACGGCGGTGGCGGCCGGTTCGACGGTGGCGGGTTCGGTGTGGGTGCAAGTATCCATGGCGCTGCCCTCGGAGGGATTGAACCCATTCTGGGAAAACTTGAGGGCGCGGAAACCGCGATAAGCGGGGGATTCGGCCGCCATTTCCGGGGCCGTGGGGGCCGGACGCCCGCCACACCCTATATATGGGGTTCGCCCGCGGGGCGGCCCCGAGGGGGTGGGTCCGTCAGCCTGCGAAGTGGTGGGTGGTGATGGCTTCGAGCACGCGCCGGCCGCCGGACCCGGTCACTTCCGTGCGCACCACCGCCGTCAGCCGGCCGTGATGGACGAAGCGGGCGCGGCCCTCGAGCGCTTCGCCTTCGCCGGGGCTGGTGAACCACGACGAAATGCCTGACAGGCGCCAGGTCTCCGGCAGCGCGGCCATCGCGGTGGTGGCTGCGAGCCCCACCGTGAGCCCGCCCTGCAGGTGTCCCACGCGATTGGCCACGTGATCGCCCAGGGGCATCGTGCAGGCGGCGCCGTCCTTCAGGGTGACCGGATCGTGCCCCAGGAAGCGGCGGATGAAGGAATGGTGCTTCGAGGCCTTCGCCAGTGCCTCGTCCGCGCGCCGGAGCACCTCGCGCTCGCGATCGTCCAGCGTTGCCTCGTCCGCCGGCGCCACCTTGCGCGTGCCCGGGTTGGAGACGGCCCGCAGGCGCACGCCCGGCGGCGGATCCAGGGCCATGAAGGCGCCGCTGCCGAACATCGCCTTGCGCCCGCCTGCGTTCAATGCGAAGCGTGCGAGACCCTGGCGTCCTTTCGAGCCTTCGAGAAATCCCTCGAACCAGCCGGTGGCATCGAGGGGGCCCGTGAGCGGAACGCCCGTGAGCTGCAGGTGCATGCTGACCGTGGCAAGCCGCGTGGCCGGATCCAGGCGCGCGCGGATGGAAGCGGCGAGGGCGAGATCGGCGAGCAACGCCACGATGCCGAAGTTGGCCTGGCCGTCGGCTTCTTCCAGCTGGGGGCCGTGGGGGATCGAAATGCGCGCGCGGCGCTTCGAGCGCTCGTCGAACGAGAGCCCGAGGAAATTGCCGATGAAGTGGAAGCCCGGCGCGCGATTGCGCGCGAGTCCCGTCAGGACGCGATCGCGGATCGCGTCGTCGTCACGGTGCGTGGCCATCAGGAGGACTGGCGCTTCGCGGCCGTCGCGAGTCCCACGGCGCCCAGCACCAACCCCACGCCCAGCACGTACCACAGCGTGAGGCTGTCGCCGCCCTCGGGCAGCATGCCCGCGCCCCGGAAGACGAGGCCTGCCGCCGAGACGAGCGCGAGCAGCATCAGCAGCACCGCCGAGGCCCGCGTGACCAGGGGCAGGAAGGTCATGGTCGTGGGCAGCGCCGCCAGCAGGTAACCCGTGAGCGTGAAGGCCGGAAAGAGCAGCCACAGCGTGATCTTCGCCTCATTGGCGGTGAAGCCCATCGCGGAGGCGACGAGGAAGCTGCCGGAGAAAAGGCCCAGGGCGAGCAGGAACAGGCCGGCGACGATCATCATGGGGGCAGTGTCCGCGGTCGTGGAATCGATGGCGTGATGATAAAGACGGACGGGCCTTCCGTCAGCCCGCGGCCCAGCCCCGCATCCGCCGGATGAGGCCGCCCTCCACCTCGTAGGCCACCACCATCTCGAAGGGGGCCTCGCGCACGCCGTGGATGCGCTCGTGGTCCACGACGGTGCTGCCCGAGACGATGCGCCCCAGGATCTCCGCGCGAAGGGCCGGGCGGTTGAAGCGCTCGTTCGCGTAGAACTCGCCGAAGGCCTTCCTGCCGTCGAGCGCAGGCTCCACGGCCGGGGTGCGGAAGACCTGCACGTCGTCGGAAAAGCACGCGAGGAAGGCATCGAGATCGCGCGCGTTGTAGGCGGCGAGCTGGCGCTCCACCAGCGCGATGGCCACGCGGTGGGCGAGCGTATCGGGGGCGGGCGAGCCCGTCACCGGCTCGAAGTGCAGCACCGTCGGGAACGGCTCGTAGAAGTGGTGCAGCAGGCGCTTCCACTCCGCGTACTGGGGCGAGAGGCGAAAGCCCTTCTCGTGGGCCTCGACGCTGTCCCAGTGCACGAGCAGCAGGTAATGGCCCTCGCGTTCCACGCAGCGCTGCAGCTCGTGATTGCGGTAGCCGGGGATCGTGGCGATGAGGGCCTGGGCCTCGCGGAAGGCCGATTCGAACGCGGCCGATTCGCCGGGCTTCACCTGCAGGAACGCGGATTCGAGGATCAAGGGGCGTGGCTCCGGAGCGCGGACGGGAGGGCTATCATCGGGTGAACCCATCGCAAGGATACGCCCCATGCCCGCCAGCCTCGTGATCACCGCCATCGGCCCGGACCGCCCCGGGCTCGTGAACAAGCTCTCCGACGTCGCCGAGCGCTTCGGCGCCAACTGGGAGGGCAGCCGCATGGCGAGCCTCGCGGGCCAGTTCGCGGGCATGGCGCACTTCAGCGTGGCCGATGGCAAGGCCGCGGAGCTGGAGGCGGCCTTCCGCGCGCTCTCGGGCGACGGGCTTTCCATCGTGATCGCTCGGGCGGGTTCCACTGCTGCCGCCGGCCCTTCGCGCCGCCTGCGCCTGGAGCTCGTGGGCCACGACCGCCCCGGCATCGTGAAGGAGCTCTCGGGCAGCCTCGCGCGTCTGGGCGTTTCCATCGACGAGCTGCACACGCAGGTGGCGAGCGCGGCGATGTCGGGCGATGCGCTCTTCAAGGTGAAGGCGTTGATCGCGGTGCCGGCGGGGGTTTCCGACGCCGAATTGCGCAAGGCGCTGGAGGACCTGGCCAACGAGATGATGGTGGACATGGAGGCGGGGGAGGCGTTGGGATCATGATCACGGTTCTGCGCCGGGCATTGCTCGCGCTCGCGGCAATCGTCCTTCCGCTTTCCGCGCTGGCTGCCGATCCCGTCGACGGCCCCAAGGCCCGCTTCGACGATCCCTTCATCTCGCGCCTGGAGGGCCGCTGGGACATCCTGCGGCGAATCCGCGGCACGGAGGTTCGCAACACGCTGGTGGCGAGCTGGGCGCTCAACCACCAATTCCTGCAGCTGCACATGAAGGACGTGAAGGACCCGCCCGCCTACGAGGCCATCGTGCTCATCGGCTACGTCCACGCCACGAAGGAATACGTGGCCCACTGGACGGACACCTTCGGCGGCAAGTTCTCCGCGGTGGGACGCGGCAAGCGCGAAGGGGACGCGATCGCCTTCCGCTTCGAGTATCCGGACGGGCCTTTCTTCAACACCTTCGAATGGGACGCCGCGCGGCAAGGATGGACCTTCCGGCTGGAAACCCAGGACGCGAAGGGGGAGCGGCGCCTGTTCGCGCTGGATACGGCTACGCGCGCGGTGCCCTGATTCGCGCCGCCCACTCCCGGTCCAGCAGGCCCCACGCGGCCACGTCGTAGGCGTCGGCGCCGTCGCCCCAGCGTTCGCGCAGCACGCCTTCGCGCGTGAAGCCCAGCGCTTCCACAAGGCGCGTCGAGGCGACGTTGCGCGGATCGACTTCCGCTTCCAGCCGGCGCAGGTTCATCGGGCCGAAGGCGCCATCGATGAGGGCCGTGAGGGCTTCGCGCATCAGGCCCTGGCCCTGGTGGGTGCGGGCGAGGACATAGCCCAGCTCCGCGCGGCGGCTGCCCTCGTCGTGGCGGAAGATGAGGCAGGTGCCGATGGCACGGCCCTCGTCGCGGCCCACCACCACGTACTGCCGCGCGGTGCCGCCGGCCTCCAGCGCGCGCATGCGGGTGAGCCACGCCTCCGCGTCGGCCAGCGTGCGCCACGCCGCATAGGGCAGGAAGCGGGTCGTCTCCTCGTCGCCGTTGACCGCCATCAGGGCGGGCAGGTCGCCCTTCTCGACGGGGCGCACCAGGACGCGTGTGGCCTCGAACGGCGCGGTGGCGGGAAGGGCCACGGCCGGCGCTACTTCGGCTGCTCGATGCGCGGCGCGGCGGGGAAGGTGCAGCCCCGCGATTCGCCCACGCCCTTGAGATAGGCGCGGCGCACGCCACCGGCCGCCACGGCGGCGGCGACGAGACGCGAATGGCGCTCCGCCCCGGTCAGGCGACGCACCCAGCCGCGATAGGGAATCAGGCCTTCGGCCGCGCCGCGAATCGCGCCGATGGCTTCCTTCTCCGCGAGGTCCTGGCCGCGATCGAGCAGGCCCTGTTCCGCGGCAGGGGGCGCGTCCAGGTCCGGGCCGAGCGCCTCGTCCAGCGTCTTCACCTGCGCGGCGATCGCGTCGCATCCCATGGGCGGCATGGCGTAGGGGCCCTGCTTCGCCTCCAGCAGCACGGGCGGGATCTTGGCGCGGACGACATTCAGGTCGGCGAGGGGCGCGGTGGCGGCATCCACCACCTTCTGCTCGCTGCCGGTGGCGCAGGCGGAAAGCAGGAGAGCAAGGGCGATGGCAGCGATGGGCGTGGAAGACTTCATGGGCACCTCGTTCCTGGCGGCTTGTCGGGAGTCATTCGGTAGAGCGGCCATCACGGCCCCACCTTCAACCGGAAGCGAACCCGCTTGCGACCGCCTCCCCGGTCCTCCTCGTCCTTCGACACGACCTGCTTCACGAAGGGTTCCCTCGCGAGGAAGTCCGCCAGCTTGGAGGCGGTGGCGGCATCCGGGACTTCGGCGATGACGGTGAAGTCCGTCGGCTCGCACGATCCATCGGGACGCGGGCGGCCCGCGTAGATCGAGGAAGTGAATCCCTCGAGCTGCGAGGGCGGCTGCAGCATCGCCTTGAGGTTGCGATGGAAGACATCCTGGTTGGCGGGATCGATCTCGCATCGCGGCCGGCGCTGGGACGGGCGTTCGACGGCGGGCAGCTCCTCCGCGCGCCAGGGCGTCAGGTCCTGCGCCGGGGCGGAAGTCCAGGTGCCGAGCGTGTGCGTGCGCGAGCCCTTGCGCACGCTGAGCTCCTTGTAGCCGCGCGCGGGCTTCGTGATCTCGATGGTCGCGTGCTCTTCGGCCTGCAGGACCAATGCGCCACCGGGACCGCGGCCCAGCCAGGCCTCGATCTCGCGCGTGTCGGACGAGCCGCCTTCGAAGCTCGGCGGCCCCGCCCTTCGCGCCGGCCCCGACACGAGGAACATCCCGCCCTTGCAACGCTTGAAGGGAAGGATGTCGACGCCCACCTCCAGCGACGGGCCGGCGCCGGCCTTGCGGGCAAGCCACTCGTCCTCGTCCGCAACGCCCGCCGGCAGTGGCAGCGAAGGATCGCGGAAGGTCATGTCGAGCCAGTGCCCGTAGCGGGTCCGATCGCCCTGGGCCTGCAGGCGCGCGGCCGAGAGCGAATCCTCGCGGTACCGGTGCCACACCACTTTCCATCCCGTGCCGTTGCGGCGGAAGGTGACGAGAGGGCGGCTCCCGATCCTCGAGTGCTTCCAGAGACCGAAGACCTTCGTGACGGATTCGCTCGCGAAGACCGAGTAGGTGCCGGCGAGGTCGGGGCATTCGTCGGCGGCGATGGCGGGGGTGGATGCGAAGGCGGCGAGGGTGGCG
>ERZ761602.7301-NODE-7301-length-11820-cov-10.137442_pt1 | contig 11820 bp, 13 predicted proteins | sample MGYA00512165_ERZ761602 | MGnify/ENA primary metagenome ERZ761602 (study PRJEB28899, sample SAMN02445085) | bioreactor sludge metagenome | biome: EBPR sludge; isolation source: Thorneside wastewater treatment plant | place: Australia: Brisbane, Thorneside... | reverse complement strand
GCCCCATCAACCCCATCCGTCCCAACCGTCCCATCCGTCACATCCGCCGCATCCGCCCCATCCGCCCCATCCGCCCCATCCGTCCCATCCGTCCCATTCACCTATCATGAAAAGAGCCACCGAGCGCAGTTGCGTGATGACGTGAGATCTTCTTTTTTTGATCGCGGATTCAAAATCTGGCTCAGGATCACTTGTACCTCCGATTGCTCTTTTTTGCTGACGTCGCGCATAAATCCGCACCTGAAAACGCCCAGATGTATTACTTCAACTCGGCGAAGTTCAGATTTTTACCGATCGAGTGCTACCCTGAGGGCGATGGCAAACAATTGGACCCGCGAGCAGCTGATTATCACGTTCAATTTGTACTGTCGAATGCCGTTTGCAAAGGCAGTGCAAACAAATCCCGAGGTTATTCGAATCGCTAAGATCATCGGCCGGTCGCCTGGGGCGGTCGCATTTAAGCTGGGGAATTTTGGAAGCTTCGACCCTGAGCTTAAGAAGCGAGGTATCGGTGGACTGCCCAACACGAGTAAGCTTGATAGGCAGATTTGGGATGAGTTTCACAACAATTGGGACGAACTTGCTTTCGAAAGTGAAAAATTGATCGCCGAGTTCAGTAAGACATCGGTCGAAAGCCGAATTTTGGATGAGATCAAAGAAGTGCTACCTGGAACCGAACGCGAAAGCGTAGTTCGCATTAGAGTCAATCAGAGTTTCTTCCGAAACTCGATTCTTTCGATCTACAAGCGACGATGCTGCATCACTGGTATCAATCTTGAGTCGCTACTCGTAGCAAGCCATATCCTTCCATGGAGAGATGCCGCGAAAGACAGAACAAACCCGCAAAACGGATTATGCCTGAACGCTTTGCACGACCGTGCGTTTGACCGCGGCCTTATAACGATCACGCCAGATTACAAGATCCACGTTTCGCGGGCTTTCGAGCAGATTGAACAGAAGCCGGAATTCCGATCATTCTTCGAAAAGCTGGACGGTCGACAAATCGAATTACCGGACAAGTTTTTCCCCGACGAGAGATTTCTTCGATATCACAATGAAATAATTTTCGTAAAATAAGAAGAGCACTCGATCATTGCGAAGCTTCTTTTGAGCGGCAATCAACGACCGCCATCTGTGCTCTCGCTTTTGGCGAATTAGTGATTTCCTTCCCCTGTACGTCTTTTGGCGATTGCGTTTGAACTTGTTTGCGATTTGGGCTAGTTTGTCCAATTATGTGGACTTTGAGTGAATTGAACGAAACTGATAAGTCGGTAATAAGTAGGTATGACGGTCAGCGCGTTCTTTCCGAGGAAACGACCGGGCTTTCGTTGAAGGAACCGGCGACCGACTCTGCATCGCAAACACCGGTTAGACGGCTAACCTATGAAGTCTGCGGAATGCATTATTCATCGCCTCAATATAATCTGATCTTACTTCAAGACAAGATCAATGAACTTGCGGGCACCCAGCTCGTTGATCGGACAACTTATTCCGCGCCTCGTCAACAGATCAACTTTTACTTATTTGACGGAACTAAGAAAACGTTCGATCCAAATCGTACGATCGACGTTGCGGACTTTCTGGCCGAATTTGGACTTTCCGCAAAATGAAACGCCGGGATTGCATTCGAGTTGTCGTAGCTAGCTGGTTCGAAACCTCACGGGGATTGTTTCGTCCTCAAGCAGATCATAAAGCTCTTGATTGTCGATGAACCACCAAATGCCCTGCATCTCAAAAGTAATTCGATCAGTTCGGTTCCGCCCGAAATAGAAGTGGTGAGGCATTTCACCGAACCACGCAAGGCGGCTCTTTGCGAGACAATTCAGAATGTACTCTGGAATCGTCCTACCATCGGCTCTCGTGCCGTGCTCAATGGCCGTATAAGTTACGTCGTTGGCAATAATCTCTATCGGCATTAATATTCCCTCGTCGTATTCCCGGTATCTTAGCGCTAAATAGAAAAGCACGCGAGCGATTTCGGACCTTGCTTCAGCGCGGGATCAAGGGCGGTCGGACCTAGTTTCCGTCGTTTAACGTCGGCCGCGGGCTCTTGAGCTGGGTCAGTGCGGCGTTTATTGCTGGTTGAGGAGAAGGAGCTCACGTTCGCGTCTTTGTTTGATGAACTCTTCAGGTAGGGTGAATGGTTCCGAGAAGACAGGCGAGCGGCCTTCGCCTGAGATCGGCCCGATGTGAAAGCCGATGGCGACCTTTTCGTCCGCTTTGGGCGTTATCGGCAGGCCGTAGGGGCTTACGTGGAACTCAGCCGTCTGGCCCGGAGCTATTTGATAATGCTCGATACCGGTGCCGCACCCGAAAAGCTTTTCGACCGGGCCACCATTTACCTTGAACGCGGGCCAAGGTCCGGTCGGGTAATGGGCCGAATAGTGGAGTGGTTCAGATAGCCCGTTGTGGACAAGCATTCTGAGCTGGGGCTCTCCACCTTCATCCCGCCGAAGCCCGGCATATGTCACAGAAACGCCGTTGGCCGAAACCGCCGGCTCATAACCCATAAAGCGGGCCGGGATGACCGATTCGATCGGTCCCGGAACTCCCGGCAATGCCGCGATCCGCAAAAGCTCAGGGAAAAACGCCGCCGCCAAACCGACGAACATAGCAAGAGCAAAAACAAAGAGCCTGCCGGTCCATTTCATAACTTCCGATACCTCACGGTCAAGAATTTGTCACTGCCAAACTTTGAACGCGCGAGTGCGAAGATAGTTGCACGCCGCGAGGAAAAAAAACTCTGCGACCCACGCGAGGCTATTCTTTGTTATGAGGAACGTGGTCGAAAGAAACTATATCCCGTCGTTTAACGTCGGCTGCGGGGCGTTTAGTAATTCACTCTCCAACCCTGAAAGCGTGATGGCGACGGCGGCGATGCCGATGATCACTACGGTAAGGGCGGCGACCGAGGTGAACTTTTTACCGCTGCGCGCCCGGAAAGGAACGAACGAAAAGAGCGGAAGCAGGATCAGCGAACCGATGCCGGCCACGACGGCCATTTCCCGGCAGTCGGAATCCTTAAGCGCCCGGCTCATCTATCCCGCTAGCGGCTGGACAGTTTTGCGTTTATCCACTGGTTGAGCGAGATTCCTTCGCGTTCGGCCTCGAGCGAGAGGCGGCGATGCAATTGCTGCGGCATACGAAGTCCTCCCGGGAGCGGCTAGATGAATACATCGATCGGGAGGCGGAAGCGTTTTGAGAGTTTGCGGGCTTGGGCTTTGCTGATCTCGCGTTTGCCGTTGAGGACCTGCGAGACGGTGCCCTGCGAACCGAAGATCTCGACCATATCGGCCTGTTTGAGTTCGTGTTCCCGCATCAGCTCCCGCAGGGCCACCGAAGGGTTTGCCGGCGCATCCATCGGATAGTGATGCGACTCATAGTCCTCGACTAGCACTGCCAGAAGACGAAGCAGCCGATCCTCTTCGGGCGAGAGTGCGTCCTCATCTTTACGCATCAATTGATCGATCAACGAAAGAATGCGTTCATAGTCGTCTTCGGATTCGATCGCCCCGGGCGAAACGCTGATGAGGAGTTTGTTATAAGCTTTTGGGTCGTATTGCGTTGTCATCTTTTTACCTCCGGAACGTGATCAGCAATCGGCTTTCCATTTGTCTTTGTCATATTCTTTGTGGGTAAGCACATGGCGAATAAAGACCATTTGTCGATTAAAATGTATACGGGCGACGACTCGATATTTGTTGCCGCCGACATTGAAAACAAAACAGCTCCCGACAAGATCGACCGACGGAAATGTCGATCTTAACTCCGCAAAGTTCTGAGGTTCGATGCCCGATAACATCTTATAGAAATTCCGTAAAACATCTTCGGCCCCGGTTTCTTCTTCCCAAAACTCGCGAAGGGCTTTGACCGATAGTATTCTCATAAAGCCTGACGAACCGAATCCATCGAACTCAAACTGCCTATCCTAGGTTATATTGCGAAATGCAATATTTGTCAATGGTTATATTGCAAAACGTAATATACCTCAGCTCACAAAAAAGCCCCGCGATCGCTCGCGAGGCTTCTGAATTCTGAATTCTGACTTCTGAATTCTGACTTCTGACTTCTGCCTATTCAGCCACGGCCATTGATTTGTCCTTCTTTTTGAGGCCGCCGATCTGGACGAGGTTATCGCCCTTGATCTGGTTCTTTTCGAGGACCATCTGGTTATAGAGCTTGCGCATCATCTGGACCTCTTCTGCGGCGGTCTTCGGGCCATCCATCTGCGGCTTGTTCGGCCGGGCGAGGTCAACCTCGTTCAGGATGAGGTTGTGCGACTTATCGCCGAGCTCGACCTCTTTACCGCGGGCAAAGACCTCGTGGCGGCCGTGCTCTTTGTACCACTGTGCGACGGTCGCATTCTGGTGCATATGCTCGATGATATTGCGCCAGCCGATGCCGGTATTGTAAGCACAGAAGCTGATCTCGCCTTCCTGCGTGCCGTAGGGGATGATGCACATCTCCGTCCGGCGGAAGTCGTAGTTAAAGAGGTCCTGGAACCACATTCCGGCGATGAAGAGGAAGTTCCACGGGTCCTGCCGACGCTTCTCGATGTCTTCCATTGTCCGGTCCGGCCCGACCTTTCCGTAGTCCTTGCCCGAAAGCCCGAACGACTTGTCAAACTTCTTAAGGATGCCGCCGAGCGTAAGGCTTGCCGGTGCTCCGTACGGATTGTAGTTCTTCAAAAGGGCGAGGCCCATCATGAAGTTTGAGAACCACTTGCCGCGGTTCGTGTCCGTGATGTGCTGCATATCGGTCACGAGGCCCTGAATGTTCAGGAACTGCGGGACCGGAGCCATCTCTTTCGTTTCCTTGTTGACCATCACGGCCGTGCCCACGCCGCAGTTCGGGTGGCAGCCGCAGGAAACCTGTCCCCAATCGGCATCCGGCCCGTGGACGACGTCCGCAAAGTCGGCAAATGCACCCATCAGCGAAAGCGGGAACCAGTCGCGCGTCGGTTCCGTGATGCCGACCTGGCCCTTAACGTCGTGGGCAAGGTGGGCCAGCGTATAACGCTGCTGAAGCCGCCGCTGCTCGGTGATCATCTCGTCGCGGCCCGTAAAGGAAACCGGCTGGAACGCGATGAACGAGATCTTCTTCGGATTCTCAAGGGCAAAGCGGATGATCGAACCGACCTGGTCGTTGTTGATGTTGTTGACCAGGGTCGTAACAAGGATGATATCGACGCCAGCTTCGTGGAGGTTGTTGATCGCCCGGAGCTTTACGTCAAAGAGGTTGCCGATCTGGCGGTGCGAGTTGGCGTCATTGCCGATACCGTCGAACTGCAGATAAACGAAGCGAAGTCCGGCCTCGGCAGCCTCGCGGCAGAATTCTTTCGATTTTGCGAACTCGATGCCGTTGGTCGCGGCCTGTACCGAGTTGTAACCGACCTTGCGGGCGTACTTGATCGCTTCAATGAAGTGCGGCGAAAGCGTCGGCTCGCCGCCCGAGTACTGGACCGACATCTGTCGACGCGGCTTGATCGAGATGGCGTTGTCGAGGATCTCCTTGACGTCTTCCATCGAAAGCTCGTGGACAAATCCGACCTGGTTGGCATCCATGAAGCACGGGTCGCACATCATGTTGCAGCGGTTCGTAAGGTCAACGGTCAGCACCGCACCACGGCCGTACTTGATCGACGAGGTGCCGTGGTTGTGCAGCTTTTCGTCGTTGTGCGACTGCATGTCGCGCCCCGGGAAGAGCGACTCGATGTGCGTCAGGAAGTTCGAGTCCATCGCCATCAGGTCCTCAAAATGGCCGTGCTGCGGACAATCTTTGATCATCCAGACCTCGCCGTCGCGCTCGATGATCTGAGCCTTGATCTCTCCGACCTTCTCGTTGATCAGCGTGCTGACATCGCGCTTGCCCGCCAGGATCTCCTCGCGCGCCTCAATGACACAGTTCGGACAAAGCGAATCGGTCTGCCGCGGGAATCCGAGCGTCGGCTTTGACTTCTGCCACGATTTCAATATCGGCTTGTCTGCCCATTTTGGCGTAAATGAAGGATTCGGCTTGAACTGGTTCACCGATTTGATCGCATTGAACATTCCGGCCGCGACGTATGTCAGGCCTTTTTCAACGTGTTTGATTGGTCTCATATGATTTCTCGTCGTTCTGGTTAAATTCTGTGGTATAATCCCCTATCGCCCGCAGCCGCGGTTTCGCGTTTTAGTGTTGTATCGTATATATGAGCGGGCGCAGTTTTCTCGCTCATTTGAAGGCAACAATCGTACCATCAGGAACCATCCACAACACAGACTGTCGGGCTGCGTCATCTATCTGAAAATACAACAGTTAGCGGCAAATCCGGATCGGAGACACGAAGTCTCGATGTGTCTTTGCGACACATGCCGTGACTCGGAAGCGATATTTTCCCATTTCGACACACCAGGCCGGCCGCAGGAATTGCATCCAAGTATGTCAGGGATAGACCGAAAGTTGACGGTTAAGTGATTGCTTAAATGACATGGCCCGATGCGTACTCAACGCCCATTCACGAGGAACGCCGTGGTCGATTCACATCCCCAGTATCTCAAAGGAAACGACGCAGATCTCCGGAAAATTTGAACAATCCGACGGCTTTAAGCGCATAGCTGATTTGGCGCATTAGCTCTTGTGTTGTAATCGTTGCAAATAAATATGTTAATTTCTTAAAAAAGTGCTTTACAAATAAAAATTCCTATGATACAGTTTTCGCACTTCGTGGCAGTACGCGTTTTTAGCTCGATTTAACAGCCCTATTTATGGACATTCGATTCGGTACTTCCGGCTGGAGAGCCGTTATCGCGGATGAATTTACGTTCGAGAATGTACGGAAAGTGGTCAACGCGATCTGCAGTTATTTGAAAACTCAAGAGGGACATGAGGGCGGAACGATCATCGTCGGCCACGATTCTCGGTTCATGGGCGAAAAGTTTTCCGAGTTCGCCGCCGAGCTTATGGCCCGGTACGGCTTTCACGTGCTCTTCTGTGCCGGCCCGACCCCGACGCCGACCATTTCGCATGCGATCCTTTCGCGTTCGGCTCTCGGGGCATTGAATTTCACCGCGTCGCACAATCCGCCTGAATATCAAGGCATCAAGTTTTCGACGGCCGACGGAGCTCCAGCATTGCCTGAGATCACCCGAGCGATCGAAGAACTTGTCAGGTCCGATGCAGAGGCAGTAGCGGAGGCCGGAGGGTCGGTCGAGGCGTTTAACCCAAAAGAAGCGTATTTCGCCGATCTTAGGACGAAGGTTCGGTTCGAAGCTCTCCGGACTGCAGGCGGGCGATATGCTTACGATGCACTTTGGGGAACCGGCCGTGGATATTTGAATACATTGATCGCCGATCTTGGGCTCGAGATCGAGACGATCAACGATCATCGCGATGTGCTCTTTGGCGGGCGTTCGCCCGAGCCAAGTGAAGAAAAGCTCTTTGAACTACGTGAGCGTGTAACATCAAAGGGACTGACGCTCGGGCTTTCAACTGACGGCGATGCCGACCGGTTCGGTGTGATCGATGCCGACGGGACGTTCATCACGGCCAATAAGCTGATCGCTTTGCTCGCCGATTACCTGATCGAGAGCCGAGGATGGAAGCTCGGTCTCGCCCGTAGCGTTGCGACGTCGCACCTGATTGACCGGGTTGCCGAACTCCATGACGTAGAGCTGCATGAGACTCCGGTGGGCTTTAAGTTCATCGGCGAATTGATAAACGAGAATGCGTTAGTGCTCGGCGGAGAGGAATCTGCCGGACTATCGATTCGGGGCCATTACCCAGAGAAGGACGGGATCCTTGCCTGCTTGCTTGCGGCCGAGGCTGTTGCCGAGCGAAAAGCAAGTCTCGGCGAGCAACTTGAGGAGCTCTATAGGAAGACCGGCAAGCTTGAATCGGAAAGGATCGGCGTAAAACTCGACAAAGAGATCGCCGCAAAATTGAAAACTAAACTTGCGGAGGATCCGACAGAGATCGCCGGACGAAGGATCCGGGGCGTGAACCGATTGGACGGCGTCAAGTTCCTTTTTGAGGACGGCTCCTGGATACTGATGCGGCCTTCCGGCACGGAACCGATGGTTCGGATATATGCAGAATCCGAGTCGCGAGAAGAACTGAACGAACTGCTGGAAGCAGGAAAGAGCTATCTGCTCGGTCATTGATAATTGATATATGTCGGCACCAAAACGACGAATGGCGAATGCAGAGGTGAAAGCCGCAATACGGCCAAGGTGGCTCGGCTTCACGGTCGCCGTCGTTCTCTGCTTGCTCCTTGTCATAACGGTCAATTATAAGTCGTTCACGGTCTTTGAGCGTGAACGCGAGCAGCAGCAGGAATTGAACGAAAAGATCGAGGATCTGGCGGATGAGAATCTAGCACTTCAGGAAGAGATTTACTACCTGAAAACGGATCCCAAAAAGCTTGAGCCCGAAGCAAAAAAGCTCGGCCTCGAGAGAAAGAAAGAAGTATTTTCTAAGGCTGATGAAACGGGGACAGCGGAAGTGCCCGCGAATCGGCAAACACCAACCAGTAACTAAACCGCCTTTTGCCTATCATTTCCGCAGGCCTACAGGAACGCCTTCCGAAATTTGCGGCTCGTGTTTCCCGAGAACACGAGCCGCTCTTCCTATCTTGGATACTACCTCTACTTGCAAACTTTGCCCGAAAGATGTGTAATTATGGATTGCCTGCTTGCTGCCCTGTTTACCGGGCGGACTGAGCAGCGATCCTTGCCGAAAAGGGGGTGAGACAGCAAATGGCACTTGTAATTGTAAACAACAACGAATCGATCGAGAATGCTCTTCGTCGCTTTAAGCGTAAGGTTATCAGCGAGGAGATCATTAAAGATCTAAAGAAGCATGCTCATTTCATCCCGCCGGGACAGAAGGCAAAGCTCAAATCGGCAAATGCCCGCAAGCGCAACCGCCGCCGTTTTCGTCAGCAAAGGAGCACGAACACCGCTCCGCGTCCTTCGGGCGGCGGGCAGAACCGCTAGTTTTCTGATCAGTTTGAGGTGGAAAAGTGACAGCTTTGATCGGTGGTCACTTTTCCGCCTTTCGATTTTAAATCTCTGTAAATGGACCGAAAGCCCAAAATTCTCATCACGAATGACGACGGCATACACTCCGAGGGCATAGCCGCGCTCGAGGAAGGCCTGAGCGGTATCGGCGAGGTTTACGTCGTAGCGCCAGAGTCGGAAATGAGCGGAGCCGCACACAGCCTAACGCTGGCGCGCCCTCTGCGGATCAGGCAGGTCGATGAACGACACTGGACCGTTGACGGCACGCCGACGGACTGCGTAACGCTTGCCCTAAACCAGATACTTGCGCCGGACATCCGGCCGGATATTTGCGCCTCGGGAATTAATCACGGAGCGAATCTCGGCGACGATGCTACGTATTCCGGGACCGTGGCCGGAGCGATGGAAGCGACGATCCTCGGCATTCCCGGGCTTGCATTCAGCCTCGTTGCCAACCGAAGTTGGGATTTCACTGAGTCAGTTCGCGTTGCACGTGAGGTAACGCTAAAGGCACTCGCCGAAGGTTTACCGTCGGGAACATTGCTCAATGTGAATATCCCGAAGGGGTTTGCGAAAGGCTACCGAGTGACGAAGCAGGGGTTTAAGACCGCAAGGCCGGTCATAAGCGAACACATCGATCCGAGAGGAAAGCCATATTATTGGATCGGTGAGGTTCGTGAGGGCTTCCGTGCCGAAGGCGGAACCGATTTTGAAGCGATCGACGAGTGCTTTGTCTCGATTACGCCGATGCGAAGCGACCTGACAAATCACGCCGTTCTCGAAGAGATCCGGCGTTGGGAAAGCTGATCCGATAGCGATGGACGAATTTGCAATTCCCCGCAGGCGAATGGTCGAGCATCTCCGGCATCATTACCGGATCGCGGACGAGCGAGTTTTGGACGCAATGAACTCCGTGCCGCGGCATCTTTTTGTGCCGGACGCGTTGAGGTCGCAGGCGTACAAGGACAACGCTTTGCCGATTGCGGCTAAGCAGACCATCTCACAGCCGTTCATCGTTGCCAGGATGACGGAGCTTCTCGGGATCAGCGGCAAGGAACGCGTTCTTGAGATCGGCGGCGGCTCGGGCTATCAAACGGCAATTCTTGCCGAGCTTGCCCGAAAGGTCTTTACCGTCGAGCGGGTTCCTGAGCTTGCGGATGGCCTAAAGCAGATGATCAGGCGGCTCGGCATCCGAAATGTCTCCGTTCGCTGCGGCGACGGCACCGAGGGCTGGAAGGTTTATGCCCCGTTCGATGCGATACTTGTCGCCGCGGGCGGGCCGGAGATCCCCGAGCCACTGCTCGACCAGCTCGAGATCGGCGGGCGGCTTGTCATCCCGATCGGTGAAACGCAGAAGTCACAGAGGCTGGTTCGTGTGACTCGTACGGCAGAGGGTTTTGAAACGGAAGATGCCGGCCCGTGTGCCTTCGTGCCGCTTATCGGCGAACATGGGTGGAAGGAACCCGCGAACGGCGGCTAAGACACCAAATGCGGGCAGCCCTGATCGGCCCGCCGCAGAAAAGACGTGAGAAAAATATTCGAATACCTCAGACGCCTGAAGGCATGGGTCGAAGGCTATGCGGAAAAACCGCATGCCGCTTGGGCCTTGTTCATTATCGCCTTTACGGAATCGTCCTTTTTCCCGATCCCGCCGGACGTGCTGCTGATCGCGATGGCCGTCTCGGTGCCGGCGAAGGCATTGCGTTATGCCCTGATCTGCTCGGCCGGCTCTGTGCTCGGCGGCGTTTTCGGTTACTTTATCGGATGGGCGTTCTTCGAGGCGATCGGTCAGCCGATCCTGCAGTTCTACGGAGCGATGGGCCATTACGCTCACGTTCAGCAACTCTACAACGATCACGCATTCTGGGCAATACTGTCAGCCGCGTTCACGCCGATACCGTACAAGGTCTTTACCATCGCGGCCGGTACGTTCGAGGTCTCGATCTGGACGCTGATAGGAGCATCGATCATCGGGCGGTCGGCGAGGTTCTTCCTCGTCGCCGGGCTTTTTTACTTCTTTGGAGCACCGATCAAGAAGTTCATCGACAAGTATTTTGAGATCCTGACCTTTGTCTTTCTTATTTTGCTAATTGGTGGATTCGCGGTCGTCCGGCTTTTCCTTAAGTAGGAACATTGACACTTGTCAGCTTCTTTCATAGACTGATTGTTCGTTCGACCAAGAGCGAATCGACTTCGGGGCGTGGCTCAGCCTGGTAGAGCGCACCGTTCGGGACGGTGAGGTCGGAGGTTCAAATCCTCTCGCCCCGACCATTTCAAAAAGAAGGATCGCCTCGAGCGGTCCTTTTTTTGTTGCTATGCAAGACAACAGAAACGAGATCGTTATTCGCAGGGCTGCGGGGTCCGATGCCGATGTGATCGCGATGCTCGGCTTTGTTACTTTCTTTGAGGCTTACTTCGAGCAGGACGACCCGCAGGATCTCGCCAGCTATCTTACCGAGAACTTCACCCCCGAAGAGATCCGCGAAGAGTTGGACGACCCGAACGCGACATTCTATATCTGTTACGCGGACGGCAATGCCGCAGGCTATGCAAAGCTTATTGCGGGCTCGCGAGCGGACGGTCTCACCGGCTCGGACCCGATGGAACTAAAGCGAATATACCTTGTTGAACGCTATTGGGGAAAGGGCCTCGGAGTGCGGCTGCTCGAGCATTGCGAGGACGAGGCTCGCCGACTCGGCCACGATACGCTCTGGCTCGGCGTCTGGCAGGAGAACCGCCGCGGCCAAAACTTCTATCGCAAACACGGCTTCCGCAAGGTGGGCACCATAACCTTCCCATACGGCTCGACCACCGGCATCAA
>ERZ761602.7299-NODE-7299-length-11824-cov-4.334863_pt1 | contig 11824 bp, 13 predicted proteins | sample MGYA00512165_ERZ761602 | MGnify/ENA primary metagenome ERZ761602 (study PRJEB28899, sample SAMN02445085) | bioreactor sludge metagenome | biome: EBPR sludge; isolation source: Thorneside wastewater treatment plant | place: Australia: Brisbane, Thorneside... | reverse complement strand
GGCCGGGGCTGGCGGCGGCGACCCTGCCGGCCGTGAAGCACGGCTTCGAACACGTCATCCGCAAGACCCCGCGCTACCTGCTCGACCAGCTGCTGGCCGACACGGGCAGCGGCCACAACGTGGCGGCGACGGTCTTCGTCCAGTGCGGGGCGATGTATCGCAAGGGCGGTCCGGCGGCGCTGAGGCCGGTGGGCGAGACGGAGTTCGTCAACGGCATCGCCGCGATGGCGGCGAGCGGCATCTATGGCGACATGGCGGCCTGCGCCGGTATCGTCGGCCATGCCGACCTGACGCTGGGCGACGAGGCGGCCGCCGTGCTGGAGGCCCATATCGCGGCCGGCGGCGGGCGCTTTCGCGGCATCCGCCACATGGGCGCCTGGGACGCCGATCCCGACGTGCTGGGGCCGCTCGGCCCGGCGCCGCAGGGGCTGCAGGCCGATCCGGCCTTCCGGCGCGGCTTCGCCCATCTGGCGCGGCTGGGCCTGAGCTTCGACGCCTGGGTGCTGGAGCCGCAGATCGGCGAGGTGACGGACCTCGCCCGCGCCTTCCCGGACACCCGCATCGTGCTGGACCATGTGGGAACGCCGCTGGGCGTCGCCAGCTATGCCGGCCGGCGCGCGGAGCGGTTCGGCGTCTGGGCGGCGGCGATCCGCGAGCTGGCGGCCGAGCCCAACGTCTTCGTCAAGCTGGGCGGGCTTGCGATGGCGTTCCCCGGCTTCGACACCTACATGGCCGAGACGCCGGCAACCTCGGAAACGCTGGCCGAGGACTGGCGGCCCTATATCGAGACCTGCATCGAGGCCTTCGGCCCGGCCCGCGCGATGTTCGAGAGCAATTTCCCGGTCGATTTCGGGACCTGCTCCTATGCCGTCCTGTGGAACGCCTTCAAGCGGATCACCAAGGGCGCCTCGGCCGACGAGAAGGCCCTGCTCTATGCCGGGGCGGCGCGGGACTTCTATCGCCTGGCGGTCTGAGGGCGATCACACGGCGGTGTGAGCGGGGTCGCTTGGCCGCCGCAGGGCGCATCATGCTAAACTGGCGTCCGACACGGGCGGCACATGACGGACACCTCCAGCGAGACGCGCAGGCTGGCGACGATCCTGGCGATCGACATCGCCGGCTTCAGCCGGGCCAGCGAACGCGACGAAATCGCCGCGGCCGCCCATGTGCGCGCGCTGCGCCGCCAGTGCGGCACGGCGGCCGAGAGCCATCGCGGGCGCATCTTCAACACCGCCGGCGACGGCGTGATGATGGAGTTCCCGACCGTCGCCGACGGCATCGCGGCGGCGCTCGACATCGCAGACGCGGTGCGCGGCGAGAGCGCCATGCCGCCGGTGCGCATGGGCCTGCACCTGGGCGACGTAACGGTGCTGGCGAACGGCGACCTGATCGGCGCCGGGGTCAACGTCGCGGCCCGCGTGCAGCAGCGGGCGCAGCCGGGCGAGATCCTGACGACCGGCGACGTGCGCAACCTGTTCGCGACCCAGGCGGCGGCGCAGTTCACCGCCTATGGCAGCGCGCAGCTCGACAAGATGAACCGCCAGGTCGATCTCTACGCGCTGGGGCGGCCGGGCGAGAAGGTGCACAGGACCCTGCTGGGCCGCGTGCGCGCGATGCGCCCGCTGGCGCGCAGCGCCGCGCTGGCGGTTCTCGGCCTGGCGGCGGGCGCCGGGCTCTACACGTTGATCCGCACGACCGAAGTCGCGACGCCGCCGGCCGCGCCGGCGGCCGAGACGCAATCCACCGTGCCGGTGATCGCGGTGCTGCCGCTGAAGAATCTCAGCGGCGATCCGGCGCTCGACTATTTCTCGGACGGCATCACGGAGGAGATCCAGACCACGCTGGCGAAGATCCCCGGCCTCAGGGTGATCGCCCGCGCCTCCTCCTTCTCGATCGAGGGCCAGCATGCCGACATTCCCGAGGCGGCGCGGCTGCTGGGGGCGAGCCATGTCCTGACCGGAACGGTCCGGCGCAACGGCGACGGCATGCGCGTCTCGGCGCAGCTTCTGGCGGGCCGGAGCGGCGAAATCCTGTGGAGCGAGACGTTCGAGCGGCCGGTCTCGGAGACGCTGGCGGTGCAGGACGAGATCGCGATGCGCGTGGCGCGGGCGCTGCGCATCGTGGTGCCGGAATCGGCCAGGGCGCAGGCGATCGATCCGCGCGCCTTCGAGCTCTATCTCAGGGGCCGCGACTCCTGGCGGACCGGCGGCGAGGACGGGCGCCCGCCCCAGGCGGCGATCGCCGACCTGGAAGAGGCGGTGCGGATCGCCCCCGAATTCGCGCGCGCCTGGGCGGCGCTGGCGAGCGCCTATGCCCAGCGGCAGAACTGGCTGACCGGTCCGGAGCAGGACCGCCTGATCGCCAAGGCGATCTCGGCGGCCTCGCGGGCGCTGGAACTCGATCCGACGATCGGCGAGGCCTATGTCGTGCTCGGCCGCTTCGAGCCCTCGCCCGACTGGGCGGCGCGCGGGATGCTGTTCGAGCAGGCCGTCGCCGCGAGCCCCAACGACGACGAGGTGCAGATGCTCACCGCGCTGTTCTGGCTGATGGAGACCGGCCGGACCAACGAGGCGCTGCGGGTGCTGGAACGCGCCTACAAGGGCGACAAGCTGTCGGACCTCCTGACCAACAACTATGTCGTCGCGCTGGCGGCGGTGGGCGACACCGCCGGCATCGAAGCGGTTGTCGCCGAGCGCCGCGCCACCTGGCCCGACGTCAATTCTGCCTGGACGTTGGTGTTCTCGCTGAAGCTGAGGGAGCGCGACTTCGAGGGCGCGCGCGCCGCGCTGAAGGAAGCCGACGCCTTCCTGGGCGAGGCGGCGAAGCGCTTTCCGGGCAAGGATATCGCCCGCCTGCGCCAGACGCTGGCCGACATGCTGCAGGCGATCGAGACCGATGACGGGGCGCTGAAGCGGCTGGTCGCCGACCTCTTCCGCGAGGACCTGGGCAAGGGCCAGGCCGCGGCGCTGCAGACGATCGGCGCGCTGTCGCTGCTCGGCTTCCACGACGAGGCGATGGCGATCGCCGAGGAGCTGTATGTGCGGCGCGGCTTCCAGAGCGAGGCGGGCAGCGACTTCGCGGTGCCCGCACGCTATCCCTATGGCCGGGCCAGCGTGGCGCCGCTGCTGAGCAAGGACGCGGCCGAACTGCAGCGCGATCCGCGCATCTGGCGCGTCTTCGCTGCCGCCGGCCTCGCCAAGTACTGGCAGCAGAGCGGGCAATGGCCGGATTTCTGCGCCGACCCGCTGCTCGGCTATGACTGCGCGGTCGAAGCGGAAAGCGCGCTGGCCGCGCAGAAGGTGAACTAGCCCCGGCCGCGATAGGGGGGGACGCCCTGGTCGGGCACCCAGAGCCCGGCGGGGAGCCTGCCGGTCTGCCAGAAGACGTCGATGGGGATGCCGCCGCGCGGATACCAGTAGCCGCCGATGCGCAGCCATTTCGGCTTGATCGCGGCGGCGATGCGCTTGCCGATCGAGACCGTGCAGTCCTCGTGGAAGGCGCCGTGGTTGCGGAAGCTGCCCAGGAAGAGCTTCAGCGCCTTGCTCTCGACGATGAGCTTGCCCGGCGCATAGTCGATGACCAGATGGGCGAAGTCCGGCTGGCCGGTGATCGGGCAGAGGCTGGTGAATTCGGGCGCGGTGAAGCGGACAAGATAGTCCGTGCCGGCATGCGGGTTGGGCACCGCGTCGATCAGCGCCTCGTCCGGCGAGGCGGGCAGCGGCGTCGCGACGCCGAGCAGCGCCGGCTTACCCGCCGGCTTCTTCGACTGGCCCATCGGCCGCTCCTCTTCCCCTACGCGCTGCGGTAGGTGCAGCTCTGGCCCAGCGAGGGCCGACGGATCGTCACCGCGACGAGCTCGGGCAGAGTGGGCTTCAGCCGCGCGAAAATCCACACCGTGAGCGATTCCATGGTGGGCTTCTCCAGCCCCTCGACCTCGTTCAGCAGGCGGTGGTCGAGCGCCTCGCGGACCTCGCGCAGCGCCGCCTCGACATCGTCGAGATTGCGGATCATGCCGTGCACCGGATCGGGCGCGCCGGCGAGCGTCACTTCGGCCAGGAAGGAGTGCCCGTGCAGGCGCGCGTTAGGGTGCCCGGCCGGGGCGTTGGGCTGGAAATGCGCGGCCTCGAAGGCGAAGGACTTGGTGATCTCGAGCATGGGAGGCGGGCGTATAGCCGCCCCGGCGCGGGATTTCAAACCGGGCGGGAGTGCGCACGCCAGCCGCCCCGCCGCCCTGCCCTCCTGCTTGACGGATGTCATGGCCGCGGACGGCGGCCAGCCGCCAAGTGAAGGGATGAGCACGACCGATCTCGATTCCGGCCCGGACAGGCGGCGCGCAGGCCTGTGGTTCGCCGGCACCGGAGCGGCGCTGGCCGCCTGGGGGTTCGCCTATGCGTGGCTGGTGCCGTTCTCGGAGTGGGCGGCCGGACTGCTGCCGCTGGAGCCGGGCAGCCATGCCCACGAGGCGGTCAAGTTCTTCATCTACGATACGCCCAAGGTGCTGCTGCTCCTCACCCTCGTCGTCTTCGCGATGGGCGTGGTGCGGAGCTTCTTTTCGCCCGAGCGCACCCGGGCGCTGCTGGCGGGACGGCGCGAGGGGATCGGCAACGTCGCCGCGGCCGGCCTCGGGGTCGTCACGCCGTTCTGCTCGTGCTCGGCGGTGCCGCTGTTCATCGGCTTCGTCTCGGCCGGGGTGCCGCTCGGCGTCACCTTCTCGTTCCTGATCGCCGCGCCGATGGTGAACGAAATCGCGCTCGGCCTTCTGTTCGCGCTGCTGGGATGGAAAGTGGCGCTGACCTATCTCGCCTTCGGCCTCGGCATCGCCATCGTCGCCGGGTGGGTGATCGGCCGCCTCAAGCTGGAGCCCTGGCTGGAGGACTGGGTGCGCAATGTCCGGGCCGGCGCCCTCGACCTTCCCGAAGGTGCCGTCACGCCGCTCGACCGGCTGAAGGCCGGACTGGAGGCGGTGAAGGACATCGTCGGACGGGTCTGGATGTGGATCATCGCCGGGATCGCGGCCGGCGCCTTCATCCACGGCTATGTCCCCTCGGACCTCCTCGCGTCGATCATGGGCAAGGACGCCTGGTGGTCGGTGCCGGCGGCCGTGCTGCTCGGCATTCCGATGTATTCCAACGCGGCAGGGATCATTCCCGTCGTCGAGGCCCTGCTGGGCAAGGGCGCGGCGCTCGGCACCGTGCTCGCCTTCATGATGAGCGTGATCGCGCTGTCGTTGCCGGAGATGATCATCCTGCGCAAGGTGCTGAGCCTCAAGCTCATCGCGGTGTTCGTCGCGGTGGTCGGCCTCGGCATTCTGGCGGTCGGCTTCCTGTTCAATCTACTGTTCGTCTGAAGGAGTGCGCCATGAAAGACGTCAAGGTCCTCGGCCCCGGCTGCAAACGCTGCGACGCCGCCGTGCAGATGGTGCACGACGCCGCCGCCCGGCTCGGGATCGCGGTGCAGGTCGAGAAGGTGACCGACTACGCGGCCATCGCCGGCTACGGCATCGCATCGACGCCGGGCCTGGTGGTCGACGGCAAGGTGGTCCATGCCGGCGGCCTGCCCAAGGCGGAGGACGTGTCGCGATGGCTGGCGGCGTAGGCTTGGAGTACCGGGTCGCGGCGCGCAGGCTGAATTCGCATGGCGCCGTCGCCTCGGCCAAGTCGGCGGAGATCACGCTCGACACCGATCTCGCCGGCCGCGCCGATGCGTTCAATCCGGCCGAACTGCTGCTGGCCGCCGTCGCGGCATGCATGATCAAGGGGATCGAGCGCGTCACGCCGATGATCCAGTTCCAGCTGCGCGGAGTCGAGGTGTCGCTGCATGGCGTGCGCCAGGACAGTCCGCCGAAGCTGGTGTCGATCGACTACGAGCTGATCGTCGACACGGACGAGAGCGACCAGAGACTGGAGCTTCTGCACAAGAACGTGCGCAAGTACGGCACGATCTCCAACACCATCGCGGAGGCGGCGCACCTGCACGGCACCATCCGCCGCAAGGGCGGCTGACCCGGCCTCAGGGGATGCCCGCGACCTTGTGGGTCTGGAGGCCGAGGCGCCATTGCGGGTGCGCCATGCAGTAGCGGGCGGCGGCGGCCGTGTTGGCGGCGCGGTCGGGGCCGTCCATCGGCTGCAGGAAGAAATGGCGGAAGGCGAGGCCCGCGAAACGTTCGGGCGGCGCGGCGGCCTGCGGGTAGACGAGCTTCAGCTCGTCGCCCGCGGGCTGCGCCAGCTCGGCCCCGGCCTTGGGCGAGACGCAGATCCAGTCGAGGCCGGGCGGCGCGGCGAGCGTGCCGTTGGTCTCGACCGCGATCTCGAAACCGCGGGCGTGCAGCGCGGCGATCAGCGGGGCGTCCAGTTGCAGCAGCGGCTCGCCGCCGGTGCACACGACATAGGGCCGGCCGCCCTGCCCGGCCGGCCAGCGCGCGGCGATCGCCTCGGCAAGAGCCTCGGCGCCCGCGAACTTGCCGCCGCCCTCGCCGTCGGTGCCGACGAAATCCGTGTCACAGAAGGTGCAGACGGCGCCCGCCCGGTCGCGCTCCAGCCCGCTCCACAGATTGCAGCCGGCGAAGCGGCAGAAGACGGCGGCGCGGCCGGACTGGGCGCCCTCGCCCTGGAGCGTGTAGAAGATCTCCTTGACCGCGTAGGTCATGGCACGGCCCGGAACTTCGCCCAGCCCGCCGCCCGCAGCTCGCAGGCTGGGCACGCGCCGCAGCCATAACCCCAGTTGTGGCGCGTCTCGCGGTCGCCGACATAGCAGGTGTGGGTTTCCTCAAGGATCAGGTCGAGGAAGTCCGCGCCGCCCAGCCGTTCGGCGAGCGCGAAGGTTTCGGCCTTGTCGATCCACATCAGCGGCGTCTCGATCACGAAGCGCCGCTCCATGCCGAGATTGAGGCTGACCTGGAGGCTTTTCAGCGTGTCGTCGCGGCAGTCGGGATAGCCCGAATAGTCGGTCTCGCACATGCCGCCGACGAGGCGCTTCAGCCCCCGGCGATAGGCGAGCGCGGCGGCGGCGGTGAAGAAGAGGAGATTGCGGCCCGGCACGAAGGTGGTCGGCAGGCCGTTCGCCCCCATCTCGATCGCCGTGCCGTCGGTGAGCGCGGTGCCGCCGATCTCCGCCAGCAGGCCGAGGTCGAGCACATGGTCGGGGCCAAGGCGCGCGCCCCAGGCGGGGAAGTCGCGCTTCAGCCGGGCGAGGACGCGGGGGCGGACGTCCAGCTCGACCTTATGGCGCTGGCCATAGGCGAAGCCGACCGTCTCGACCGTCTCGTAACGGTCGAGCGCCCAGGCGAGGCAGGTCGCCGAATCCTGCCCGCCGGAGAAGAGAACCAGTGCGCCGCTCATGGTCCCCTTTACCTCATGCCGCACTGCGGCGGAACACGCGCTTTCCGGCGGTTTTGGATTGGCGTAAACGAGTTGCAGACGCGGCCCCCGCCGCCCGCCACGAAAACGAGGACGCCCACGCGTGACCACCAGCGTCGCCATTACCGGGACCGGGCTCTACACCCCGCCCAACGCGATTTCCAACGAGGAACTCGTCGCCGCCTTCAACAGCTTCGTCCGCCGCCACAACGAGGCCCACAGCGCCGAGATCGCCGCCGGGTCCATGCCGGCGCTGACCGAGTCCAGCGTCGAGTTCATCGTCAAGGCGAGCGGCATCAAGAGCCGCTACGTCATCGACAAGGCGGGCGTTCTGGACCCCGACACGATGACGCCGCGCATTCCCGAGCGCCCCAACGACGAAATCTCGGTGCTGGCCGAGATCGGCGTCGCGGCGGCCAAACAGGCGATGGCCCAGGCCGGGCGCGGCCCCGCAGACATCGACGGCGTGATCTGCGCCGCCTCGAACATGCAGCGCGCCTATCCGGCGATGGCGATCGAGATCCAGTTCGCGCTGGGCATCGAGGGCTATGGCTTCGACATGAACGTCGCCTGCTCGTCGGCGACCTTCGGCATCCAGGCGGCGGCCGACATGATCCGCGCCGGGCACGCCCGCGCGATCCTGGTGGTGAACCCGGAGATCTGTTCCGGCCATCTCAATTTCCGCGACCGCGACAGCCACTTCATCTTCGGCGACGTGGCCACGGCGGTCCTGCTGGAAGCCTCCGACAAGGCGACCTCGCCGCATGCCTTCGAGATCGTCGACACCAGGCTGAAGACCCAGTTCTCGAACAATATCCGCAACAATTTCGGCTTCCTGAACCGCTGCGCGCCCGAAGGCGTGGGCAAGACCGACAAGCTGTTCGTGCAGGAGGGGCGCAAGGTCTTCAAGGAGGTCGTGCCGATGGTCTCGGACATGATCCTCGCCCATGCCGCCGAACGGGGCATCGAGCCAGGCGCGCTGAAGCGGCTATGGCTGCATCAGGCCAACATCAACATGAACGACTTCATCGCCCGCCGGGTGCTGGGGCGCGATCCCCATCCCGGCGAGAGCCCGGTGATCCTCGACGAATACGCGAACACCAGCTCAGCCGGCTCGATCATCGCCTTCCACAAATACCAGGACGACCTGAAGGCCGGCGATCTCGGCCTCATCTGCTCGTTCGGGGCGGGCTATTCGGCCGGCACGGTGATCGTGCGCAAGATGGCGTAGCGGCCGTTCAGGCCGCTTCCACGCTGACCACCTTGAAGGTCATCAGCTTGCCGTTGTGCTCGGTGACCGAGACGTACTCGCCCGGCGTGAGGACGTGGCTGTCGAGCTTGAAGAGCGGCTCGTCGTCGCTCTGGCCGGCCTTGTAGTCGAAGAACCAGCCGGCCGGGCCGTGCTTGAGCAGGCCGCGCTCCTGGAAGGCGTTGGCGAAGTGGCGGACCGTGCAGGCCGCCGGCGCCGCGGCCCAGGCGGCCTGATCGAGATGGCCGTCATCCGCGAGCGGCGCGACGATGTCGTAGCCGATGGCCGGCGAGCCTTCCGGGTATTGCGGATCGCGAGCGAGCTCGAGGCGGATGCGTTTCAGGCCGGACATGGCATTCTCCAGAAGGGACGTCAGTCACACGAACCCTAGTCCTGCCCGAACTCATTGCGTTCGGTCAATGCGGCGCCAGGGTTGTGCATAAGCGCGACGCGGCGCTTGCGCCGGGCAAGGCGCGGCGGCAAACAGATGGCCCCAAGCGGAACCACCATGCCCAACGCCAAAGCCCCGGCGGGCGCCTGGCAGCGAATGCTCTCCGGCCGCCGCCTGAACCTGCTCGATCCCTCGCCGCTCGATATCGAAATCGAGGACATCGCCCACGGCCTCGCCCGCGTGGCGCGCTGGAACGGCCAGACCAAGGGCGCCCATGCCTTCTCGGTCGCCCAGCACTGCATGCTGGTGGAGCGCATCGCCGTGCAGATGAAGCCCGGCCTTGCCCGCGAGGCGCGGCTGGCGGCGCTGCTGCACGATGCGCCCGAATACGTCATCGGCGACCTGATCTCGCCGTTCAAGCGGGCGGTCGGGATCAACTACAAGGATCTGGAAAACCGCCTGCTGGCGGCGATCCATGTGCGCTTCGGCGTGACGGCGAAGACGCCCGAGACGCTGCACCGGCTGATCAAGAAGGCGGACGCGGCGGCGGCCTATTTCGAGGCGACGCAGCTCGCCGGCTTCGACGCCGCCGAAGCGCGCAAGCTGTTCGGCGAGCCCAAGGGCGTGCCGAACAAGCGGCTGGAGCCCTGGGGCCCGGTCGAGGCGCAGCAGCGTTTCGTCAAGCGGTTCCGCGAACTGGAGGCGCATCCCTGACATGCCGCGCATCATGGTCACCCCGCTGTCGCTGGTCGACGAAACGGTCCGCGCCCACGCTCCCTCGCACCTGCTGACGCTGCTGGGGCCGGACTACATGATCGAACACCATGGCGCCTTCGCCCCGCCCCGGCATCTGCGCATCCAGGTGAACGACATCGCCGCGCCCATCGCCGGGCAGACCGAGCCCTCCGCCGGCCACGCCGCCCGGGTGCTCGCCTTCGTCGACGACTGGGACCGGAGCGCACCGATGCTGATCCATTGCTGGGCCGGGATCAGCCGTTCGACCGCCTCGATGTTCATGGCGCTGTGCAAGCTGAACCCGGAGCGCGACGAGACCGACATCCTCGCCCGGATGCGCCGCCTGGCGCCGCATATCGCGCCCAACCGGCTGCTCACCGCCCATGCCGACGACCTGCTGGGGCGCGGCGGCCGGATGGTCGATGCGCTGGACGCGGTCGGCCCGGCCCGCCCGGCGAGCGAGGGCTATCTGTTCGAACTGCCCGCCTTCATTCCCGGCGAGGCGGACTGAGGTCATGCCCTTCGCCTCGCACAGCCAGGCGGTCGTCATCGGGCTCAACGCCGCGATCGTCGCGATGCTGGACGGCGGCCCGCACGTGCTGGCGGTGCGCCATGTCGTGCCGGACCCGGCCAAGGGCGTGCGGCCCGAGCGCGACGGCCTACCCTTCGGCCCGTTCGAGCCGTTCGAACACCGCACCCTGGAGGCCGGCCTTCGCAGCTGGGTGAAGAACCAGACCGGGCTCGACATGGGCTATGTCGAGCAGCTCTACACGTTCGGCGACCGCGGCCGTCACGAGGTGAAGCCGGGCGAAGGGCCGCGCGTCGTCTCGGTCGGCTATCTGGCGCTGGTGCGGGCGCAGGGCGCGGCGACCGCGCCCGATGCCGCGTGGCGCGACTGGTATGCCTATTTCCCCTGGGAGGACTGGCGCACCGCCCGGCCGGCCGCCATCGACGAGGCGATCCTGCCGCGCCTGAAAGCCTGGGCGGCGCAGGGCGGCGCGGCGCGCGAGGCGCGCTGGGACCGGGCGCGGCTCTGCTTCGGCTTCGACGGGCTGCCCTGGGACGAGGAAAAGACGCTGGAGCGCTATGAGCTGCTCTACGAGGCCGGGCTGGTGGCCGAGGCGCGGATCGACGGGCGCGAATTCGCGCCCTCAAGCCAGGCCGTCGTCGAACTTGGCGTGCCGATGATCTTCGATCACCGGCGCATCCTCGCCACCGCCATCGGTCGGCTGCGCGGCAAGCTGAAATACCGTCCCGTGGTCTTCGAGCTGATGCCGCCGGAGTTCACGCTGCTGGAATTGCAGCGCACGGTCGAGGCGATCTCGGGCGCCCAGGTGCACAAGCAGAATTTCCGCCGTCTGGTGGAAAGCGCGGGGCTGGTGGAAGGGACCGGACGAATGTCGGCGCAGGCCAAGGGCCGGCCGGCCGAGAAGTTCCGCTTCCGCCGCGAGGTGTTGCGCGAGCGGCCGGCGCCGGGCGTGAAGCTGACGGTCGCCCGGGGAGGCAGGAGATGACCCGGCTCGCATGGTTCGCGATCTTGAGCTTTCTGATGGCAGCGGGCGCCGCCGGCACGGGCGCTCCGGCCCGCGCCCTCGAACTGGTCGCCTGGACCGAGCAGGCGGTCATGATCGGCGAGGGTGCCGGCGCACTTCACGGGTCCTATATCGCGCCCGACGACTATGTCACCGCCTTCGACGCCGTCCTGATCCTGGCAGGGTCCGGCCCGACGGACCGCAACGGCAACCAGACCGGCATGCAGAACAATTCGCTGAAGCTGCTGGCCGAAGCGCTGGGCTATGCCGGCATCGCCACGCTGCGCATCGACAAGCGCGGCATCGCGGCGAGCGCCGCGGCGATGACGCGCGAGGAGGATCTGCGCTTCGAGACCTATATCGACGATGCGCGGGCCTGGCTCGCCTTCGTCAAGGCGCAGCCCCGCGTCCGCCGCGTTTTCGTCATCGGCCACTCGGAAGGCGCGCTGATCGGCGCGGTCGCGGCGCAGTCGGCGGACGTCGCGGGCTATGTGAGCCTCGCCGGGGTCGGCGAGAAGGCGGCCGACGTGCTGCGCCGCCAACTCGCCGCCAACAGCCCGGT
>ERZ761602.7298-NODE-7298-length-11825-cov-14.057264_pt1 | contig 11825 bp, 10 predicted proteins | sample MGYA00512165_ERZ761602 | MGnify/ENA primary metagenome ERZ761602 (study PRJEB28899, sample SAMN02445085) | bioreactor sludge metagenome | biome: EBPR sludge; isolation source: Thorneside wastewater treatment plant | place: Australia: Brisbane, Thorneside... | reverse complement strand
GCTCAAAATACAAATCAAAAAGCAATAATCAAAACTGTATTACATTGTGATCATTGCAAAGTATGTGAAACTTGTGGTATGAAATTCAAAACTGAAATACTGAAAATAAAAGGTGTGAAAGCATATCAGTTGGATGATGAGAATATGACTTTAACAATCTTTTACAATGAAAAGAAAATAGATTTGCAAACGATTAAATTAGTCATCTCTAAATTAGGTTATGATGCAGATGAAGTAAAGGCAGATCCTGAAGCTTATGAAGGTCTCGACGATTGTTGTAAAGCATAGCTAAAGTAGAAAACAATAGATCACTTTCGAAAATGTATTCAATATCTTCATTACTTATCCTTAACTTTTAGAATTAAAGCTGCTTATCCTATTACGCAGTTTAAAAAGTGAAATAGATGAGGAGTGAACTGCCTTAATTGACTACACTAAAATCTCTTTTTTGTTGATACCAACTTAAATTCATAATTTTGAAACTATGAATGAGCTATTCAAAATATTTAAAGTAGAAGAAGCAGAAGCCACTAGAATAAGTGCTTCACCCGATGAGCCTCATCAACACGATTTTGAGGAGTTAATCATCGGCATTCACGGTCAACTGGATCATTTTATTGACTTTAATACCAGCACCTTTGATGCACCATTTATAAGTTTCGTAACAAAGGGCAAGGTTCACCGAGTAATTCCGAAATTAAAAGACGGTAAATGTGAAATGTGGGCACTTCGCTTTAAAAGCGAGTTTATACCGGAAACAACTTTTCAACTGTATTCCTACTATCACGATCACGCTACAATCAAACTTCAACAGGGAGCCTGCTTTAACCGATTAATTACGCTATGCGAAATTATGTATGAAGCAATGCAACAAGAAGACCCCGATTTGAGCGTTGTAAAACATCTGCTGAGTGCTCTATTTGGAATGATTGAATCGGAAAGAAACAAAACTTCGGTAGAGGAAAACGTATTAGCAAAGACTCAAAACACTACTTTACAAAACTTTTTGTCAATTCTTGAAGAGAACTACCACAGACCGTTAGGTGTAGAATTTTATGCAGAGAAGTTATTTATGTCGGCAAGAAATCTAAATCTAATTTGCAAAGGCATCCTACAGCAAACCGTGAGTGAAATCATTGAAACCCGAAAGCTCATTGAAGCTAAAAACCAATTGACACATAGTGACAAAAACATTTCAGAAATTGGTTTTGATTTGGGATATAATGAAAAAGCTTACTTTACAAATGTATTTAAAAAACGTACCGGTCAAACTCCCTCAGAATTTAGAGACGAAATGAAAACACTCCTTTCCTGAAATTACAACACATCTTCCTGAAAGTGTTACCTCTTGTGTTTTAAATGATTGCATCTTTGTAGTATATAAATTATGAATGATTTTAATACAAATAAATTATGGAAACAACAGCAGCAAAATGGGCTCTTGACCCAACGCACAGTGAGCTTACTTTTAAAGTAAAGCATATGATGATTAGCAATGTAAAAGGAGAATTTAAAGACTTTTCTATAGAACTCGACGGCGATGATATTCTAAAATCATCTTTTGAAGTAGTAGTGAATGCATCATCGATTAATACTAGCAACGAGCAACGAGATGATCACTTAAAATCATCTGATTTTTTTGCCATTGATGATTATAGGGAACTGTCTTTCAAAAGCAAATCACTCACACCAAAACAAGGCGATGAATATAAATTAAAAGGAATTTTAACCATCAAAGGTATCAGCAAAGAAATTGAACTTGATGTTGAGTTTGGAGGTGTCAATAAAGACCCTTGGGGAAATGAAAAAGCAGGTTTTTCTATTGAGGGAAAAATCAATCGTAAAGATTGGGGACTTAACTGGAATACCGCCCTGGAAACCGGAGGTGTATTAGTTAGTGAAGAAGTGAAAATATTCGCCGAAATACAATTTGTAAAACAATTCTAATCAATTACAATTAATGCTAGTCAATCTACTATGAATTGAGTAGGAAAAAAAGTCTTATCAGCAGTAACTTAGGATAGTTCAAACTATCAATTATAAACCTAGATAATTATGAAAGAGCAAAATAATCCGCTTTTATGCGACATACAAACAGGAATATGCGAAATGCCTCAAGTAAAGAGTAATGAGGCAGTTCAATTGAATAGTGAGACAATATCCAAGCCGGTTAAGGTGATTTATTTCACCGACCCAATTTGTTCCTCTTGTTGGGGAATTGAACCACAACTTAGAAAACTCAAGTTGGAATACGGAGACACTTTTGAAATTGACTACCGAATGGGTGGCTTGTTACCCAACTGGAACTACAACAACGGTACTATCAGCAAACCTTCTGATGTAGCTGAACATTGGGATGATGTGAGCGTTTATTATGATATGCCTATTGATGGTGACGTTTGGTTAGAAGATCCTTTAGTGTCCTCCTACCCTCCGTCAATGGCCTTCAAAGCTGCGGAAATGCAAGACAAAGAAAAGGCAATTTCTTTTCTTCGTGAAATTAGGGAAATGGTTTTCTTGCAAAAGAAAAACATCACCAGAAGAGAACATTTGGAACTGGCTGCTCAACGTATCGGACTTGATTTAGATCAGTTTAAATATGATTACATAGGCAAAGCAAAAGAACTTTTTAATCAAGATTTAGAATTGGCTAAAGAACTGGGTGTGCGAGGATTTCCATCGTTGTTTTTTGTAGATGAAACAGGCAATAAAGAATTTGTTTATGGGTCACAACCCTACAGCGTTTATGAAAAAGCTCTTCTTACGCTGGCTCCAACAGCAAAAAAATTAGAATATGATTTGAGTTGGGAGGCATTATTTGACAAATATCCAACGATTACTGCCAAAGAATTTACGGAGTTATCAGGAACACCAAGAAATAAAAGTGAACAATTATTAAATGAACTTGCAGAAAAAGGGAAACTAGAGAAATGGGTTACGAAAAATGGCTCTATTTGGAAACTTAAAATGAAATAAAGATGAAATGGATATACGGCATAAAAAATAAATTGTGGGCATCGGGTATGTTTCTTGTATTGTGCCTGTTGGTCTTTGCGAGTCACTATCGCGATAGAAGTCATACCGAAAAAGTAAATAATTCATTAGTTACGATGTATGAAGACCGATTAATTGCTGAAGATTACCTATTAAAAATGACCAGTATTCTTTATCAAATTAGAGAAACTGCACGGTCTGAAGCTAATTGGAGTTCAAAGTCTGTAACGATGAATGCGTTGTTGGATGATTTTAATAGATGGTACACTATTTACAGCAAAACGCAACTGACCATCAAAGAACAAGCTACTACCATTGAGTTGATTAATTATATTAAAACGCTTGAGCAAAATGTACTAAATATCAATTATGACCCGTCTTTCTACACAGATAAGGCACTGACATTATTGAATGAACTCTCTATTGTGCAAGTGGAAGAATCCAAGTTGCTTATAGAAAATTCAAAATCAGAATATGCATCTATGAAAGCCTATTCAAAATTTACATTTGCGATCATCATCATCATTTTACTCATCGTTCAAGCTATGGTTTTTTCTTCTGATGCATTAATACCGGCATATAAAGTGAAAGACCCAAGATATAATTAAACTAAATCAAAACTGATAATAGAATACCAAAACACTATAATTTAAAACTATATGAAAAACCTACTTACCTTTTTAGCTAATAGTCAGTCGCAATTCATCAATCTAACAAGAATTTCGATTTTCGTTGTGATGGCTTGGATTGGCGGATTAAAAGTTTATCAATACGAAGCAGACGGCATTGTTCCTTTTGTGGCAAATAGTCCTTTAATGTCTTTCTTCTATGTAAAAGAAGCTCCGGAGTACATTGATTATAAAAACCCTGAAGGGAAAACTGTGCAAAAGAACATTGATTGGCATAAAGAAAACAGAACTTACCTCTTCTCTTACGTTTTAGGAACTGTCATTGTCATCATTGGAATATTCACTCTTCTTGGTATTTGGTTCGCAAAAATTGGTTTAATTGGTGGTCTATTGACTTTCGGAATGTCAATAGTGACATTAACCTTTTTAATTACTACGCCCGAAGTGTATGTCCCTAATTTGGGTGGAGACTTTCCAACTCCACACTATGGTTTCCCTTATTTATCAGGTGCGGGAAGACTTGTCATCAAAGACATCATAATGCTTGCCGCAGGTTTAGTATGTGCTTCAGAAAGTGCAAGACGAATACTCAACGTAAAATGGACAGAAAAACATTTTTAAAAATAGTGGCAACAGTGCCATTAACAGCCGCAGCCATGAAACTATACGAACTTAATAAAATGACACAACCCTTGAGCAATACGGCTAAAATGCCCGTGTTGTTTTTAGGTCACGGTAGTCCGATGAATGCTATTGAAGAAAATGAATTTGTAACAGGTTTTAGAAATATTGCAAAGCAAATTCCAAAACCAAATGCAATTTTATGTATTTCAGCACATTGGGAAACAAAAGGAACATTTGTAACCGCAATGGAAAACCCAAACACGATTCACGACTTTGGTGGTTTTCCTAAAGAATTGTTTGCCGTACAATATCCTGCTCCGGGCAGCCCTGATTTGGCATTAGAGACAAAATCACTCATTACCACAACAGAAGTGGGTCTGGATGATAAATGGGGACTGGATCACGGTGCGTGGAGTGTAATCAAACATTTATATCCCAATGCAGAGATTCCGGTAATTCAAATGAGTATCGATTATAGTCAATCTCCTCAATATCATTATGAATTGGCACAACAAATAAAATCACTTCGTCACAAAGGAGTTCTAGTGATTGGAAGCGGTAATATGGTTCACAACCTCCGGATGTTGGCGTGGGACAAACTAAATGCTCCAGAGTTCGGATTTGATTGGGCGATTGAAGCAAACGAAAAAATGAAAAAATACATTTTGGATGGAGACCACAAACAACTTATCAACTTTCGCTCGCAGGGGAAAGCCTTCAACTTAGCCATTCCAACACCTGAACATTATTTACCATTGCTTTATTCATTAGCATTAAAAGAGGAAAACGACAATATAAGTCTGTTTAATGATAAAGCTGTTGCTGGTTCTTTAACGATGACATCTGTTAAAATCGGATAAGATTAAAATAAGAAAAAAACCTTTGTCAAGCTCATCACTTTACAAAGGTTTTATCTATTTTATTTATAAATTTTTAATTATAAGATTCAAATTTATGAAGACACTTTTTTGGGTCAAGTTATTTAGTCAAATTGACACACCAACCAATTGACACATAGCCACATTGATTAATTGTCACATTAATTTCACCTTCCCCGGATACCTCTCCACAAACCCATAAATCAACTGCATAATATAACTATTGCTTTTATACTGCGTCACATATTCTTTGATCTCAGATAATTCAGTTATTCCTACCTCAGTAGCAATATAACCCATACCATAAAAGTGACCCTTTTCTATGCAAATACAACTTTTTTCTTCGTTAGTTCGTCCTTTATCAATAATGGCAAAAGTGGGTCGGTTACTGATTAAAAAATCTACCGCATTTTCAATTTGGACATTGTGTGTTTCCATATCCGGTAAATCTGTGGTGCTGAATTTAGAATGCATCTCTCCATCATTAATCGCACCGTAATTACAAAAGCGATGGTCGATTTCAAATTGTTCTGCTAACTTTCGCAATACGTTAAAACCATCATATAAACTACTGAAGGATTCAAGACAAGAATGAAATTTAGGTAATTTCCCAACGGCTAAATAATGATAACCATTGCGAGCGGTATATTGATACAATCCAAATTTAGGTTCAAACCGTTTGAGAGCCATATTATAAATTGGCCACAACTTCTTGATTTCTGTACATTCCAAAATCAACGCCATTAATTCATTTGCACAAACTTCAAACGAAATACTGCAAATATCCCGCATAAAAAGTTGTCGTTGCTTTGTAATTTTATGTCCTGTGAAGTGCGACGCCACCCGTTTTTTTAGATTGATAGCCTTTCCAACATAAATTACTTTTCCTTCGGAATTATAAAAATAATAAATGCCCGGCTTTTCCGGTAATTGTTCAAAATCGGAAGGTGGTAAATTCGGAGGCAAACGCTGATCTACCGCCGTCTTCTTTATCATTTTTGATATTTCACCTTCACTATCCCATTCTACTAATTTTGAAAATAAGATAGCAGTCGCATCGGCATCACCTCCGGCACGGTGAGCGTTGAGTAGTGGAATTCCGAGCGAATAACAAAGTTTACCTAAGCTATATGAAGGCAATCCTGGTTTTATTTTTCGGGCGGTTCGAACCGTACATAATTTTGTAGCCGTCCATTTGAATCCGGATTCTTGTAGTTGATGACGAACAAAGGAATAATCGAAGTTGACATTGTGAGCAACAAAAATTCTATCGGTTAATAGTTCCAACACCTTTTCTGAAATGTCATCAAAAATAGGTGCATCTTTGACCAATTCATTATCAATCCCTGTCAACGCAAAAATAGCAGGCGGAATATGTTGTTGCGGATTTACCAATGATTCCCAACTCTCAATGACACTAACGCCATCGTGAATCCGAATGGCTATCTCCGTTATACGACTACCACCAGCATAACCACCGGTGGTTTCTATATCTACTATGGCAAATTCTTGTTTTTTCATTGTTTAGTTTTGCTTCATCTTTTGTCGTGGCAAATTAATTTCGTGTTCCTGAGGATACGGTGCTCGGTGCGTCATACTTACATCTTCCCGAATTTGTTGCTGTGTTTGAAAACGTTTTTCATCCGTTGCCGAATAACGAGAATCGGGAATAAATGGCATCTTTTCCATTTTTGAAATGGTGATGGTGGGAAAATGATAATCCACCTCCACCTGACCAAGAAGCAAATAACATCCTCCCCCTTTAAAAGGATACTTTTGAAGACAATCAGCAAAATGAGCGGTGTCAAAAAAATCGCCTTCTGCATCTATCCACGTTCCAAAATACATGTCGCCTCGTTTGGTGGGCACGTGTTTTCGGGAAATTAAATACGCCAACATCCGAACGGTTTTCTTGTGGTGTTTAGTCAAATCCCGTGCCATAACGTCTCCTCGATATTTAGTTTGCAACAAATTAAAAGGCGTAACTGAGACCGGAAAATCAAGCAATTCAATTTCATCAAAGGCATCTTCAAAAGGCGAACGCTCCACAATCGGCAACTTATACTCTTTAACTGGTTCCCGAATTAAAAGTAAATGACGATGCTCGGGTTTAAAGTTAATTAAAATTAATCTTGCAATGATTAGCAATTCATTTTTGGGTTTTCCTGTAAATCGGAATGCTCCTATAAAAATCAAGATTTGAATTCCCTCAATACCAATCGGAACTCGATTGATAAAATCTTCCAAGGAAATATACAAACCATTTTCTATGCGTTCATTTACCAAAAGTTCAGCTGTTTTTAAATCCAAACTCTTCAAATGTTGAAAGCCTAAATAGATATTTTTACCATATACCGTGGTTTGATACTCACTTGTATTGACACAAGGATTATGGATTTTAGCACCGGACATTCGAGCTTCGTGCACATACACTTCGGTTCTGTAAAACCCTCCAAAATTATTAATAACTGCCGTCATAAATTCAATCGGATAATAGGTTTTCAAATATAAACTTTGATAGCTTTCAACCGCATACGAAGCAGAGTGTGCTTTACAAAAAGAATAACCGGCAAACGATTCAATTTGACGATATATTTCCTGACTTAATTGTTCAGGATGTCCTTGCTTTTTACAACAATCAAAAAAATTGTCTTTTACTTTTTGCAACGCGGCTTTAGAACGTCCCTTTCCGCTCATCGCACGACGAAGAATATCGCCATCAGCAGCCGGAAGTCCGCCATAATGCAAAGCAATTTTAATAACATCTTCTTGATACACCATAATGCCGTAGGTTTCTCCCAACTGTTCTTTAAACACCTCATGAAAGTATTCAAAACGGTCAGGATAATTATGGCGAAAAATATACTCTTTCATCATTCCTGATTGGGCAACTCCCGGACGTATGATGGAGGAAGCGGCCACTAATACTTTATAATTATCACATTTTAATCGTCTCAGTAAACCACGCATGGCAGGACTTTCTATGTAAAAACAGCCAATGGTTTTGCCTTCACTCAATAGTTCATTACAAATTTTTTCGTCTTTGGATAACGACGTATCTCGGATATCAACTTCAATGCCTTGATTTTGCTTAATCAGTTTCACCGTATCATCGATGTGACCAATACCTCGCTGACTTAAAATATCAAATTTATCAAAACCAATGTCTTCCGCCACATGCATATCAAACTGAACAATGGGAAATCCTTTAGGTGGCATTTCCAAAGCAGTAAAATTGGTAATCGGTTCTTCGGAAATAAGAATGCCACACGAATGCATACTGCGTTGGTTAGGATATTTTTCGAGTAAGATACCGTATTCTTGCACTAACTTCACCACTTCACTTTTATGATGGGTTTTCATTGGATTTTTGGCTAATTCGTCCAACTCTTCTTTGGGTAAACCAAATACCTTCCCTACTTCACGAAAAATGGAACGGTATTTAAATTCTACATTCGTCCCACAAAATGCCACATGGTCTGCACCATATTTTGAAAAAATATAATCTAGAATCGTATCTCTTTCCCGCCACGACCAGTCAATATCAAAATCGGGAGGTGACTTTCGATTGACATTTAAAAAACGTTCAAAATACAAGTCAAGTTCGAGTGGACAGATATTAGTAATATCTAAACAATAAGCAATGATGCTGTTGGCTCCACTCCCACGCCCGATGTGTAAAAATCCACGGCTGATGCTGTAGCGAACGATATCCCATGTAATAAGGAAATAACCGCTGAACTCTAATTCGTTGATGACTTTCAATTCTTTTTCTACTCGGGCTTTGGCTTCGGGATTGTTAGAGCCATATCTTCGAATCATTCCTTCGTAAGCCAGTTTGATCAATAAGGCACTGTCTTCTTGTTGGTTGTTGGTAAAGTGTTTTTTATTTTTTGGTGTGAAAAAATCATATTCAAAATTACAAGCGTCGATAATGGCTTTTGTGTTTGCAATGATTTGTGGATAATCAGTGTATTTATCGATAAGGTTTTCTAACGGAATCATCACTTGAGTTACTTTACAATAATCGGTTTCGGTGAGTTTTGAACCAAGTATGTTTAGGTCAATGGCTCGAAGGATTTTATGCAGATTGTATTCTTTTTTAGTTCTGTATGTTACGGTTTGCAAGATGGCCATTTTGTTCAATCTTCGCTTCCAAACGTAGTTGTATAACTTGGGAAGTTGCTCCGGTGCAATCCCAATAAATTCATTCTCATTCAACGTTTCCGGAATGGAATCAAACGGATAAATGATTATTGTATTTTCAAAATCAGGTGCTTTTTCCGGTAGTGGCGTGTTGTCGAAATTGTGTTTGGTTACTAATCGGTTCATTTCTGCAATGCCTTTTTTGTTTTTGGCTAAACCGATGTAGAGTTGTTTTCCCTCGTTGCGAAAATCAATTCCAACGAGCGGTTTAATGTTTACTGCTTGGCAGGCTTTATAAAAATCATAAATGCCGGTTACCGTATTAATATCCGTTAATGCCATAGCCGTCACACCAAACAATACTGCCTGTTCCACTAATTCCTGTAGTGGAATTGTACCATAACGCAACGAATGATAGGAATGGCAATTGAGGTACATTAGTCTGTATTGTTTGATTTTGGAATGATTGATTGACTTCTGGGATTAGAAATGATGTTACCTGCTTTGGAGGTAATGTTTCTTCCGCCACAACGGGTCACTGCATCATAGCCAAATCGGTTTTTGATTTTATCCATCGCTTGGTATAAGGCGATCATTTCTTCGGTATCTTCAAACATGTCGATTTGATAGGTTCCACGCACTAAACCGGCAAAGGAAACGCCAACCAATCGGATTCGCATACGACGATTGTACAGCTTGTTGAATAACTCAATGGCTATCTTGCTTAAAACATGGTCACAAGACGTGTAGGCAATTTTACGTTGTACATTTTCCGTATCAAAATTGGCATAGCGAATTTTGACTACTACCGTTGAAACTAACCATTGCTCTGCTCGGGCTTGGTAGGCTAGTTTTTCTACCATTCCTAAAATTAAGGATTGTACTTTTTTAATATCAATTATATCTTGCAAATAGGTGTGCTCGGTGGAAAGTGATTTTCTTTCTCGGTACGGTTCCACCGGTGCATTGTCAATGCCGTTGGCTTTTTTCCAGATTTCCAATCCGTTTTTGCCGATCATACTTTGCAGTACTTCCGCAGGTGTTTCGGCTAATTTTTCAATGTTGCGAATGCCAAGTCGGGAAAGTAAATTAAAAGTCACTTCGCCCAACATGGGTATTTTTCGTATGGATAACGGATTTAGAAACGGCTTTACCATACTTTCCGAAATTTCCAAATTGCCGTTGGGTTTGCCTTCACCTGTGGCAATTTTAGAAACGGTTTTGTTTACGGATAACGCAAAACTGATAGGTAATCCGGTTTCTTTGGTGATGGTTTGGGTTAATTCATTCGTCCATTTGTAACAGCCGTAAAATTTATCCATTCCCGTAATGTCGAGGTAAAATTCATCTATGCTTGCCTTTTCGACCAGTGGTGAATTTTCTTCAATGATTTGGGTAACTTCATGTGATTTTTTTGAAAACAATTCCATGTCGCCTTTTACGATTTTGGCTTGTGGACATAGTTGCATTGCCATTCGGATTGGCATGGCAGAGCGTACTCCAAAATAACGAGCTTCATACGAACAAGAAGCCACGACTCCTCTTTCGCCACCGCCTACAATTAGTGGAATCCCATTTAATTGTGGGCTTTCTAATCGGATGCAAGAGACGAAAAAAGTGTCTAAATCCATGTGAACGATGGCACGTGACATAGTGTTTTGAATTTTTGAAGTTGAAATTATTTTACAAAATTAGGACGTTTAATCCCTAAAATAATTATCTTTGTAGTGACTTAAAATCCCTTTAACATATGTTGTATATTTCCGACAATTTAAAATGGTTGCGAAGTAAGCAGAACTTGTCGCAACAGGAAGCTGCGGACGGAATGAAGTTGCCTTTGGATCGTTATAAGAAATACGAATACGGTAAGAACACACCACCGGCAGAAACGTTGCTAATTATTTCGAGGTATTACCACATTAGTATTGATTTGCTTTTAACGGTGGATTTACGAAAAACCTCCATTGACGATTTAGTTCGGTTAGAAGACAACCGTATAGTGTTGCCTATTACGGTGAATAGTGACGGACAAAATTTGGTTGAAATAATTACTCACAAAGCCAAAGCCGGTTATGCCGCAGGCGGTTATGCTGATTTTACGTTTATGTCGCAACTCGAACACATTTCACTTCCTTGGCTCAATAAAAACGAAAAATACCGCACGTTTCCTGTTGATGGTGATTCTATGCCACCACACAACAGTAAGTCGTTTATCATTGCAAAATATGTTGAAAAGTTGGGTGATGTAGTAGATGGAAAAACGTATATCGTGATTACTACTAATAATGAAATGGTTTACAAGCGATTGAATAAGAATGGGAAAAATATCTTTACATTAAATTCCGATAATACTTTTTATAAACCGTATGATGTGAAATTTTCGGAGATTGCTGAGATCTGGGAATATGTGGGTAGTATTGAACGGGAGAATTTTAAACCGGAGAATTATACTTCCGAAAATTTAGAAAGAATAATTAGAAAACTTCAAAATGATGTAATGGAAATTAAAGATAGGATTTCATAATCATAAAATTTTCAATATCTTATTACTTCT
>ERZ761602.7297-NODE-7297-length-11826-cov-4.391131_pt1 | contig 11826 bp, 12 predicted proteins | sample MGYA00512165_ERZ761602 | MGnify/ENA primary metagenome ERZ761602 (study PRJEB28899, sample SAMN02445085) | bioreactor sludge metagenome | biome: EBPR sludge; isolation source: Thorneside wastewater treatment plant | place: Australia: Brisbane, Thorneside... | reverse complement strand
GCGTTGTGCATACGATGGGAACAGATCGAGCGCGCTCCCCACCACGATTTCGCCCTTGTCTGACTGGCTGAGATAGGTGCCGGTGGAAGGGGCAAGCACGACGGTATCGAGCACCGGCTTCATCGGTTCCGACACGAAGGCCTGAAGCGCATAGGAGACGATCGGCAGGCGGAAGCCCGCACGTGCTGCCATCACGCTGCTATGGCCCGCGACCGCGAGGCCGACGCGCTGTGTGGTGATATCGCCGAGCGAGGTTTCGATGCCCCGGATGCGACCATCGCGAATGTCGAATCCGGTCACTTCGCAGTTCTGGATGATATCGACGCCGAGGCTGTCGGCGGCGCGCGCGTAGCCCCAGGCGACAGCGTCGTGTCGCGCCGTGCCGCCGCGCGGCTGGAGCAAACCGGCGAGGATCGGGAAACGAGGCGAGGGGTTGAGACCGGGGATACGGCGCAGAACTTCGCCCGCTTCGTGATACTCGGCATCAACGCCATTGAGACGCATCGCATTTGCCGAGCGGCGCAGCATCTCGACACCGTGGCGGTCGTGCGCGAAGCTCCACATGCCGCGCCGGGAGAACATGACATTGTAATTGAGTTCGCGCGACAGGCCCTCGTAGAGCGACAGCGAGAAATCGTAGAAGCGCGTGCTTTCCGGGAAGAAATAGTTGGAGCGGATCACGGTGGTGTTGCGGCCGGTGTTACCGCCGCCGATCCAGCCGCGCTCCAGCACGGCAATATCGCGCAGGCCGTGTTTGCTGGCGAGATAATACGCGGTCGCGAGGCCATGCCCGCCGCCGCCGATGATGACGGCTTCGTAGCTTTTTTTGGGTTTCGCGTCGCGCCACGCGGGCGCCCACGTCCGCTGCCCGGATAGGCCCGCGCGCAGCAGCGACCACGCCGAATATCGAGTCACCTGCCCGTTGCTCCCCGATTGTTTCCCATAACGGCGCCAGAGATACATACAGTTCTGTTTGGAATCAATCCTGCGAAATACATGGAAAGCAAATGAACGGCGCTACCGAAGGCCAGAGCTTTCGGAACGAAGATACAACGCTGCACTGTGGCTCTGTTTAACCGGCGGCCTTCCGGCCCGTGCGCTTGGCGACGGGCGCGCTGACGAGATCGCCGAGTGTCTTCACCAGATTGGCACTTGGCTCGCGGCCGGTCAGCACGCGGTAGTAGAGTGGGACGAGGCGAAGCCGCTCGGCATGGGGCTCGCGGAAACCGAGCGCGTAATAGCCGATCTGATGGAAGTGCGTGATGCGCGCGCGGACGAGGCTTTCGTCGCTGTCGTAGCCGCTCTTCTGGAACAGCTCCTGCAGCAGCCCGATCCACGCCGTATCCGCGCGCTCCACCGCTTCGGCCACATCGATGCTCTTGCGCGCCCATGCGCGCACTGCGACGTCGAACGACGGGAAGGCGGGGTCTGCATCCAGCCAGCTCGCCACGACCTCGGTGAGATCCGGCGCAGTCTTCGCCCAGCGCGCGCGGATCTGCGCGATCTCGAAATAGTTGCGCGCTTCCCAGTCGGTCAGCAGCGCATCCAGAAGGTCTTTGCGGTGCTTGAAATGCCAGTAGAAGCTGCCGCGCGTGACGCGCATCTGCTTCGCCAGCCGATCGACCTTCACATCGTCGACACCGCGTTCGACAAGCGTCTTGCGCGCGCTTGCAATCCAGTCCTCACGGGTGAGACGGCGCGTTGGGCGCGCCTTTGGCGTACCGGTCATGGGCCGAAGCGATGCGCGTTGCCGCCCGGATTGTCCAGTGCTTCCGTGTGGATGCCGGGCCTCACACCCAGCCGGCGGTCTGCGCGACCACCCAGAGGCCGATCGCGAGGAACAGCAGCGCGGCGGTGATGTGAACGGCGCGCATGGGCACGCGGCGGATGAGGGCATCGCCAAGGAATACGGCGGGTACGTTTGCGATCATCATGCCGAGCGTCGTGCCCATCGTCACCGCGATCACGTTTTCGAAGCGCGCGCCGAGCGCGACCGTGGCGATCTGTGTCTTGTCGCCCATCTCAACGAGGAAGAAGGCGATGAGCGTGGTGAGGAACGCGCCGAAACGGGCGGGCTTATCTTCCAAATCGTCGAGCTTGTCGGGGATCAGCGTCCAGAGTGCCATGGCGATGAACGAGGCGCCGACGGCATAGCGGAACCACGTTCCTTCGAGGATCGAGGCGGCCTGGCTGCCGACGAGCGCGGCGAGGAAATGGTTGGCGATCGTGGCGGCGAAGATGCCCGCGATGATCGGCAACGGGCGCTTGAAGCGGGCAGCGAGAACAATGGCGAGCAGCTGGGTCTTGTCGCCGATCTCGGCGAGCGCGACCACGACGGTCGAAACGAACAGGGCTTCCAAGGGATATCTCCGGGTCGGGCAGTACGCGAATCCAACGACATCGCCTCCCCCGCCCGACCGGACAGGGAAGCGACGTCATTGGTCTCGCCCGAACGGTGGTCCCGTTCCCCTCGCACCATGGCCTCTCGACCAAGTATGTTGACGCGAAGGCCCGCCTTGTCGGCGGCTGGCTACTCCCCAGATGACGCTGTGCTGCTAGCCCGGTTTGCGTGCGGACGCAAGCCGGTCAGCCGCAGAGGCTGGAAAATCCCGCGAGCCAGAGCATGGCGCCCTCGCGGTCCCACAGCGCCCAGCCGGCGGCTGCGGCAAGCAGGCCGAGCGCTACGACGAGAAGATGTGCGCGGCGGCTCATGCGGCCTGCAGCCGCGCGACGGGAACGGCGCGGATCGGCAGGTGCAGCAGCGCGGCGATCACGGCGAGCGCGATGGAGGCGCCCCACGCCGCATCATAGTTGCCGGTGATGTCGTAGAGCACGCCCGCCATCCAGGCGCCGAAGAAGCTGCCCACCTGATGGCTGAGGAAGACGATTCCGTAGAGCATCGAGAGGTAGCGGACGCCGAAGATCTGCCCGATGAGGCCGCTCGTCAGCGGCACCGTGCCGAGCCACAGGAAACCCATCGCGGCGGCGAAAACCAGCGACGAGAGCGTTGAAACGGGCAGCAGCAGGTAGACGATGATGATGAGGCCCCGGGTTGCGTAAAGCCCGCTCAGCAGCAGTTTCTTGGGCGCGTGGTCGCCCCACAGGCCGAAGATGTACGAGCCGAAGATGTTGAACAGGCCGACGAGCGCCAGCACCGTCCCGCCGATCGCGGTGCCGAGGCCCTTGTCGGCGAGGTAGGCCGGGAAATGCGTGGCGATGAAGGCGATGTGGAAGCCGCAGACGAAGAAACCTGCGGTGAGCAGCAGGAAGCTGCGGTTTGAGATGGCCTCGGCGAGAGCATTTCCGATCGGTTGATCGCTCCGGATCGGCTGCGGCTTTCCGGCGACGCCCACGGAGAGCGCCGCGGCGACGGCGACGGTGCCGGCGAGCACCATGAGCGCGGTCTGGTAGCCGAAGTCGGCGAGCAGCATCTGCCCGGCGGGTACGATAAGGAACTGGCCGAGCGATCCGCCTGCCGTGACGATACCGAAGGCAAGCGAGCGCTGCGCTTCCGGCACGACGCGGCCAACCGCGCCGAGAACGACGACGAACGTCGTGGCGGACTGCGCCATGCCGACGATCACGCCGAAGGTGATGTGAAGGCTGAACGCGCTCGATGCCATCGCTGCGCCGATGAGGCCGAGGGCGTAGAGAATGGCGCCGAAAGCGACGACGCGCCCGGCGCCGTGGCGGTCGGCAATCGCGCCGACGAACGGCTGCGCGAGGCCGAACAGCAGGTTCTGGATGGCGAGCGCGAGCCCGAACGTGCCGCGCCCGATATCGAGCGCGGCGCTCATATCGGGAAGGAACAGCCCGAAGGTCTGCCGCACACCCATGGCGAGCGTGACGATCAGCGCACCACAGGCGATGACGACGGCGGGGCGCTTCATGGGCGCACTCCGGCTTCGACGCGGTCGAGCAGTGCGAACAGCGTTCCGGTGTCGACCTGCTGTGCCATCTCGGCCTGCGCCTGCTCCCAGAGTGGCGTTGCGCGGTCGATCGCGGCGCGGCCTGTATCCGTCAGCGAAACCATGCGCTGGCGCTTGTCGGTCCCGGCGCAGGATTGCACGAGGCCTTCGCGCTCGAGCGCGCCGACGGTGCGGTTCAGCGTGGTGCGGTCGTGGCCGGTGGCGGCGCCGAACGCCGTCAGCGAGCAGGCACCCGTGCGCGCCAGCGTGCGCAACAGCGCGAACTGCGGGGTCGTGAGGCCGGCCGGTGCCAGCGCGGCGTCGTAGAGCGTGTTAGCGGCGCGGGCGGCGCGACGCAGGCGTGTGCAGACACAGGGTGAAGACATAATGCGTGCATATGCACGCACCTGCCGCGCCGATCAACCCGTCTTATTCGGCGGGAGGCTGGTCAGCGGTTCCGGGGCCCATCGGCGTGCGGTAGAGCAGCGTGACACTGATGCGCCGGTTGCGCGGATCGTAGGGGTTCGCCTTGTTGAAGGGCTCCCGGTCGGCGACACCTTCAAGGCGCGAGAAGCGTGTCGGATCGACGCCGGCAGCAGCGAGCGCGGCGCGCGTCGTTTCGGCCCGCTGCGCGGAGAGCACCCAGTTGTTCATCCCGCCCGCCGGTCCGCCGAGCGAGCCGCCAGCGTAGGGCAGGCTGTCGGTGTGGCCGCGCATGGCGATCGGGTTCGGCATCGTCTGCACGGCCGTGGCGACGGCGCGGACAAGGTCCTGCGCCTGCGGCGAAAGCCGGTTGGTGCCGACGGAAAACATCGCGAAGTCAGCCTCGTCGAGGATATCGATGCGCAGGCCTTCCTGCGTCACCGACAGCCGCAGCTGGTCACGCAGCTGCGCGAGATTCTTGTCGCTCGCCATGCGCTTTTCAAGCGCTTCGGCCGCGGCTTCGAAGCGTTTCACGTCTTCGCGCTGCAACTGATCGGCTGCTGCGCGTTCCTCCGGCGTCGGCGGTGTCACGCGCGAGAAGCTGGTGACGGGCATCAGCCGCTGCGTGCCCTTCGGCACGGCGTTCGGCGCGTTGCCGTCGGGCGCCAACATGGCGCGGCCACCCATCACGCCGTTCGATCCGCCCGCCTTGGTGTGCTGGACGAGCGTCGGTGAGAAATAGTCGGCGATGCCCTTGCGCTGATCCTCGTTGGTTGCGCCGACGATCCACAGCAGCAGGAAGAACGCCATCATCGCGGTCACGAAGTCGGCGTAAGCCACTTTCCACGCGCCGCCGTGATGGCCGCCGTGGGCTTCGATGGTGATCTTCTTGATGATGATCGGCGGCGGGACTTCCGCTTCGGCGACGAGCGGCTTGATCGGCTCGGCGCTCATCGGCCGCGCAGCCCGTCAAACACCTCGGCGAAGCCGGGCTGGTTCTTGCTGCTGATGCTGGTGCGCGCGGCCTCGATGACCATGGCGGGCGCATTGCCGTGCAGCGAGGAAATGATGATCGCCTTGGCGACGTGGTAGATTTCGCCGTCTTCCTCGAGGATCTGCTCCAGCCGGTTCGCCATCGGCGAGACGATGCCGTAGGCGAGGAGCACGCCGAGGAAGGTGCCGACGAGCGCCGAGCCGATCATGCCGCCAAGCACGGCGGGCGGCTGGTCGATTGAGCCCATGGTCTTCACGACGCCGAGCACGGCCGCGACGATGCCGAGCGCGGGGAGGGCGTCACCGGTGGATTGCAGCACCTTCACCGGCTTCATCGCGGCGTGGTGATGCGTCTTCATCGCATTGTCCATGATCTCCTCGACAGCGTGCACGTTGAGCGTGCCCGAGGAGACGACGACGAGACGGATGGCGTCCGCCATGAAATCGATGAGGAAATGGTCTTTCAGCAGCTTTGGGTACTCGTTGAAGATGCTGCTGGATTTGGGGTCCTCGATGTGCGCTTCCATCGCGACCGGGCCATCGGTCTTCATGGTCTTCATCAGCTTGGAGGCGAGGAAGATCGCGTCGAGATAGTCCTTCCTGTTGTAGGTCGGACCCTTGAAGATCTTGCCGATGCCGCCGCCGACCTGCTTCAGGATGGCGAAGCTGTTGCCAAGCAGCAGTGAGCCCGCCGCCGCGCCGCCGATGATGAGCATCTCGTGCGGAATCGCGTGCATGACCGGCTCGAGATTGCCGCCGGTGATGGCGAAACCACCGAAGACCATCGCGAAAAGGACAATAAGGCCGATCGCAGCGAACATCTAACGCACAACTCCATTGCCTGGCGGCATCACCGGGCCTCGCCCGGATTCTCGCGATGCCGTCTGTCCATCTTGCTTAACGACCTCAGTTGACGGCCATTTAGGCACCCAAAGGTTGAGAAAGGCTTCCCCGTACATAGATTTGTTGCGACGCAGCACAGCGTTACAAGTAGCTGAAGAGCGACAGTTTCTTGATCTGGGCGAAGCTCTGCTGCGAAGCGTCGAGCAACGTCATCGCGCTTTTGAGCTGGACGATGGCCGCGGCGACGTCGAGGCTTTCGAGATTGCTCTTCGCGGTCGTCATCGTGGTCTCCAGCGCCTTCAGACGGTCGGTCTCCGTATCCACCTGCGCCATGCGCGAGCCGAAGGTGGCGCGCTGATCGGCAAGGCGATCGATGCCTGCCGTCGTGTCGCTGAGCGCCTTCTCCATGCCTGCCGTGAAGGTCGCAGCATCGACGCTGGGGTCGTCGAGCAGCGCCTTGAATTCCGTGAGCGAGGCGAGGATCGTCTGGCGTCCGCCGCTCGTTTCGATCGAAAGCATTGAGAGGCCGTTCGCGCCGGTCGAGACGGCAACGTCGGCGCTGATCGGCACCTTCGGCGCGTCGCCGCTGCCCTGCCACACGATGGCGCCGGTCGCATCCCGCGCGAACGGTGCCGTGCCGACGGAAGCGCCTGAAAACAAATAATTTCCGGCTGCATCGCGGCTGTTCGAAAGCGACAGCATCTGATCGATGATCTGCCCGAGCTCGGTGCTGATCACCTTCCGATCGGCGTCGGTCAGCGTGCCGTTCGCGGCCTGCACGGCGAGTTCCTTCGCGCGCACCATCTGGTTCGACATGGCGTCCACGGCGCTGTCGGCAAACGAAAGCTGCGTTGTGATCGCATCCATGTTGCGGATGAACTGCTGGTTGTTGTCGATGCTGCGCTGCAAGTCCGCGACGCGGCTCGACCCCAGCGGATCGTCCGATGGATCGAGGATGCGCTTGCCCGACGCGATCTGCGCCTCGAGCTGGGCGAGGGTCGATTGCAGCGAGCCCATGCGGCTCATCTGTGACTGGAAGGACTGGAAGGTGCCGACGCGCATTTTGCGGTTCCTCGGGGAAGCTTAGCGGATGTCGATAATGGTCTGGAAGATCTCGCGGGCGGCCGCGATGATCTTCGCAGAGGCCTGATAGGCCTGCTGGAAACGGATGAGATCGGCAGCTTCCTCGTCGAGATTGACGGCGGATGCCGCGTCGCGCGCTTCCAGCGCCTTGTCGCGCACGGCGAGCGTTGCCGATGCCAGCGCTTTCGTATCGTTGAGGTTCGTCGCAACCCGCGTCACTTCACGGGCGAAGCGGCCCTCGAAGCCGGGATTGCCGAGCCTTGTGTCGACCATGCGCAGCATGTTGGCGTTGTCGGCCATGCCTGCCGCCGTCGGTGCGACGACGAAGCTGTCGCCCTCCGCAATCGTGCCCGAAAGCTGCACGTCGAAGCCGTTCACCGGAATCCATGCGCCCGGCACATAGGCCCCGCTCGCAAGCACGGTGGGCGGAACGCCGGTGTCAGCCGTGTCGATAATCTCGTAGGTGCTGCCCGCGCCCATGCGGACCGTGAAACTCGTCGGCACCGGCGCGGGGATCGTGGCGGCGGCCGGGTTGCTGCGCACCGAAACCGTGCCCGTGCCCTGGTTGGCCGCAGAAATATCGGCCGCCCACGGCGCTGCCGCCGCAACGTTCGCGCCATCCTCCACGAGAACGCGCATACCCGCAGCGCCCGAGACGCCTTCGATCTGGAACCAGTCGCCGCCCTTGGGCGCGCCGCCGAGTTCGAGGTGGATGCCATCGAGATCGAGCGTGCCGCTGCCGGTTATGGAGGCGCTGCCATCGGCGCGCGAGAGCGTCCACTGGCTGGTGCCGCCATCGTACCAGAGCTCATAGCCCCCGGCGAAGACGAGCGACTCGTCGGTCACCTGAAGGTCGAGCGTCGCCTGCCCGGTGTTGGTCCGCGACGGCGTCGCCACGAGTGAACTCGCCGCGAACAGATCGCCGCCGGCGACACCGTTCAGATCGACGCCCTGCCGATGTGCGGCGTTGACGCTGGTGACGAACTGCTGGGCGAGCGTATCGATCGCCGCCATGCTGGTGCTGTTCTGCGTGTAGGCATCGGAAAGCCCGGCGAGCACGCCGCTGCCCGGCACCGGAATGGTGCCGCTGCTCCCGAACGGATCGAGCGTCAGCCGGATCTTGCCGTTCGCCTCTGTGGCGCCGAGCAGCTTCGCGCCCATCTGATCGAGCAGCATGGGACCGTTCGAATTGTCGAGGCGCACATCGACCGTGCCGTCGCCGCGGGTGGTGACGTCGATCTTGGTGAGCGACGCCAGCTCGTTCAGCAGGCGGTCGCGCTCGTCTTCGAGGCTCGCGGAGGCGGACGTGCCGCCCGCGGTGCGGCGGATGGTGCCGTTCAGCGTCGAAAGCGCGCTCGTGAGGTCGTTGATGCGATCGACCGTCTGATCGACATCCTGCTTGATGCCCGTGCGTGTCGCATCGAACGATTGCGCGAGGCTGCGGAACTGCGCGGCGACTTCGCCGGCGGCCGACAGGAAGGCATCGCGCGCGGAGAGCGAGGTGGGATCGGTGGAGATGTCCTGCGCGGCGTTGTAGAACGACGTCAGCCTGCCGGAGAGGCCCTGCGAATCGGTGTTGAGGAACGACTGGATCTCGCTGAGCCAGTATTGCCGCGTCTGCGCGCGGGCGTAGTCGCCGGAAGCCGTGCGTGCATCGCTGGTGAGGAAGGCGTCATAGGCACGGGCGACACCGCTGACGTTGACGCCGCTTCCCGCTGTGGTCTGCCGGATCAGCGGGAAGCCGCCGCCGGCGGAGGGGTTCTCCGTGACGACGGCGGTACGCCGCGCATAGCCGGGCACGTTCGCGTTGGCGATGTTCTCGCCCACGATGTCGAGCGCGGTCTGGTAGGCGCGGACGCCGGATGCGCCGAGGCCGAGGAGGTCGCTCATTTCGCTTCGCCTTCGTTTGTCGCGGGAGCCGCGGTTTGCTGGCCGCGCGCGAGAAAGGTCTTCAGCGCCTCGGCAATGCCGAGCGGGCTGTGCTTCGCGAGGGTGCCTGCAAGCTCGCGGTCCTGCATTTCGCGGAAGGTCTTCAGACCCTCGCTCTGGAAGAGGCCGCCATCGGGCACGGCCTGCCGCGCCTGCTTCAGCATCAGGTTCACGAACACGGCCTCGAACTGCTGTGCGGCCTTGTCGAGGTTCGCATCGGTGTTCTTGCGGCTGCTGTCGACAGCCGCGGTTCCGCCGTTCTGAAGGCCGTTTATCGTCGTCATATCACGATCAGCTCCGCCTTGAGCGCGCCCGCCTGCTTCAAGGCCTCGAGGATGGCGACGAGGTCCGACGGGGTGGCGCCGAGCGCGTTCACCGACTTCACGATGTCGTCGAGCGCGACGCCCGGATTGAACAGGAACATGTGCGCGCCGCCCTGCTCGACCTCGATGCCGCTGTCTGGCGTCACGGCGGTCTGGCCGCGCGAGAAGGGGCCGGGCTGGCTCACCTGCGGGTTCTCCGTCACCTTCACCACCATGCTGCCGTGGCTGACGGCGGCGGGCGAGACGCGGACGTTGGCGCCGATCACCACCGTGCCGGTACGCGAGTTGACGACCACGCGCGCGGCGGGCGCGGCGGGCTGCACCTCGATGTTTTCGATGATCGAGACGAGGCTAATGCGCTGGTCCGCCTGCATCGGCGCGGTGACCTCGATGGAGACCGCGTCGATCGGTGAGGCGGTGCCGCCGCCGAGGGTTTTGTTGATGGCGTCGGCGACGCGCTGCGTCGTCGTGAAATCCGCCTCGCGGAGGTTGAGCACGAGGCTCGGCGAGGTCGCGAACGGCGTGTCGACCATGCGCTCTACCGAAGCGCCCTGCGGGATGCGGCCGGTGGAGGGCACATTGACCGTCACCTTCGATCCGTCCTGCCCCTCGACGCCGAGGCCGCCGACGGCAAGGCTGCCCTGCGACATCGCATAGACCTCGCCGTCCGCGCCGACGAGCGGCGTCAGGAGCAGGTTGCCGCCGCGAAGCGACTTCGCCTTGCCGATCGCCGAGACGGTCACGTCGATCTTCTGGCCGGGCTTCGCGAAGGGCGGCAGGTCCGCCGTCACCATCACGGCCGCGGCGTTCTTGAGGCTGGCCTTCACCCCCGGCGGGATGACGACGCCGAAGCGCGCGATCGCGCTTCTCATGCTCTGGATCGTGTATTCGAGATTGTCGTCGCCGGTGCCGTTGAGGCCCACGACGATGCCGTAGCCGACGAGCTGGTTCGACCGGATGCCGGCGAAATCGCCGAGATCCTTGACGCGCTCCGCCGCCGCCGGTGCGGCAAATCCGCAGGCGAGGATAAGAGCGATGAGGAAGCGGCGAAGGCGCATGGCGAGTCCTTTGGACCTAGAAGGGTGTAATTGCGGTGAAGAAGCGCTGCAGCCAGCCCATGCGGGTCTGCTGCGCGAGTTCGCCGGTGCCGGAGTAGGCGATGCGGGCGTCGGCGACGCGCGTGGAGGCGACGCGGTTCTCGGGCGTCACATCCTGCGGGCGCACGATGCCGGAAATCTGTAGATACTCCTCGCCGCGGTTGAGCTTGATCAGCTTCTGCCCGCGCACGAGCATGGTGCCGTTGGTGTAGACCTGCGCCACGGTGACGGTCATCTCGCCGGTCAGCTGGTTCGACTGCGCGGCGGAACCCTGTCCGGCAAACGTTTGCCCGCTGCCGCCCGAAAGCAGCCCATCCGGCACCCACGAGAAGGGTTTCGCATCGGGGAGCGTGAGCGACATGTCGCTGTTGCGCGAGCTCGCGCTCGATACCGACTTCGCGGCCTGCGTCTTCTCGACGAGCACGATCGTCAGCACGTCACCCACGCGCCGGGCGCGATTGTCTTCGACGAGGCTGGCGAAACGCCCGGCCTGGTAGATGGCGCCCGTCGCCTGCACGGGCGCGGTCGGCGCCGGGGCGTGCGAGGGTGCGAACTCTGCCATCGGGCGCTCGTAGGGCGCTGCGCACGCGGCGGTTGCCGCGAGCAGCGAGAGGGCGGCAACCTTAAAGGTTCTGCGTGACATACTGCATCATCCCGTCGACCGTGGAGATCACCTTCGAGTTCACCTCGTAGGCGCGCTGCGTCTCGATCATGTTGACCATTTCCTCGACCATGTTGACGTTCGAGGTTTCGAGCATGTTCTGGTTGATCTCGCCGAGACCATCGACGCCCGGCGTTCCCACGATCGGCGCGCCGCTCGCGGCGGTTTCGGCGAACAGATTGTCGCCGAGCGGCTGGAGACCAGCAGGGTTCAGGAAGTTCGCGACCTGGATCTGACCGATCTGGCTCGGCGAGGAGTCGCCGGCATTGACGATGCTGACCGTGCCGTCCTTGCCGATCGTCAGCGACCGGGCGCCTTCCGGGATCGTGATGTCGGGCTGCAGCGGGTAGCCGTCGTTGGTGACGAGCAGGCCCTCGCTGCTCACCGTGAACGAGCCGTCGCGCGTGTAGGTGATCGTGCCGTCGGGCTTCAGCACCTGGAAATAGCCGGAGCCGTTGATCGCCATGTCGGTCGGGTTGTCGGTCGACTGCATCGAGCCCTGCGTATTGATACGCTCGGTGCCGACGATGCGCACGCCCGTGCCGATGTTGAGGCCGGTCGCATAC
>ERZ761602.7296-NODE-7296-length-11829-cov-3.482844_pt1 | contig 11829 bp, 13 predicted proteins | sample MGYA00512165_ERZ761602 | MGnify/ENA primary metagenome ERZ761602 (study PRJEB28899, sample SAMN02445085) | bioreactor sludge metagenome | biome: EBPR sludge; isolation source: Thorneside wastewater treatment plant | place: Australia: Brisbane, Thorneside... | reverse complement strand
CCGCGGACCCGCGAGGAGCCGGTCGAGGAAGTCGCCCGCGACGGCCATGGCCTCATCGGTCGCCGCGGCGTCGAAGGCGAGCAGGCTGAACGGCGCCTTGTGGACCTGGTCGAAGCCGTGGGTGACGCCCGGGAACACCCGGGCCTCGACGGGCATTCCCTGCGCCTCCAGCAGCGCGGCGACCTCGAGGCAGTCGCCCGCGGGCGCGATCAGGTCGTTCTCCGCGAGCAGGAACAGCACCGGCGCCGGCAACCGCCATCCGACCCGTCGCGCCCGGTTGGCGGTCCCGCAATAGGGATAGAGCAGGATCGCGCCGCGCACCCCCTGCAGCGGATGCTCGACCGCGCCGGCCGGCAGGGTGGCGAGGTTGAACGGCAGCCGCCACAGCTTCTCGAAGGCGAGGAGCTCCATGATCGCCCAGCCGCCATGCGACGCGCCGATCAGCGCCAGCCGGTCGGGATCGACGAAGGGCATCCGCCGGGCGTCGTAGATCGACACCAGCACGTCGCCGGCCCGCTCCGAGCCCATCAGCAGCTGGCCCGCGCAGATCAGCCGCCAGATCTCGCTGTCGAGGTAGTCGCGCGGCCCGTGGCTGTCGACGATGACGCTCGCCCAGCCGCGCCCGCGCAGCATCTCGGCCCAGCGGCCGAGATTGTCCCCCGGGCCGTCGCAGCCGGAATAGAGCAGCGCGGTGGGGAACGGGCCCTCGCCCTCGGGCGTCGTCGCACGATAGAACGGCCGCAGCGTCTCGGCCAGCGCCGCGGGCGGCGCGGCCGGCACGATCCAGCCCATGTAGCGCCCGAGGCTGTTGCCTGCGACCGCCCCGAGCCACAGCAGCACGAAGGCCGCCACGCCGAGGATCAGCCAGCGCGTCCGGCGCAGGAGGCCGGGGGGCGCCTCGCCGTGGTCGGGTGGGGTCATGGACATGAGCCTCCTTCCGCGCACGCCGAGCGATCCTGTTTACAACGCGGCGACAGCTGGTCCATAGCGTCGGACGCGCCTGCGGGCGCCCGCGCCGAGAGGTCGCCCCATGGACTACGCCCGGATCGTGACCACCTGCCGCCAGCTCGCGCTGGCCGCCGGGGACGTGATCCTCGAGGTCTACCGGAGGCCGGATCTCGGCGTGCGCGCCAAGGCCGACGCCTCGCCGGTGACCGAGGCCGACGAGCGCGCCGACGCGCTGATCTCGCGCGGGCTCGCGGTCGCCTTTCCCGAAATCCCCGTGGTCACCGAGGAGCAGGCCGCCACCCACGGCCTGCGCGCGGACGCCTTCTTCCTGGTCGACCCGCTCGACGGCACCAAGGAGTTCGTGCAGCGGCGCGGCGACTTCACGGTCAACATCGCCCTGATCGAGAACGGCGTCCCCACGCGCGGCGTGGTGCTGGCCCCGGCGATCGGGCGGCTGTTCTACACCGGGGCCGACGGCGCCAGCGTCGAGGAGACCGGCCCGCTCGATCCCGCCGCCCCGGGCGAGACGAGCCGGCTCCGGGTCTCGACGCCCGACCCCGCGGCGCTGATCGTCGTGGCGTCCAAGTCGCACCGCGACGCGGCGACCGAAGACTACATCGCCCGCTATCCGGTGGCCGACTCGCGCGCGGCCGGCTCGTCGCTCAAGTTCTGCCTGGTGGCGGCCGGCGAGGCCGACCTCTATCCCCGGCTCGGCCGCACGATGGAATGGGACACCGCCGCCGGCCAGGCGGTGCTGCTCGGCGCCGGCGGCGCGGTGGTGCGCCTCGACGACCACCGGCCGCTCACCTACGGCAAGCCGGGCTACGAGAACCCGTTCTTCATCGCCCACGCCCCGGGCGTGACGCTCGTCCCTGCCTGAGGCGCGCCGTGGCGGTCCTCCTCGTCATCCCGGCGCGCTACGCCTCGACCCGCTTCCCCGGCAAGCCGCTCGCCGAGCTGCGCGGCGCCGGCGGCGAGGCGCGGAGCCTGATCCGGCGCAGCTGGGACGCGGCGCGCGAGGTCGAGGGCGTCGACCGCGTCGTGGTGGCGACCGACGACGAGCGCATCGCCGAGGCCGCCGCCGCCTTCGGGGCCGAGGCGATGCTCACGCCGGAGACGTGCCGCAACGGCACCGAGCGCTGCGCCGCGGTGGCGCGGGCGCTCGGGCCGGGCTGGGACGTCATCGTGAACCTCCAGGGGGACGCGCCGCTCACCCCGCCCTGGTTCGTCTCGGCGCTCGTCGAGGCGATGGCGACAGATCCCGACTGCGCGGTGGCCACGCCGGTGCTGCGCTGCGACGCGGCGGCGCTGGCGGGCTTCGTCGAGGACCGCCGCCACGGTCGCGTCGGGGCCACCACGGCGGTCTTCGACCGCAGCGGCCGCGCGCTCTACTTCTCCAAGGAGGTCATCCCCTACACCGGCCGGACCCTGGGGCCGGACGAGCGTATACCGGTCTTTCATCATGTGGGCGTCTATTCCTATCGCCGCGACGCCCTGCTGGCGTATGATGGCTGGCCAGAAGGGCCGCTCGAGGCTTGGGAAGGGCTGGAGCAGTTGCGTTTCATGGAGAACGGGATCGCGGTGCGCTGCGTAGAGGTCGAGGCGCAGGGACGCGCCTTCTGGGAGCTCAACAATCCGCAGGACACGCCGCGGATCGAGGCCATTCTCGCGGCGCAGGGCATGCCCTGACGTTTCGCTGCGGTGCACATTCGGGGCGACGGACGCCGGCCGATGTGCTACTGCTTCCCCCGCCGGAACGAAAGACCGGCGCGCGGGTTCCTGACGAGTAACGAGCGAGGGATACATGAGCGGCACGGTCAACAAGGTCACCAAGGCGGTCTTTCCGGTCGCCGGGTTTGGCACGCGCTTCCTTCCTGCGACGAAGTCGGTCCCCAAGGAGATCCTTCCCCTCGTCGACCGCCCGTTGATCCAGTACGCGATCGACGAGGCTCGCGCGGCCGGAATCAACGAGTTCATCTTCGTGACGTCGCGGGGCAAGAGCGCGCTCGAGGACTATTTCGACAGCGCCCCCGAGCTCGAGGCCGCGCTGCGCGAGGGCAACAAGCACGCCCTGATCGACGCGCTGCGCCAGACCGACATGGACAGCGGCGCGGTCGCCTACGTGCGCCAGCAGGAGCGGCGCGGCCTCGGCCACGCGGTGTGGTGCGCCCGCCGGCTGATCGGCGACGAGCCCTTCGCGGTGATCCTGCCCGACGACGTGATCGACGCCGAGACGCCCTGCCTGCAGCAGATGGTCGAGGCCTATGCCGAGACCGGCGGCAACATGGTGGCCACCATGGAGGTGCCGCACGCAAACGTCTCGTCCTACGGCATTCTCGACGTCAGCGCCGGGGTCGGCCCGACGATGCCGGTCCGCGCCATGGTCGAGAAGCCGAAGCCCGCCGAGGCGCCGTCCAACTTCGCGGTGATCGGCCGCTACATCCTGACGCCCCGGGTCCTGAAGAACCTCGAGACCATCGAGGCGGGCGCCGGCGGCGAGGTGCAGCTGACCGACGCCATCGCCCAGGAGATCGAGGGCCGCGGCGACGTGAACGCCTTCCGCTTCAAGGGCCGCCGCTTCGACTGCGGCTCCAAGACCGGATACCTGCAGGCCACCGTCGCCTTCGGCCTCGCCCGCGAGGAGCTGCGCGACGAGTTCCTCGAATTCCTGCATACGCTCGAGAGCATGCATCCCCCGGCCCCGCAGCGGGCGGTGGCGCGCGGCTGACGGAAATCGCTGCGCGGCATCGCGCCGCATCGGCGAGGCTTCTTTCGGCTTCTTGCTTGATGGCGGGCGCGGACAAGCCGCGCCGCCCCGCTCGGCGTCATTCTGACCAGTCGCGAATCGGCCGGCGCCCGCCCATCCCGGAGCGGTCCGGCCCGTTGTAGCAAGGCATGAATTTCAGTCGCGCGCCGTTTCGTCGGCACGTCGGCGCGTCGGAGTGCGATGCAGCGCGGATCGCCGCGGCTGCCGCGACCGCGCGCCCGGTTGCGATCAGGCGGCCTGCTCGCTCTTGTTTTCCGTGAGGATCGCGTAGAGCGCCGAAGGGTCGAAGGTCGAGCGCAGCTTGCTGCAGACCGCCTCCGATCGCAGGGTCCGCGACACCCGCGCCAGCGCCTTCAGATGCTCGGCCCCCGCCGCCTCGGGGGCGAAGAGGGCGAAGACGAGATCGACCGGCTGGCGGTCGATCGACTCAAAGTCGACCGGCTTCTCGAGCCGCACGAACAGCCCGATGACGTGGTCGACCCCGGCGAAGCGCGCATGCGGGATCGCCACGCCCCGCCCGACCCCGGTGGGGCCGAGCGCCTCGCGCTCCATCAGCGCCTTGTAGGCGGCGTCGGCGGGAAGGCCATAGACGGCCTCCGCCATGTCGGCGAGATCCTGCAGCAGCCGCTTCTTGCTGGTGGCCTTGAGCGGCGCGCGCACCGCGTCGACACCCAGAATCTGCGAAAGCTCCATGTCAGGGTCTCCCGGGACGCCGCCGCGCCCTCACTGCGCGTCCCGCGGGTCTATCCAGCCTATGTTGCCGTCATCGCGCCGATAAACGACGTTCACGCCGCCATGGGCGTCGTTGCGGAACACCAGCACCCCCGCTCCCGCGAGCTCCATCTGCATCACGGCCTCGCCGACCGAAAGATAGGGCACACGCGTCTCCATTTCCGCCACGATGATCGGCTGGAGCGTCTCGGGCTCCGCGTCGTCGGCATGCTCTTCTCCGCTGGCAAGGATGTAGGACGGCGCGTCGATGGCTTCAATCGGAAACTCGCGGGCCCGGTGGTGGTCCTTGAGCCGCCGCTTGTAGCGGCGCAGCTGCTTCTCCATGCGGTCCATCGCCCCCTCGAAAGAGGCGTAGATCTCGTCGGACTTGGCCTTGGCCTGCACGGTGAGCCCGGTGGGCAGGTGCACCGAGGCGTCGGCGCAGAACTCATGCCGGTCGCGCGAGAACGTCACGACCGCCTCGACGGCGCGCTCGGCGTACTTGCCGACCACCACGCCCACGCGATCCTCCACATGGGTGTGCAGCGCGTCGCCGATGTCGATCTGTTTGCCGCTGACCTGTATACGCATTGCCGCGCCCCTCCTTTGGACCGATCGATCGCCGGTCACCGCTCCACGCCGGCGATCCGCCGACGCGACCTTCGAGCGGGGCACCCGCGCGGTTCGTCCGCCTGCGCCGCCCTGTAGGCCAAAATCATTCAGATTCCGGAAAGGGAGGACTGGTGACGGCGGCGCTCCATCGAGGACGGGATGCCCATGCCTTCCCGATATTTTGCAACCGTGCGGCGGGCGATGTCTATCCCCTCCGCGGCAAGAAGCGCCATGATTTTGTCGTCGGACAGCACGCGGCCGCGCGCCTCGTCGGCGATCATCCGGCGGATCCGGTCCTGCACCGCGACCGCCGAGAAGGCCTCGCCGCCGCCTGCCGCCTGGATCGACGCGCTGAACAGGTAGCGCAGCTCGAAGGTGCCCCGCTCGCACTGGAGGAACTTGCCCGCGGTGACCCGGCTGATGGTGGATTCGTGCAGGCCGAGCTGCTCGGCCACCGCACGCTGGGTGAGGGGCTTCAGGTCGCGGGGGCCGGCGTCGAAGAAGCTCTCCTGGCGGCGCACGACCTCGCTCGCCACCCGCAGGATCGTGCGCGCCCGCTGCTCGAGGCTGCGCGCGAGCCAACTCGCCGCCGCTCGCATCTCGGAGACGAACTGCCGCGCGGCGCCGTCCGCGCCGCCCAGCGTCGCCGCATAGCGGTTGTTGACCAGCACGCGCGGCAGGGTGGCGGTGTTGAGCTCGACCGTCCAGCCGCCACCGGGGGCCCGCGTCACGTAGACGTCGGGCGCCACGACCTGCACCGGCGCCTCGGCGAAGCGCAGGCCGGGCTTGGGGTCGAGCGCGCGCAGCTCGGCCAGCATCTCGGCCACGTCCGCCGCGTCGACGCCGCAGAGCGCCATCAGCTCCGCCGTTCGACCCCGCGCCGCCAGCGCGAGGTTGTCGAGGAGCGCCTGCATCGCGGGATCCAGCCGGTCGCGCTCGCGCAGCTGCAGCGCCAGGCATTCGCGCAGGGACCGGGCCCCGATCCCCGGCGGATCGCAGGACTGCAGGATCTCGAGCCCCCGCGCCAGGTCGCGGGCCCGGATCCCGTGGCGCTCCGCGATCTCGCCGAGCGGCGTGCGCAGGTAGCCGTCGTCGTCGATCTCCTCCGCCAGCACATGCGCGGCGAGCACGGCCCCGGCCTCGGCCCTGACCGCGCCGATCTGCGCGTGCAGGTGCTCGGGGAGCCCCACCGTCGCCGCGACCGTGTCGAGCACGTCGCCCTCGCCCCCGCCGCCGCCGATCCGGGGCGCCGGCGGCCCGCCCGCGGGCGGCGGCGCCAGCTCCAGCAGCGGATTGCGCTCGACCTCGGCCGCCACGTAGTCGGCGAGCGACAGGTTGCTCATCTGGAGCAGCTTGATCGCCTGCTGCAGCTGCGGCGTCATCACCAGCGACTGGTTCTGGCGGATCTCGATGCGGGGCGCGAGCGCCATCAGCCGGCCCGCCCGTCGCGGTCAGATGCGGAAGCTCTCGCCAAGATAGACCCGCCGCACATTGTCGTCGCGCACCACCTCGTCGGGCGTGCCGGTCATGATCACCGACCCGCCGTGCAGGATATAGGCCCGGTCGACGATTTCCAGCGTCTCGCGCACGTTGTGGTCGGTGATCAGCACGCCGATGCCGCGGTCCTTCAGGTGGCTGACCAGCGTGCGGATGTCGGCGACCGCCAGCGGGTCCACCCCGGCGAACGGCTCGTCGAGCAACACGTACTTGGGCTGGCTCGCGAGGCAGCGCGCGATCTCCACCCGCCGCCGCTCGCCGCCCGAGAGCGCGATCGCCGGCGCGCGGGCGAGGTGCGAGATCGAGAACTCGCCCATCAGCTCGTCCAGCATCTCGTGGCGCTTCTCGCGGTCGTCCACCGCGACTTCGAGGATCGCGCGGATGTTGTCGGCGACCGTGAGGCCGCGAAACACCGACGCCTCCTGCGGCAGGTAGCCGATCCCGAGCTTGGCGCGGCGGTACATCGGCAGCCAGGTCACGTCCTCGCCGTCCACCGAGACGGAGCCCGAATCCGGCGGCACCAGCCCCGCGATGGCGTAGAAGCAGGTCGTCTTGCCCGCGCCGTTCGGCCCCAGGAGCGCCGCCACCTCGCCCCGGCGCAGGCTGAGCGACACGTCGCGCAGGATCGGCCGCCGGCGATAGCTCTTGCCGAGGTTCGCCGCCACCAGGCCCTGGCTCCCTTCGGTGACCCGCAGGTCCGGGCGACGGGTCACCGCGGCGGCTCCTGGCCCGGGACGAAGATCGTCTGCACCCGCCCCTCGAGCTGGCCGGTGCCGGCCACGAGGTCGATGCGCAGCCGCTCGCTCGCCAGCGCGTTCCGGCCCTGGGTCAGCAGCACGTCGCCGTCCATCTCGACCAGGCCGGTCGCCACGACATAGCTCGCGCGCTCGGCCTCCGCCGCCTCGGTCCCGTTCGAGAGGGTGACGTTGCCCGAGGCCTCCATGCGCTCGATCGCCCCGGACCCGCCGTCGGCCCCGGCGGCGTAGAACACCTCCAGCCGGTCCGCGGCCAGGCGCAGCGCCCCCTGCCCGACCTTCACCGCCCCCGTGAACACCGCGGTCCCGGCCGCCTGGTCGAGCGCCAGCGCATCGGAGGTGATCTCGACCGGCAGCGTGTTGTCGTGCTCGAAATCGCCCAACGCGACGGACGTCCCCTGCGCCGCGGCGGCTCCCGCGGCGGCGGACACGATCAACGCCGCGAGCCACCACGACTGCATCTTCCTTCGTCACTCCCCCTTGGTCGCCGGATCGTATACCAGCCGGACGTTGTCTTCGAACAAAAAGCTGCGTCTGCCGCCCGCCTCCTGCGGCGCGCTCACCGTCAGCCGCGCCGCGTCGATCCGGCCCATCGGCCCGACGCCGACCACCTCGCCCGTCGCGACCAGCCCGCCCGCGGCCATGTCCACGTCCACGCGCTCGGCGGCGACGTCGTAGCCGTCCGAGGTCTCGACCCGCACCGCGCCCGACAGCGTGAGCCGCTGGGCCTCGAGCTCCAGCTCGCCCCTCGCGGCGCTCAGGTCGACCCCCCGCCCGTCGGCGAAGTCGATCCGCCCGGCCAGCGTGGCGATGTCGGCGCGCGTCGGCGGCGCCGCGTCGGGCGTCACCTCGCCGGCGGTGAAGCGGAAGCGGTCCCCGCCGTCGGTCACCCCCGAGAACACCGGCCGCGTCACCCGCATCCCCTTGCCCAGCGCGGCGAGGTCGGCCGGCGAGAACACCAGCTCGCCCCGCGGCCGCCCTTCCTCGGAGATCAGGAAGAGGCCGGCGAGCATCGCCACCGCGACGAGCGGCAGCCCGACCTTGAGGACGGCGACGACCTGCGAGTAGAGCCCCGGTCCCGCCACCGCCTCAGCCGCCCGCCATCGCTCAGGCGACGCCGGCGCGCAGGCAGTCGTGCACGTGCAGGATGCCGGCCGGGAAGGCGGGCGCCGCCGGGTCGGTCGCGAAGAGCGTGGTGATCTTGGCGCCGTTCATGATGCCGAGCGCCTCCGAGGCGAGCGCCGCCGCCGAGATCGTGCGCGGACGGCGCGTCATCACCTCCTCGACCCGCCGCTCCAGCAGGCCCGCCATGTGCCGCCTGAGGTCGCCGTCGGTGACGACGCCCACCAGCGCGCCGGCCGCGTCCACCACGCCCACCACGCCGAACCCCTTGGCGCTCATCACCAGGAGCGCCTCGGCCATCCCCGCATCGAGGCCGATCAGCGGCACGTCGTCGCCGCGATGCATCAGCTGCCCGACCGTCGCGAGCCGCGCCCCGAGCCGCCCTCCCGGGTGGAAGTCGCGGAAATCCTCGGGCGTGAAGGCGCGATGCTCCATCAGCGCCACCGCCAATGCGTCGCCGAGCGCCATGGTCATCGTCGTCGAGGTCGTCGGCGCGAGCCCGACCGAGCAGGCCTCCGGCGCGTCGGGCAGCACGATCGCCACGTCGGCGGCGCTCAGGAGCGTGCTGCCGGCCCGCGACGCCACCCCGATCAGCGGGATCGCGAACCGCCGCGTGTAGGCGATCAGGTCCGCGAGCTCGGGCGTCTCGCCGGAGTTGGACAGGAGCAGCGCCACGTCCTCGCGGGTGATCATCCCGAGATCGCCGTGGCTCGCCTCGGCCGGGTGGACGAACATCGCCGGGGTGCCGGTCGAGGCGAGCGTCGCCGCGACCTTGCGCGCGACGTGGCCCGACTTGCCCATGCCCGAGACGATGACCCGGCCGCGGGCCTTCAGCATCAGCTGGGCCGCCGCGGCGAAGCCGCCGTCGAGCGCCCGGGACAGCCGGCCCAGCGCGTCGGCCTCCACCCCGATCACCCGCCGCCCCGTCGCGGCCAGCCGCTCGGCGTCCGCTTCCACCGCCAGCGCCTCAGGCATGGGAGAAGATGTCCGTCTCGGGCCAGCCCGCGAGATCGAGCTCCGCCCGGTGCGGCAGGAACCCGAAGCAGGCCGCCGCCAGGCCGGCGCGTCCCTCGCGCGCCAGCCGCGCGTCGAGCGCCTCGCGCAGCCGGTGCAGATACAGCACGTCCGAGGCGGCGTAGTCGATCTGCGCCTGGCTCAGCGTGGCCGCGCCCCAGTCGCTCGACTGCTGCAGCTTGGAGATGTCGACCTCCAGGACCTCGCGCAGCAGGTCCTTGAGCCCGTGGCGGTCGGTGTAGGTGCGCGCCAGCCGCGACGCGATCTTGGTGCAGTAGACCGGCGCCGTCAGCACGCCCAGCGCGACCCGGAGCGCCGCGATGTCGAACCGGCCGAAATGGAACAGCTTGAGCACGTCGGGATCGCCGAGCAGCCGCACGAGGTTGGGCGCCTCGGTCTGGCCGAGGCCGATCTGCACCAGATGCGCGTCTCCGTCGCCGCGCGACAGCTGCACGAGGCACAGCCGGTCGCGGCCGGGGATCAGCCCCATGGTCTCGCAGTCGACCGCGACGACGGGCCCGAGGTCGAGTCCGTCCGGCAGGTCGCCCTTGTGCAGGTGGTTCGCCATCCGTGCCCCGATGCGCCCCGCCCGTCGCCGGTGAGGCGCGCGCCTGGCGCGGGGGGAAGTGTGGTGCCCAGGAGAGGACTCGAACCTCCACGACCTTTCAGTCACTGGCACCTGAAGCCAGCGCGTCTACCATTCCGCCACCTGGGCAGGCGCCGATCTGCGGGCAGATATATGCGGCGTCAGGCGGTGTCAACGGAGTGAATCGACCGGCGGCCTCGCCCCCGTGGCGTCGTCATGGAACGATCCGCTCGATCGGGTCGTAGCAGGCGACGGGCGCAGGCTCGAACGCCAGGCGCGCGAGGCAGTCCGGCTTGAAGCGGATGCGGCCGAGCGCGGCGCGGTCGAACCAGCCGCTGCGGTTCACCACGCCCTCGCTGTCGCGCCACGGGCCCGCGGGGCGCGCGCCCGTCACCGTCGCCGCGAAGAACAGGTCGACCTGGTGAAAGCCGCTCGGCGGGTCATGGAACTCCGAGACGGCGAGCAAGCCGCCAACCGCGACGGCGAGGCCCGTCTCCTCGAAGACCTCCCGCGCGAGGTTCGCGTGCAGGTCGGTCCCCGCCAGCGCGCCGCCCCCGGGCGCGCACCACAGGTCCGACTTCTCGCCCGGATAGGCGTTGACCAGGAAGAGCCGCGCCTCCTCGACGATCACCGCGCGCACCGCGAGGCGGGGCCAGCGCCGCGCCATCAGCGCCGCGGCGACAGGCGGGTGACGTGGCCCATCTTGCGCCCCGGCCGCGCCTCGCCCTTGTCGTAGACGTGCACCGCCGCGCCGGTCAGGCCGGGCGCGGCGTCGATCTCGGCGCCGATCAGGTTGGTCATCACCGCGTCCGAATGCCGCGCCCCGTCGCCGAGCGGCCAGCCCGCGATCGCCCGGACGTGCTGCTCGAACTGGCAGATCAGGCAGCCGTCCATGGTCCAGTGGCCGGAATTGTGCACCCTCGGCGCGATCTCGTTGACCACGAGACCGCGGGGCGTGACGAAGAGCTCGACCCCGATCACGCCGACGTAGTCGAGGGCGGTCAGGATCCGCCCCGCGATCAGCGCCGCGTCCTGCGCGACGCGCGCAGGGATCGCCGCGGGGATCGTGGTCGTGTGCAGGATGCCGTCGCGGTGGACGTTCTCGCCGGGATCGAAGGCCGCGACCGCCCCGTCGAGCCCGCGCGCCGCGATCACCGAGATCTCGCGCTCGAAGGCGACGAAGCCTTCGAGCACCGCCGGCCCGCCGCCGATCGCCGCCAGCGCCGCAGCCGCGTCGGCCGCGCCCGCGAGCCGCGCCTGTCCCTTGCCGTCGTAGCCGAGCCGCCGGGTCTTGAGGATCGCGGGCGCGCCCACCCGCGCGAGCGCGGCCGCCAGGCCGCCCGCGTCGTCGACCGCCGCATAGGGCGCCGTGGCGAGGCCGAGGCCGGTCAGGAAATCCTTCTCCGCCATCCGGTCCTGCGCCGCCTCGAGCGCGCGCCGCCCCGGCCGCACCGGCGCGAGGTCCCCGACCGGCACGTTCTCGAACTCGTAGGTCACGACGTCGACGCCGGAGGCGAAGTCGCGCAGGGCCGCCACGTCGTCCCAGCCGGCCCGGATCACCCGCTCGACCACGGGCGCCGCGCAGGGCCCGGCCGCGGGCTCGTAGACATGCGTGCGCAACCCCAGCCGGGCCGCCGCCAGCGCCAGCATCCGCCCGAGCTGGCCGCCCCCGAGGATGCCGATCGTCGCGCCGGGCGCGAGCGCCTCAGCCATCGGAGGGCGCCTCCGCCACCGCGTCGGTCTGCGCCGCGCGCCAGTCCTCGAGCCGCAACGCCAGCTCGCCGTCCTCGCCCGCCAGCATCGCCGCCGCGAACAGC
>ERZ761602.7294-NODE-7294-length-11834-cov-4.764581_pt1 | contig 11834 bp, 7 predicted proteins | sample MGYA00512165_ERZ761602 | MGnify/ENA primary metagenome ERZ761602 (study PRJEB28899, sample SAMN02445085) | bioreactor sludge metagenome | biome: EBPR sludge; isolation source: Thorneside wastewater treatment plant | place: Australia: Brisbane, Thorneside... | reverse complement strand
GTTTATCATAGTGATTGATCAGCAGGTTTAAGTAGGAATCAACTGTGGTTAATGGACTTTTGAGCTCATGGGAGATAATAGAAAATAGTTTTGTTTTTAAATCATTTAGTTCCCTGAGTTCATGTTCGGAAACCTTCAATTGTGCCAGGGTTTTTTCGAGTTCTCCAGTACGCTCTTTTATCAGCACTTCCAGTTGTTCTTTCCGCTTTTGTGCTATTTCTTTTTTTTCCTTTTCACGCTCACGTTCAATTTTTTCCTTTTCGATTGTGCGTTGTGCCAGTTTCTTTCGGGTGCGGTTCAATCGGTCTGATAATCCAAAGGAGAATAATACTACTTGCGCTACGGTGCCAATTTGTACGCCATACCGTGTGATAAAATTGGCATCGATATAATTTAATTCACGGAAAATGAAAAGTATTCCACCTAGATTAAAGATACCAAAGGCGACCAGCGACCACAGTGCTGGTTTGTAGCCTTTCAAATATACGATCAAGCTCACAACCGTAATGGATATCATCGTTATGGATCCTATGAATCCGATAATATAATTCGCTTCTGAAAGCAAATCTTTTATGGTGAGCCAGCTGATCAGCCACAGTGCCAACGGGATAATATAAATACCGAGTAAAACGTTGAAAAGCGTATTCCATTTTTGTACGTATTCACTGGTATGCAGATACTTTTTGGCAAATAATATCCTACTGATATTCGTGACAGGAATAATGAAGGCAAAAAAATGCGCATTCCAGTGGGGATGGTCAGGCCAGAAATATTCGTAAGTAAACCCATAATAGAATGCCATGTAAAGTCCAAAGCCCACTATCGAAAGTACATACCAGATGTAACTCTGATCTTTTACAGCAAAAAATATCATGAGGTTGTACAGGGCCATGACAATTACAATACCGAAGAACAAACCATGCGCCAGTAAGCGCTTTCGTTCAGACAATCTCCATTTTTCACTCGAATAGGTGTTGAAGCCAAGGTTACGTTTATCAAATGTGGGATGTTCACCCTTCAGCTTGATAAGGAGTTTGGAATGACCCTTTACCGGAATAATATTCAGGTAGGAGTAGTAATCTTTTTCGCCTGCCTTTAGCAATGAACCCGTTTTGAGGATTGAGTTGTCACTGTAGGCGATCACAGTGCCCCAGCCTGCAAACTCCAGGAAATCAGTTTGTGAATTGATTGTGACCGAGGTCCAGTACCATTTTTTGGGAGATAACTGGGCGCTATCGGCAGGTACCTTAAGCAAGCTATCTACATACAATTCCTGACCTGAAGCACTGATGCTGAGCAGCGTAAAAAGTGATAGCACAATAAACCTCATTCGTGAAATTAAAGATTGTATAAGATATCTGCCGGAAATGCTAGTAAATAAATATAAATTGGTAGCGATGGAAGACAAGGTGAAAGTATTGATTGCTGAAGATGACCAGGTCGTCTCTAAAAATTTGAGTTTTACATTACAGGGCAGGGGATACACAGTAGTGGATATTTGCGAATCTGCAGAAGAATTGCTGCAGCGACTCAAGGCCACCCAGCCTGATATTGTAATAATGGATATTAATCTTGCGGGGTTAATGGATGGTATTGAAGCAACGGCATTAATTACTGCAAAAACTAATGTACCTGTGCTTTACCTTACATCTGACAGGGATTTGAATACGGTTGAGCGCGCTAAGTTGACCAATCCGGACGGATATCTGATCAAACCTTTTGATGTTGACGAGTTGGTATCAGCCATTGAAATAGCGCTTTACCGACACCACCTGAATAGTGGAGAAAAGAATGAAGGTACGGTGGTTAACAAATCGCACCTGTTTGTGAAGGTTAAGAACCGACTTGAAAAGGTGACTTTTGAAGATGTGAAGTACATTGAGGCCAACGATATTTATTCAATACTGGTGACCAGTAAGAAGAATTATATTATCAGTCATTCGTTGAAAGCCCTGGAGCCTAAACTCCCATCCGACATGTTTATCCGGGTACACCGGTCCTACATTGTGAACACCAAACATATCAATGCCATTGAGAATAATTACATTCTCATTGATGACAAGAGCGTATCAATTGGTAAAACCTATCATGATGATCTCATGAAAAAGTTATCCATCATTTAGGCATATTGATTGCCGTTCATCCCAGATTCTTGTTTTTCAAGCCTGATGGCTTTTACTTTCACCTGAAAAATAAAATCGTTTACCGTTAAAATAGTTGTCGTTCACCTGAAACCGCTATTTTATTTGGTTATATAATCAAACATTAGAGTCAGAAACTAACGATAGAAAGGATGGCTTCTGATTCTTCAGTGTTTATTTGGGTGGCGGTGGCCGTTTACATGGCGTTAATTTTATATTTCGTCATCAGGGGAGCATTACAAACAAAAAGTATAGGTGATTATGCCATCGGAAGCATGTCATTTTCTCCTGTAGCCGTTGGTTTGGCTTTGGCAGCATCCATGACCAGCGCTGCTACCTTTATCATTAATCCCGGTTTTATTGCTTACTATGGGGTGAGTGCATTTATCTCTTTTGGATTAGTGATGTCCATATCAGCGCTCGTTTCATTATACATTGTTACAAAAGGGTTTCGAAAGATTGGTACTTCGGTGAAGGCACTTACGATGGCACAATGGATCGGCAATCGGTATAAAAACCAATATTACACGCTCTTTTTTGGATTTGTATCATTGTTACTCGTCTCCTTCATTGTACTTATTTGCGTGGGATTGAGTAAGCTGCTATCGGCTGCACTTGGCGTCAATGAACTGTATGTCTTGACTGCAGTTGTCGTTTTTGTATTTGGTTACATGATGTTTGGAGGCGCCAACTCTATGGTTTATACCAATGCTATCCAAGCAACCTTAATGATTGTTGTGGCCATCATCTTGTTGACTTCTGGCTATGAACACTTTGCCGATGGAATAGATGGTTTTCTCGACAAATTAAATGCCATTGATCCCAGCCTTGTTGGTATTACCAATGAAGAGAGTCCATTGTTCAGGGATTTTTTTGAAATATTCTTTTGCCAGATGGTAGTAGGAATTGCCATCGTTTGCCAACCTCACATCATCACCAAGTCGTTGTTGCTCAAAGACGATCAACAGGTGAACACCTATTTATTTGTAGGCATTGTGGTGGAACTTCTATTTTTTCTCGTGGTATTTGTTGGTCTTTACGCTCGATTAGAGTTCCCTACACTAACGGAAAATGGAATATCAATACCACTTGATGGAGTGCTTTCAGCGTATGTAGTTAAGAAATTCTCTGTTGGGATAGGCATTATTGTGGTGATGGGACTTATCTCTGCCGGCCTCTCCACGCTCGAAGGTTTAATTCAGAGTCTTAGTACCACCATTACCCAGGATGTAATACCTGCTGTTTTTAAAAGGGCTACGCTACAACCCGTAATGCTCAATAAAATCATCATCGTTGTGCTTGCGATCTGTTCATTTTTGTTGAGTAATCAGCAACTGAATAACCCCGATCTGAGTGTTGCCATATTTGCGCAGAATGGTGTTTACGCTTATTTCTCCGCAGCATTTGTTCCTGTGTTGTTAGGTACCTTTTTTCTGAGAGTACCAACTCACGTTCCCTTCATCGGATCTATAGCCGCTATTGTCATTCATTTTTCAGTGTACTACGGAAGACTTACTCCCTACATGCAAGAAGAAGTACGCAATCCTGCAATCGCTTCCACCTTTGCCATTTTGGGATCCCTTTTAATAAGTACGGTACTTTTTGTAATCGCCAGAAGTAAAGAACGAAAAGTTATACTCACATGAAGCTATTCATTTGTATAATCTTAACAACTACTATCCATATGACACTAGCTCAGTCAAATAGTGCGTTACCCAATTATAAATATCCGGTTGAAAGGGTAATCCTCTTTGATGACATTGAAATAGCATATGTTAATGAAGGCCCAAAGGATTCACCCATTGTGCTTTTTATCCATGGACTGGGTGGCAATATTATGCACTGGTACCCGGCAATAGATGAATTAAGTTCTCAATACAGGTGCATTGCTATTGACCTTCCAGGGTATGGGTTGTCTACCATTCGGAATTTTGACAAAAGTGATTACATCGATTTCTTTTCCAAGGTAATTGATGCTTTTGTAAGAAAAATTGATGGCAGGAACATCACACTCGTGGGACATTCTATGGGCGGGCAGGTTAGCATTGCGGTTGCCCTAAGCAACCCAAAGTGGTTGAAGACATTGGTGTTGGCCGCACCTGCTGGATTAGAAACTTTTACCAAGGAAGAAGGAAACCTACTGAAGCAATATGCTGCTGCACCTTTGCTCATGAATCACAATGAAGATCAAATTCGCGCTGCGTATCACTTGAATTTTGTCAAGATGCCTCCATTGGCAGAGGAAATGATCCAGGATCGCATTAATGCTAAAACTGCGGATTGGTTTGAGGACTACGCCATTGTTAGGGAAAAAGCGGTGAAGGGAATGCTTGATCACCCTGTCAGAGATAGCCTGAAATCGATTCAGTACAAAACCTATGTTCTATTTGGAACTAACGATAAACTGATACCTAACCCTTATTTACATCCGGAGTTGACCACACTCCAGGTTGCCAATATTGGAAAAGAAATTCCTGAAGCTGAAATCATGATGATTGAAGAAGCAGGTCATATTCTACAGGTTGATAACCCCTCTTCATTTAATAAACTACTAAAGACCATTTTAACTAAATACTAACTATGAAAAACCTATACGCAAGCTTTTTAATGATGCTTCTGGCCGGATCAGTCTGGGCACAGGGTACCATTACGGGTAAAGTAACCAATACAGTCACAGGAGAACCATTGGTGGGTGCCAATGTTGTTGTGCAAGGAACTCAGAATGGTAGCGTTACCGACATCCAAGGGCAATACGCTATTACTGTAGCTGGTGACGGTAGCTATACCATTGTAGTCAGCTACATTGGATATTCAGAACAAAAGTTGACTGTTTCAGTAACCAATGGTAGCGGAACCGGAGACTTCAGCATGAAGGAGAGTGTAACATTTGGAGATGAGATTGTTATTTCAGGGTCAAGAATGGCTGAGAAATTAACGGAAACCCCAGCGACCATTGAAATTATCACAAAGGAAGATTTACAAAACTGGGGTTCATTCAATACTGGCGAACTGCTCTCAAGGCTGAAAGGAGTAGACTACATTCGCTCAGGCGTAGTAGGTACCGGGATCAACGTCCGCGGGTTTAACAGCAACTTTAATGCAAAGAACACACAGGTTACTGATGGAAGGTTTTCAAGCCTGGTGGCCACGGGGTTGCCTTTTGGACCGCTAAGTCCACAAATTAAGGAAGACATCGAACAGGTAGAAGTTATATTGGGTCCCAACTCCGCTTTATATGGTCCGAATGCACACAACGGTCTTGTTAACATCATTACCAAAGACCCTCGCACTTCTCAAGGTACAACGGTGGCATTGGGATTTGGCAATCAAAGTGTTTTGACAGGAAGAGCACGACACGCACAGGTAGTAAGCGATAAGTTTGCTTTTAAAACCAACTTCGAATATACAAAGGGAAAAGAATTCACTTATTCAGATTCTGTATACATCAACAGGGATGGTATACCAGGCAAAGAAGGCTATGAGGAACTTGAATTGAATAATGATTTTGAATTTATCAAGGGGGGAGTTGGTCTTTATTATTCTGTAAACGATAAATCCGATCTGATCTTCTCTTATGATGCCAGCAATAGTACCTATCTGGCGCCAACCAATGTAGGTAGAAATCAGATTGTTGACTGGAAGATACAGACATTCCATTTGCGATATGTTTCACCCCACTTTTTTGCGCAGTCTTATCTGAGTTTAAGTGACACAAAAGACACACATTCTCTTGACGACCGGACAAAGGCCTACTATACCTTAAAGGATGGTGGTGCTACTGAGGAAGCGGCACTTGCCGGATCGATGGATATGGGTGCCCGGTTTATTGATGATTCAAAACGGTGGAACGGGGAAGTGCAATACAACAATCAGTGGAATGCCTTTAAGTTTATAACCGGAGTGCAGTATCAAAAAGATATGGCCAATTCGCATGGCACTTATCTTTTAGATAAAGATGCCGATGACTACATCACTGTTGATCAAGTTGGTTGGTATGCCCAGGGCCAGTACGACTTTAAGAAAGGTATAAAAGCTACTGTAGCTCTTCGCGCGGATTATCACGAAGTGTACGATTTTAACTTCGTGCCGAAGTTTGGAATTACAAAAACAGTTGATAAGGGTACATTCAGGTTTACCTACGGGCAGGGTGTTGCGGCTCCCACTATCCTGAACATGTATGGCGATTTATTTGGTGGATTGATTCTGGGGAATGCGGAAGGGTTTACGTTAGTCGATGGCAGCAAAGTGAAAAAGCAAGACATTGAGAAGCTTCAAACATTTGAAGTGGGATATAAAGGTGCACTGAGTGGTCAAAAACTTTTTATTGATGCCAACGCGTACTATAACATTTCTGAAAATTTCCTGAGCCCCGTGACTGTAGTAGGAGTAACTACCGAGCGTGGTACAACTCCTATTAATCAAGTGCAAAGTGCCTTTGGAGTTTACGGTGGTCTTGTGGCCACCTATGTGAACTTTGGGAAGTTCAATACTTATGGTTTTGATATCGGCTTGAACTACTTAATTACCAATTCGCTAACAGCAAGCTTAAATTATTCCTACTTCGATTATCCTATTGACGAGAATGATCTTGACAATGATTTTGATAAAAATGGCAAAGTCAATGAGCTTGATATATTGGTGAATGCCCCCAAACATAAAGGTAGCGTGGGATTGAATTATATAGGAGGCAAATTCTTTGGAAACGTATTCGTAAGGCTAGTAGAAGAGTATGACTATTATTCCAGCTTTCAGATAGCGGCAAAGACGCAGGACCTTACCTACAGAGGTACTCCAATTGTGGAGAATGCACGCAGTACTGATGCATGGAATTATGGTCCGCTTGGTGGATTTGCCAATGTTGATCTTGGTATCGGGTATAAGGTTACAGACTTTATGACCGTATCAGGTGCTGTGACTAATCTATTTGATGCAAAGTACCGCGAGTTTACTGCTTCACCATTTATTGGCAGACTTTACTCCATGGAATTAAAATTCAACTTTCCAAAAAAATAATCTGGACAAGCAGGCTGGAGCATTGTACATGCTCCAGCTCTTATGATAAAATTGTAATGAAAAGACTAGAAGGAAAAGTAGCGATAATTACTGGTGGTTCGAGTGGTATTGGCAAAGCCACTTCAAGGAAATTTGCCAGTGAGGGAGCCAAAGTCATTATATGGGATGTAAACCAGGAAGCTGGTGAGAAGTTGGCAGTAGAACTCAATGGAAAATTTGATAAGGTCAATACTGCTGACTATGAAGAAGTGGGGAGAGCCGCTAAAAATGTCTTTAATGATCATGGAAAAATTGATATCCTCATTAATAACGCAGGAATAACACGAGATGCAACGTTGAAAAAAATGACACCTGAACAGTGGCAACAAGTTGTTGATGTTAACCTTACGGGTGTTTTCAATTGCGGGCAGCAGGTACAACACTATATGGTTCAGGCCGGTAGTGGCAGAATTATTAATGCATCTTCTGTGGTAGGTATTTATGGCAATTTCGGACAATCCAACTATGTGGCTACCAAGGCTGGGGTTATTGGAATGACTAAAGTATGGGCGAGAGAGTTAGGCTCGAAGGGTATAACCGTAAATGCTGTTGCTCCTGGATTTATTGCCACCGATATGGTGATGGCGATGCCTGCCAATGTAATTGATATGATGAAAGCCAAGGTTCCGCTCGGTGAGTTGGGCAAACCTGAAGACATTGCAGATGCCTACTGTTTCCTTGCATCTGATGAAGCGAAATATATTAATGGAGCTACGATCAGCGTAGATGGAGGAATGACGGTATAATGAGAAACGCAAAAATAATATCTACCGGTATGTATGTTCCGGACAACATTGTTCCGAATACGTATTTTGATCAATTACTTGGAGAAAATGTTTCAGATTGGCTTGAAAAAAATGTGCACATCAAAAATCGAAGGTGGGTATCTGACGATCAATCTACAGCAGACTTGTGCATTGAAGCTGCCAAAGTTAATCTTGAGCGGGCCAACTTAAAGCCAGAAGACATTGACTTACTGATTGTATGCACCGATACTCCGGAGTACATATCACCAAGTACAGCTTCCAAAGTACAGCATAAGATGGGGATGCGCAATGCGGCAACTTTTGATCTTAATTCAGCATGTGCTGGTTTTGTAATCGGAGTAGACACGGCCGTGAAGTACATCAAAGCAGACAAACACTATAACCATGTGATGGTTATTGGTGCTTATGTTATGAGCAAGTACTTAAACAAAACGGACAAAAAAACAGTCAACCTATTTGCTGATGGGGCAGGAGCGGTTATTCTGAGTGCTACTGAAGAGGCGCAAGCCGGATATTTGGCAAGCGAGATGCGTACGCAAGGTGAGTATTGTGATTGGATGGGGATTTATGCAGGGGGTACTGCGCAGCCAATTACTCAGGAAGTAGTTGCCCAAAAAGATCACTTGTTGAAATTCGTTAAGCGATTTCCAGGAGAATTGAATCCTAATGTGTGGTCGGATATGGCACGGGAGTTGGCCAAACGATCCAACACTAAGCTTGAGGATGTCGATCAATTTTTGTTTACACAGATCAACATCAACAGCATATGGGATACCATGGATATTCTTGGGCTTCCGCGTGACAAGGCGCACACCATCATGCATGAATACGGATACACAGGTTCAGCTTGTATACCCATGGCGTTGGATGAAGCGGTTCAGCTTGGGAAAATAAAAAAGGGAGACCTTATTTATTTGATTGGGTCGGGTGGGGGATTGTCATTTGCAAGTTCAGCCTTTATTTTCTGATGAGAGAATTTAGAAAGGATTGGCTCGAAAAATGGGCAGAATATGCGCCCATAAAAGTGGTGGTAGAGGATGCCGTTACGAAGGCAAGTTATACCTACAGTCAACTCAACAGTTTGTCAAATTACCTGGCAGGATGGTTTAAAGACATGGGATTGAAGTCTGGCGACCGCATTGCTGTATTGTCTGAATTCAGGGTGGAGTATTTGGTGCTTCTTGGTGCGGCCATGAAGATGGGATATGTTTTAGTGCCGCTAAACTACCGGCTCTCGCCTCGGGAGTTGATGTACATGATCAAAAACTGCAGTCCCAGATTGCTCCTTACAGAAGAAAAATACGGTGAATATCTTAGAGATCAGACGATGGATAAGGCATTGATAAAATTATCAATGTCAGAGTTGGCCAATGCGTTGTATAAGCAGGAAGGAGAAATGCAGCAACCCATTTCAATGGATCTTGAAGATGATCATCCTTTATTTATCCTTTACACTTCGGGCACTACGGGTTTTCCCAAGGGAGCAATTTATACCTACAAAATGGCATTCTGGAATGCGACCAACACACAGATCAGATTGGATATTCGATCCAGTGATCATACGGTGATATGCATGCCACCGTTTCATACGGGTGGTTGGAATGTGCTACTTATTCCATTTTTACTACAAGGAGGATCTTTTTCATTGCTTCGCAAGTTTGATGCGGCACAGGTGTTGGATATTATCGACAAGGAAGAGGTGACAATATTTATGGGAGTGCCCACGATGCTTAAAATGATGGCCGAAACATCGCAATTGGACAAAGTGACATTGGATTCACTACGGTATTTTGTAGTGGGAGGCGAGGCAATGCCATTACCACTAATAGAGAAGTGGATGGAAAGGGGTGTACCCATTAGGCAAGGCTTTGGTTTAACGGAAGTAGGGCCCAACCTATTTTCACTGCACCATGATGATGCCATTCGTAAGATTGGTTCCATTGGTACGCCCAACTTTTTTGTTAATGCGCGGTTGGTAAAAGAAGATGGTACGGAGGCCGGGAGCGAAGAGGCGGGAGAACTTTGGCTAAAAGGACCGGTGACTACACCCGGTTATTGGCAAAATGAAGAGGCCACTCGTGAAGCATTCAATGATGGATGGTTCAAAACAGGAGACATTCTTTACCGGGATGCTGAAGGATATTACTATGTGAAAGATCGCATTAAGAACATGTACATTTCTGGTGGTGAAAATGTTTATCCGCTGGAAGTTGAAAAATTTCTTCAGGGACATCCTTCCATAAATGAAGTGGCCATCATAGGTGTGCCTGATGAAAAGTGGGGAGAGGTAGGGAAAGCTATCGTTGTTTTGAATGAAGCTTGTGATGAAGAAGAATTGATCAACTATTGTAACGGTCAGCTGGCCAAATTTAAGATTCCAAAACACTTCCTGGTGGTTGAACAACTGCCAAAAACGGAGACCGGGAAAGTAGACCGAAAAAAACTGTTGGAGCTTTATTCTTAAGGGCTCAGCCACATTCCACCCAAGGATATTGTCCGTGGATTGGGTATAATTCTCATCGATAAAACAGGCCTCTTGGTCTAGTCAATCCACTCAAACGTATATTGTTTTCTATTAATAGGCCCTGTGATTTCATCTTTGTGGTGGATAATAAAAGCACCCCTAAAAATGAAATTAGACGTACTCATAATTATAGCAGGGTTATCATTGGCGCAGCTTTCTTTTGCACAGGAAGTATCCGATGGTACAACTCCCAAAATATGGTCTCTACAAGAATGCATTAGTTATGCTCTGGAAAATAATATTACTGTCAAAGATGCGGTATTGACTTCCAATCTAACTGAAGTAGACTACAACCAGTCAAAATCATCCCGGTTACCCAACGTGTTTGGTAGTGCCACACAGATTCTTTCCAGCGGCAATACGATCGATCCTATTACGAGTGAGTATATAACCGATCAGATACATAGCGGTAATGTGGGAATCAACAGTACAATGACTTTGTTCCAGGGAAATCAAATCAATAATCAGATCCAACAATCCAAAATATTGTTTGAGCGGAGCGTTCTTCTTGAAGAGGTAGAAAAAAATAACATTGTATTGAATCTTTTAGCAACTTATTTGCAAGCGCTCCACAGTAAGGAAAGCATCAACATTGCAGAGAATAATCTAATCGCTTCAGAAGAAGAGGTACTAAGGGCTAAAGCACGGTTGGATGCGGAAACCATTGCACTTAGTGATTATACAGAAGCACAAAGTCAGGCGGCTACCAATAAATTCAATGTGATTGCTGCCAGGAATAATTACCAGCAATACCTTATCGAACTAAAGCAGCTTTTGGAGTTGCCACCCATGGAAGAAATGGAGATTAGTCCCATTGATGAAAATATGGATTTGATCAATCTGGACATGAACAAAGAAGCAGTTTACTATAATGCTTTAAGTTTTTTGCCAGAGATAAAAGCGACCAACCTTAATATTGAAGCCAGCGAAAAGCAATTGGATATTGCAAAGGGTGGATACTTGCCAACGCTTGCCTTAACCGGAAGTCTTGGTTCTGGGTATACAAGTTTTAACAACAGTACTTTTTCAGATCAGTTCAATGTCAATTTAAATCAAAGACTTGGGTTGTCATTAAACATTCCCATTTTTAACAGAAACCAAACCAGGTCGGCAGTTCAGACGGCCACAATCAATATTGAGAAGGCGCAAATACAAAAGCGCACTATTGAAAAAGATATTTATAAAAGAATAGAAACAGCCTATCAAAATGCCGTATCCGCGCAGGAACAGCTTTTGGCTGCACGCGCTTCCCAGCAGGCTGCTGAACAGACTTATAAACTGGCGCAAAAAAAATATGAGTTGGGTGACTTGAGTACTACCGACTTAGTGATCAGTCAAAATACTTACACC
>ERZ761602.7293-NODE-7293-length-11834-cov-7.677137_pt1 | contig 11834 bp, 9 predicted proteins | sample MGYA00512165_ERZ761602 | MGnify/ENA primary metagenome ERZ761602 (study PRJEB28899, sample SAMN02445085) | bioreactor sludge metagenome | biome: EBPR sludge; isolation source: Thorneside wastewater treatment plant | place: Australia: Brisbane, Thorneside... | reverse complement strand
GCAGGATAAGAAAGCTATTTTTGCAATCATTATGTATATGATATATTGTCTGAACTTTGATTAAATCGCTCTATTTACTTTTATCAGTTGCAACAACAGATTACCATATCATTAGCGCCGCATGAAGCGCATTCGGCAGACGCTGTCAAGGCGCAGATCAGCCAATGCCTGGCCGTCGATCCCTTATCCGTTTCCGGCTTCGTCACGCTTAAAAGATCTATCGACTCCCGCGGCCGGCAAACCAAGATACGATTGTCTGTCAATGCGTTTGTCAACGAACCTTTCACAGACAGGGAGATAGAGAACATAATATTCCCGGATGTTTCGGGTTCAGATAAAAAAGCAATAGTCATCGGAGCAGGCCCGGCGGGGCTTTTCGCCGCATTAAAACTTATTGAAAAAGGCATACGCCCCATACTGCTTGAACGGGGGAAGGATGTTCGCTCCCGGCGAAGGGACCTTGCGCGTTTGAACAAAGAAGGCATTATCAATCCCGAAAGCAATTACTGCTTTGGAGAAGGAGGGGCAGGCGCATATAGCGATGGCAAATTATATACCCGGAGTAAAAAAAGAGGAGACGTAAATCGCATCCTTAACTTATTTGTACAGTTTGGCGCGCAGGAAAATATATTGTACGACGCGCACCCCCATATCGGCACTAACAAACTTCCTCATATCATAACCGCTATGAGGAAGCAGATCATCGACTGCGGCGGCGAGGTATTGTTTGAGAAAAAACTTACCGATCTTGTAATAAAAAACAATACGCTCTCCGCAGTCATCGCTAACGACGGCGAACGCTTTGACGCCGATGCATTTATTCTCGCCACCGGACATTCAGCAAGAGATGTGTTTATGCTGCTGCATAAAAAAAATATCCTGATCGAATCCAAGCCTTTCGCAATGGGGGTAAGAATTGAACATCCTCAGCGCCTCATTGACAGCATTCAATACCATTGCCCTGTTCGCGGAGCATATCTTCCCCCCGCCGCCTATAGCGTAGTGGAACAAATAAACGACAGAGGCGTATTTTCCTTCTGCATGTGCCCGGGCGGTATTATAGCGCCCGCATCCACCAACCCCGATGAGCTGGTAGTGAATGGCTGGTCGCCCTCTAAAAGAAATAACCCTTTCGCCAATTCAGGGATCGTGGTATCTGTGGAAGATAAAGACATTGCGCCTCTGAAAAAAAACCATGGCCCCCTGGCAGCTATGTATTTTCAGCAAATGGTTGAACAAAAAGCATTTAAAGCGGGCGGAGGCCTTTTCGTAGCGCCTGCGCAGCGTATGACAGATTTCACCAGGCGGCAACGATCCGCCTCCCTCCCCGATTGCTCCTATCTTCCGGGCATTCACAGCGCCCTCTTGCATGAGGTGTTGCCCCCCTTTATTTATTCATCCCTTCAAAAAGCATTTCTCCAATTCGGAAAAAAAATGAAGGGATATTATACCAATGAAGCCCTGGTACTGGCGACAGAATCGCGTACCTCTTCGCCGGTTCGTATCCCGAGAGATTCCGTTACCTTACAACATCCGCAGGTCAGGCGCCTTTATCCCTGCGGAGAAGGCGCAGGCTATGCGGGCGGCATTGTAAGCGCCGCAATGGATGGGGAAAAAGCAGCCGAGGCCGTCAGCCACTTTGTGCTTAACCAATAATGATTAAAAAACGCCCTAAGCGATAACAGAAGAAACCCGAATTTATATGCTACAGATGAAATCAACTTACCCTTAACCAATCGCTATGCAAACGATTGCTTTAACCTATACAGACCAATCCCTACCCCTATGCCCAGCAACAACAGCTTGTTTTTAACAAATAATGATCTAAACCCGATACGCAATAAATGAATATGCTGGAGATCGTCAACCTCAAAAAACATTATGCCGCCCAAAAAGCGGTTGACGGCATAAGCTTTTCCATCGGAGAGGGAAATATATTTGGTTTACTCGGCCCCAATGGCGCAGGGAAAACCACCCTGATCCGGATGATCACGGGAATATTTTTCCCCGATGAAGGAGAAATACTTTTTAAGGGAAACAAATTTGAACCGCTCCGCGATGTATCGGCTATCGGGTATATGCCCGAAGAAAGAGGATTATATAAAAAAATGAAAATTGGCGAGCAGGCGGTTTACCTGGCGCAGCTTAAGGGGCTAACCCGATCGCAGGCCATTGAAAGGGCCAAAGAATGGTTTGTCCGCCTGGAGATGGAGAGCTGGTGGAATAAAAAAGTAGAAGAGCTCAGTAAGGGCATGAGCCAGAAACTACAATTCGTGATCACCGTTCTTCATCAACCTTCCCTGATCATATTAGACGAACCCTTCAGCGGCCTCGACCCCGTCAATGCTAACCTGATCAAAGAAGAGATCCTGCTGCTGGCCAGAAAGGGAAGCAGCATTATATTCAGTACGCACCGCATGGAGCAGGTGGAAGAAATATGCGATCATATCGTACTCATGAACAAGGGCAAAAAAATCCTTGACGGAACCGTAACAGATATCAAACAACAATTCAAGGAAAACCTTTTTAACGTCGCCTTCGAAAACAGGACGCCGTTATCGCCATCCCCGTCTTTTGATCTTATCAGGCAGGAAGAACGCAACGCGATCATCAGGGTTGCAGAAGGATACCGTCCTCATGAGGCATTACAAAACCTGTTGAACCAAGGGGCCGCCGTCGCAGGATTTTATGAGATACTCCCTTCCCTCAACGATATTTTTATACGATTGGTAGAAGGAACGCCGCTTGCCCGACAGTTTCAACAGGAAGGCGCGTAAGGCATTGCCATGGGAAAATAAGGAAATATCAGGCTCATGGCAGGATTCAAGCATTAAAGAATAAACGCATCGTTATGAAAAACCGGGACAATCAAACTCTTGAGCATTTCATAACCGGAAAATAAACGCATCGTTATGAGAAAAACCTGGCTGATCATTAAAAGAGAATATATATCAAGGGTCAGAAACAGAACCTTTATCCTGTCGACCTTCCTCACGCCCTTGTTCTTTGCCGGCATGATCGCCCTGGTAATCTTTATCTCCTCCAATGCCCAAAACAAGGAAAAAATTGCCATAGTGGACAATACCGGCATCTTCCCCAACACGCCGGATACTTCCGGGCAAACGGTATTTATTCCGGATGCTTTAGCAGACACCGCCAACTTTGACCAGAAAGGATACTCGGCGATACTGTATTCGCCTTATACCGGCGATAACGCCGGCGGCAACTGGAAGATGTATTCGCGCAAACCTCTGAACCCCGGCGCCCGAGGGGAGATAAGCGGAAAGGTCAGGAGCGATATAGCCCATGACCTGATGGTAAAAAACGGGCTCGATACCAGGCTGATAGATTCCATCCGCAACCTCGCAGACAAAATAGAAATGGAAACCGCTGTGCTAAAAAAGGAAAATGCCCGTGAGCCAGATGCCGGTATCGCCTTCGGCATAGGATATGGGGCCGGGTTTATTATTTATATCACCCTCATGATCTACGGCTCCATGGTTATGCGGGGAGTAATGGAAGAAAAAACAAACCGCGTTGCAGAAGTAATGATATCCTCCGTAAAGCCCTTTCAGCTGATGATGGGCAAAATATTGGGCATCGGCGCCGTGGGACTTACACAGTTTCTCTTATGGGCCATCCTCCTATTCGGCTTTTCCATGGCGCTCTCTGTTTTTATTCCCGCAGCGCTGATGGAACAGGCTGTAGCCGGACCGGCAATGGCTGGAACAGCAAACTCATTCAGCGGAACAGCCATCGGCCTGGCTAAGGCGCAAAAGGAATTGACTGAAGTGAACTGGCTGCTGATCATTCCAAGCTTTATTTTCTACTTTCTGTTTGGCTACCTGTTTTATGCGGCTATTTTCGCCGCAGTAGGCAGCGCGGTCAATGACGACTCTCACGATATGCAAAGCCTGATGCTTCCGGTAACCGCGCCGATCATCCTTGCGATCGTCATTATGATCACCGTGATCTCAAATCCTGAGGGACCGCTTGCGCTATGGGGAAGCATCATCCCGCTTTTCTCTCCCGTGGTAATGATGGCCCGGATACCTTTTGGCGTTCCGGAAGTCGTCTCGTGGCAGCAGTTGGCCGCAAGCATGCTTCTCCTCGTTGGCGGGTTCTTATTTACCACATGGCTCAGCGCCAGGATATACCGTACCGGCATATTATTGTATGGGAAAAAAATAACCTGGAAAGAAATGTGGAAATGGGCTTTTGGACGCTAAGAGAACAAGGCTTAAACGCATTACCCTTCCCTATAAACTTTAACTATTGAAACAGCGCGATCGGATCGGGCAAATGCCTAAGTATATTACCATTCCATCATCCGCAACAAAGGATGGAATACTTTTACATCGTCAACGGGCTCTTCATTGCTGATATCAAAATTCAGCCTGACCTGCATGCCTTCTTTTAAGATCAGCTTCTCGCTGCGATAAGTTTTATATCCTTTTTTCTCAAGGATAATGGTCACCTCGCCGACGGGAAGCTCCGAAATAGCAAAATTACCCTTCTCATCCGTGGTAAAAGTCCTGGACTTCTTGGACCCGGAAGAAGCCACCGAAATGGCAACCCCTTTTAGAGGCTTTTTGGATGAGGCGTCCGCTACATAACCTAACAATATGGGATCCTTCCCGGCATTCAGCGCAGGCGCGCCCAAAGCAACGCGGGAAAGAGGAAGAAGAACAATAAGAACCAGTATTGTTTTCAATCTTTTCATATAAAATGACTTCGATAGGAATGGCTTGATAAAACAATCATCACCCAAACAAACTCCCCGGCGCTTCCTTAAATGAAATTAGTTGAAATAATGATTCCCTGCAAGGAAGAAAAACGTTAAATATTTGATCCGCTCAGGACTGGCCCAGATCTATCTCCGTATTGTCGCCTATATTAAGGCTGCGGCATTCCCCTTTCACTTCCGTATCGCTGCCGATCAGCGAGCGCGTCAAAACGATATCGGACAGATCGGCAAATGAACCGATGATAGAATCCTTGATAACAGAATGGCTGATGCTCGCCCCTTCGCCGATGGTAACATTTGGGCCTACTATGGAATTTCTGATCTCGCAGTCGCGGGCAATGCTTACGGGGGGTACAATGATAGCGTTTTCAAAATGACGTTCTTCGGATACCGCTCCTCCGAACTTCTTTAACAGCGTGGCATTGGATTCCAGCAATGTCTCTTTTTTACCGCAATCGAACCAGTTCTGCACCTTAAAAGATTGAAACCTGGCGCCATGCCCGATCATACATTGGATGGCGTCGGTGATGCTGAACTCTCCCCTGCTCTTCACCAGGTTCTTTATATTCTGTTCGAGGCAATCGAAAAGCAAAACGCTTTCCTTGATCCGGTAAATGCCTACCAGCGCCATATTCGATTTGGGGATCTGCGGCTTCTCCACTACCCGGGAAATAAAGCCGTCTTCCCCGATCTCCGCTACGCCAAAATCGCGGGGGTCGTCTACCCGCTTTATGCCTAAGACGGAATGGGGCCTGCTGAGCACTTCGGGAACATCATATTCGCAAATGGTATCGCCCAACACAATAAACACTTCGTCGTCGCGCACAATGTTGCGGGTAAGCTGGATAGCATGACCAATACCCTGACGCTCGTTCTGGTTCACAAAATGAACATTCAGATCCGGGTAGGTCTGGTTTACATAATCTCTGATCTTGTCGCCCAGGTAACCGATAATAAAGATAAAATCGTTGATCCCCGCATCCTTCAATTGATCCACGATGATGCTCAATATCGTTTTGCCCGCCAAGGGAATAAGCGCCTTAGGTTGCGTATACGTATGCGGCCTCAACTTGGTACCGGCCCCCGCCACAGGAATGATTGCTTTCATTATTAATCGTTTGATAGCTCGCTATATATTGATACTCAGGCCTACTGATAAAATATTGAACTATCCTTCTACTGTTGGATTATTTTAAGGAAGCCATGAAAGTAGTAAATTTTGATTAATTAAAATCATGTTCGCTAACCCTTCAGATTGTTTCACGCAAGCGTTTTATATTATTCGATGGTAATCGTCCCGTTGTTACTATTTTTGCATCTTCCTAACCCGATCTGGCAAACAGACCAACCTAACATTATAAATATTTTTCATGCAAAAAGACAATCTGGTTTTCGGACTTATCAGAAAAGAACTGGAAAGACAACGCCGGGGGCTTGAGCTGATCGCTTCCGAAAATTTCGTTTCGTTCGACGTAATGCAATCCATGGGCAATGTGATGACGAATAAATATGCCGAAGGTTATCCCGGCAGGAGATATTATGGAGGATGTGAAATTGTCGATCAAACAGAACAACTGGCTATCGACAGGCTCAAAGCCATCTTTAACTGCGAATACGCGAATGTGCAACCGCACTCCGGCGCCCAGGCCAATGCCTCCGTACTGCTGGCGATCCTGCAACCCGGAGATAAGATATTGGGGCTGGACCTCAGCATGGGCGGCCATCTTACCCATGGCTCCCCTGTTAACTTTTCGGGCAAGCTCTATCAGACCCTTTTCTATGGCGTTAAAAAAGAAACCGGCCTGGTCGACTATGACATGATGGAACAGGTAGCGCGGGAACAGAAACCCAAACTGATCATCTGCGGCGCTTCGGCGTATAGCCGCGACTGGGACTATGCGCGGATCAGGGCCATTGCCGACAGCATAGGCGCTTTTGTGATGTGCGATATGGCGCATCCGGCCGGACTGATCGCCAAAAACCTGCTGAGCGCCCCCTTTGATCATTGCCATTTTGTGACTTCCACCACCCATAAAACGCTTCGCGGACCCAGGGGCGGCATCATCCTGATGAAAAAGGATTTTGAAAACCCATTCGGACTGAAAGACCCCAAGGGCAATACCCGGTTAATGAGCAATCTCCTCGATATGGCCGTTTTTCCCGGCATCCAGGGAGGCCCCCTCGAACATATCATCGCTTCCAAAGCAATTGCCTTCGGCGAAATACTCTCCGATGAATTTACCGACTACGCAAAACAGATCATCGTCAATAGCCAGGCAATGTCTAAAGCCCTGACCGCAAAAGGCTACAATATCGTGTCGGGAGGAACCGATAACCACCTCATGCTGATCGACCTGCGCAATAAAAATATCAATGGTAAAAAAGCCGAGCAGGTTCTGGGCAAGGCAGATATCACCGTAAACAAAAACATGGTTCCCTTCGACGATAAGTCGGCATTTGTGACTTCCGGCATACGGGTTGGCGTTGCGGCTATTACTTCAAGAGGACTGAAAGCCGATCATATGGCAACCGTGGTCGACTTCATAGACCAGGCGCTTGTGCATGCCGACGATGAAGGATACCTCGAAAAACTGGCCAAAGGAGTGAACGAACTGATGGCCCAGTTCTCCCTGTATCCTGAATTGGGATAGGGCCAGGCATTCCGCTAATCCTTATTTTTACGGACGAAAATATAAGTTATGATCCAAAGAATACAGTCGCTCTGGCTATTGATCGTAGCCATCGCTGCTTTTGCCACTTATACCCTGACGTTATATTCCGGCAAACTGCCCGACGGAACGGTAAGGGATTTCCTGCTCGCCGATAATTTTTTGCTGGTTATCGTCATCATTGCATTGGGACTGCTTGCCCTGGTATGTCTTATTCTTTTTAAGAACCGAAAACTGCAGTTCAGACTCTCCATATTCGGCGTGTTGTTTTCCCTCGGATTCATCTTCCTGGAATACCTAAAAGTAGAAGGATTTAAACAGGATAATGGCGTCGTCAGCGGATCCTATCAACTGGGAGCGCTCCTGCCTATTGTTATGGTAGTGTTCTTTATCATGGCCGCCCGGGGGATCTATAAAGATGAAAAGCTGATCAAAAGTATGAACAGGCTCAGGTAAACGGGCATAACGATTAACTATGCTTACAGCATAAACAGGCGAGGGAGTTGGCCGGCAAACGGTATACGCGCATAACGACCAGCTATATCCCGGCGGGCTCATAAGCCTCCGGTCCCGCCGCTGCCAGGGATACCGCAACCCTATCGCCGGACCCTTCCAACGGATTGGCAAAAAGAGAACATAGGGAACACCCTCACAGGAACCTGCCTGTATGACTTTCTTTAACGTTCACGATATCGCGGGGAAGGCCTTCAAAAACCAGGGAGCCGCCCCCGTCGCCGGCTTCGGGGCCCAGATCGATTATCCAGTCGGCGCTACGGATAACATCCGTATTGTGCTCTATTACAATTACCGAATGCCCCTGTTCGATCAGGGCATTAAAAGAAGCCAATAGCTTTTTTATATCGTGGAAATGTAACCCGGTGGTTGGCTCATCAAAGATGAACAGGATCTGCCCCTGCGCCTTGCTCTTGCCAAGAAAAGAAGCCAGTTTCACGCGCTGCGCCTCGCCTCCCGAAAGCGTATCGGACGACTGTCCCAGTTTTATGTATCCCAGTCCCACGCTACTCAGCGACTCCAGCTTTTTACGTATATCCTTTTCGTCCTTAAAAAACTCGAGCGCCTCGTCGACGCTGAGCTCCAGCACATCGTAAATATTTTTGCCCTTGTATTGCACTTCAAGCGTTTCTTCCTTGAATCGTTTACCATGACAGACCTCGCAGGTAAGATGCACATCGGCAAGAAACTGCATCTCTACCACCTGTTCGCCCTCGCCCTTGCAGGCATCGCATCTTCCTCCATCTACATTAAAAGAAAAATGTTTTGGTTGGAAGCCCCTGATCTTACTTAAGGGCTGTTTTGCGAAAAGATCCCTGATCTCATCATAAGCCTTAACATAAGTAACCGGGTTGCTTCGGGACGATTTTCCAATCGGGTTTTGATCGATCAGCTCAATATGAGCGATCAGCTCCAGGTCGCCCGATAATCCTTTAAACAAACCGGTCTTTTCCGCCGGTTCTCCTTTCAACTTTTTTAAGGCGGGGTATAATATCTGTTTGACCAGCGTTGTCTTGCCGCTTCCGCTTACCCCGGTTACCACGCACAGCACATTAAGCGGAAACCGGACCGAAATATTTTTGAGGTTATGCTGCCGCGCGCCTTCTACCATTATGAAGCTATTCCATTTACGCGGTTTGCGCGGAGCGACCACCTGCAACTCTCCTTTTAAATATTTTCCCGTAAGGCTTTTCTCATCCGCAATAATAGCGTCGTAATCGCCCTCCGCCACTACCTCTCCGCCCAGGTGAGAAGCCAAAGGACCCATGTCAATGATATGATCCGCTTCCCGCATCATTTGTTCGTCATGTTCTACCACCACAACCGTATTGCCAAGCGCCTTAAGGCTTTTGAGTACGCGGATAAGCCGCTCCGTATCCCTGGAGTGCAGGCCGATGGAAGGCTCGTCAAGAATATACAGGGAATTGGCAAGATTGCTGCCAAGAGAACGGGTCAATTGAATACGCTGGCTCTCGCCGCCGCTTAATGAATTGGCCAGCCTGTTCATCGTGAGATATCCTAATCCCACATCCATCAATGTTTTTAGTCGTAAATTAATTTCGATCAATATTCGCTTAGCAACTTCTTTTTCATACGCCTTCAGATCCAGCTTATCAAACCAGGAAGCCAGGTCTCTTGCCGGCATCTCGCATAGCTCGCCAATATGTTTACCGCCTATCTTAACGTATAAGGCTTCCTTGCGTAAACGATATCCCCTGCACTCGGGGCAAAGCGTTCTTCCGCGGTAGCGCGACAGCAACACGCGGTACTGGACCTTATAGAGGTTTTGTTCTACTTCCTTAAAAAAATCATCAATGCCGCTTACCTGCTTGTTTCCCTGCCATAGCAGATCGTACTGCTCTTTGGTTAGGTCCAGTATAGGTTTGTGTATAGGGAAGTCGAAGGCTTTGGAAGTCCTTATAAAATGCTCCCGCCATTTTCCCAGTTTCTCTCCTTTCCAGGGGGCTACGGCCCCCTCAAAAACGCTTAGCCTTTTATCGGGGATCACCAGGTCCGCGTCTATGCCCAGCACCATGCTAAAACCTTCGCATACAGGACAGGCGCCGAAGGGATTATTAAAAGAAAACAGGTCGGGAACAGGCTCCTCGAAAACGATACCGTCTAACTCAAACCGGTTCGAAAAATGCATTTTTTGCTCTCCGTTTATAAGCAGGTAGGCTTCCCCCTCTCCCTCATAAAAAGCGGTTGTCACGGAATCCGCTATGCGATGCCGGTCGTCGTCGTCAAAAGGCTTGATAACCAGCCGGTCAACGATCGTATAGATCTCTTTATCCGCTTTCCGCCCCTTTTTAAACGCCGGCGATCCTTCATCCAGCAGGTCTTCAATACGCATCACTTCACCGGATACATATAACCTTGAAAAGCCCTTTTGCATCAATATATTAAGCTCTTCGGAAGGATTGCGGTTAGCGTGCTGCCGGAAAGGGACCAGGATCAGTACTCTGTCACCCTCCGCCAACGTTTCGATAGCGTTTACTACATCGGTTATATCGTCTTTCTTCACGGCCCTTCCGGATACCGGCGAAATGGTTTGCCCGATACGCGCATACAACAAGCGGAGATAATCAAATATTTCGGTCATACTACCTACGGTAGACCGCGGCGTACGGGTGATCACTTTTTGCTCAATGGCTATTGCGGGGCATAGTCCCTTAATATAATCCACATCGGGCTTGGCCATCCGGGCCATAAACTGGCGTACATACGCGCTCAGGCTTTCGGCATAACGACGCTGCCCTTCGGCAAACAGGGTATCAATGGTAAGAGAGGATTTTCCCGAACCCGACACGCCGGTCACCACGACAAGCTTATTTCGTGGTATGGCAACAGTGACATTCTTCAGATTGTGAACCCTTGCCCCCTTGATCAAAATCAACTCGCCTGCATCTTTCTTGTTTCCGTTAGTAGCGGAATCTTTGCTTTTTGTGGAAATCGCCATGGACCTGCAAAAATATCGTAAGAATCAACTACTAAGCATAATTATTTATGAGTTTCCAACATTTTGTATAAAAATTTTTCTAAAGTTTGGTTATTTAATAAAAGTGTATATCTTTAATTGCTAATTTGTACCGCAAATAGAAAACTAAACACAGACGCCTATCGATTTACTCTTCTACACAGAAAAACCAAGTTCACTCTAAAATCCATTATAATAATATCCTATCACCTTCAAAACCGTAGAAGTTTATGAATTCTTCGTTACGTAAACAGACTGACCATGAGCTTATCCAAAATTTCCAGGATGGCGACTTACACGCTTTAGAAACGCTTGTGCTTCGCCACAAAGACAAAATGTACACTTCCATTTTATTTCTTGTTAAGGACAAATACCTGGCGGAAGATATTTTCCAGGATGTGCTTATCAAGATCATTGACACTATCCGCGGCGGACGCTACACTGAAGAAGGAAAGTTCCTGCCCTGGGCTATGCGTATTGCGCACAATCTTTGCGTTGACCATTTTCGTAAGATCAAACGTACGCCGGCTATCAAAACCAGCGATGATCGCGATATCTTTGAAGTGATCAATTTCACCGAAGAAGGCGCCGATTCAAAAATGATGAAACGCCAGAGCCATGACAGGGTGCGCCAGATGCTTGACCTGCTTCCGGAAGACCAGCGCGAAGTGATCATCCTGCGCCATTATGCAGACCTGAGCTTTAAGGAAATAGCCTCTCTTACCAATTGCAGCATTAATACGGCGTTGGGCAGAATGCGTTATGGCCTGATCAATTTACGTAAGATGATGACGCAAAAGAAAATAGCGTTATAAGAACTGGTTTTAGAAAAACCCCGAAATGATCGCTCCGAAAAATTTAATGCGCTGCTAAATTGTACGAAGATATAGTAGTAAACCCTCTCCCCGCGAGAGGGTTTTTTATTTGC
>ERZ761602.7291-NODE-7291-length-11835-cov-9.190323_pt1 | contig 11835 bp, 12 predicted proteins | sample MGYA00512165_ERZ761602 | MGnify/ENA primary metagenome ERZ761602 (study PRJEB28899, sample SAMN02445085) | bioreactor sludge metagenome | biome: EBPR sludge; isolation source: Thorneside wastewater treatment plant | place: Australia: Brisbane, Thorneside... | reverse complement strand
GCGACAAGTTCGACGAGGCCATCATCAACTACATCCGCCGCAACTACGGCATGCTCATCGGGGAATCCACCGCCGAGTCGATCAAGAAGCAGATCGGCTCCGCGTTCCCGGGCAGCGAGGTGCGCGAGATGGAGGTGAAGGGCCGCAACCTGGCCGAAGGCATCCCGCGCTCGTTCACCATCTCGTCCAACGAGATCCTCGAAGCCCTCACGGACCCGCTCAACTCCATCGTCTCGGCGGTGAAGAGCGCCCTCGAGCAGACCCCGCCCGAGCTCGGCGCCGACATCGCCGAGAAGGGCATGGTGCTCACGGGCGGCGGCGCGCTCCTCAGGGAGCTCGACCGCCTGCTCATGGAGGAGACGGGCCTGCCGGTCATCGTGGCCGACGACCCGCTCACCTGCGTCGTGCGCGGGTCGGGCCGGGCCCTCGAGGAGATGGACAAGCTCGGCACGGTCTTCACCAACGATTGAGCCCCGTGCCCGCCCGGAAGCCCGCCCCGCGTAGCTCGCACGGCGGGCTTCTTCGCTTCCCGGCCCCCCGCCCGTGATCCACGAGCCGCCTCCCTTCTTCAACCGCGGGCCGAGCCCCCTCGCGCGGCTCACGTTCTTCGCGCTCGCGGCCATCGCCACGATGATCGCCGACCACCGCTTCGGCGCGCTCGAGGCGATGCGACTGTCGCTCTCGGTGCTGGTCGCGCCCGTGCAGCAGGCGGCGGCGGCGCCCGCGCAGATGCTCTCGCGCCTCGGGGATTACTTCACCTCCCAGGACCGCCTGCTCAAGGAGAACCAGGAGCTCAAGGCGAAGCTGCTCGAGTACGCCGCCGAGGCCCAGCGCGCGAAGCTCCTGGCCGGCGAGCAGGAATACCTCCTCGCGATGACCCCGCCGCGCAGCCGCTACGCGACCGACGGCGTGCTGGTGGAAGTGCTCTCCCACGGCCGCAATCCCTTCACGCGCAAGCTCGTGCTCGACAAGGGGCTCGCCGGCGGCATCCAGACGGGCATGCCCGTGATCGACGCCGAGGGCGTCGTGGGCCAGGTGACGGCGGTGGGCACCTTCACGAGCGAGGCGACGCTCCTCACCGAGAAGGACCAGTCGGTCCCGGTGATGCTCACGAGGAACGGCCTGCGCGCGATCGCCGTGGGCTCGGGCAAGGACGGCTCGATCGACGTGCCCTTCATGCCGGTCTCGGCGGACATCCAGAACGGCGACCTCTTCGTCACCTCCGGCATCGACGGCACCTATCCGGCGGGCCTCGTGGTCGCCAAGGTGACGGCGGTCGAGAAGAACGCGGCCTACGTGTTCGCGAAGATCACCGCGCGTCCCGCCGCGGGCGTGGACAACCACCGCTTCCTGCGGGTGCTCACGGCCGCGAAGCCCGCGCTGCCGCCGCCGCCCGCCGCGCCGGGCGACGACAAGCGCCCCTTGCGCGAGAAGCCCGCCAAGACGAGGGCGAGGCCGTGAGGGCCGCCGATCTCACGCCCGTCGCGCGGGACGTGATGAAGCTGCCGGCCGGGCCGGGGCTCATCGCGGGGTCCCTTCTCGCCGCGTACCTCTTCAACGCGCTGCCCTGGTCCGGGGGGCTGCTGCTCGCGCGGCCGGACCTCGTGCTCGTCGTGCTGCTCTTCTGGGCGATCCACCAGCCGCAATCCGTGGGCCAGGGCATCGCGTTCCTGCTGGGCCTCGCGATGGACGTGAACGATTCGATGCTGCTCGGCCAGCACGCGCTCGCCTACGTGTTCGCGACCTTCGGCGCGCAGGTGCTGCGGGTGCGCATCCTCGCGTTCCCGCTCGGCGAGCAGACGCTGCATGTGGCCGGGCTCACCACCGGCGCGGCCGCGGTCGTGCTGCTGCTCAACCTGCTGCTCGGCTCGAGCTTCCCGGGCCTGGCCGTCGCGCTCTCGCCGCTCCTCGCCGCGGCGCTGTGGGCGCCGGTGTCCTTCATCCTCTTCCTGCCCGGCCTTCGCCGGATGCGCCGGGAGCGTCCGTCGTGATGGTGGGCCAGGCGCTGCGGGACCCGCGGCGCGAGCTCACCGTCTTCCGCAGCCGGCTCACCGTGGCGGGCCTCGTCGCCCTCGCCTGCATCGGCGTGCTCGCCTCGCGCTTCGTGTGGCTGCAGGTGATCCAGCGCGAGCACTACCACACGCTCGCGGAGGCGAACCGCATCTCCGTCGTGCCCGTGGTGCCCAACCGAGGCATCATCGTCGACCGCCACGGCGAGGTCCTCGCGGCCAACTACTCGGCCTACACGCTCGAGATCACCCCGAGCAAGGTGGCCCACGTGGACCGCGCCATCGACGAGCTGGCCACGGTGATCGAGGTCTCGGCCCGCGACCGGCGCCGCTTCAAGCGTCTGCAGGAGGAGAGCAAGAACTTCGAGAGCCTGCCGATCCGCACGCGCCTCACGGAGCAGGAGGTCGCCCGCTTCGCGGTGAACCGCTTCCGCTTCCCGGGCTTCGAGATCAAGGCGCGCCTGTTCCGCAGCTACCCCCACGGCGAGGTGGCCTCCCACGCCATCGGCTACATCGGCCGCATCAACGAGGCGGACGTGCGCCGCATCGACGCGGCGGGGCTCTCGACCAACTACAAGGGCACCGACCACATCGGCAAGCTCGGGATCGAGGGCGCCTACGAGCGCGAGCTGCACGGCACCACCGGCAGCGAGCAGGTGGAGATCGACGCGGGCGGCCGCGCGATCCGCGCGCTCTCGCGCTCCGAACCCCAGTCGGGCAACAACCTGCAGGTCACGCTCGACATCAAGCTGCAGCGGGTGGCCGAGGAGGCCTTCCAGGACTACCGCGGCGCGCTGGTGGCGCTGGACCCGAAGACCGGCGACGTGCTCGCCCTCGTCTCGCGGCCGGGCTTCGACCCGAACCTCTTCGTGGACGGCATCGACCCGGTCAACTGGGACGCGCTCAACAACTCGCCCGACAAGCCGCTGAACAACCGCGCACTCCGGGGCCAGTACCCGCCGGGCTCCACCATCAAGCCCTTCATGGCCCTCGCGGCCCTGCACACGGGCAAGCGCACGCCGGAGTTCACGATTTCCGACCCGGGCCACTGGATGCTGCCGGGCGTCTCCCGCCCCTTCCGCGACTGGAAGGCGGGCGGCCACGGCATGGTGAACCTGCACAAGTCCGTCGTGGTCTCGTGCGACACCTACTACTACGGCCTGGCGAACGACCTGGGCGTGGACGCGATCCACCGCTTCATGACCCCCCTGGGCTTCGGCGCGAAGACCGGCATCGACATCGACGGCGAGCTGCCGGGCCTGCAGCCCTCGAGCGAGTGGAAGTGGAACCGCTTCAAGCAGAAGTGGTACGCGGGCGACACGATCAGCGTGGGCATCGGCCAGGGCTACTGGCTCGCGACGCCGCTGCAGCTCGCCGCGGCCGTGGCGACGCTCGCCAACGGCGGCACGCCGGTGAAGCCTCGCCTGGTGCGCGCCGTGCAGGACGCGCGCACGCAGGAGCTGCGCGAGCTGCCCGTGCGCACGGGCGAGGCGCTGCCGTTCAAGCCCGAGCACCTGGCGCTCGTGCGCGCCGCCATGGTCGACGTGACCCGGCCGGGCGGCACCGCCGTTCGCGCCGCCCAGGGCGCGCCCTACCTCGTGGCCGGCAAGACCGGCACCGCGCAGGTGGTCGGCATGAAGGCGGGCGAGAAGTACGACGAGCGCAAGGTGAAGGAGCGCCATCGCGACCACGCGCTCTTCATCGCCTACGCGCCGGCCGACGACCCGAAGGTGGCCCTCGCGCTGCTGGTGGAGAACGGCGGCCACGGCGGCTCCACGGCGGCCCCCATCGCGCGGGAGGTCTTCGACTACGCGCTGCTCGGCAAGCGCCCCGAGCGCAAGCAGAAGCTGGGCGACGAGGAGGCCGAGAGTGATTAGCCGCCTCTTCGACGTGATCGCCCGGCGCATCGACGGTCCGCTGATGGTGGCGCTCGTGCTGTGCCTCGCGCTCGGCCTCACCGTCGTCTATTCCGCCTCCGGCGGCGGCAGCTTCGACCGCGTGCTGGGCCAGGCGCGCAACATGGCGGTGGCCATCGCCGCGCTGTGGGTCGTGGCCAACATCCCGCCCCAGGCCCTCATGCGCCTCGCGGTGCCCGCCTACGCCGCGGGCCTCGCGCTGCTCGTGGGCGTCGCCCTCTTCGGCGAGGTGCGAAACGGCGCGCGCCGGTGGCTCAACCTGGGCTTCACCACGATCCAGCCCTCGGAGATCATGAAGATCGCCGTGCCCCTCATGCTGGCGTGGTACTTCCAGCGCCACGAGGAGGGGCTCCGGCTGCGCGACTACGCGGTGGCCGTGGTGCTGCTCGCCCTGCCCGTGGGCCTCATCCTGCGCCAGCCCGACCTGGGCACGGGGCTGCTCATCTTCGCCTCGGGCTTCTTCGTGATCTTCCTCGCGGGCCTGTCGTGGAAGCTCATCTTCGGCCTCGGTGCCGCGGGCCTCGCGAGCCTGCCGGTGCTCTGGGGCCTGCTGCACGACTACCAGCGCCGGCGCGTGCTCACGCTCCTCGACCCCATGGAGGACCCGCTGGGGGCCGGCTACCACATCATCCAGTCGACCATCGCCATCGGCTCGGGCGGCGTGCTGGGCAAGGGCTGGCTCAACGGCACCCAGGCGCAGCTCGACTTCGTGCCGGAGCGCTCCACGGACTTCATCCTCGCGGTGTACGGCGAGGAGTTCGGCCTCGCCGGCATCGGGCTGCTGCTCGTGCTCTACCTCGTGGTGATCGGCCGCGGCCTCATGATCGCCGCCAACGCCTCGACGCTCTTCGCGCGGCTCACCGCGGGCGCCGTCACCCTCACGTTCTTCATCTACGCCTTCGTGAACATGGGCATGGTGAGCGGCATCCTGCCCGTCGTGGGCGTGCCCCTGCCGCTCATCAGCTACGGTGGCACGGCGCTGCTCACGATGCTGGTGGGCTTCGGCATCCTCATGTCGATCTCGACCCACAAGCAGCTGGTGTCGAGCTGATGCGCGCCGCGCTCGCGGCGCTCGCCGCCCTCGCCCTCGCCGCCTGCGGCACCGCGCCCAAGGCGCCCCCGAAGGCGACGCCCGGCAAGCCCGGCTACTACGCCGACGACGGCCCGCCCGACGCGGTGCCGGCGGACATCGCGTCCATCCCCGACGCCGTGCCGCGCGACGAGCCCTACCACCGCTTCGCCAACCGCCCCTACACCGTGATGGGCCGCACCTACGCGCCCGTCGTGAACGACGAGCCGATGCGCGAGCGCGGCCTCGCGAGCTGGTACGGCCGCATGTTCCACGGCCGCAAGACCTCCATCGGCGAGACCTACGACATGTTCGCGATGACGGCGGCCCACAAGACGCTGCCGCTGCCGAGCTACGCGCGGGTCACGAGCCTCAAGGACGGGCGCAGCGTGGTGGTGCGCGTGAACGACCGCGGCCCCTTTCACGAAGGGCGCGTCATCGATCTTTCCTACGCGGCGGCCGTGAAGCTCGGCATCGCGGGTCCCGGCAGCGGGCCCGTGGAGGTGGAGCGGGTCTTCGCGGGCGACGCGCCGAGGCTCGCCGCGGCGACGCCCGCGGCGACGCCCGCTGCGCCGGCCGCGCCCGGACCGACGCCGACGCCGGCGCCGACGACCACGGTCACGCCCCTTCGCCCCGATACCGTGCCCGCGCCGCAACCGATCGTCGAGACACCACTGGTCGCGCCCGCCACCGGCGGGCTCGTCGTGCAGCTCGGCGCGTTCTCCTCCGCCGACAATGCCGAGAGCTTCCGCGACCGCCTCGCGAGGGACCTGCCCTGGCTCCTCGAGCCGATCCAGGTCGCGGCCGGCGGCGGCCTGCACCGCGTGCGCCTCGGCCCCTACCGCACCCGCGACGAGGCCCAGGCCATCGCCGACAAGATCCGCGCCTCCCTCGGCATCGAACCCGTCATCTCACCCGTCCCGTCCCCCACCGCCCGATGATCCGCCTCGCCTCCCGATTCGCCGCCGGCCTCGCCGCCGCCCTGCTCGCCTTCTGCGCCACCGCCCAGGTGGTCACGGCCCCGCCGATCGCGGCGCGCGCCCACCACCTGCTCGACGCCCTCTCGGGGCGCGTGATCGCGGCCCAGGCCGACGAGGACCGCTTCGAGCCCGCGTCCCTCACCAAGCTGATGACGGCCTACCTCGTCTTCGGCGCGATCCGCGACAGGAAGCTCGACCCGGCGGCCACCGTGCCGGTCTCGGAGCGCGCGTGGAAGGCGCCGGGCTCGCGCATGTTCATCGAGCCGAGGAAGCCCGCGACCGTGGCGGACCTGGTGCGCGGCATGATCGTTCAGTCGGGCAACGACGCGACGATCGCGCTGGCCGAGGCCATCGCCGGCACGGAAGACGCCTTCGCGCAGCTCATGAACCGCGAGGCGAAGCGCCTGGGCCTGCGCAATTCCAACTTCGTGAACTCCACGGGGCTGCCCGCGCCCCAGCACTACGCGACCGCGGCCGACATGGCGACGCTTGCCGCGGCGCTCATCCGCGACTTTCCCGCCGAGTACGGCCACTACGCGCAGAAGGAATTCACCTGGAACGGCATCACGCAGGCCAACCGCAACCGCCTGCTGTGGATGGACCCGACCGTGGACGGGGTGAAGACGGGCTTCACCGACGGCGCGGGCTACTGCCTCGTGTCGAGCGCGAAGCGGGGCGAGCGGCGCCTGATCGCCGTGGTGATGGGCGCGCAGTCCGACGCGCTTCGCATGAGCGAGAGCCAGAAGCTGCTCAACTTCGGCTTCCTCGCCTTCGACACGCAACGCGTCTACAAGAAGGGCGACGTGGTCGCGACGCCGGAGATCTTCAAGGGCACGCGCGGCACGATCCGGCTGGGCTTCGAGCGCGACGCGTGGCTCACGCTGCCGCGGGATCGCTTCGCGGGCCTGAAGGCGCAGCTCGTGACGAGCGAGCCCTTCGTCGCGCCCTACTCCGCCGGGCAGAAAGCGGGGATAATGAAGCTCACCCGCGACAACGCGACGGTCGCCGAGATCCCGGTGGTGGCCCTCGAGGACGTGCCCGTCGCCGGGTTCCTCTCGCGCGGATGGGACACGATCCGCCTCTTCTTCCGCTAGACGCCCATGACCTCCCCGATCGCGCATTTCAACGGCCGGCTCGTTCCCCTCGACGACATCCGCATCTCGCCCCTGGACCGCGGCTTCCTCTTCGGCGACGGCGTGTACGAGGTGGTGCCGGCCTACGGCGGCAAGCTGCTCCGGGCCCGCGAGCACTTCGCGCGGCTGCAGCGCTCGATGGACGAGATCGCGCTCGCGAACCCGATGACCATCGACGGCTGGGTGGACGCGGTGAACGCCCTGCTCGCGCACCATCCCGGCGACCAGGCGGTGTACATCCAGGTGACCCGCGGCGTGCCCCCGAAGCGCGACCACGTGATCCCCCAGGGCCTCGCCCCCACGGTGTTCATGATGGCGAGCCCGATGACCAACCCGTCGAAGGAGATGGTCGACAAGGGCGTGGCCTGCGTCTCGGCGAGCGACTTCCGCTGGCACAAGTGCCACATCAAGTCGGTGTCGCTGCTGGGCAACGTGCTCGCGCGCCAGATCTCCGCCGACGCCGGCGCGACCGAGACCGTGCTCTTCCGCGACGGCTACCTCACGGAGGCCGCGGCCTCCAACGTCTTCGTGGTGAAGGGCGGCACGGTGTACGCCGCGCCCCAGGACAACCACATCCTGCTCGGCATCACCTACGAGCTGCTCGCGGAGCTCGCGAGGTCCGGGGAACTGAAGTTCGAGGTGCGCCCCGTGGCCGAGACGCTCGTGCGCGCGGCCGACGAGATCTGGCTGTCCTCCTCCACCAAGGAGGTGCTCGCCGTCACCACGCTCGACGGCAAGCCCGTGGGCGCGGGCGTTCCCGGCCCGGTCTTCAAGCGCATGCACGCGCTCTTCCAGGCCTACAAGGCGAAGCTCGCCTGAGGGCGGCGGCGCGCGCGGATGCAGCCTCCCGAACCCGAGCGCCCCTCGCTCCTCGTCTTCCCGACGGATTTCCCCATCAAGGTGATGGGGCGCCGCGTCGAGGGCTTCGCGCAGGCGGTGGTCGCCACGGTGCTCGAGCACGCGCCGGACTTCGATCCCGCCACCGCCGAGATGCGCGCCTCGCGCGCCGGCAACTACCTGTCGGTCACCGTCACCATCCGCGCCCGCTCCCGGGAGCAGCTCGACGCGCTCTACCGCGCGCTCTCGGGCCACCCGCTGGTGACGATGGTCCTCTAGCGGGCCGCGCCGTGGACATGGCCGTGCGCCTTCTCGGGCGCGCCGACTACGAACCCGTCTGGCGGGCCATGCAGGACTTCACGCGCGAGCGCGGCCCCGCCACCGCCGACGAGCTCTGGTTCGTGGAGCACCCGCCCGTCTACACCCTGGGCCTCGCGGGCCGGCCGGAACACGTGAAGGATCCGGGCGACACGCCGGTCGTGCGCATCGACCGCGGCGGGCAGGTCACCTGGCACGGGCCGGGCCAGCTCATCGCCTACGCGCTGGTGGACCTGCACCGCGCCCGCTACGGCGTGAAGTCCCTCGTCGAGCGGCTGGAGCAGTCCGCGATCGACCTGTGCGCGGGCTACGGCATCGTGGCCGTGCGGCGCGAGGGCATGCCGGGCGTCTACGACGAGGCCGGCGCCAAGCTCGCGGCGATCGGGCTGCGCATCTCGCGCGGGTGCAGCTACCACGGCATCGCGCTCAACGTGGACGCCGACCTCGCGGCCTTTGCCCGCATCGACCCGTGCGGCTATCCCGGCCTCGCCGCCGCCCGCCTTTCGGACCGGGGGGTGCGTGATAGCATGGACCGCGTCCGCGAGCGCTGGACGCCCCACCTCATCGACCGACTGGCCCCCGCCTGACCATGGCCGACACGCGCACCCCCGAAGACAAGCTCGTCGCCAAGCGCGACGGCAAGACCGCCCGCATCCCCATCAAGGTGGTGCCGACGGCGCCGCTGCGAAAGCCCGAGTGGATCCGCGTGCGCGCCGGGGGCGGCGAGCGCTTCCACGAGATCAAGCGCCTGCTGCGCGAATCGAAGCTCGCCACGGTGTGCGAGGAGGCCTCGTGCCCCAACATCGGCGAGTGCTTCGGCCACGGCACGGCCACCTTCATGATCATGGGCGAGTACTGCACGCGCCGCTGCCCGTTCTGCGACGTGGCCCACGGCCGGCCGGGTCCGCTCGACGAGGCCGAGCCCGCCAAGCTCGCCGAGGCGGTGGCCGCCATGGGCCTTTCCTACGTCGTGGTGACGAGCGTGGACCGCGACGACCTGCGCGACGGCGGCGCGGCCCACTTCGCGGCCTGCATCCGCGCGATCCGCGCCGCCTCGCCCCGCACGAAGATCGAGATCCTCACGCCGGACTTCCGCGGGCGCCTCGCGAAGGCCCTGGACATCCTCGCGGCCGACCCGCCCGACGTGATGAACCACAACCTCGAGACGGTGCCGCGACTGTACGCGCAGGCCCGCCCCGGCTCGGACTACGCCCACTCCCTCAAGCTCCTCGCGGATTTCAAGGCGGCCCGTCCCGGCGTGCCCACCAAGAGCGGGCTCATGGTGGGCCTGGGCGAGACCGACGAGGAGATCCTCGCCGTGATGCGCGACCTGCGCGCGCACGCGGTGGACATGCTCACGATCGGCCAGTACCTCCAACCCTCGAAGAGCCACCTCGCCGTCACGCGCTTCGTGCATCCCGACACCTTCCGGATGTACGAGGCCGAAGCCGCCGCGATGGGCTTCGCCAACGCCGCCTGCGGCCCGATGGTGCGATCGAGCTACCACGCGGACCGGCAGGCGAAGGAGATCGCCTGATGCGCCGCCTCCTCGCCCTCGCGCTCGCGTGCGCCGCCCTGCCCGCCGCCGCCCAGTCCGTCTTCAAGTGCACCACGGCCGACGGCCGTGTCACCTACCAGGAAGTGCCCTGCGACACCGGCCGCACCCAGCGCAAGGTGGACCTGGGCCCGTCCCGGGACGCGCTGAACGCCACGGAGGCGCGCCGCGAGCTGGAGCGCGACTACTACCGCTCCGGCAGCGAGCTGTCGGGCCGCTTCGCCAACGACGCGCGGGAGAAGGAACGGGAACGCTGGACGAGGGACCTGCGCGAGCGCGAGGAGATCTATCGCCGCGCGCGGGAAGAGGCGCTTCGCGTGCCGCCCGAGCTGCAACCCTGGATGCCGCCCTGGGGCTTCCCCGCGCGGCCGGGCCTCGCGCGGCCGGGCAACAAGCCCAACTGAGGGGACGCTTCCCGGCGCCGGGCGCGAGTGCGGCCGGCGTTGGCCAAAGGGAAGCGTCCCTGTCACTGCCATCCACAGGGGCTGTCCCCGACGACATGGACACCGTCTCGCGCATCCGGCGCCAGGGCTTCCGCAAGTGGTACGAGCGGCAGCTCATCGACAGCCACCTGTGCTTCACCACCTGCCTGCTGTGCGGGCTGGTGGTGGCCTCGTGCCTGGAGGCGGTCACCCTCACGCGCTTCGACCTGCCGAGCCTCGCGATGCTCGCGCTGGTGGCCGGGTCGATCGTGCTCGGCGTATGGTCCTGGCGCCGGTACCTCGTGGTCCTCGAGCGGGCCGAGCGCTACGGCGCCCGGTCCAGCTGCCCGGCGTGCGGCGCCTATGCCCGCTTCGAGATCCTCGCGAGCGGCGTGGCGACCGAGGGCCCGTACCTGGACCCCGCCGCGACGCCCCTGCCCCAACCCTGGATCCGCGTGAAGTGCCGCGGATGCGGGGAGGCGTGGCGGATGCCGGAGTAGCTACGCCAGCGCGCGGTAGGCGGGCAGCGTGAGGAACTCCACGTAGTCGTCGGACGTGGTGATCTCGCCGAAGAGCTTCGCGCCCTCGACGTACTTGCCGGCGGCGAAGGCCTCGGCGCCCACGATGGACGGCGTCTTCTTCAGCTCGTCGGCGAGGATTTCGGCGAAGAGCGCCTTGGTCACCTTGCGGCCGTCGTCCAGCACGCCCTTGGGGCTGCGGATCCACTGCCACACCTGGGAGCGCGAGATCTCGGCCGTGGCCGCGTCCTCCATCAGGTTGAAGATGGGCACGCAGCCGTTGCCGCCCAGCCACGAGCCGATGTACTGGATGCCCACCTGCACGTTGTTGCGAAGGCCCGCCTCGGTGATGGGCGCCTCGGGCCTGAAGTCGAGCAGGTCCGCCGCCGTCACCTTCACGTCCGGCAGCTGCTTGCCGTACTGGTTGGGCTGCGGCATGTGCTGGTCGAAGATCTCCTTGGCGATCGGCACCAGGCCCGGGTGCGCGACCCACGTGCCGTCGCAGCCGTCCGTCACCTCGCGCAGCTTGTCGGCGCGCACCTTCTGCATCGCGGCCTCGTTGGCGGCCGGGTCGTTCTTGATGGGGATCTGCGCCGCCATGCCGCCCATGGCCGGGGCGTTGCGGCGGTGGCAGGTCTTCACCAGCAGCAGGGCATAGGCGCGCATGAAGGGCGAGGTCATCGTGACCTGCGCGCGGTCGGCGAGGCAGAAGTCGCGGTTCACGCGGAACTTCTTGATGCACGAGAAGATGTAGTCCCATCGGCCGATGTTGAGGCCGCCCGAGTGGTCCTTGAGCTCCCAGAGGATCTCGTCCATCTCGAAGGCGGCCACGACCGTCTCGATGAGCACCGTCGCGCGGATCGAGCCGTGGGGGACGCCGACTTCCTTCTGGGCCACGGTGAAGATGTCGTTCCAGAGGCGGGCCTCGAGGTGCGACTCCATCTTCGGCAGGTAGAAGTAGGGGCCGGAGCCGCGGGCGAGCAGCTCCTTCGCGTTGTGGAAGAAGTACAGCGCGAAGTCGAAGATGCCGCCGGAGACGGGCTTGCCGTCGAGCGTCACGTGCTTCTCGTCGAGGTGC
>ERZ761602.7290-NODE-7290-length-11837-cov-5.626294_pt1 | contig 11837 bp, 9 predicted proteins | sample MGYA00512165_ERZ761602 | MGnify/ENA primary metagenome ERZ761602 (study PRJEB28899, sample SAMN02445085) | bioreactor sludge metagenome | biome: EBPR sludge; isolation source: Thorneside wastewater treatment plant | place: Australia: Brisbane, Thorneside... | reverse complement strand
GTCGTCGACGGCGAGAAGACCTACATCACCAGCGGCCTGCGCGCCGACGTCATCACGCTCGCGGTGCGCACCGACCCGGCGAGCCGCGGCGCGAACGGGATCTCGCTGCTGGTCGTCGAGGGCCAGCCGCCGGGCCTGACGCGCACCGAACTGAAGAAGACCGGCTGGTGGGCCAGCGACACCGCCACGCTGCACTTCGACGGCGTGCGCGTGCCGGTCGCGAACCGGCTCGGGGCGGAGGGCGAGGGCTTCCGCGCCATCATGCGCAACTTCAACCACGAGCGGCTGGTGATGGCGGCCAGCGCGGTCGGCTATGCCATGGCCTGCACCGAGGAGGCGCTGGCCTGGGCGCGCGAGCGCCGCACCTTCGGCCAGCCGCTGGCGCAGCACCAGGTGATCCGCCACAAGCTGGTGGACATGCACCTGCGCTGCGAGGCCGCGCGCTGCTTCGTGCACGACCTGGCGTGGCGGCTGGCGCAGCGCGCCGGCGACGAGGCGACGCTGGTCGCGCGCACCTGCGAGGCCAAGATCCTGGCCACCCAGGCGATGGCCTTCTGCGCCGACCAGGCGGTGCAGATCCTCGGCGGCCTGGGCTACATGCGCGGCAGCAAGAGCGAGCGGCTGTACCGCGAAGTGAAGGTCATGGTCATCGGCGGCGGCAGCGAGGAGATCATGAAGGACCTCGCGGCGCGCCAGCTCGGGCTGTAGGGGCGGTCCGCGCGCCGCGGCCTTCGCGTGACGTAGGGCCTGGGATCGCGGCGCGCCGCGTCGCACACTTCGCGCCGTGACGCCGAGCCCGAGCTTCGACCCCGACGCCACCGTGGTGCGGCCGGCGGCCCGTGGGCCTGCCGACCCGGATGCCACCGTCGTGCGGCCGGCCGCGGCAATGGGCGGCGGCATCGCGCAGCCGCCGCAGGACCCGGACGCGACCGTGATCCTGCCGCGGCGCGGTGCCGTCATCGCGCCGCCGCCGCCTGCCGGCCCGCGGCCGCCGCTGCCCAAGGCGCCGCCGCTGGCGCTGCCGGCCGGTTTCGAGCTGCACGAATACCGCATCGAGCGTGTGCTCGGCCAGGGTGGCTTCGGCATCACCTACCTGGCCACCGACCGCCACCTGGACGCGCCGGTCGCGATCAAGGAATACCTGCCCGAGGAGATCGCCTTCCGCGCCGGCGACCGCAGCGTGAGCCCGAATGCCACGCGCCACGCCGACCGCTACCGCGAGGGCCTGGAGAGCTTCCTGGCCGAGGCGCGCACGCTGGCCGCGCTGCGCCACCCGGCGATCGTGCGCGTCGCACGCTTCTTCGAGGCCCACCGCACCGCCTACATGGTGCTGGAATACGAACGCGGCCAGCCGCTGAAGACCTGGTGGCCGCGGCATCGCGAGATCGGCGAGGCGGCGCTGGTCGAACTGCTGCTGCCGCTGCTGGACGGGCTGGCCGCGGTGCACGCGGCCGGCTTCCTGCACCGCGACATCAAGCCCGACAACATCCAGGTGCGCGAGGCCGACGGCAGCCTGGTGCTGCTGGACTTCGGCAGCGCCGGCCAGACGGTGGCGGTGGCCGAGCAGGGCTCGGTGGTGGTGACGCCGGGTTATGCGCCGATCGAGCAGTACGGCCTGGGCGAGCAGGGCGCCTGGACCGACCTGCATGCCCTGGCGGCGACGCTGTACTGGTGCGTCGCCGGCCGCAAGCCGCCGGACGCCGAGACACGCGCCGCCGACCCGCGTGCGCTGGTGCCGGCCCTCGAGGTTGGCCGCGGCCGCTTCGGCGAGGACTTCCTGCGCGCCATCGACCGCGCGCTGGACATGGACCCGGCGCGGCGCCCGCGCGACGTCGCCGAGTTCCGCCGCGAGCTGTGCGCCGACCACCTGGCGCGGCTGGACCTGCACGAGGCGCTGCAGCAGGGCGACAGCACGCTGGAGCATGGCACGGCCGGCGGCGAGCGCCCGGCCCGGCATACGCTGGCCTGGCGTCCGCGCGACTGGCCGCTGGCGCTGAAGATGGCGCTCGCGATGGTCGCCACCGCGCTGCTGCCGATGCTGCTGGCCGGCGCCTACAACCTGGCCGGCAGCCTGGACGCGGTGGCGGACGCCGAGCTGCGCCTGGTGCGCCAGCTCGCGCACAGCACGGCCGGGCGCATCGGCCAGTTCGTCGACGACAGCCGGCTGCTGACACGTGCACTGGCCACCGATGCCGACTTCCCGCCCTTCCTGCAGCGCCCCGACGAGGCGGGGCGCGAGGCGCTGCGCGACAAGCTGCAGCGCCAGGTCCGCGCCAACCCGAACGTGCAGCTGATCATGCTGATGGACGCCGCCGGCACCGCGGTGGTCTCCAGCGACGCCGAGGTGCAGGGCCGCAACTTCGCCTTCCGCCACTACTTCCGCGAGGCGATGGCCGGGCGGGCGCATGTCACCGGCATCGTGGTCGGCGCGGTCGCCGGCGCCGCCGGGCTGTTCTTCGCCGAGCCGGTGCGGGCCGACGACGGCCGGGTGATCGGTGCGATGGTGCTGCGGGTGCTCGGCTCGGCGGTCGGCGACATGCTCGACGAGGTGCGCCACGACTCGGCGCTGACGCCGCTGCTCGTCGACGGCGACGGCGTCGTGATCCAGCATGCGCGCGAGGACCTGCTGTACCGCAGCCTGGCGCCGCTGCCCGAGGCCACGCAGGCGGCGATCCGCGCCGACCAGCGCTTCCGCCGCGACCGCGTCGACGACCTGGGCGAGCAGGCCCTGGCGCAGGCGGTGGTCGGCGCGAAGGCGATCGGCGACCTCGCGTACCGCTCGGCCGTCAGCGGGCGCGACGAGATCGCCGGCTACGCGCCGGTGCCGGGGCACGACTGGGTGGTCGTCGTCAGCGAGCCGCGCACGGTCTTCGAGGCGCCGCTGCGCCAGCTCTACAGCCACCTGCTGTGGAGCGTCGTGCTGGTCGGGCTGCTGTTCACCGGCCTGGCGCTGCGCTTCGCGCGCAGCATCGTGCGACCCGTGCGTGCGCTGACCGACGCCGCCGGCGCGCTGAAGGCCGGCGACTACGACGCGGCGCGCGTGCCGGTGCAGGGGCGCGACGAACTGGGTCGCCTGGCGCGCACCTTCAACGTGATGGTCGAGGTGCTGCGCCAGCGCGACCGCGACCGGACGCGGGAGTGAAGGGCGCGGTGGCCGGCGCGGACACCTGGACCGCCTGGGAGGCGGTGGCGCTGCGCCTGGCCGCGCGCTTCGAGCCGCTGGCCGAACGCGGCGGCTTCGAATTCCGCCAGCCGGCGGCGCTGCAAGCCGCGGTGCCGCGCCGGCTGCGCCGCGACTACACGGTGCCGGTGCACTGGACGAGCTGGGGGCCGGCCGACGGCCCGCGGCTGCTGTGCGTGGGCGGCGTCGCCAGCAGCGCGGCGCGCTTCTCGTTCCTGGCCGCTGACATGGCGCGCGCCGGCTGGCGCGTCGTCTGCATGGACTGGGTCGGCCGCGGCCGCAGCGGCTGGCTGGCCGACGAATCCGAATACGGCCTGCCGGTGCTGGTGGAGCAACTGCGCCAGGCCGTCGCGGCGCTCGGCGGCGGGCCGCTGGCGCTGCTCGGCTCGTCGATGGGCGCCAGCGCCGCGATCGCCTACGCCGCCCGAGAGCCGAAGCGGGTCTCGCGCCTGGTGCTCAACGACACCGGGCCCTTCCTGGCGCGCGCGCGGCGGCAGCGCCGTGCCGAGGTGCTGGCGCGCTGGTATGTCTTCCGCACGCCGGCGGAGATCATGCGCCGTGTCGGCGCGTCGCAGAAGCACGACGGGCCGGTGTCCGACGAGGTGCGCCACTTCCTGGCCTGGCAGACCACGCGCTGGTCGGACGCCGACGGCGGCCGCGTCTACCGCCACGACCCGCGCGCGCTGCTGGCCTACCGGCGCGACGCGCAGCAGGCGCTGCTGCAGTGGCCGGACTGGGCGCAGGTGCGCTGCCCGGTGCTGCTGCTGCACGGCCTGGAGTCCGACGCGCTGAGCGCGGCGACCATCGCGCGCATGCGCCGCGGCCATGCGGTCACGGTGGCGCATGTGCCGGCCACCGGCCACACGCCGGTGCTCGACGACCGCCACCAGACCGCGGCCATCGCCGACTGGCTGGCCGACCCGGCGCCCGCGCCGGTCCAATACTCGCTGACGCTGGCGCCGCCCCGTGGCGCCGGGCGCTGACGCCGCGTCAGCCGCCCGCCCGGTCGGGCGGCGCGGGCGGGGCGGGCGCCTCGGCGCCGAACCCCTCGCCACGCCGTGCCCGCGTGCGCCGGCGTTCCTCGCGTTCGCGCGACCACAGCTCCTCCAGCTCCTGGCGGCCCTGGCGCGCGATCGAGATCAGCCGCTTCTCGTCGCCCTGGTGCGGCGCCATCGCCTGCATCAGCTCGATGCTGTGGCGGCGGAAGCGCAGCGCCTGCTGGCGCGCGGCATGGCGCTCCCAGCCCATCAGCTCCAGCACGCTGCGCCCGCTCATCAGCGCCGCGTCCAGCGTCTCGCGCTCGATGTGCTCGACGCCGCGCTGGTGCAGCCCGTACCAGTGCGTGGTGTTGCGCGCGCGCACGACCAGCGTGGCCTGCGGGAAGTGCTGCTTGACCAGGTCGACGACGGCCAGGCTCTGCGCCACGTCGTCGATGGCGACGACGATCACGCGCGCGTCGGCGGCGCCGGCGATGCGCAGCAGGTCCAGCCTCGTCGCGTCGCCGTAGAAGGCCGGCCAGCCGAAGCGGCGCACGCTGGCCACCTGCTCGGCGTCGTGGTCCAGCACGGTGGCGGCCAGGCCGCAGGCGTTGATCAGCCGCGCGACGATCTGGCCGTAGCGGCCGAAGCCCAGGATCAGGATCGGCGCGTCCTGCGCTTCGTCGATCTCGGCCATCGGCGGTGCCGCGCCGCGGGCCAGCCGCGGCGCGACCAGGCGGTCCACCACCAGCATCAGCAGCGGCGTCATCAGCATCGAGATCGTGATCACGGCGAGCAGGAACGAGCCGGTGGCCGCCGGCAGCAGCGCCGAGCTGCCCGCGGCCTGCAGCACGACGAAGCCGAATTCGCCGCCCTGCGCCAGCATGACGACGAAGACCGGGCGCTCGGCCAGCGGGATCTTCATGCGCCAGGCCATCGCCACCATCAGCAGCGCCTTCACGGCGACGAAGCCCAGCACCGCGGCGGCCATCGCCAGCGGGGCGGCCAGCACGACGGCGAAGTCGATGCTCATGCCCACCGCGATGAAGAACAGCCCCAGCAGCAGGCCCTTGAACGGCGCCAGGTCGGTCTCGAGCTGGCGGCGGAATTCGCTCTCGGCCAGCAGCACGCCGGCCAGGAAGGCGCCGAGCGCCATCGACAGCCCGGCGGCCTGCATCAGCGCCGCGGTGGCCACCACCAGCAGCAGGCTGGCCGCGGTGAAGATCTCCGGCGTTTCGCTGCGCGCGATCCAGCGCAGCGCCGGGCGCAGCAGCAGCCGGCCGCCGAAGACGATCGCGAGCACCATGCCCAGCGCGATCAGCGCCGTCTGCCAGCCCGGCCGCGCGCCGGGCGCCGCCTGCACGGCCAGCAGCGGCAGCAGCGTCAGGATCGCGATGCCGCCGATGTCCTGGAACAGCGACACCGACAGGATGCTGCGCCCGCCGGTGGTCGGCATCAGGTTGCGCTCGGCCAGCGTGGCGAGCGCGATGGCCGTGGAGCTCTGCGCCAGCGCCAGCCCGGCGACCAGCGCGACGCGCCAGTCCAGCCCGAGCGCGACGCCGATCGCGGCCAGCAGGGCGGTGGAGCCGGCGAGCTGCACGCTGCCCCAGCCGAAGATCGGCCCGCGCAGCTGCCACAGCCGCTTCGGGTCCAGCTCCAGGCCGACCAGGAACAGCATCAGCACGACGCCGAATTCGGCGAAGCGCAGGATGGCCCCGGCGTCGGTGACCAGCTGCAGGCCCCAGGGCCCGATCAGCAGGCCGGCGGCCAGGTAGCCGATCACCGCGCCCAGGCCGAGCAGCCGCGCGATCGGCACCGCCAGCACGGCGGCGCCCAGGAAGACCAGGCTCTGCAGCAGCCAGGAGCCTTCGCCCACGGTCAGCGGTCCTCGGCGGCCGGGCGCGCGTCGGCCGGCACGTCGCAGGGCGGCGTGTCGTCGGCCGCGGTCAGCTTGGGCCAGTCGGGCCAGGCCGCCAGCCGCTCGGCGAAGACGCGGGCATGCGCCGCCACCGCCTCGTCACTGGCGCGGTGCGCGCCGTGCAGCGCCAGCGGCGGCAGCCAGCGCATGCGCGTCAGCGCCGCCGTCTGCTCGTAGGGGTGCAGGAAGGCGTCCAGGAAGTAGCGGTTGTAGCCGTCCGGGCGGTACGACGCCGACGGCCCCCCGGTCGAGGCCACCAGCCACAGATCCTTGCCCTGCAGTGCCCGGCCGCCCGGGCCGTAGGCCCAGCCGAAGCCAAAGACCTCGTCCAGCCACAGCTTCATCAGCGGCGGCATCGAGTACCACTGCACCGGGTGCAGCCAGACGACGAGCTGCGCGCCCGCCAGCGCCGTGCGCTCGGCGTCGGCGTCGATGAAGTAGTCCGGGTACAGCGCATACAGGTCGCGCACTTCGGTGCGTGCCGGGGCGGCCTGCGCGGCGGCGCGCATCAGCGTGCGCGTGACCCGCGAGTGATCCATCTGCGGGTGGGCGGCGAGCACGAGGATCTCGGCCATCGTCGGCAGGCGTTGCAGCAGGTTCGGCGCGGCGGCGGGTCGGCCCCGGCTCGGGTCTGCCCGCAACGGTACGCCGCGGACGGGCCGCTACCATACCCGAACACCGATCCACAACGCGGCCGCCCACCCGGCGCGCGCCGCCCCAGCGCAGGAGGAGAGCCCGCCATGCCCGTGATCGTGGTCGCCAACCCCAAGGGCGGCGTCGGCAAGAGCACGCTGGCCACCAACGTCGCCGGCTGCCTGGCCGCCGCCGGCCACGCGGTGATGCTGGGCGACGTCGACCGCCAGCAGTCGGCGCGCCAGTGGCTGGCGCTGCGGCCGCCGCAGCTGCCGGCCATCAGCGGCTGGGACGTGGCCGGCGACGACATCGTGCGCCCGCCCAAGGGCACCACGCATGTCGTGCTGGACACGCCGGCGGGCCTGCACGGCAAGCGGCTGGACGCGGTGATGCGCATCGCCGACCGCGTGCTGATCCCGCTGCAGGCCAGCCTGTTCGACATCCAGGCCACGCATGCCTTCGTGAATGCGCTGCGCGAGCACCGGCGTGCCGCCGACGTGGAGCTGGCCCTGGTGGGCATGCGCATCCGCGAGCACACGCGGGCCAACGAGCACCTGCACGAGTACGTGGCCACGCTGCCGGTGCCGGTGGTGGCCTGGCTGCGCGAGACGCAGAACTACGTGCAACTCGCCGCGCACGGGCTGACCCTGTGGGACGTGGCGCCGAGCCGGGTCGAGCGCGACCTGGAGCAGTGGGCGCCGCTGCGCGCCTGGATCCTGCGCTGAGCACGCCATGAGCAAGACCGTCTACGCCCACCTGGCCGACCTGCAGCCGCTGGTCGGCCGCGAGATCGGCGCCAGCGACTGGCTGACCGTGGAGCAGTCGCGCATCGACCTCTTCGCACAGGCCACCGACGACCACCAGTGGATCCACGTCGACCCGCAGCGTGCGGCGGCCGGACCCTTCGGCGCCACCGTCGCGCATGGCTTCCTGACGCTGAGCCTGCTGCCGCCGCTGTTCGAGAGCGCGTTCGAGATCGCCGACGTGAGGATGGGCATCAACTACGGGCTCAACCGCGTGCGCTTCCCGGCCCCGGTGCGCGTGGGCAGCCGGTTGCGCGGGCGCTTCCGGCTGCTGAGCTACGAGTCGCTGCCCGGCGGCGCGCAGCTGGTGGTGGAGGCCACCGTCGAACTCGAGGGTTCGGACAAGCCGGCCTGCGTGGCCGAGTCGGTGACGCGCCGCTTCACTTAGGCGCCTGCCCGGGTGCCGATGTCTGTCGCGCAGACCCCTTTCCCGGGCCGCGCCGGCGCGGCAACCCCCAAATTGGGGAACCGGGCCCGGTGCGCCAGCGGTTGACAATGGGCCGACCCACCGGACCCGCGGAGACGACATGAAGGTGCTGCTGGTCGACGATCACCCGCTCATCCTCTCGGCGCTGCAGGCCGTCATCCAGGGCATCGGCAGCGACGTCACGGTGACCGGCGTCGACAGCGCCGCCGCCGCGCGCGCCGCGCTGGCCGAGGACCCGGAGTGGGACCTCGTGCTGCTGGACCTGGCACTGGGCGACGCCGACGGCTTCGACGTGCTGGCCGAGTTCCGTGCCGCCTACCCGGCCGTGCCGGTGGTCGTCGTGTCGGCCAGCGACCGGGCCAGCGACGTCATCCGCGCCATCGACCTCGGCGCGATGGGCTTCGTGCCCAAGCGCAGCTCCAACGCCGAGCTGCACGAGGCGCTGGGCATGGTGATGTCGGGTTCGATGTACGTGCCGCCTTCCATGCTGGGGCTGGAATTCAGCCCGGGCGCCCGCAGCGGCGGCGATACCGTGCCGGGCGTGATGCGCACCGGACCCGACGGCGCGCCCTCGGGTCATGCCCCGCTGGGCGCCGCGGCGCGGCCGGAGCCGCACCAGAAGATGCCCAGCATCGAGGACGTCGGCCTCACGCCGCGCCAGGCCGAGGTGCTGGGCCTGCTGCTGCAGGGCCTGCCGAACAAGCTGATCGCGCGCCAGCTCAACCTGTCGGTCGAGACGGTCAAGGACCATGTCGCCGCGGTGCTGCGCGCCCTGGGCGTCAGCTCGCGCACGCAGGCGGTGCTGGCGGTGAGCCAGATGACGCAGGGGCAGGGCGGTTTCTTCGCGCGCCGGCCGCCGCGCTGAGCAGGCCCTGGCCACGATGACCACGGGCCCGGCCCCTGCGGCGCCGCTGGACCTGTCGCCCCCTGGGCCGTCGGGCGCGCCGGCCGCGGACGCCCGGCTGGCGCTGGGCAGCGACGTCGACCACATGCGCGCGCTGTACGTGCAGACGCCGGCGACGCTGATCGGCTACCTGCTCGGCCTGGCGGTCATCGTCTGGCTGTTCGCGCCGCTGGCCGAACCCTGGCGGCTGGGCGGCTGGGCCGCGGCGCTGCTGGGGCTGTGGGCGCTGCGCCTGGCGCACTACCTGCGCTACCTGCGCCGGCCCGACGCCGACGAGGCCACGCTGCTGGCCTGGCGCGACAGCTGGCGCGCACTGGTGCTGCTGCAGGGCAGCCTGTGGGGCGTGGCGGTGTGGCTGTTCTGGGGCCTGGGCACGCCCTACGACAAGATCGCGCTGATCCTCGTCGTCTACACCTACTGCGTCAGCTCGGTGCAGTTGCTGGCCACGCAGGCCTGGGTCTTCCTGGGCTTCATCAGCCTGGTGCTGACGCCGACCATCGTGCGCATCGCGACCGACACCAGCCAGGGCGGCCACCTGCCGCTGGCGGTGATCGTGACCATCCTGTTCTGCGCCACGGTGCTGATGGCGCGCACCTACGGCAGCGCGCTGGGCCAGGCGATCGCGCTGAAGGCGCGCACCGACGAGTTGGCGGCGCGCCTGCGCACCGAGATGACCGCCGCCGAGGAGGCGCGCCGCGCCGCCGAGGCGGCCAACCGCGCGAAGACGCAGTTCTTCGCCGCCGCCAGCCACGACCTGCGCCAGCCGCTGCACGCGATGGGCCTGTTCGCCGAGGCGCTGCGCAGCAAGAGCCGCGACCCCGAGGTGGCCTCGCTGGTGGGCAGCATCAACGAGAGCGTGGACGCGCTGGAGGGCCTGTTCGGCGAGCTGCTGGACATCACGCGCATCGACACCGGCGGCGTCGACGTCAACCCGCAGCCGGTGCGCATGAAGGAGCTGTTCGCGCGGCTGCGGCTGCACTTCGAGCCGATCGCCTTCGAGAAGGGCCTGGCGCTCGGCTTTCGCGGCGAGCAGCAGGTGGCGCACACCGACCCGGTGCTGCTCGAGCGCGTGCTGCGCAACCTGGTCAGCAACGCGATCCGCTACACCGACGATGGCGGCGTGCTCGTGAGCTGCCGGCTGCGCAGCACGCCGGCCGGGCCGCGGCTGCTGCTGCAGGTGTGGGACAGCGGCATCGGCATCTCCGAGGCCAGCCTGCCGCGCATCTTCGAGGAGTTCTACCAGGCGCAGAGCAACCGGCCGCTGCTGGCCCACCACCGCAAGGGCCTGGGCCTGGGGCTGGCCATCGTCAAGCGCCTGGCGGCGCTGATGGCGGCGCCGATCGCGGTGCGCTCGCGTGTCGGCTACGGCACGGTCTTCGCGCTCGAGCTGATGCCGGGCAAGGCGCCGCGCAGCGTCGAGCCGGCGCCGGGCGCGCTGCGCGCGCCGATCGGCCTGACGCTGCAGGGCCGGCTGATCGTCGTCGTCGAGGACGAGGCCGCGGTGCGCGAGGGCCTGGTCGTGCTGCTGCAGGCCTGGGGCGCGGATGTCGTCGCCTTCGAGACGGTGGACGCGGTGCAGGCCTGGCTGGCCGACCCCGGGCCGCAGCTGCCGGACCTGCTGCTGGTGGACTACCGGCTGCCGCAGGGCCGCACCGGCATCGAGGCGCTGGCCGCGCTGCGCGCGCGCTGGCCACGGCGGCCGCTGCCGGCGATCCTGATCACCGGCAGCAGCCTCTCCGGCCACGAGGACGAGGCCGAGCGCCACGACTACCACCTGCTGATCAAGCCGGTGCTGCCGAACCGGCTGCGCGCGATGATCGCGTTCAAGCTCGGCGTGCGCGGCGGCGAGCCGGCCCCCGCTGGCGCACTGCCGCCCTGAACCCGCGAACGGCGCGGCGACCGGCCGCGCAGGCCGGGTCCTGCAGAAAGCGGGGCCGACCGCTACACTGGCGCGAGCCAAGGCGCCGCCCATGTTCAAACGACTGCGAGAAGACATCGCCTGCATCCTCGAGCGCGACCCCGCGGCGCGCTCCGCATGGGAGGTGCTGACCTGCTATCCGGGCCTGCATGCGCTGGTGCTGCACCGGCGCGCCCAGTGGTTCTGGCAGCGCGGCTTCACGACGCTGGCGCGCTTCGTCTCGCACCTCGGCCGCTTCCTCACCGGCATCGAGATCCACCCCGGCGCGACGATGGGCCGGCGCGTCTTCATCGACCACGGCATGGGCGTCGTGATCGGCGAGACGGCCGAGGTCGGCGACGACTGCACGATCTACCAGGGCGTCACGCTGGGCGGCACGTCGCTCGCCAAGGGCGCCAAGCGCCACCCGACGCTGGGCCGCGGCGTCATCGTCGGCGCCAATGCGCAGGTGCTGGGCGGCTTCACGGTCGGCGACGGTGCACGCGTCGGCTCCGGCGCGGTGGTCGTCAAACCGGTGCCGCCGGGGGCCACCGCGGTCGGCAACCCGGCGCGCATCATCCAGGCCGAGACCGACGCGCAGCGCGAGGCCGCGGCCGCGCGCATGGGCTTCTCGGCCTACGGCGTGACGCAGGGCGACGACCCGGTCTCGCTGGCGATGAAGGGCCTGATCGACAACGCCGCCGGCCACGAGCACCAGATCGCGCTGCTGTGGCAGGCGATCGAGAAGCTGTCGGCGCGTGCGCGCGAGCTGCCGGCCGGCGACTGCGTGCCGCAGGACGCGCAGACCACCGAGGCCTTCGACGCCGAGCGGCTGAACCGCCTCGTCAAGTAGGCGGCCCTGCGACGGGGCCGGGCCGTCAGCCCGTCCGCGGCACGCGCACCGCCGACTTCGGCCGGAAGGCCTTGCACACGGCCTCGTCGGTCTCGAGGTAGGGCCCGCCGATCAGGTCGATGCAGTAGGGCACGGCGGCGAAGATGCCGTGCACCGGCGGCGTGGCGCGCGGCAGGCCCTCCAGCGTCTCGGCGATGGCCTTCGGCTGGCCGGGCAGGTTGACGATCAGCGCGCGGCCGCGGAT
>ERZ761602.7288-NODE-7288-length-11838-cov-3.349571_pt1 | contig 11838 bp, 10 predicted proteins | sample MGYA00512165_ERZ761602 | MGnify/ENA primary metagenome ERZ761602 (study PRJEB28899, sample SAMN02445085) | bioreactor sludge metagenome | biome: EBPR sludge; isolation source: Thorneside wastewater treatment plant | place: Australia: Brisbane, Thorneside... | reverse complement strand
AAGGGTCCGGCTGTTCGCCGGTTAAAGCGGTACGCGAGCTGGGTTCAGAACGTCGTGAGACAGTTCGGTCCTTATCCACTGTGGGCTTAGGAGATTTGAGGGGTTCATTCCTTAGTACGAGAGGACCGGGAATGACGCACTTCTGGTGTGGCAGTTGTCCCGTCAGGGGCAGCGCTGCGTAGCCATGTGCGGAAGAGATAAGCGCTGAAAGCATCTAAGTGCCAAGCTCCTCCCAAGATTCAATCTCCCGGACGCAAGTCCCTAAAGACTCCCGGCAGACTACCGGGTTGATAGGCCAGGCGTGCAAGTGTGGAAACACATTCAGCGGACTGGTACTAATATGTCGTGAGGCTTGATCGCTTTCTTCATTGAAAGCGAAAATTACAAAGTTGTTAACCGATTAATATCTGTATGCGGCTTTCAGGGAACAGTGTTCCTTAAAAGTTTTTTGGTGACTCTGAAGCTGTGGTCCGACCCGATCCCATTCCGAACTCGGCCGTCAAACGCAGCCTTGCCGATGGTAGTGCTTGTATAGCTTGCGCGAGAGTAGGTAGTCGCCAAATTTATTTCCAGGCGGGTCAACAGAGATTGTTGATCCGCCTTTTTGCTTTCTCCGATTGAAGTCCTTGGTTGCTTCCCGGTGCTATTCCCGGCGTCGGCCGGCCGCCCAGATGAGCCATACCGCGAAACAAATCAACAGGATGAGCCACCAGAGTTGACGAATGTTGCGTGCGGCTCCTTCCGCGAAGCCCACTGCCGAGGGGAATAGAAGGAACAGTAATGCGGCGGTGCAGATAAGCACGGCGAGCCGGAGTGCCGCTTTAGGCCGGGGATTCATGGGGTTCGTCGCATAAGATCGTTAAGGGGCATGAGCACATTGGCGCCCGTGCCTGTAGCGCCACCGATCACCAAAGGGCTGGTGCCGTCCCACCTTTCCACAATTTGAAGTTTCAAAAAGGCCGGGCTTTCGCGCAGCGCTTTACCCCGGATGTCGATGGACTCGGCATCACCCTTGGCCTTGATGATCACCGTCTGGGCTTCGATTTCGGCTTGCCGCTGAACAAAGCGGGCGCGTTCGGCTTCTTCGCGTTGGGTCATTTTTTGTTCGATCGCCGCATTTAATTCTGCCGAGAGGGTAAGATCTGAGAGCGTGATGTCTTCGATTGAAATCAGCGGTCCCCCTTCGGGAAGCTCTCCGATTTTTTTTCGGGTGGCTTCCAGTGTCTGGAGTTTGATGGCTTCGCGGTTTTGCACAATGAGTTCCGCGCTTTGGGCGGAGGCCGCTTCTTTCAGTGCCTCCACTACCCGCGGGGCGATGAGCGCCTGATACTCGGCACCCTCGTAATCGCGGAACAGGGGGACGACCGCGTTTTCGGGGATGCGGTAAAGGATGCGCATGGTGGCCCGTACTTGTTGCAGATCACTTGAATAGCATTCTGTGGACAATTCTTCCGTTTGCTGGCGCACGCTGAGTTGGACGATCTCTGTGATGAACGGGGCTTTGAACTTCAATCCTTCGCCCTCGAATGTGGGCGAGACTTTGCCCAGCGTCACCCGGATGCCACGGGAGCCCGGCTCGACCACGGTGGTCATGGAGGTGGCGGACACGATCAAGACGAAGATTAGGAGCGCCCCTCCAATCAAGGAGAACAAGGTCTTCGGGGCAATGGTGATGACTTTGGGGTCGCGACGATATTGTTGGCTCATGACGGTTTAAAGTTTGGCTTAGGGTTGGGCCTTTGCGGTGCGGGAAATGTCACCCAGCGGCAACAACATTTCCGATCCACCGGCACCTCCGCCGACCACGCGGGGGGTGATGCCGTTCCATTTGTTAATGACTTCGAGATCGATGGATTCAGGATTCTGAGCCAGGGCTTCGCCGCGAATGCGTATCGATTCCGCCTCACCCTTGGCGCGAATGACGGCGATGTCCGCATCGATTTGTGCCTTCTGCTGTTCGAACACAGCCTTGTTGGCCTCCTGCTCCTGCACCATCTTCCGCTCAATGGCGGCTTCCAGGTTGGGGCTTAGAGAGATGTCCTCAACCACGATGTCCACCAACGTGAGCAAATGACCCACCTTGCTGCGTGCGCTGGCCAGCGTGCGCTCCTTGATGGTGGCCCGCTCCTGCACAATTTCCTGGGCGGTGTGCTCCTTGGTGACTTCCTTGATGGCCTCGTCCACGCGGGGTCGGATCAAGCTGATGAAGGGATCACCTTTATATTTTTGATAGATCTCGACCACGGACGATTCGGGGATGCGATAAAGTACCTTGAGCGCGGTGCGCACTTCTTGAAGATCCTTGGAAATCACCGGTGCATCCATCCGGGTGGTTCGCTGTTTGATGCTGATCGGCAGCACGTTGGCTACGAAGGGCGTCTTGAATCCAAAACCTTCCGCCCTGAACTCAGGAGAAACCGTTCCCAGATTCACATAAACGCCCCGGTGGCCCGGAGGAACGATATACGTGGCGGATGCGCCGCCGATGATCGCGACCAGCAGCAGGATCGCCACGCCGATCAATCTCATTTGTCCTTGGGGTGTCATAAGGGCGTCAGGATAGCCGGGCGCATCCGCCGCACCAATTACAAAACGTCACGCACCCAATAAACCGATGATCGGTGGCAAGCGCCCCAGTCGCCTGATCCCGCTTGCCAAGCGGGAGCGTCGTTTCTAACTTCCGGCCATGTCGCAGTTGCAGCAATACGTCCCCATTTTGATTCTCGCGGTGATCGCCTTGGGCTTCGCGTTCGGCACGCTGGCCATCTCGGTCGTCCTCGGCAAGAAGGGTAAGCTCTCCAAGACCAAGGATTCCGCCTATGAGTGCGGCATGAATCCGATTGGCGAAGGTGGCGCCCGGCTGTCGGTGAAGTTCTACCTCGTGGCGATGCTGTTCATCCTGTTCGACATCGAAGTCGTCTTCATGTTCCCGTGGTCCGTGGTTTACAAGTCCATGCTCGCCGATCCCGCCACGGCCAATATCATCTTCTTCAGCATGCTTTCCTTCATCGGCATTCTCATCGTGGGCTACGTGTATGCGCTGAAGAAGCGGGCCTTCGACTGGAAGAGTTGATTCCAGCCGGCTTGATGGCCGGCAATTCCATTCTCCGACATGGCCCTCTCCGATTTGCCCCAGCAAGCCGCCCCGGTGAGGTTGCTCCAACGGAGTCTGGCCAGCAGGCGGTTGGCCCACGCCTATCTCTTCCTGGGCGATTCCCTCGACGAACTGGAGCTCCTCGCGAGGAATCTCGTCAAGACGATCAATTGTGCCCGGTTCCCCGATGGGTTCCCCGCCGATGCGGACGCTTGCGATGCCTGCGTGAGCTGCCGGAAGATCGACCAATCCAACCACGCCGATGTGCAATGGGTCCGGCCCGAATCCAAGACCCGCATCATCTCCGTCGATCAGATTCGCGAACTGCTGCAAACCGTTTATCTGAAACCCACCGACGCCAGGTTCAAAGCCACCGTGATGGTTGCCGCCGACCGGTTGAATGTGCAGGCGGCCAATGCCTTTCTGAAGACCCTTGAAGAACCGCCCGCCGGCACGGTTTTCATTCTGCTTTCCACCGAACCACAGCGGCTCCTGGAAACCATTCTTTCCCGCTGTTTGCGACTGCACTGCGGTGGCGGCGGCGTGAAAATCGACCCCGAAACCGCCCAATGGGTGGCCGCTTTCTCGCAGACCGCTTCGGTTACCGGCGGTGGCCTTTTTGCCCGCTATCGCCTGTTGGATGAGTTGCTCCAGCGCTTGGGTGGATTGAAGGAGGAAGTCGAAGCAGCGTTCTCCGCCCAGTCGCCCCTCGAGCGCCATGATGATGCGGATCCCCGGTTGACCGAGCGTTGGAAACAGGAATTGTCCGCCGCCATCGAAGCCGAGTATCGCCACCGACGGGCCGATCAAATCGGCGCCTTGCAACTTTGGCTGCGCGATCTCTGGCTCGCGGTGCAGCGTGCTTGGGAGCCCCGGGTGGCAACGTTTCCCGACCTCGCGGAAGTCACGGAAAAGATCGCCGGGCGGCTGGATGCCACCAAGGCGACCCGCAATCTCGAGGTGATCGAGACGACGCAACGATTGCTTCACACCAACGTGCAGGAGGCTCTCGCGCTCGAAATGGGCCTGCTGAAACTGAGCTTCTGAGGACACATGGCGCATCGGAAAAACATCCGCGATGCAGCTTCCCCCGGTCCTGCTGCCGTCCAGTCGGCGAGCCGCCCCGGTGCTTACCACCAAGTTGCCCTCGCCCTGACCGGCCTGGTGCTCGGGCTGAGCTTGTTGAAATTCGGCAATCCAGTGATCTTCGAGGGCAAGCTCCCGCCGCCGGCCAGCTTCCAGGAGCTGATTTATTTTAACTGGCCACTGCGCTGGGCCTGGGTGCTCAGCGCGCTTGTCATCGCCCTGCTCCTGCCCCTGCTCCGTATTCCGGCCGGCATTCCCAAATGGCTGCTCATCGCACCACTCGGCTGGCTGGCCTGGCAATGGGTCGCCTGTGCGGATTCCATCGAACCCGCGCTCTCCCGTCTGACCGTGGTTCATTTTACCGTGGCCTTTACTTGGTTTGGACTCGGTGCGCTGGCCACCCGCGGCGTCTCCCAATCACTGGTTGTCTGGGTCGGTTTGGGGCTTGGCTTCTGCCTGGTCATTTCTGCCGGATTTCAACAGCAGTTTGGCGGGTTGGAAGCGCAACGTGAGTTCGCGGAAAAATTCCTGCGTAGCGAACTGCCTGCGGACCAGCAGCAGGCTGCCGAAGCCTCTGGCTTTCGCCGCATTCTGGAAACGCCGGAAGGCCGGCAGAAGCTGCTCAGCAAAAGGATTTACTCCACCCTCTTCTATCCGAACACCCTTGCGGGGGTGATCCTGCTCCTGACTCCGGGCCTGCTCGCGGCCGCCTGGTTCGCGTTTCGGAATGCTTTCCCGCTGACGCGCCGGCTCCTGCCCGGCCTGCTGCTGTTTGGTGCCGCGCTCTGCCTGATCTGGTCGGGGTCCAAAGCCGGCTGGCTGATCGCCCTCGTGCAAATCGGCTGCGTGATTCTGAGTTCCGCCATTCCGCCGAAGTGGAAACAGACAATCGTCGTCTCCGTGATGGTTTTCGGTTTGGCCGGTCTGGTGGTTCGCAATCTCGACTACTTTCAACGCGGGGCCACCAGTGTCAGCGCGCGAACCGATTATTGGGCCTCCGCGTGGCAAACATTCATTGAGAATCCCCTCACCGGCACCGGCCCTGGAACGTTCGGCGAATCGTATCGGGCGCGCAAAGCCGCTGAATCCGAAATGGCCCGGCTGGCGCACAATGATTTCATCCAGCAAGCCTCGGACTCCGGAGGCATCGGGTTTGCCGGCTACCTGGCATTTGTGGGCGGAGCCTGTTTCTGGATTTGGAGAAAGCTTGGTGCAAGTGGTTCGCCATTGGCGCTGATGACTGGACTCGGTGTGCTGGGGTGGTTGCTGCAAAGCCTCACCGAGTTTGGGCTCTACATCCCGGCGATTGTCTGGCCGGCCTTCTTTCTCCTGGGTGTTCTCTGTCGGGAGGCCGCAAATCCCATCGACACGTCCCAAGCGGCGGTCTAACGTCCGCATCCAATGAAAGTGCTCTTCCTCAACGGGCCCAATTTGAACCTGCTCGGCACACGCGAGCCGGCCATCTACGGTAAGATGACTTTGGTGGAGATTGAGCAAAGCGTTAGGGATAAAGCGGCGTCAATTTCCGTCGAAATTGAGTTCAAGCAGAGCAACTCAGAGAGCGAATTGGTGGGCTGGATTCAGTCTTCCAGAGGTAGCTACAGCGTTATCGTAATCAACGCTGCGGCCTATACCCACACCAGTGTGGCGATTCGGGATGCGGTTTCATCTTGTGGTGTCCCGGCCATTGAAATCCATCTTTCCAACACTCACGCCCGCGAGCTGTTCCGCCATCATTCGTATCTGTCGGGTGTGGTAAAGGGTGTGATCGCTGGATTTGGTAAATCCAGCTATTTACTCGCTTTGGACGCCGCCGTTAGCCTTAACGCAGGCTCCTAATCCGATCAATTTCAGCGATCAGATCAGTCGTTTTTGCCGAACTTCAGCGTGATCGCTGGTCCGTTTTACCTGTTGACGACTGAAATCGGATTGTTAGGCTGGCCCGCGAATTAACAACCCGATCAAAGCAGTGTCGAACCTCGATCACTGCTTTTTTGCTTGGTGCGCGGGGTTGGTTTTCAATTTTTGCAGCGATTTAACCCGGAGCTATTGTGGATCTGAAAGACATTAAGTCGATCGTTGACCTGATGAAGAAGAACTCGATTTCCGAGTTCGAGCTCGAGAAAGACAACTTCAAGGTCCGGCTCAAGCGCGGTCACGAAGGCGCGGTTCAAGTCTTGCCCGAGGATTACGTTTTGCCCGCCCCGGTTCAACACGCCGCGCTTCCAGCAGCTGCAGCCCCGGCTCCAGCGGCCGGCGGTCAGGAAATCAAGTCACCGATGATCGGCACCTTTTACCGTTCGCCCTCACCCGAGTCCGGTGCCTACGTGGACATTGGCACCGAAGTCGATCCGGACACGGTGGTCTGCATCATCGAGGCCATGAAGGTGATGAACGAGATCAAGGCCGAGGCCCGCGGGGTCATCACGCAGATCTGCGTGGACAACGCCAAACCGGTCGAGTTCGGCCAGGCGCTCTTCAAGATCAGGCCGCTCTGACCCCTGCGGTTCGCCCGGCACCCCAGCTTTCGCCATGTTCGAAAAAATCCTCGTTGCCAACCGCGGTGAAATTGCCGTCCGCATCATCCGCGCGTGCAAGGAATTGAACATCAAAACGGTGGCGGTCTATTCCGAGGCCGACGCCAATTCGATGCACGCCCAGCTCGCCGACGAGGCCATTTGCATCGGCAAGGCACCCAGCGGCGAGAGTTACCTGCGCATTGATCGCATCATCAGCGCGGCGGAGATCGCCGACGTGGATGCGATTCATCCGGGCTACGGTTTCCTCTCGGAGAACGCGCATTTCAGTGATGTCTGCGAGAGCTGCAACATCCGGTTCATCGGCCCCAGCTCGCGCGCCATGAACGCCCTGGAGGACAAGGCGATCAGTCGTGAGCTGGCAAAAAAGGCCGGTGTGCCCCTGCCTCCGGGCTCTGACGGACTCATCGAAAACGAGCAGGAAGCTCTTACCACCGCCAAGCGCATCGGTTATCCGGTCATGATCAAGGCCGTCGCCGGGGGCGGTGGTCGTGGCATGCGGGTCGCCCACAACGACATCTCGCTCATCAAGGGCTACCACACGGCCCGGTCCGAGGCGGAAAAGGCGTTTGGCAACTCTGGGGTTTACATCGAGAAGTACATTGAGAGCCCGCATCACATCGAGTTTCAGATTCTGGGCGACAGCCGGGGCAACATCATTCACCTCGGCGAGCGCGATTGCTCGGTGCAACGGCGCAACCAGAAGATCGTCGAGGAAACCCCCTCGCCCTTGATCGAGCACAAGTTCAAGCACCTGCGCAAGACGATGGGCAAGGCCGCCGTGAAGATCGCCGAGGCCGCCCACTACACCAACGCCGGCACCGTCGAGTTCATCGTCGATGACAAGGGCAACTACTACTTTCTTGAGGTCAACAAGCGCATCCAGGTCGAGCACCCGATCACCGAGGAAGTCACCGGCATCGATCTCGTCAAACAGCAGATCATGATCGCCATGGGCGAGCCGCTGAAGATTTCGCAGAGTGACGTGGTGTTCAAGGGTCACTCCATCGAGTGCCGGATCAACGCCGAGGATCCCTTTGGCGACTTCCGGCCCAGCCCCGGTCGCATCGAGATGTATTACGCGCCGGGCGGTCGCGGCGTCCGGGTGGACAGTCATGCCTACGCCGGTTACACGATCCCGTCGCACTACGATTCCATGATCGGCAAGCTGATCACCACTGGGAAGGACCGGCGCGAAGCGATGGACGTGATGAGCCGCGCCCTCAGCGAGTACATGATCACGGGCGTCAAAACCACGATCCCCTTCCAGCAGGCGATCTTGCACGACCCGAACTTCCGGCGCGGCGTTTACTCGACCAACTACGTCGAACAACTCCTCGCCGGACCCCGCCGCGAGTTCGAGGACCGGGGCTGAGGCTCGCTGCCCGCCCGATCGGGCTTTGATTTCGTCATCGTCCTCGTTCTCCTCTTCGAAAATGGCTGGCGATCAAGCCTCCGCCCAATCCCTTGCCTCACCACCCGGCCCCTGTTAGCGTCCGCGCTCCTTGAATATGGCGACGGACTACAAAGACACCTTGAATCTCCCGCGCACGGACTTCGCCATGAAGGCCGATCTCGTCGCGCGCGAACCCCAGCGCCTCGCGAAGTGGCAGGCTGAAGATCTCTACGGTCAAATCCAACGCGCCCGCGCCGACGCCGAGAAATTCATCCTCCATGACGGCCCGCCCTTCGCCAATGGTGACGTCCACATCGGCACCGCGCTGAACAAGATTCTCAAGGACATCATCCTCCGGTACCAGACCATCCGCGGCAAGGCGGCCCCGTACGTGCCCGGCTGGGACTGCCACGGCCTGCCCATCGAGTTCAAGGTCTCGCAGGAGATGCGCAAGGCCGGCAACACCGACGCCGACCCTGCCACCATCCGCACCGCGTGCGAGGCGTATGCCCGCAAGTATATCGACCTCCAGCGCGAACAGTTCAAACGGCTCGGCGTGCTCGGCGAATGGGACAAGCCGTACCTCACGCTCGACAAGGAATACGAGGCCGACGAACTCCGCCTGTTCGCGGACATCGTCGAGAAAGGCTTCGTCTATCGCGGCAAGAAACCGGTGTATTGGAGCATCCCCGCCCGCACCGCGCTCGCCGAGGCCGAGGTCGAGTACAAGGACCACGTCAGCCCGAGCATCTACGTGAAGTTCCCGGTCATTGGCCGGCCCGGCACGTTCATCCTGATCTGGACGACCACGCCCTGGACGCTGCCGGCCAACCTCGCCGTCGCCTGCCACTCGACCTTCAGCTATTCACAGGTGCTGGCCAACGGCGAGACCTACCTCGTCTCGACGCTGCTCCTGCCGGCGATCGCGCAAAAGGCCGGCTGGGAGGGCTATGATATCCGGCAAAGCCTCACCGGCGATCAACTGATCGGGGTCGAGTTCCAACACCCGTTTTGCAACCGCACCGGCAAGGTGTACGCCGGCGACAGCTTCGTGACCCAGGACACCGGCACGGGCTTCGTCCACATCGCGCCCGGCCACGGCCAGGAAGATTACCAGCTCGGCCTCGCGAACGGCCTGCCGATCTATTCGCCGGTCGATGACGACGGTTGTCTCGCGCATACGAACGACTTGCCCGTCGAGCAACAGATGCCGGCGGAACTCGTCGGCAAGGCGATCCTTGAGAAGAATCACAAGAGCGAGGCGAACGAGGCTGTGCTCGAACTCCTGCGATCGAAGAATGCCCTGCTGCATCAGGAAGCCTACACGCACAGTTACCCGCACTGCTGGCGCAGCAAAACGCCCGTGATCTTTCGCGCGATGGACCAGTGGTTCATCCGGATCGATCACAAGGTGGGACAGGTTTGCAACCTGTCTTCAGACAACGGGCTTGCCCGCAAACAGATGCAGTATGCTGCGGAACACATGGGTTGCGAAGTCGTGTCCGGACTGCTGGAGCTGCACATCCCGGCTGATGTTTTGAGCTTGGTTCCGGCCGAATTTGCCAGAAAGCACCATTGCGTGCCGGTGGGCTGGCAGGGTGACGAATTGAAGGTGGTGTTCAGAGATCCCTTGAATATCCAAGCATTGGATGAGCTTGGACATCATGTTGGTCGTCCTTTGTTCCTCAGCCTCGCGGACCCGGATGAACTTGCGCGAGCGATCGAACATTACTATCCCGCGACGGGAGATCAGAGCCTCGTCACCTCGGCTGCTACCTTCCGCCAGCAGGCCCTCGCCGAAATCGACGGAGTGACCTGGATCCCCGAATGGGGAAAGAACCGCATCCGCGGCGCGGTCGAGTCTCGCCCCGACTGGTGCATCTCGCGCCAGCGCTCGTGGGGCGTGCCCATCCCGGCGTTCTATGACGCCGACAAAAACCCGATCCTCGACGCACGCATCGTGCGCAACGTCGCCGACCTCATCGAACAACACGGCTCCAACGTGTGGTTCGAGAAAGAGGCCGCCGAACTCTGGTCGCTGGTGAAACCCGCCGACTGGTCCGGCCCCGAGCCCGTCGCCAAGTCCGCCGACACCCTCGATGTTTGGATCGACTCCGGTTCCTCCTCCCGCGCCGTCACCGCTGCCCGCCCGGAATTGAACGGCGGCTCCGGCACGCATCACGCGTCACGCATCACGCATCACGCCTTCCAGGCCGACATGTATCTCGAAGGCTCGGACCAGCATCGCGGCTGGTTCCAGTCCTCGTTGCTGCTCTCGCTCGCCGGCAATGGCGCTGCGCCGTACAAGACCGTGCTCACCCACGGCTTCATGGTCGATGCCGACCGCGAGAAGATCTCCAAGAGCAAGCAGGGCCAGGGCGGCTACGAGAAGCCGCAGACCGCCGATGCCTACGTGAAGAACTACGGCGCCGACGTCGTGCGCCTGTGGGTCGCGTCGCAGGATTTCCGCAACGACATCGTGGTCAGCGACGAGCGCGTCAAGAAAGTGAGCGAGACCTATCGCGGCCTGCGCAACGCGCTCCGCTACCAGCTCTCGAACCTCTACGACTTCGATCCCGCGCAGCACACCGTGTCTGACGACCAGCTCACGTCACTCGACCGCTGGATTCTTTGGAAGCTCTCGCAAGTCGAGGCCGAGGTGGCCACCGCTTACGACCAGTTCGAGTTCCACGTCGTCTATCAGAAACTCAGCCAGTTCGCCGCCGTCGAGCTGTCCGCGATGTATCACGATTTGGTGAAGGACCGGCTCTACACCGATCCCGCCAATTCGCCTCGCCGCCGCTCGACGCAGACCGCCCTGCATCGCCTCGTCACCAGGCTCTGCCAGATGCTCTCGCCGATCTTGGTGTTCACGACGGATGAGGCGTGGGAGCTCATCCCTGGCAAGAACTCGGAATCGGTGCATACCAGCATGTGGAATTCTCGAGGCTTGATGCCTCAGGGTGGGCTCGCATACCACGCGAAGGAGCTCCTGAGTTTTCGTAGCCTGAAGGTGCTTCCGTTACTGGAAGCGGCCAGAAGAGACAAGACAATCGGCAAAGCCCTAGATGCCTCCGTGTTGATCAGAACAAATCAGCCCAGCAACGAATTGAAGTATGAACAGCTAAATGGTTGTGAGAACTTGAAGGAAATCCTTGGTGTTTCCGATGCGAGAATCGAGTTTCTGCCGGTTGAGTTCGATCACTTGCGTGAAGAGATTAATGTGATGGCTGCATCACAAAGTGGGTGTCAGAAATGCGCCCGCTGCTGGCACTGGGAAACCGATGTCGGCTCGCACCCCGACCACGCGACGATTTGCGGCCGCTGCGTCCAAGCGGTGACCCCTTCGTGACTTGGTAGGAGCCGACGTAAGGAGGCTCTAATTTTTCCTGAACCGGCCAAGGGAACGGAGTCGCGTCCTGTGACCAACCAAGGCCGCTCCTACGGAGCTTCCCATGATCCCTGCGGTGACGGCTATAAACAGTTGGCTCCACGGAGCCGATACCCAGAAAGCGCGCCCGTTTCAGGACACCGCTTCACCTGCCGGGTGATTGATCCCGATTCCGTTTTCATCCGTGTTTATCGGTGTCCATCGGTGGTCTTCCTTATCCAAGTTCGACGTATGGTTTTCCCTTCTTGCCGGGTTTCCGCAGTCCCTTTCGATCAATGCCTCCTCACGTCGGCTCCTACCCGAGTTCAGCGTGTCCGCGCGAATAACGCCCGCC
>ERZ761602.7287-NODE-7287-length-11839-cov-7.787254_pt1 | contig 11839 bp, 9 predicted proteins | sample MGYA00512165_ERZ761602 | MGnify/ENA primary metagenome ERZ761602 (study PRJEB28899, sample SAMN02445085) | bioreactor sludge metagenome | biome: EBPR sludge; isolation source: Thorneside wastewater treatment plant | place: Australia: Brisbane, Thorneside... | reverse complement strand
AAAGATACAAGCGGTTTATGCAAACCCAGGCCGGCCTGCTTAACCGGATCGCCCTTAAGTACGTCGCGTCTTATTTGGGCATGACGATCGAAACCATCAGCAGGGTGCGGGGCAGGAAGTAGGCGGGCGCCTGGCAGATCGGCGGGTATCGCTTTCTGCGCCCCGTTTTGATTTTGGCCGGCGTAGCCGCCGGAACAGGACAAACTTTATCACAACTGTCCGCCTAACGCCGCTTTTCGTTACATTCGGCGCATGATATTGATTGTAGACGATAAAAAGGAGAACCTTTTCTCTCTGCAAAGACTTCTTGAGATCCATAATTTTCATGTTGATACGGCAAACTCCGGCGAGGAAGCGCTGAAAAAAATACTCAAAACCGCTTATGCGCTCATTATACTGGATGTTCAGATGCCTGGGATGGATGGATTTGAAGTTGCTGAGACCATTTCCGGGCATGGCAAATCCAAGGATATCCCCATCATTTTTCTTTCGGCGGTCAAGATCAATAAGATCTTTATCGCCAGGGGGTATCAGTCAGGCGGCATAGATTATGTTACCAAACCCTTTGACCCCGATCTGTTATTGCTTAAAGTACAGACCTTTTACAGGCTTTCCGAACAGAAACGCGAGCTGAATGAAATGCAGAGCGCGCTCAGGGAAGAAATTGAGTTCAGGAAAAAAGCGGAGCATGAGCTCTTTATGGCCAACCTGGCGTTGGAAGAACGGGTAGCCCAAAGAACGCAGGAACTGTATAAGATCAATACCGAACTGGAAGCCAGCAATCATGATTTGCAGCAATATGCTTCCGTCGCTTCTCATGACCTCAAGGAGCCGTTAAGAAAGATTCAGATATACGGCGACCGGTTGAGGCAACAGTTTTTCCAGGATAATCCCGAAGCGCTGTCCTATATAGGAAAGATCATTACTTCCTCACAGCGGCTTACCGTTTTGATCAATGATCTGCTGAATTATTCCAAGCTGTCGGGAGAAGGTTTGTTTCGCCGGACAAAGATCAACGAGATCCTGGATGAGCTGATCTCCGATCTGGAATTCCTGATTGCGGAAAAGAACGCGGTCATTACTTCGGAGCCTATTCCCGATCTGGAGGTTATACCAGGCCAGATAAGGCAAATGTTTCAGAACATCATCAGCAATTCGCTCAAGTTCTCTAAAAATGATATTTCTCCTGTAATACATATTTCTGCGGAACTGGTTGCGGATAAATCGCTCGATAGCGAAGGTTCGGCTTCGGGCCAGTATTGCAAAATAGCCATTGCCGACAATGGCATAGGTTTTAATGAAATGTATACGGATAAAATATTCACCATGTTTCAGCGCTTACATTCCAAGGAAGCTTTTGACGGCACTGGCATTGGCCTGGCCATCGTAAAAAAGATCGTAGACAAGCATAACGGCATTATCGGCGTCGCCAGCAGGGAGAACGAAGGTTCTACTTTTACGGTGGTGTTGCCCGTTATGCAAAACATCCCGCATTCCCAATCCAGGCTTAATGCTTCAAATTAATCCTTATGGCGTCAAACTTCAGAAAAGATATATTTATAGGATTTGGCATATCGCTATCGTTGCTGATCATCAGTTCGGTTGCTTCTTTGCTCAGCATCCGCGAGCTGATCGAAAGCTCGAAGCTGGTGCGCGATACCAATGCGGCGATCGGCGAGTTGGAAGGCGTTAATCTTACGCTCCTGGAAGCCGAATCAAACCAGCGGGGCTTCCTGCTCACCTCGGACAGTTCCGTACTGACGCGGTACGGGAGACAAACGGACTCGGCCGTAGAAAAATTAAACCTGATTGATCAGCTCCTTGGATCCAAACCGGACCAGGCGGAGAATATGCGGCGTCTCCGGGAAACGGTAAATGAGCGGATCGACTATCTTCGGTCGAATGTCGAGCTTCAGCAAAAAGGGCCCTCGTTATTTACCGTTTCTCTAACGCGGGGAAAGATAGCGATGGATTCGGTAACGCGGGTGATCAGGAGAATGGAGCGGATCGAACAGGAAAGGCTCGAGGTAAGGACGGCTAACATGCAGCGGTTCTCCGTATATACGCCTGTTCTCATTGTTTTTGCGGCCTTATTGTCGTTAATGATCACTATCGTATTCTACATCAGGATCATGAATGATTTTAAAAGGCAGGGCCGCCTGCAGAAGCAGCTAAGGGAGAAAGATGTAGATCTTGCCGCGCGGATAGGCATTATCCGGAACGTTGCCGATAAAATATCCTCCGGCAACTATAAAATACGCATCGACGATGTGGGTAAGGACGTATTGGGCAGTCTGGCCGGTTCTTTGAATAAAATGACCGAATCGCTGGAATATTCCTTTGAACTCCTTTCTCAAAAAGAATGGCTTCAGGCTGCCGTGGCGGAATTCAACGAAAAGTTGTTGGGAGAAAAAAATATAAAAGCTTTGTCTTCCACCATCCTGGACGCCGTCATTCATAAAACCGATAGTCAGATAGGCGCTTTTTATGTGATGAACGATTCGTCGGACGAACTTTACCTGGCAAGCGGATTTGCTCTCGTTCAGGAAGCGCCCCGGAATATCCGGATAGGAGAGGGCATTGTCGGTCAATGCGCGGCGCGGCGCAAGGCTGTCTACCTGGAAGATATTGCCGAAGAAAGTTTTATGCTCAGTTTCACCTCCGGAAAAATTAAGCCTTCTTCGCTGATGATCATCCCTATTCTGAATCATAACGAAATAATAGGGGTAATGGAGATCGGTAAGCTGGGCGGCTATTCTACTAACGAGCAGCTATACCTGAGGACTATTTCAGAACAAATCGGCGTTGTGATCGAAAGCTCGCAAAGCCGCAGGAGGCTGCAGGAATTGCTGGAGGAAACCCAATCGCAGTCGGAAGAGTTGCAGACCCAGCAGAACGAACTGGAGAACATCAACGAGGAGCTGAGATCGCAGTCGCACAAGCTACAGGTGTCGGAAGAAGAGCTGAAAGTACAGCAGGAGGAACTGATGCAGGCCAATACGGAGCTGGAAGAGCGGACAACCCTGCTGGAAGAAAAGAATCAACTGATCCTGGAGAGAAACAGCGAAATACAAATAAAGGCAAGGGAGCTTGCCGACAGCGCCAGGTACAAGTCCGAGTTCCTCGCCAATATGTCGCACGAACTGCGGACGCCATTGAATTCCATCTTGCTGCTTTCCCGGTTGATGGCCGAGAATAATGAAAAGAACCTTTCTCCTGATCAGATCGAATACGCCCGCGTGATCCAGAGTTCGGGGCAGGGGCTGTTGATGCTGATAGACGAGATACTCGACCTGTCCAAGATAGAGTCCGGGAAGATGGATATTGAGTATGCCAGCGTATCGGTTCATGAAATTATTGACGATATCCGGTCTTTGTTCACGGCGATAGCGAAGGACAAAAACCTGGAGTTCAGCATATCTGCGATGGACGGAGCGCCGACTTTTATTCATACGGATAAGCTGCGCGTGGAGCAGATCCTTAAAAACCTTGTGTCCAACGCGCTTAAGTTTACTTCCAGGGGATCTGTCCGCCTTACCATAGCGCCGCATCCCACCGATCCTGCCCTGCTGGGTTTTGCCGTAAAAGATACCGGCATCGGCATAGAAAAGGAAAAGCAATCGCTGGTGTTTGAGGCATTCCAGCAGGCCGACGGGTCCACGCGCCGGCAGTATGGGGGCACAGGGCTCGGGCTTTCCATCAGCCGCGAGTTAGCCAGGCTGTTGGGCGGCCATATTGTATTGACCAGCGAGCCGGGCAAGGGAAGCGAATTCATCTTATATGCGCCCATCGCCAAGCCGCTCCATTCGGAGGCAAACATCGCAGCGAATAAAATTGACGAGTTGTACGACCTGGCGGCAGGAGATGATTTTATCACGTTTTCCGAAGAACAGGTTGCCAATAACCAGGACATAGCGCCGGTTCTCTCGGCCGTTGTCGCAGACGACCGCGACAATATCAATCCGAATGATAAAACCATTCTTATCGTCGAGGATGATATTTCCTTCGCAAAAGCCTTATTGGACTTTACCCGTGAAAATGGGTACAAGGGCATTGTGGCTACAAGAGGCGACGAGGGGCTGCCCCTTGCCCGCCTGTTCATGCCGATCGGAATTCTGCTTGATATCAAGCTTCCTGTGAAAGATGGCTGGCAGGTCATGAAAGAACTCAAAGAAGATAGCAATACCAGGCATATCCCCGTGCATATTATGTCTTCTTCAGAGGTAAAGAACCGGAGCATTTCTTCCGGCGCGGTAGACTTTATCAATAAACCCATGGCTTTTGAAAAGCTGCAAGAAGCGTTCAGGAAGATAGAAAATGCGCTCAGGCAGGAGCCCCGAAAAGTGCTGATCGTGGAAGAGAATGCCAAACATGCCCTGGCGCTTTCTTATTTCCTGGAAAACTCCAATATCGTTTCGGAGATAGGAGGAGACGCTTCGTCTGCCATAGCCGCTCTCGAGAATAAGCAGATCAATTGCGTAATCCTCGATATGGGCATTACCGACGCCCGGTGTTTCAATACCATTAAGGAGATCAAGGCAAACCCCGGAATGGAAAACATCCCGGTGGTGATCTTTACGGAAAAGAACCTTTCTAAGTCTGAAGAGCTCCATATAAAACAATATGCCGATTCCATTGTGGTTAAAACAGCTCATTCCTACAGGAGGATCCTGGATGAAATATCGCTTTTTCTGCATCTGGTAGAGAAGAACGCGAACGGAAATGAACAAAGCGCTTCTTATCAGAAGCTCGGCTTCCTTAAGGAAGTGCTTAAAAATAAAACGGCGCTGATCGCAGACGACGACGTAAGAAATATTTTTTCGCTGGCAAAAGCGCTTGAAAGCGTAGGGATGACCGTATTGTCAGCCATGGACGGCAGGGAGGCGCTGGAGCAGCTAATAGCAAATCCAGGGATAGACATTATCCTGATGGATATGATGATGCCCGAAATGGACGGATACGAAGCGATGAAGAGGATCAGGGAGATGGAGGGGTACGCCCATCTTCCGATTATCGCGGTAACCGCTAAAGCCATGCGGGAAGACAGGGAGAAATGCATCCGCTCCGGCGCTTCAGATTATATTACCAAACCTATTGACGCCGATCAGCTATTGTCGTTGCTCCGCGTTTGGTTGTACAATAAAAGTTAAATTGTGTAAATTAACGGGCGAGCAATGTTTCATAAAAAGGCGCTTATGCAGATGACGACGCGCAATATTTTGCCCTGAAAGTTCCTTTAAAACAATCTCGTGCAACAACAAAATATCAGGGACGAAGAGGTAGAGGCGCTGTTGAATGACCTCATCGAGATATATGGTTATGATTTTACGGGCTATTCCGGGGCCTCGATAAAAAGAAGGATTACCCGGCTGGTCATGCTGGATAAGTTTCCCAGTTTTGCGGAACTGCGGTACAGGCTTGTTTCGGATAAGGATTATCTCGCGCGGTTTATAGAAGAGATAACAGTGAACGTCACAGAAATGTTCCGCGATCCTTCCTTTTATAAAACATTAAGGGAAGAGGCGCTGCCTGTGTTGGCTACGCACCCGTTTATCCGTATCTGGCATGCCGGCTGTTCCACGGGAGAGGAAGCGCTTTCGATGGCGATCCTGTTAAAAGAGGCCAATATCCTGCATAAATCGCGTTTGTACGCTACGGATATCAACCCGCTGGCGCTGCAAAAAGCAAAGGCCGCGATCTATCCGCTAAGCCTGATGAAACAGTTCTCTGAAAACTATATCCAAAGCGGAGGCAAAAGAACTTTTTCTGATTATTATACCGCTAAATACAGCCTGGCCAAGTTTGACGATTCTTTAAAAGAAAACATTACCTTCTCTATCCATAATCTTGTGTCGGATTGGTCGTTTAACGAATTTCAATTGATCGTTTGCCGGAACGTATTGATCTATTTTGGCAAGGAGTTGCAGGATAAAGCCCTGGGCCTGTTCGATCATAGCCTTGAAAGATTTGGATACCTTGCGTTAGGGTCAAAAGAGCAGATCAAATTTTCGGCGATCGGCAATAATTATCTTCAGCTCAACAGCAAAGAGAAAATATGGAAGAAAATAAAATGACGGTCCATAGCGAGCTCATTTTAATAGGAGGGTCTGCGGGAAGCATCCAGGTCATATTAAAGACGCTTCAGCATTTGCTTCCGGGGAACTTTGCCGTTATTATTGTGCTCCATCGTAAATCCTCCTCCGACTCTACGCTTGTGGATATTTTTGCCGGCAAAACGGCCCTGCGCGTAAAAGAGGCGGACGAAAAGGAGTTTATCGAACCCTCGACCGTCTATATTGTTCCTGCCGATTATCATCTGCTGATCGAAAAAGACCATAGCTTTTCGCTTGACGATTCGGAAAAAGTGAACTTCAGCAGACCCAGTATTGACGTTACTTTTGAATCGGCCGCCGAAGTTTATGGAAGCGCGGCCGTAGCCATTCTGTTGTCGGGAGCCAGCGTAGATGGGATCGAAGGTTTGCAGAAGATCAAAGCCAGGGGCGGCTTATGCATTATACAGGATCCCGATACGGCGGAAGTGGATTTTTTGCCCCGGCAGGCGGCGCTTACCGTTAGGCCGGATCATATCGTCCGCCCGGACGAGATAGGCCGTATACTTAATCGTCTTAACCATGGAGAGGCCTGAATTTATTGGTCCGCAACCGCGCCCATTAAAAATGAAACTATAAGTGAGCGCGAACAGCAGTATTCTCTATCTTTGGAGCGCCGCGAAAAAATGGCGCGTTATTCGGCAAATGATAAAACAAGGATAAAACAAAACCAATGTCTTTGTTTGGGGAACGGCCTATCTTAGTTTTTAATTTTATGTTGTCATGAAAAGATTTTTAGACGAGAACTTCCTGCTTTATAATAAGACAGCGGAATATTTATACCACGAGATTGCCAAGCCCCTTCCGATCATTGATTACCATTGCCATCTTGCTCCCGATCAGATTGCCGAAGATATCCGGTTCGGGAATCTTACCCAGGCATGGCTCGCCGGCGATCATTATAAATGGCGCGCGATGCGTTCCAACGGGGTAGACGAAAGCTATTGCACCGGCAAAAGATCGGACAAGGAAAAATTTCAACAGTGGGCCGAAACGGTTCCCTATACCTTGCGCAATCCGCTGTATCACTGGACCCACCTGGAACTGCAGCGGTATTTTGACGTATATGAGACCTTGAACGGGAAGTCTGCCCAAAAAATATACGAGGACTGCTCCGCGAAATTACAAACGCCCGAATACTCCGTGCGGGGACTGATGCGGAAAATGAATGTGAAGACCGCCTGTACTACCGACGACCCCGTCGACTCTCTCGAACATCACCGGAAAATAAAAGAAGACGGTTTTGAGATAAAGATCCTGCCTGCATTCCGCCCCGACAAGGCGATGAGCGTAGACGACCCCGCGACCTTTAATGCTTATGTAGCTAAGCTCGAGGAAGCGGCGAACGCCTCTGTAAGTTCCTATGCCGATTACCTGCTGGCGCTGAAGAAACGACATGATTTTTTTGCTTCCATGGGCTGCTCCGTATCTGATCATGGCCTGGAACAGATCTACGCCGAAGATTTCACGGAAGCCGAGGTCGGCGCCGCCTTCTCTAAGATCAGGTCGGGCAAATCCCTGGGCAGGGAAGAAAACCTGAAGTTAAAGTCGGCCCTGTTGCATCAGTTTGCCATATGGGACTGGGAAAAAGGATGGGTGCAACAGTACCATCTCGGGGCCTTGCGCGGCAATAATGCCCGTATGTTGAAATTATTAGGGCCCGACACCGGTTGGGATTCCATCGGCGATTTTTCACAAGCCAGGGCTTTATCCACTTTCCTGGACAGGCTGGATAAAAACAACCAGCTGGCCAAGACCATCCTGTATAACCTGAACCCTGCAGATAATGAGTTGATGGCAAGTATGATCGGCAATTTCAACGACGGGTCGGTAGCCGGGAAGATACAGTTTGGCTCCGCCTGGTGGTTCCTCGACCAGAAGGATGGCATGACCAAGCAGATCAATGCGCTGTCCAATATGGGCTTGCTAAGCAGGTTCGTGGGCATGCTTACCGATTCCAGGAGCTTTCTTTCTTATCCCCGCCATGAATATTTCCGGCGGATATTGTGTAATATCCTGGGCGAGGAAATAGAGAACGGCGAATTGCCGAACGATATGGAATGGACGGGACAGATCGTAAAAAATATCTGTTATTATAATGCAGAACAATATTTTAATTTCAAATAAAAACGACCTAAAACAACGAATATGAAAAAAAAAGTAGTAACGCTTGGCGAAATCATGCTCCGCCTGTCAACGCCTGATTTTAAAAGATTTGTTCAGTCCGATAGTTTTGACGTGACCTATGGCGGAGGAGAAGCCAATGTTGCCGCTGCCATCTGTAATTACGGCGAAAACGGGACTTTCGTAACCAAGGTTCCGAATAATCCCATTGGCCAGGCTGCCATTAACCATCTGCGTCGTTATGGCGTGGATACGCAGTTTATTGTGAGAGGAGGAGACAGGTTAGGCATCTATTTCCTGGAAACCGGCGCCTCCATGAGGGCTTCGCAGGTGGTGTACGACCGCGCAGGCGCATCCATCGCCGATGTGGACGTAAAAGAATTTGATTTCGATAAAATATTCGAAGGGGCCGACTGGTTCCACACTACCGGCATCACCCCCGCATTAAGCGATAAGGCGGCCGCGTTAACGGAAGCGGCGTTGAAAGCCGCAAAGGCAAAAGGCATCGTAACCAGCATCGATCTCAACTACCGGAAAAAACTCTGGAGCAAGGAAAAAGCAAGGGAAACCATGACCCGGCTTTGCCAGTATGTCGACGTATGTATCGGAAATGAGGAAGACGCCGAAACTACTTTAGGATTTAAATCCGAAGGAACGGATGTTACCAAGGGCGAATTGAACCTCGACGGATACAAAAGCGTATTCCAGCAGATGAAAGCCAAATTCGGATTTAAATACATCGCATCCACCCTGAGGGAAAGCCATAGCGCCAGCGATAACGGATGGAGCGCCCTGGTGTATGACGGCAATGAATTTTATCATACCAAACAATATGAAGTGCGCATAGTGGATCGCGTGGGCAGCGGCGACTCCTTTGCCAGCGGGTTCATTTACGGCCTGGTAACCGGCATGAAGCTCGGCGATGCCGCCGAATTTGGCGTTGCCGCCTCGGCCTTAAAACATACTATACCCGGCGACCTGAACCACGCTACGCTCAGCGAGGTGAAAGACCTGATGAAGGGCGACGGAAGCGGAAGGGTGCAACGATAATATTTAATATTAATCCTGAAAACTAAAATAGCATGATAGTCGATACGATCGCCAATGCGCCTAAATACTTTAGCGCGCACCCGCTTTTTGCAAAAGCTTTTGAATACATACGCAATACAGACCTGCAGGCTTTGGCCGTAGGCAAGTATGATATCCAGGGAGATGAGCTTAAGGTTGCGGTGATGAGTAAAAAAGGTATGACCAGGGAAGAATCCGCCGCCAAATTTGAATGTCATGATCGCCATATTGATATTCAGCTTTGCTTAAACGGCGCGGAAACCATCGGATGGAAGCCAAGAGAAGATTGCGCCTCTCCTAAAGGAGACTATAACCCCGAGAAGGACGTGCAGTTTTATGCGGACGCCCCCGATATGTATTTTGGCCTGAAACCCGGGCAGTTCGCCATCTTCTTCCCGGAAGATGTGCATGCGCCGATGATCGGCGAGGACGAAATCAAAAAATTGGTTATTAAAGTTAAAATCTAAATCAAGACATGAGCAATACGAATAAAGCTATCGAAACCATCGTTGAGCAGGGAATGCTGCCCTTATATTTTAATGCCGATGAAACCGTAAGCGTTGAAACGCTGAGGGCATTGTATCGCGCGGGCGTTAAGGCGATAGAATATACCAATCGCGGAGAAGCCGCTTTTAATAATTTTAAAAAGCTGCTTCTTGTACGCAATGCCGAAATGCCCGGCTTGTTGCTGGGCGTTGGAACGATCAAGAACCTGCAATCGGCCCGCGACTATGTCGACGCCGGCGCCGATTTCCTGGTAAGTCCCGGATTTGTTAAGGAAGTTGCAGAATATGCCTCGGGCAAAGACCTGTTATACGCTCCCGGCTGTATGACGCCCGGCGAGATAATCGCCGCGGAGAATGCCGGGATGAAATTCATTAAATTGTTTCCGGGGAATATGCTGGGGCCTGAATTTCTTAGCGGTATAAAAGATATTTTCCCTAATTTACTCTTTATGCCTACCGGCGGCGTAGATACGACAAAGGAAAATATCGAAGGCTGGTTTAAGGCCGGCGTATGTTCGGTAGGCATGGGCAGTAAGCTGGTGAGTAAGAAACTAATGGAACAGAAAGACTACGCCACGATAGAGCAAATGACAAGAGAGACGCTGGAAACGATAAAAGCGGCGAGGCAGAAAGGTAAATAAGGAGAGCGTAACAAAATAACGATTGCATCAAACTAAACCCTGACTGGTTGCTCGGGCCCGGGAGAATAAAAATTGCCATATGATTCAAGAAAAGATAGGAAAACACCGGTGGACGATATGCTCCCTTGTATTTTTTGCTACGACGATCAATTATCTGGACAGGGCTGTGATCAGTCTCCTTAAATCCAACCTGGAAAAAGAGTTTCACTGGACGGAATCCGATTATTCCAATATAGTGGTCGCTTTCCAGCTTTCCTATGCGTTAGGCATGCTCGGCGCCGGAAGGCTGATAGACAAGCTGGGCACCCGTATCGGTTACGCGCTGTCTATTTTCCTATGGAGCATTGCGGCAGCCGGCCATGGACTGGTCAGAAGCACGATGGGTTTTGTTTTTGCTAGGGCCGCATTGGGCGTCAGCGAGGCGGGTAATTTTCCTGCGGCTATTAAAACGGTGGCAGAGTGGTTCCCTAAAAAAGAACGCGCCTTGGCCACGGGGATATTTAATGCCGGAACCAATGTGGGCGCTATCCTGGCGCCGTTGACCGTTCCCTGGATCGCCGAATACATGGGTTGGCGCTGGGCCTTTATATTAACGGGCGCCATTGGTTTTATCTGGATCATTTTTTGGTTCTTGATGTATGAAGTGCCCGCCAAAAGCAAAAAGCTTAAGCAGGCGGAGTACGATCATATCCACAGCGATATAGAAGAGGGGTTGGAAGAAGCGCCGGTAAAACCCGGCGACCAGCCGAAAACCTCATGGACAAAGCTGCTGTCCCTACCGCATACCTGGGCATTTATTGTCGGAAAGTTCCTGACGGATCCCGTTTGGTGGTTCTACTTGTTCTGGCTGCCCGCTTTTTTAACGGCGCAATATGGCTTGAGCGGAACAGAGATTGCGCTTCCTGTAGCCCTGGTATACACTTTGGCTTCCTTCGGAAGCGTGCTGGGCGGATGGCTGCCATTGTCGCTGATCAAAAAAGGCTGGCCCCTGCTGAAAGCCAGGAGGACCTCCATGCTGATCTATGCCATCTGCGTGGTTCCCGTAGTCTTTGCCCAATACCTGGGTAACATCAATATGTGGCTTGCCGTGTTGATCATCGGGCTGGCGGCTTCGGCTCATCAGGCCTGGTCGGCCAACCTGTTCACAACGGTATCCGATAAGTTTGCCAATCACCAGGTGGCCTCGGTAACAGGCATTGGCGGTATGGGCGGCGCCCTGGGCGGCGTGCTTATTGCAAAACTGGCAGGAGAGCTGTTCGATTATTACAAGGCCCAGGGCCATATTGAGATCGGCTATTATATCATGTTTATCATTTGCGGTACCGCCTATCTGCTGGCATGGGTCCTGATGGGCTGGCTGGCCAGGAAAAAGAAAGCTGCTGTTTAATGG